>Ga0335069_10011068_pt1 | contig 12759 bp, 14 predicted proteins | sample Lox_Sample_11_FD_206714 | JGI IMG/M metagenome (GOLD analysis project Ga0335069, IMG submission 206714) | Soil microbial communities from Loxahatchee National Wildlife Refuge, Florida, United States - Lox_Sample_1.1 | ecosystem: Environmental > Terrestrial > Soil > Wetlands | place: USA... | reverse complement strand
CCGGCGGTCGATGATCGCGTCGGGATCCGGCGGGAGCGGGGGCGGCTGCATGGGCGCGGCCCTAAGCTAGGTTGGAATGGCTGCGAAAGCGGAAAGGGCGGCCGGTGTGTCCGGCCGCCCTTTTTGTCTTACTCCTGCTTGTCTTCCTTGTCCTTGCGTGCGCGGCTGATCGCGGCCCCCAGGATGTCGCCGAGGCTGGCGCCGGAGTCCGAAGACCCGTACTGCGCCATCGCTTCCTTGTCCTCGTCGATCTCCTTGGCCTTGATCGACAGCGTGATGCGGCGCGTCTGCCGGTCGATGTTGGTGATCTTCGCATCGACCTTCTCGCCGACCGCGAAGCGGTCCGGCCGTTGCTCGCTGCGCTCGCGCGACAGGTCGGACTTGCGGATGAAGCCGATCAACCCGCCGTCCAGCGCGACTTCGACACCCGCGTCCTGCGTCGAGGTGACCGTGCCGGTGACGACCGAGCCCTTCTTGAGCGTCTCGCCGACCGTCTCGAACGGATCGTTCTCGAGCTGCTTGATGCCGAGCGAGATGCGCTCCTTCTCCACGTCCACGTCGAGCACCTTCACTTTGACGTGGTCGCCCTTCTTGTAGTTCTTGATCGCGTCCTCGCCGGCGAGCTTCCAGTCGAGATCCGAAAGGTGGACCATGCCGTCGATGTCGCCCGGCAGGCCGACGAACAGGCCGAACTCGGTGATGTTCTTGACCTCGCCGTCGATCTCGGTGTTCGGCGGATACTTCTCGCGGAACGATTCCCACGGGTTGGGGAAGCACTGCTTCAGGCCGAGGCTGATACGACGCTTCTGAGAATCCACGTCGAGCACCATCACCTCGACCTCCTGGCTGGTCGAGACGATCTTGCCCGGATGGACGTTCTTCTTGGTCCAGCTCATCTCCGAGACGTGCACCAGGCCTTCGATGCCCGGCTCGAGCTCGACGAACGCGCCGTAGTCGGTGATGTTGGTCACGCGGCCCTTGAACTTGGCGCCGACCGGGTACTTCGCGGCCACGCCCTCCCACGGATCCGCCTCGAGCTGCTTCATGCCGAGGGAGATGCGCTGCGTCTCAGGGTTGAAGCGGATGACCTGCACCGTCACCTGCTGGCCGATCTGCAGCGCCTCGCTCGGATGATTGATGCGCCGCCAGGCGATGTCGGTGACGTGCAACAGGCCGTCGACGCCGCCCAGATCGACGAACGCGCCGTAATCGGTGATGTTCTTGACCACGCCCTGCAGCACCTGGCCTTCCTTGAGCGAGGCCACGAGCTCGGAGCGCTGCTCGGCGCGGGTCTCCTCGAGCACGGCGCGGCGCGACACGACGATATTGCCGCGCGAGCGGTCCATCTTGAGGATCTGGAACGGCTGCGGCGTGCCGATGAGCGGGGTCACGTCGCGCACCGGGCGGATGTCGACCTGGCTTCCGGGCAGGAACGCGACGGCACCGCCGAGATCGACGGTGAAGCCGCCCTTGACGCGGCCGAAGATGACGCCGGTGACGCGGGTATTGTCCTTGAACGCCTGCTCGAGCTGGCCCCACGCTTCCTCGCGCTTGGCCTTCTCGCGGCTGAGCTGGCATTCGCCGTTGCGGTCTTCCATTCGCTCGACGAACACGTCGACGATGTCGCCGACCTTGATCTCGGGCGTCTGGCCGGGGACGGCGAATTCCTTGAGCGCCACGCGGCCCTCGGATTTGAGGCCGACGTCGATGATGGCGTAGTCGTTCTCGATCGAGATGACCTTGCCCTTCGCGACGTAGCCGACGAAGCCCGAGGTCTTGCTCAGGGACTCCTCGAGCAGCTCGGCAAAATTCTCTTGTGCCATGAAAGTCCTTTCATGCCGGTCGTCCGGGCCTGCGCGATTGCGGCCTGCCGACGCCGGGGCTGGCAGTTGCACCCTCAGGGACGATCCCTAGGGGCGGTTCCGGGACTGGATATGGTCGAGCGCCTTTTGAAACACCTGATCGGGGTTTAACCCCGTCGTATCAAGGTCATAGGCATCGGTCGCCGGCTTTAGGGCGGCGATGCCGCGGCTTCGATCGCGCTCGTCGCGATCCGTCATGTCCTGCAGAACGCGGGCATATGTAGTGGAATCCCCGCGCCCCTGCAACTCCTTGAATCGGCGCTCCGCCCGGGCCGGAAGGCTGGCATGGACGAAGAATTTGATGACGTCGGGCTCCGGGCAGATGACCGTTCCGATGTCCCGCCCGTCGAGCACGGCGCCCATCTTGCCGTCCGGCGGATGGCGGGCGAAACCGCGCTGGAACTGAAGAAGGGCCGCCCGTACGTCCGGCAGGGCCGCGACCACCGAAGCGGCCTCGCTCACCCGCTCCTCGCGCAGCTCCTTGGCCTCGATATCGGCTTGCGACAGGGTCCGCGCCGCGGCGGCGGCGGCGATGCGGTCGGCCGGATCCTGTCCGGCGCGGAGGACCTTGGCGCCGACGGCTCGATAGAGGGACCCGGTGTCGAGAAACGCGAGATCGTAGTGCCGGGCGAGCCGGCGCGCCAAGGTGCCCTTGCCGGCGGCGGCCGGACCGTCGATCGCGATGATCATCGTGGTGCGGTCACCGAATATCGGCGCCGAGGCCGCGCATCAGCTGGTTGAAACCGGGGAAGCTGGTGTCGATGGGGGCCGCGTCGTCGACGGCGACCGGGTTGCGCGCGGCCAGGCCCATGACCAGAAACGCCATCGCGATGCGGTGATCGAGATGCGTCGGAATGGCGGCCGTTTCCCCGGTCAGGCCCGGCGGCGGCGCGCCGTTGCCGCGGACGATCAGGTCGTCGCCGTCGATCAGCACCTCGACACCGCACGCGCTCAGCCCGTGCGCCACCGCGGCGAGGCGGTCGCTTTCCTTGACGCGAAGCTCGGCGAGACCGCGCATCTTGGTGTCGCCCTTGGCGAACGCCGCCGCCACGGCGAGGATCGGATATTCATCGATCATGCTCGGCGCCCGCTCGGCCGGAACTTCCACGCCCTTGAGCGCGCTGAAGTTCGCCGTGATGTCCGCGACAGGCTCGCCCGCCTCCAGGCGCGAGTTCGTCATCTCGAGCTCGGCACCCATGTCCTTCAAGGTGGTGTAAAGCCCGGCGCGTCGCGGATTGAGACCGACGTTGCGTACGGTCACCTTCGACTGCTCGACCAAAAGGGCAGCCACCAGCGGGAACGCGGCCGAGGATGGATCGCCGGGGACCCGTACCGTGCGCCCCCCGATCTCCGGCCGCCCCGTGACGGTGATCGCGACCGCGCGGTTGTCCGCGGCCTTGACGCGCACGTCCACGCCGAAATGCCGGAACATCAGCTCGGTATGGTCGCGCGTGGGGGCGGCTTCGATGACCGTGGTTTCTCCCGGGGTGTTCAGGCCGGCCAGCAGCACCGCGGACTTCACCTGGGCCGAGGCGACCGGCGTCCGATAGACGATGGGCACAGGATCGGCCGTGCCGGTGATGGCGAGCGGCAACAGGACCTTTCCATCGGCGGCCCCGCGGGACACAAAGCGCGCGCCGAACATCGACAACGGCGTGGTCACCCGTGCCATCGGCCGGCGGCGCAGGCTGGCATCGCCGGTCAGAAACGTGGTGAACGGGCAGGTGGCGAGCACGCCCATGAGCAGCCTGGCACCGGTCCCGGAGTTGCCGAGATCGAGCACGTCGGCCGGCTCGACAGCGCCCCCGATTCCGCGCCCGCGGATGCGCCAGGTGCCATCGCGGCCGCGTTCCGCGCTGGCGCCGAGCGCCCGCATCGCTGCGGCGGTACGCAGCACGTCCTCTCCCTCCAGGAGGCCTTCGATGACCGTCTCGCCAACCGCGAGGCCGCCCATCATGAGGGCCCGGTGCGAGATCGACTTGTCGCCGGGTACTGTGATGTCCCCCGCGAGCTTGCCGGCGGGGCTGGCGATGGCGCGGGTATCGGGCGCTGCGGGGGCAGGATGCACGGGTGCGTCTGTCGGGGCGGGTGAGGTTGCGCGGGCGGGCCTCATCTACCATATAGCTCCGCCGAGGCACAGCACGGGCCCTGACATCCCGCACTACCCGAGAGCCGCGGGACGCGGCCCTTGCCGGATCCGGATGGACCGGTCTCCTTGCATTGACAAGGGGGGGAGGGACATGGCATGTGCCACGCGATTTTCCGCCCGTGGGAGTGTGTGACGTGACGAAGCCGAATTGGGGTCTCAAGCGGACCTGCCAGTCGTGCGGTTCCAAGTTCTACGATCTGTCCAAGGATCCGATCCTCTGCCCGAAATGCGGCGCGGAATTCGATCCCGAGGCGGTGTGGAAGACCAAGCGGGCGAAGGCCCCGCCGGCGCCCCGGGCCGTTCCGCAGCCGGCCCCCGTGGCCGAGGCCGAAACGGAGGAGCTCGAGCCCATCGAGGAGGAGGTCGTCGAAGGCGCCGAGGCCGAGGAGAAGGAGGACGAGGTCATCGAGGACACCTCCGAACTCGGCGAGGATGACGAGGACGTGGCAGAGGTCGTCGACAACGTGGACGACGAGGAGCGGTGATCTGCTAGGCCGTGGGCGGCCGCCGCCCGCCTGTGGTAGTCTAGATAACGCCGCGCGGCCCATCGAGCGGCCAGGGATTTCGGGGCCATAGCTCAGCTGGGAGAGCGCTACAATGGCATTGTAGAGGTCAGCGGTTCGATCCCGCTTGGCTCCACCAATCGCAGGGGGTCCGTCGGAAGCGACGGGCCCCCTGTCGCTTTTTGGTCTCAGCTACCGCAGGAATGCGGGGCGGCCTGATGTCGTTGTTTGATCGGGAACGCGATATGCCGGTGCGGGGGCCGGCCCATACCGAAGAGGCGCCCGATGTTCGTTCACAAAGCGAAATTCCGCACCGCCGCCCTGGTCGCGCTGGTCATGGGCGCCGCGGCACTGGCCGGCTGCGTCTATGAACAACCGGCGCCCGCCTACTATCCAGGCTATGCCGCGGCCTATCCCGGCTATTACCCGAATTACTACGGTTACCCGGACTATTCGGTCGGCGTGGGCATGCGGTTCGGTGGCGGCTGGCACGATCATGATCACGACCACGACCACCATTGGCGGTGACGGCGATAACCCCTTCAAAACGCGGCCGTTTGAGGACTTGATCGGCCAATGTAGGGTAACCATATACACTTTTGGCGGCGCCGTAAGACGGGCCGCCCGGTATGGAATCCGCGACGCGTGGCCAGTGAGGCAGCCGAGCGGTCCGGACCGACGATGGACGGCATTGCTCAACTCGGAGGATGCCCGCATGACGCGGCTCTCGTTGTTCAACAATCCGCTGTTGCTTGGCTTCGATCAGTTCGAGCGTACGCTCGACCGGATCGCGAAGTCTTCCGCCGAAGGCTATCCGCCCTACAACATCGAGCAGGTCGACGAGAACCAGCTCCGCATCACCTTGGCCGTGGCCGGGTTTTCGGCCGACGACCTATCGGTCCAGGTGGAGGACAATCAGCTCGTCATCCGCGGCAAGCACGCCGAGGAGTCCGAGCGGATTTACCTGCACCGCGGCATCGCTGCCCGTCAGTTCCAGCGCAGCTTCGTGCTCGCGGACGGGATCGAGGTGACCGGTGCCTCTCTCGACAACGGCCTGCTCAACATCGACCTGAAACGCCCGCTGGCCGAAACCCGGATCCAGAAGGTGGACATCCGCACCGGGGCGGCAGCGGGAAAAAGCCGCAAGACGATCGACGTTGCCTGACCGGGACGTCGGAAGGAGACCACGATGAGCGAACTTCATACGCACACTGAGATGACGGTGCAGGATTTCCTGGCACTGGGCTTGCGCGATCTCGCCTATGTGAAGCCGTCGGCCGTGACCGAGGGCGAGGACACGCAGGTGGTTTTCGAAATCCATACCGCTGACGGCACCGCCGTGGGCGCCGCAGCGTCACGCGAACTCGCATTCGCCGCTATCCGCCAGAACGGCCTCGAGCCGGTCAGCGCTCACTGATCAGACCTGGCTGAAAGTGGAGCGGAGCGCCGAGGTCGCGGAGGCGCACCTCGGCACCGCTGCGCGTCTTCCGCATCCTGCGGTTAAGTCTCTAGGCGGCGTTGCTGGTCGCGTTCTCGGTCAAGAGCGCGTAAAGCGCTTCGGCCTTGTCCGAGCCGCGGAGCTTTTCACACACCGTCCGGTCGCGCAACAGGCGCGAGATGCGCGCGAGCGCCTTCAGGTGGTCGGCGCCGGCACTGCCGGGCGCCAGCAGCAGGAAAATGAGATCGACCGGCTGCTCGTCGATCGCTTCGAAATCGATCGGCGTCTCCAGACGGGCAAACAGCCCGTAGAGCCGCTTCAACCCGGGCAGCTTCCCGTGCGGTATCGCGATCCCGGAACCCACGCCCGTGGTGCCCAGGCGCTCGCGCTCGAGCAGCACGTCGAAGATCGCGCGTTCGGGCTCGCCGGTGATCTCGGCGGCACGGCGGGCGATCTCCTGCAGCAGCTGCTTCTTGTTGGCGGCGCGCAAACTCGGAACGACCGCGCGCGGATCGAGGAGGTCAGCGATGTCCATGCGTCACCGCGCCGCCTTGACCGCTGAAGACGGGGCCGCGGACGCGGTGGCCGCATCTTCGCCGTCCTTCTCGCGCCGGCGGCTGACCAGGCGCCGCTTGGTGCGGCGCAGGCGCTTGTCGAGCCGTTCTGCCGCGGCATCGAATGCGACATACGGGTCAGCCGCTTCGCCGTGGCTCTGCACCAGAAGCCCGCGCGCGACGTGGAGCGAAATATCGGCCCGATACGCCCGGCGTGCCCGCTGGAACGTGACCTTGCCTTCGATCGCGCGGCCGAAATAACGCCCGGCGGACGCCGCGATCGCCGACGTCACGTGTCCGCGCAGACTGTCGCCAATGTCGAGATGCTTGCCGCTCACGGAAAGCTGCATGCGCTGATCGCTTACCTAAACTTGAATGAAAACGGCGGACGGGCCGTCAGCCCGTCATCGCGGCGGCGGACGATAGGAGCACGTGTCGGTGAAGTCAATACATGCGGAGGGCGATGATGTCCACGCGCGGCCGCGTGGCCGAATGCCCGGAATCCTCCTGGTAGATCGGTGCGTTGTCCGACCATCTTGCGATTGTCGCATAGTGCCCGGGCCGATCAAGTCAGAATCGACAAACTGTGGATAGCGATAGGTGCGGGATGCAGGCCGGACGGTCAGACGCCAAGCATCTTGTCGCGGCGCCGCTGCACCGAGGATGGAATGCGCATGGCCTCGCGATATTTGGCGACCGTACGCCGCGCGATGTCCACGCCTTCCTTCTTCAGGATGTCGACCAGGCGGTCGTCGGACAGGATATCGCTCGCGGCCTCGGCGTCGATCAGCGACTTGATGCGGAAGCGCACCGACTCCGCGGAGTGAGCGTCGCCGCCCGCAGCGCTCGCAATCGCCGAGGTGAAGAAATATTTGAGCTCGTAAACGCCGTTCGGCGATGCGAGGAACTTGTTGGTGGTGACGCGGCTCACCGTCGATTCGTGCATCTCGATGGCGCCCGCGATGTCGCGCAGCACCAGCGGGCGCAGGTGCTGCACGCCATGGCGGAAGAACGCCTCCTGCTGACGTACGATCTCGGTCGCGACCTTTAGGATCGTCTGCGCCCGCTGGTGAAGCGATTTGACCAGCCAGTTGGCGGCGTGGAACCGCTCGGCGACGAAATCACGCTCGGCCTTGGTCTTGAGCTCCTTCGTGACGCGTGCGTAATAGCGCTGGTTGACCAGCACCCTCGGCAGCGTGTCGTGGTTCAGCTCGACGATCCAGCCGCCGCCCGGCGCCGGGCGCATGAGCACGTCGGGCACCACCGGCTGCGCCACGTCACCCTCGAACGCCAGCCCGGGCTTGGGATCGAGCGCCCTGATCTCGGCCACCATGGCTGCGAAATCCTCGGCGTCGACTCCGCACAGCCGCATGAGTGCTGCGTGCTCGCGCTTGGCCAAGAGGTCGAGGTTGTCGACCAGGGCGGCCATGGCGGGATCGAGGCGGTCGCGGTCGCGGAGCTGGAGCGCCAGGCATTCCTTGAGGCTGCGCGCGAAAATGCCGGGCGGGTCGAGGCGCTGCAGCTGCGCGAGGGTCTTTTCCACGCGTGCCACGTCGCATTTGAGGGTTTCGGCGACCGACTCGAGATCGCCTGTCACCCATCCCGCGTCGTCCAGGCGGTCGAGCAGATGCGTGCTGATGATGCGGTCGACCGGATCGGTGATGTCCATCTGGATCTGCGCCATCAGATGGTCGCGCAAGGTCTCGGCGCGCGTGATGTTCTGGTCGGGGTCGAAGTCGCCGTCGTCGAAATCACGGCTGCCGCCCGAACCCCAGGAGGCGAAGGTCGTCCCGGCGTCGCCGGGCTCGTTGTTCCACAGGTTTCCGAAATCGGTGTCGAGCGGCGCTTCGGAGCCGCTGCTGTCCGTCTGCACGCCGGTGCGGTCGAGCAACGGCGCCTCCTCGTTGCGCGCCGGCGGCGGCTCGGCCGCCTCGGCGGGGCTCGCCGCGTCGCTGGCTTGCGCGGCTTCGGCGTTTTCGCCGCCGCCTTCGCTCTCGCGCTCGAGCAGCGGATTCTCCTCGATCTCGCGCTCGACGAAGGCCGCCACCTCGAGATTCGACAGCTGCAGCAGCTTGATCGCCTGCTGCAGCTGCGGCGTCATGACCAGAGACTGGCTCTGGCGGAGGTCGAGGCGTTGGGTGAGCGCCATGGCGTCGAGCTCTCGGGCGCCTGCCTAGAGGCTGAACCGCTCGCCGAGATAGACGCGGCGCACGCCTTCGTGCGCGACGATCTCGGCCGGCAGTCCTTCCATGAGGACCTGTCCGTCGTGGAGGATGTACGCGCGGTCGACGATCTCGAGCGTCTCGCGGACATTGTGGTCGGTGATGAGCACGCCGATGCCGCGGTCCTTGAGGTGCGAGACGAGGTCGCGGATGTCGCCGACCGCGATCGGGTCGATGCCGGCGAGCGGCTCGTCGAGGAGCATGAAGTGCGGCTGCGAGGCCAGCGCGCGGGCGATCTCGACGCGCCGCCGCTCACCCCCCGAGAGCGCCAGGGCCGGCGTACGGCGGAGATGGGTCACCGAGAACTCGGCGAGCAGATCATCGAGCATCGCCTCGCGGCGGTCGCGGTCCGGCTCGACGACCTCGAGCACCGCGCGCACGTTGGCCTCGACCGACAGGCCGCGGAAGATCGACGGCTCCTGCGGCAGGTAACCGATACCGAGGCGGGCGCGGCGGTACATCGGCATGTCGGTCACGTCGAGCCCGTCCAGCTTGATCGTGCCGTAGTCGGGCGCGATCAGCCCCGTGATCATGTAGAAGCAGGTGGTCTTGCCCGCGCCGTTCGGGCCGAGCAGTCCCACCGCCTCGCCGCGCTGGACCGAGACGGAAACGCCGCGCACCACGGGACGCTTCTTGAAGCGCTTGCCGAGGTTGTCGGCCGACAGCCCGCGGTTGTTGGCGACGAGCTTGGGTCCCTGACCGGCCGCGTCGGCAATCCGCTCGGCGCTGCCTTCCCTGGAGGGAGGCTCGCCTGGCTCTTCGGCCGGCCGCGGTGCGAACTTCCTGAAGAACGGCAGGACCATCAGGGGGGCGCCTTCCTGGTCGGGGTGGTCTCTGGTTTGGCCGGCGGCGCCTTGCCTGCCGCCTCGGGAGCCTGGCTGCCGCTTGCACTCTGATCGGCGGACTGCTTTTGCTGCGGGATGAACAGGCCGCGCACCTGCTTTCCGTCGCCGCGTGCGAGCAGGCGGCTGATCCCCGTGTTGAGGTTCACCTCGGCGAAGTCGCCGTCCGACTGGTTCTCGCCGCGCGTGATCCGCACATTGTCCGACATCATGGCGATGCCGGTATCGGCGTTGTAGATCCCGCGGTCGGCGGTCACGATCTCGGTCGGCGTCGACACATGCACGTGGCCGAAGCCTTCGATCCGCTGCAGCCGGTTGTTGCCTTGCTCGCTTTCGCCGGACTTATCGGCAACCTGCGTTGTGTTGCCGCCTTGCGGCTTCTGTGTGCCTGTCTTGACGTTGCGGGCGGTGGCCGGCGGCGGGTGGGCTTTGTTGTCGACAAAATACGAAGTCAGGATGTCGCCCGTGATCACCCGCTTGTCCTGCGTCACCGCGACCGCATCGCCCCGTGCAACGGCCATCTGCTTGCCGTCCCAGTACTCGAGGCTGTCGCGGGCCGTGACCGTCTCGGACGGGGTCGTGAATTTGAGCCCCTTCCCGGTGAGCACGAGCACGCCCGTGTCGATATCGTAGATCCCCTTGTCGCCGACCGCCGTGTCGGTGGGACTCACGATGCGCACGTGCCCTTCTGCCTCGTAGCGGAAGATCTGCGTTCCGCCTTGAGGGGCGTCGCTCCCTTTCGACGGGGCGGCAGAGCCCGGCTTCGCGTCGTTCGCTCCCGCGGCAGGCGTTCCCGAAGCGGCCGGCGCGCCTGCCGGTTTCGGCTGCGGCCGGTAATAGGCAGTGAGCACGTCCGCGTACACCGTCGTGTCGCCCTGCTTCGCGCTGGCGTTGCCGCGCGCGATGTAACGCTGCTGCTCGCGCTGCCACTCGATGTTCTGATCGGCGAGGATCTCGACCGGCTGGTTGCTGTGGCCCAGCGCAAGGCCTTGTGCCAGTGCGGGAGCCGCGGGTGCGCCCCCGGCGGCGACAGCAACCACGGCGGCACGGGTGAGACGACGCAGGACCGAACCGCCACCGGTCATTTCGCCGCCGGTCGCTTCTGAGACGGCTGCGCCAACTGCGGTGGCGTCTGATGGGCTGGGACCGGGGCCGGCTGCGCCTCCGCCTGTTGCTGCGGATAGATGACCAGTTTCGATTTGCCGGTCACGATGATCCGGCCGCCCTTGTCGTAGATGCGGAAGCCTTCGCCCTGAACCAAGCTGTCCGGCCCGTGCCCCTCGACGGGATCGTCACCGGCGACGCTGCCCTGACCGAGATCGGCCACGGCACGCTCGGTCCGCAGCTCGTATCCCGAGTCGTGGAAGACATTCACGTGACTCCACAGGTCGAGCACCCGGGTCTTCTTGTTGTACTGGCCTTGCTCCGCATTCATCTCGATCCACGAGCCGTCGGTCAGACTGATATCGCCCTTGGGGGCCTTGAGCTCGGTCACGTCGCTGCCGCCGGCCGCCTGCGTGGCGACCTCCGCGGTGATCGTATATGGCTCATTTTTCTTGTCGGTGCCGAGCACGCGGGGGCTGGCCATGCGCAGATTGGAAAGATCGTCGATGCTCACCTGCACCGGCTTGAGGCGGAAGCGGCCCTGGAGCGGGTTGATCTGCGGCCAGAACAGCACGAGGCCGGCCAGTATCACCGCGGCGGCCGGGAAGATCACCTTCATCAGCGCTACGGCGCGGCTGTAAAGCACGTTGTAGCGCCGGCGCCGCATGCTTGCCGCGACGAAGCGGGTGAGCCGCGGCCGATGCGCCGCGCGCGCGCCGGGGCGGGCCGTCACCGCCGCCGCGGCCAAGCCGGGCTCGATGGCGATCGTCGCCGGCACGTTACGGTCGCCGTGCGCGGTCATGCGACCCCCGCGCGCAGGATGTCGTGGATATGCAGGACGCCGACGGGCCGCCCGGCGTCGCGGCCGGCGGTGTCGACGACGAACAGATTGGTGATTCCGCCGCCATTGTTCGCGTCGTTCATCACCCGCATGGCTTCCGCGGCCAGCGCCTGCGGCCGGATCGTCAGTGGCCGCGCGGTCATGACCGTATCGACTGTCTGCTGCAGCAGGCCGGGCGACATGTGCCGGCGCAGATCGCCATCGGTGACGATGCCGACGAGGCGGCCTTCGCCGTCGCTGACGCCGACGCAGCCGAGCCGCTTTGCGGTCATCTCGACGAGGGCCTCGGCCATCGGAGCGGTGACGCCGATCAGGGGCATCGCATCGCCCCGGTGCATGATGTCAGACACGCGCAGGAATCGCCGACCCAGCGCACCCTTGGGGTGGAACTGGTGGAAGTCGTCCGCCGAAAATCCCTTGCGCTCGAACAGCGCCACCGCGAGGGCGTCGCCGAGCGCCAGCGCCGCGGTCGTCGAGGTGGTGGGTGCGAGGCCGAGCGGGCAGGCTTCGCGGATCGGCGGCAGCAGCAAGGTCACGTCGGCGGCCTGCGCCAGTTGCGAAGTGGCGCCGCTCGTAAGCCCGATCAGCGGGATCGCAAACCGCCGCGTGAAGGCAAGGAGATCGGCCATCTCTGCCGTCTCGCCCGAATGGGAAAGGGCGAGGACCGCGTCGGCCCTGGTGATCATGCCGAGATCGCCGTGACTGGCCTCGGCCGGGTGGACGAACTGCGCCGGCGTGCCGGTGGAGGCAAGGGTGGCGGCGATCTTGCGCGCGATGTGGCCGCTCTTGCCCATGCCGCTCACGATCACGCGGCCCGTGACCTGTGCCAGCAGGTCGACCGCCTGGGTGAGGGCGCTGGGATCGCGGTCGAGGCTGCGCGCCACCGCGAGGATGCCGTCGGCCTCCAATTCCAGGACACGCCGCGCCACCACATGGTCGCCGGCCGGAACGGCGCCGCGACGCCCGGCCACGCCGGCCTCGGTGGCCGGGTCGCAGGCGGGCGCGCTGGCCGCCACTCGAATCCGCTGTGCCTTCGGTTTGCTCATGCCGATCGGCTGCCGGTCGCCTCGAAAATTGCCCTGCCCGGATCGTGGGCTCGCACTCAGAGGGAAGATCGAACAGGCCCCCGACGCCGGCCGCCCCTATCCCCTGAGAAAACGCTGTCGGGCAAAAAGTATGCCTTTCGCAGCGCAAAAATGCAAAGCAAAGCGTCTTTTCAGCAAACTCAGAGGCTTAGTGAGCGA
>Ga0335069_10011066_pt1 | contig 12760 bp, 21 predicted proteins | sample Lox_Sample_11_FD_206714 | JGI IMG/M metagenome (GOLD analysis project Ga0335069, IMG submission 206714) | Soil microbial communities from Loxahatchee National Wildlife Refuge, Florida, United States - Lox_Sample_1.1 | ecosystem: Environmental > Terrestrial > Soil > Wetlands | place: USA... | reverse complement strand
AAGCTCTTGTGCAGCAAGGTCGCCCTCCGTCGTTGTTGATGCTCCACGAGCTAAGTAGATCATGGAGCTTCCGCCTGCTGAGATGAAGGAGATGCAGAAAAAAGGGAGGCTGACCGCCACGAACAGGAAGTTCTTAGTGGTCCACCCCCTTCGCCACAGCAGTATCTTTGCTGCCTCGAAGGCTACCGCCATCGCTCCGGCCTTCCACGCGTCCCAGGCACTCGCGGTGCCCAGAGCGAAGTATTCGACCGAATAGATGGCGGTTATGCCAAAGAGCGCGAATCCTAGTACATCATCGATCCGCAAGCGCCGCACGATACTCTTTCTCGGTGAGCTTCCGGCAGACCAGTTCCCCCTTTTTGCTGATATAGAACTCAACAGGGGTCTTGTCGCCGATTCCAAGCTCCTTGAGAAGCGTGTACGGAGGGATCACCTGACAGGATTCCTTCCCCGATACTGCGTGATGAAACCTGCGCACCATGATGTCCGTCCACCGATTTCGCCTAGCCATTGTAAGCCTCCAACTCGAACATGTTTTTGCCCACCTCAAAAGAAGCGGGAAGCTGAAACACTACACCATTCGGGGCCTCAATCGGCGCCTCCATGACGCCCCTCATGGTTTTTACCATACTATCACGATTGTCCTCGTCTGTTAAGACGTAGAATGCGTCGTGAATCTGCAAGAACAATTGCCCCCTTTCCCCAACAGCTTCACTGAGCTGCGGCATCTTCGCGTGCATGATGCACGAGCAGGCGCTCTGGATGGGGAAGTTGATCGCTTCTCGAACGTTTGCCTTGGTTGGCTCTCCAGGGAACCACCTTAGCAACCCGAAGGGGTTGCGTACTACATGGTGAGCCCTCACTGACCGCTCTACCTCCTCGAAGTATTGCTTCACCTTGGGGTGCTCTTCATGAAGACGAGCGATCATCGACCGGACGGTTACACCCTGCTCACGGAGCGAGAGGGGCATTACCTTCTCAATCTCTGAGCCCTCGCTTCCATAGATGAGGCCGAAGATGAAGTTCTTGGCAAAGGTGCGCCACTCCTTTCGGTACTCGCCCGTTAGGGCAGTGCAGTTCTCAGCGTGAATGTCTCGCCCTTCGGCGAACGCCGAGAGCCACTTCTCGTCGCCGATGAGCTGTGCGAAGATGCGAAGCTCGGTCTGCGACAGGTCACCCTCCACGATGATCTGGCCTGGAGGAGCTTCATACATACGGCGAACAAAGCCGTCAGCGTCCTTGCGCGAGGACGGCAGGTTCTGGAGGTTTGGGTCTTCGCTCTTGTATCGCGCTGTCACGGTCCCGATCTTGAAGTGACTGCGCACGCGGTTGTCCGGCCACACCCGCACGTTCTCGACATAGGTTCCCTTCATCTTCACGAGCGACCTATAATGGAGGACGGCAGCAGGGAAGGGGTCTTCATAGTCCTTGGCGAGGTCTTCGAGAATGTCCTTTCCTGTAGCCTTGAAGTGACGACCGAAGCGGTCGGCAAGCACTGCACCCACCTGTTGGGGAGAATTGGGGTTGAAGTCTGGCCTAGCTACCAGCGCCTGGAGCGCACGAAGTTCCGAGTCAATCGTCGCCTGGAGCTGTATGGCAGTCTCCTTCTGCTTCTGAGGATTGATCGGAATACCCGCACGCTCCATCTCCACGGTTGGGGGAATGTTCTCCATAACCGTCGTGAGCATCCACTCACAGCCATTGTCCTTGATATCCTCATCAAGCGCCTTCTTTATGGGGAAGAGTATGGTGGCGTCCCGTGCGTTGCGCCGCCTCAGCGACAGGTCATCGTTCCACTGCGTCTCGATCTTCCAGGGGGGAAGGTCGGTGTAGATGGAGGCGCAGTACGCGAGTGAGTGGTGCGCCGGTTCATACACGAGCCAGTGAGCGAGCATAGTGTCGTAGATTGGGCCGCGCACGGGGAACCCGAGGCTCCGCAGAACTGCAAGATCGAAGAGAGCATTGTGCAGTATCTTTGTCACCTTGGGATGGTTGAACAGTGCAGAGAGTATCTCAATCACCTGCTCCTCTTCTCCCTGAGTCCCCCAATAGTCGCGACCGTCTGCCTTGTGGAAGGGGATCACGATAGCTTCGGACTCCGAGGTGGCGATGCCGCACACCAGGATCGTCTTCTCGTAGTGGTCCCCCTCGAAGGGTGTCTCCAGGTCGATTGCCAGCTCTACTGATCCGTGCTCCCTGATAGAACGCTGCACCTTTTCCCAAAAAAGAACTACATCGTCAAGTTTGGGGAAAAGGTTATAGTCCTCCTTGAACTGTGGGAACCCTGTGGACTCCATATGCTTGGCGATCTTCTTCCAGTCGTAGGACGCAGTAACGAACTCCTGTTGCTGGCGCATGAGATACGCTGGATGGAAGGTCGGGATCACCTTTCCCCATTGGGTGGCGAGAGGGGTGCCTCTAACCTTTGTAATGCTTTGAGTAATCCCCAAAGCGTGGAGTGCGGTGTTCCCAACAGGGACGATGACGCGAGGATGCCCGACTGCAAGCTCGGTGTGCAGTTGAGCAGTACAGCACAGTATAGCATTCTGAGCGTCAATCGTAGTGATGTCATTGTTCGGAGGTCGGCACTTGAGGACGTTGGTGTAGTATACACTCTGTGGATCAATCCCAGCGTCCCGTAGAAGCCGGTACAGAATCTTGCCTGATCCGCCAACGAATGGTTCACGTTGCTTCTCCTCATTCTCTCCAGGGGCCTCGCCGATGATCCAGAGATTGGATGTTATGAGGCCCCGTGGAGGGACGGTTACTTTCCCCTTATAGGGGCAGTTCTCGCAGCTCACTCTTTCTCCTTTGGGCTACTGCCCTCGGCAGGCTGGGCGAGGAGGGCGGCGCGGGTCATCTCATCTATACGCACCAAGTCTTTTATGGCCTCCCTATAATCAATCCAATCCTGACCCTTGGGCGGGTGATGTTTTTCTAGCCAGTCTTGCATGAGCATTCGGGCGTGGTGCTCGGCGATAAGCGCCTCTCGCAGCGCCCCTTGTTCCCCGCTCGGCGCTGGCGCCTGGGCGGCCTGGGGCTCGGGGAACTCTTCACGTAGAATTGTAAGCGCATGATCTTCTTCTACTGGAGAAGTGATGCCCTCGTTTTCTCCGTAGTAGCAATAGGTTAATCGTTCCGCGACTCTTTCTAGCTTCGCTTCATAGTCCATGCGTCACTCCTTGGGTAATTTCTCAATAGGCTCAACATTCTCGAAATGAATCGCGTAAACGGGCTTATCGATGTGGAGATCGGTCTTAGCCCCATTTACTATGCGGACAAAAATTACGTCGGCCATGAGTTGCGGAGACTGCATTGAATAGCCGTTGCGGAAAATAATGGAATCCCCAGGAGAGAGCCAGCCTATTCGCGATTTCCAATATGGCTTTGCTTCGCGATATTCGATAGTCTTTTCACCGCGTTTAATTTTGTCGAACCATTCGCGCTTAATTGGGAGCACTAATATGCTCATCGCGTCACTCTCCTTTGACCGTGTAGCCGGGCATATACTTGGCGACGATTACTATTGCAGAATCATCAGAAGGCCCATAATCACTAGCGCCTTGCATAATCTCGCGGAGCATCGCCATCGGCACTTCCTTCGCCTCTTTGAGCCGCGCGACCTCGGCCTCTAGCTCGGCCACACGCTTCGCGTACTCTTCGGCCTGAAAGATGATTGCCTGCGCGGCTTTGATCGACTCGTAATCGCCATGCACAAAGAGCTTGCCCGAGCCGTCTCCTACTCCGAGCGTACACGTATTCTGGGCCTCTAGCTCGGCGACGCGGGATTCGGCGGCCTCGGCGCGGGCAAATGATTCGATATAGTCGTCGTAAAACTTATGAGCGGCGCTGATCTGTTCGGGTGTCAGTTCCTCGGCCTCGGGGCTCGGTTGGCGGGCGAGATAGTAAGCAGTTACAGGACCGCAGGGAGAAGGTTCGGCGTTTCCGTGCCCATCATCGACCGCTACAACGTGGCCCCAACTTTCACCAAACCGCTCAAGCTGAAGCGGATCGAGAACGGAATGGCAATATGAGCATACGCCAAGGTCGGGGCGCTCCATTGCCGCCCCCGCGCGGTCGGTGGCCTCGGGTCTCTGCTGGCGGGCTAGGCGATCTAGCGCCATTAGTGCTGCATCATGTTTCTCGCCACAACCTTTCGATATAGCCATTTCAGGGATAAATGAAACGACTTCAAGATAGGCCGAAAGGGCTTCGCGGATTATCTCAATATCCCCTGCGCGGTCGGGAGTCTGTGGGGCGGTCATGGCTGGGCCTCGAGGCATGGCTCTATTGGACTTGTCTGGCAATGTTCGCAAAATGAATAACCGCACTTTATACAACGGGGTCCGTTATGATGACCGATATCAAGAGCAAATATATTTATGCTACCATCTTCATTTTTCTCCCATTCGTGGCCCCGTGGATTTGCGATCCAGTCATTCATCTTGTCCCTCCTCGGCTTTAGGCACTGTGTGGCTTTCAAAGAAAGCCTTGAGCCTCGCGTTCCACTCCTTCACGATAGGCTGGCACATTGAAGGGTGAGTATCACAGATATCGCTTATCTCTGCGAGAAACTCATACATCACGGGAACGTCATCGAGTGTGTACACCCTGTCCCCGGTGCGCTCCACGCTAATCATAAACTGCTTCTCTACCTCGCTAGCCATAGGATAGCCCACACTCGTCCTCCTTTTCGCTCCAGCACAAGTCCGGCGTACTGCACAAATGGGTCGATCATCGCTTCACGATGCGGAATGGACGCCCACCAATCTTGCACCATCCATACATCAATCTCCTTGTCCGACGACCCATCGGGAATGTCTATCCAACCAAGGTTCTCAAACCTCAGTTCGTAGCTTGTGTACTTCCAGCACAGACTCTGTTTGTCTTCTACTGGCATCAGATCATGGGAAAGATCGTCAGCCGCCATCACTACATGAAGATAGAAGCTAGCCGCTTTCTCAAGCTGTCTATCGTCTTTGAGCGTCGGAAGTCCCACTACCATACGGTAGGCGTTTATCTGCATGTAGCCCCACAGAGGGTCTATCTTCTGTGCATGAAGGAAAGCCCCCGCCGCGAGGGCGAGGGCGAATAACGTTCGCCTCATTTCCAGTGAGCCGCTACCTCTACAGCAAGGGCGGCGACTGAAACTGTGAGCACAGCGTCGAGTCCTATAAAAATGTTGCGCTCCAGCTCCAGCTTGCCACCCTCTACGACGAGCTGCTTCTCAGCTTTGTCAGCCGCGAAATAGGCATCGTAGTACCAGTTCGCTTTCTGCATCTCGGAGAGATGCACCTGAATGAGAGGGTCATCAGTCGGCGTGACGAGCGACGTGCTCGGCGCGGCCCCTGCCCCGTTAGTGACCTGTGCCAGTAGGGGGAAGAGGCTTATCGAAATTAGAAGTAAAACGAGCGACAATCTGCTCGCGAGTCTCATTCATAACCTCCTGCGTTATGCGCGCCAGGTTCTCCTGGTAGTTCGCGTCGGTCTGGCCCACAGTGCCAGCGGTCATGCGCTTCTGCACCTCGTTCTGAATCTGCCGGTACGTGAGGATCACGACGGCAGTGGCTACCACACCTGCGAGGAAGGTGAGCAGGCTCTTCACCCACGGCTTCATTGCCATCAGTCCACCCCCTCATAGGTCGCATAGAAAATGTCAGGCTTGCAGGGGTAGAACTCGCCCTTAACCCCCTTTATTACATAGTCACCAGGAGAGGCTACCATATCCCCTTCCAGTGTAGGAATGATAAGGTCGTAATCCCTACCATCCCCAAACTGGTCTCGAACCTTTTTCATGGTAGTTCTTCTCCCAGCGAACCTTGTTACCTCAGTGGCGCTTTCACCGCTTCCAGTGAACTGCACAGCCTCGATTACTACAGGCTTCTTGCGAAACTTCCTTACCATCTACTCCTCCTCATGTTTTTGGGAAAGGGGGAGGGTGTACCTCCCCCCTCTCTCCTAATACTTGTAGTTCAGGTTGGTGTATTCCTTCCCGTCCTTCTTGCTCGTAGTCTTGGCGACTGTGGCGTTGAAGGTCTTGCCTACGAGGTCAGCGGTGTCGAACACGCCGCGAGCGATGTCGCTCGTCTTGTCGTTGCGGTCGAGCATCCCGCACGCGATGAGGAGGCTCTTGAGCTTCCACAGGCTCTTGGTCTCCAGGTACAGGCGCTCCTTGAACGTCCTGCCCACGGGCGAAGTGCCGAACTCGGCGTCTTCGACCTGCTGCGGCGGGCCATCGACAACGTGGTACACCATCTGGAGGTACTCCTTCTGGTCGTTGTCGAACTCGTCGGTGGGCTCTTCTTGGATGTTGAAGATGTACGCGCCGGGGTCGAGCTGAGCCTTCCCTACGGGGATGTTTGCGAAATCCTGTAGCTTGTCTGCGAGATTCATGCAGTCACTCCTTGTGTAGCCGCGATGAGCTTCTTCTCCAGAACGGAGAAGTCATTAGGCTCTTTTGGAGCCAGAATGCCGAGACGATCACGAGCGGGCCAGTTGCCACGCTTCACTGAGTGTAGCACCCACTCAGTCTTGTTGGCAACGGTCATGCTCTCCGAGTAGAGATACCAATCAAAGTACCCCGGAGCTAGCTCCCTGAAATTACCAAGAGTGTCAGGCCCGAAGTAGTCCGATCCGTTCACGCCCTCCTTTTCCTTCTGGATCGCCTGTGCAGTGACGCAGATATGGTGGGTCTTCTGGAAGTCGAGGAGCTTCGAGAGAACCATGCGAACCTTGTCTTTCGACATGGCCCACTCATACTGCGAATACTTCGAAACAGGCTTTCCCGTCTCGGCAGTCACCGCGTCCATCACCAGCCCCGTTATTTGGGAAAAGGTGTCGATGATGATGCTGCCGCACGTCACCTTCTTCGCTTCCAGGTCGTTGAAGACCTGGAACAGCTCATCGAACTTTGAAATGGTCACAAACTTCCCCGGATTCTTGCGCACGATAAGGCCGTTGATTCCTGTCTCAGTCGCGATGAACAGGGGATCAGGCATCGTGGCGCAGAAGCGGGTCTTCCCTGATCCATTGCTCCCGTACATGAAGATCAGGGCGTGGAGCCCGCTAAGACTGGCTGTCGCGAACTCCTGGTACTGCACTGGCATACCGCATCAACCTCCTTAGTTCTGCTTGGACATTGTTGTACTGAGCTACCAGCTCTACGTACTTGTGGAAGAACTCCTCGGGAACGTCAGTCACGTTCCACCAATAGGGAATGGTCCGGTCGTCGTCTACCTCCTCCATGCTGTATAGGGGTGGTCCCTCATTCTGCGTGATCCTCACTTTCACTGTTGGTTGCCTCCTGTACTTTGTATCGCGAGCCAATGAGGCCCTCGAAGTTGGCCCCTTGGCACAGCTCAAGGAAGGGACACGGGCGGTTGAACGCGTAGCAGTTCTGCGTGTTGCGCACCCACCGTGCTTCGGGATTCGCCATCTTGGTTGCTATCTCATCGAGGATCGAGGTGATATCCCCCTGGAATCGCTCCTGGTCCTTTCGGCTCTTCACGACGAGGGCGCGAGAGAACTCGAAGACGCTCTGGTTGTTGCGTAGCACGTTGTAAATGAGCCCCACAGCGGGCTCCTCAGGGTGCAGCACGTTGTGAATCAGCGTGTAGCCAGTCGCCTGGTCTGAGACGCTGAGCGACTGCAATGATTGAGTCATCCCCCACTTCGTGGTCTTGTGGTCCACGATGAAGACCTGGCCCTCTTTTCGAATCTTGAGGTCGATAGTTCCAGTGAACTCGTCGCCCGTGGCGAGCGTCATGCGCACCGGCTCCTCGACCGCGAGCACCTTGAAGTTGTCCTTTCCCCGATAGAACTCCTCGTACTTGGTGAGCATCTTGAGCCCACGGGCTAGGTCCGCGTCGTACCACTCGTGCTCAGCATACTCAGCCTCTTCCTCCTGCATCGCGGCAGAGAAGGAAGCGAGCATGTTCGCCACACGGGTTTCGGGGGAAAGTTCCTCCATAGCGCCACGGTAGTAGGCTTCGAGGCCAGCATGGATCGCGCCTCCGAAGATCAGAGAGGTTGACTTGTACTTCGCTTCGAGCTTGCGCACGTAGTGCCAGTAGAAATACTGCTGGCACTTTATGTAGTCGCTCGCGAAGTGGAAACCGGAATCGCTAGCTCTGCTTGGCATTTAATACTCCTCTAGGTTAGTTGGCTTTCCAAAGTGCTTGCACACTTCTCCACCACACAACGAACAAAGCTCTAGTGACCACCCTTCTCCGTTCCAGCCTCTCTCTATTTTGAATCTGAGTGTAGGCATAATTTCATGGGCACCTATTTCTTTCCCACAAATATCACATTTATGTACTTCCATAGATTCTCCTCACTCCTTCAAACTCCAGAACTCGTTTGGGAACGGTGTGCTCAGGGAACTTCCACCGCTCAATGATTCCACAGGCTTGGCTTTCTCCACAGGTCGCTAGGAGCGACCACTCTCTGGCGCAAGGATATCGTGTGACTGAAAGGCTAGCCGTATACCCCATGATCCATCGGTAAAGTATTCTTCTGTCTTCTTGTAGTCCAGGGTTTGGGCGGACAAGTCGAAAGACCCTACGGGCCGACCATCCTGGTACACCTCTACCGTCACCCAAGGCTTCGTAGAAGAGTATCGAACCTCTACAGCCATCGATCCAGCTTTTAGTGGCATTTACGATGCTCCTTCCCTTTCCCCTAACTTGAGATACTGCTGCCCAAAAATGACAGAGTTCATAGAGACTCGTTATATACAGGGGAAATGCTTCATGGAACATGGGCCTTGCATAGGAAGATAAAACGATGAGCACCTGCTCCCGCAAGGGGAACGGTGCTCCGGTGAAGAGGCCAAGCAGTTCTTTGGGAAAAGCGCGAGCGTAGTAAGCGAGAGCTTCCTTATAGGACAATAGCCCTAGAAGCTCTACACTACCCTCACTAAGCTCACTGATCTTTTCCCACGAATCTCGTGCTCTCTCGCACGAGTCAGCGCTTCGTGGACGCGTCATACAGGCAGGGACAGGACTCGAACCTGTGACCTCCGGGTTATGAGCCCGGTAAGCTACCAACTGCTCTACCCTACCAAGTGCCGCCCCGTATCGCCGGGCGGTTTCTGCAATCTTGTTCTGCTCGTCACCCGCAGGCCCACTACCTTGAACAAGCAAGGTCAGCAGTGGAGATTTTCAAGCCCAAAAAGGTCCAATAGGACCACTTGACTCTTTCCCCTATTATAGCATATACATTGGATAGTAGCAAGAGGTAAAAAGCTCCGAGGCCCGAAGGCCCCGGAGCAACTTCCCCCGGCGAGCAAGGTGGTCGAAGCAGAAGCCTGCGTTTGGGAGCGGCTCTACAGACCTGGGCTCGCCGATAGGCGCGTCGGGAGTTGAACCCGACAACCTCCGCTGGCGCGACGTGGAGTAAGCCGAGCGAGCGGCGAGCTTGCCCGGTTACTCCATCGCGCCTGTTTCATTTCCATCACCTTGAGCGGTATCGTCGCTCGTGAAGAGAGGAAGCTGATCGCCTTTCTTGGGCTTGAAGACCGCATCGCGGTTCTCTTTCAGCTTCCTATAGATAGCCTCGGACAGCGCGCTCATGGATTACTTCGGCCCTTTGAGCCCCTTGGGAATCGACCGGCCAGGCTGGTCGAACTTCACGCCGCCGCCCATTTTGTCATCGGTGACTTTCTTCTTCGTCATGCCCTTGGGCTTGGAGCCCTTCATCGAAGCAGCCTTGCCCTTCTTGAGATTGCCCGCCATACCTTATCCTTTCGGTGGCTTCTTGCCACGCTTTCGAGCTTCGGTCTTGGTGCCTGTCCCCTTTATCTTCCCCTTATTGATGGAAGCATAGAAGACAGATTTTCCTTCCTTCGCTCCATACTCTCGCTCCATGTTCGAGAGTATCTTCTTCCCCTTCTTGGTAGTGGGCATCCCGCTACTTCTGGAGCTTGAACTTGCTCCCCTTGATCGTCGGCTTGTGGCCCAGCCTGGAGCCCATCATGCCACCAGCTTCCTTGCCCCCCTTCTTCGTCTTCGAGACCGCGCCGCGAGCCGCACCATCGGTGCTCTTCTTCGACTTCGAGTTGGAGCCCGAGACCCCAATCCGCTTGTTCGAGCCCACGTCGGGCTTGTGGTAGTTAGCCATGCTAACCTCCCTTTCAAAACTAAGCGCCTCATACGAGGTACTTCTATTATACGCTATCTCCGTTGATTCATCAACCTTTTTATGATCCTTTCAAGCTCGGGCTTGTCCTTGAGTACCCTCTCTCCAATATCATGGCGATAGGTTTTCGATGGAACGCATACAGAATCTACCATATTATAGACCTTTTTCCTGAGACGATTCACGTCGCGCCCATGTTCCCCGACTGAGAGCACGTAGCCATCACTGCCCGAAGTAGAGAGCTGGCCCTCGGAATCGAGCATCGCATCGGCGAGATAGATGTTGTCCATCATGCTCGGGGTGAGGTCGAGGATCGGAACTACTGGTACAGTCTCTTTCTTGTAGGGGTAGGGGGGAATGCACACACGCACTGTGAGGCTGTAGAGGTCAGGGTCGGCTCGGACAGGCATATGATCCATTGTCTTGTAGTTGGCGAGGAACTTGTAGAAGCTCCCCTGTACAAGCCTGCTCATCGCCTGGATTGCATCGTAGCCGAAGCGAGCTGTCCACTCCAGCGCCCATATACCCTGGTCGTTCCAGATTCCGTTTATGTCGAGTGGCCCCACGTAGCCGTTCTTCTTGAGGAACGGTTCCAGGGGCTTGAACAGGTAGTCATATAAAAACACCGAGGTTGGCTCGTCCCAAAACCACACCGTGTTCCCCATGCAACCAGTATTCTGTCCGGTGTCGTGCGCACCGAAACGTTTTGATTCCATTGTACTGTTGAGGGGAAGTAGGAAGTGCTCTCCGGTGAACCATGCCTCGGTGCTACATTCGACTCCTTCTACGAACTCTTGAAGCTCGTACACTGTCCCCTTGTCGAGCTTCGCGGTTAGGTAGTCCCACATCGCGAGAAGACCTTCGGGGGAAGAGGGAACAAAGGTAAGCTCTACATCGGGATTGCCTTCGGGCTTGAACACGCAACGCTTCATCGTTTTTTCTATGAACTTCTTTCCTTCTTTGAAATCGTCGAAGGTGTGAGTGGGTGGCATCTGTATGCCGTGCTTCTCCATCACCTCGGCACCGTAGCTCCGCTCCAGCTCCATCTTGTCGGCGATGGATGACCCTGACACCACATTGTAGCCTTTTTGGGAAAGGACATCAGCGCCATCTCCAGAGCCCACCATGTCGAACACGATCACGTCATCGGGTTGTACATCCATTCCCTGGGCGCTATCGGCCTTGGGAATGATTCCCTCATATGCCTTCTTGTAGAGCCCGTCCTCCACGTAGGCTAGTACATCAGTCTCATCCATGCAGCGATAGCCGAGGGAAAGGAAGTCGCCCTCTTTGGAAAAGATTTTCAGGCTCACTGGTTTCCCCCCACCATAGCTGGTAGCTGCGTTCCAAAGAAGTCTTTCACGCCCTGCGCACCCTGTCCGGCGAGCGTGCCCAGCGCGGAGAAGCCCTGGTCGATCACGCCCTTCCTCTGCGGGAAGACAGAGAGTGAAGGATGAGAGATAGCGAGGTTGACAAACGCTTCGTAGTAGCTCCCTTCGAGGGCCGCTTCAAGTGATCGGTCGAGGGTCGTAGCGGCACCAGCAAAAGGTATAAGGGATCGGAGCCCCGAGACTGCACGTCGAGCTGCACTGGTATCTCCCTTCTCAGCGGCGAGAAGATCATTCATCATGGAGAAGTAGGGTCCGCCTGCGAAGAACATGGTCTGCCACGGGATGTAGGGAGTGGGGTCTATGCCAGCTTTCGTGAACGACGCGTAGATAGAGCCCATCGTTGCTGCGCTCCTCGTCACAAACCCGATTGCCTGTGCAGGATTGTATCGCAGATTCCTAACCTGATTCAACATGAAATTGACATAGCTCGTGGGCCACGTCCCCATTTGGCCGAAAAGGCGACCGAGAACACCATCGAACATCTGCGGCTTGTCGAACTTCTCGTAGATGTAGTTGGTCTGGTCTGAGGCTTTCGTGGCGAGGTAGTTGATGAAAGCGGCTTTCCCCTTCCCCGCATTGAGTATATGGGTAGCTTCGTTGTACACCTGGGGGCCAAAGATTCTCATGCCCGAGGCTCGCTCGAACTGCTTGGCCGACATCTGGCCCTTCTCCAGAGCGTCCATCGCGCTCTGCACCCGGCTCTCCATGCCGAGGTACACCACGGCGCGACCGAACATATCGCTCACACGGTGCGGATACATTGAGAGGTCAACAGCTTTGTTGAAGAGCCCTGAGCCCCCAAGGTCGCCCGTGAGTGGCGCAGTCATCGGAGCAGCGAGACCCATTCGCTTGATCCTCGCGATGTTCCCCGGAAGCATCGCCCGCTCCATGCCTGCTATCCACCACCGCATCCCCACAAGAGGCGCGCCTACGACATAGGACTGAACGAAGTTTCGTGTGACCAGCTCAGGCTTGAACGAGATGACGCCTGAGACAATGAGCTTCTGAATGAAGCTCACGGCGTCGTGGGTATCAGAACGGAACCCTGCTTTCGACACTTCGGAGGGATCATCGGAAAGGAGAGCCGTAAGCCGTGCGAGCGACTCGTCAGCACCTGACAACGCTGCCTGGTCTACCTCATCAAGGGGTTGCCCTGCCTTCTGCTTAGCCTGGGCCTTCATCTTCATGTCCACGCCCTCTTTGAGGATACCCGCTTCAAGATCGCCTAACGC
>Ga0335069_10011065_pt1 | contig 12760 bp, 12 predicted proteins | sample Lox_Sample_11_FD_206714 | JGI IMG/M metagenome (GOLD analysis project Ga0335069, IMG submission 206714) | Soil microbial communities from Loxahatchee National Wildlife Refuge, Florida, United States - Lox_Sample_1.1 | ecosystem: Environmental > Terrestrial > Soil > Wetlands | place: USA... | reverse complement strand
GGTCGGCCGCGATCCGCGCGACCGAAAGAAGATGAAGGCGTTCCGGACGACCGCCGACGAAATCCCCGCCGGCACGCGGACCGCGAAGACGCTCTACGAGATCGAGCGCGAGTGGTTCGGGCTCGGCCTGACGCTGCTGCGCTGCCGCCTCGTCACGGGCCGGACGCACCAGATCCGCGTCCACCTCGCCGCCTCCGGGCTCCCGATCGTGGGCGACCCCGTCTACGGGCGCCCGTCCTACGCGAAAGTCCGCGAGGCAGCTTTGAAGCGGCGCCTGGCCGGTTTTCCGCGCCAGGCCCTCCACGCCGAACGCGTCGCCTTCCGCCATCCGGCCACGCAGGAACTCGTCGAGATCGTCGCGCCGCTGCCGGCCGACATGAACGACCTCCTCGCCGCGATCGACCGCGCCGCGGGATAATCGAGAGCATGGCCGACGAGCGCGAGGTCGTCTTCGAAGGTCGCCACATGGTGTTCCTGCGGCGCCGCGGCTGGGAGTACGTCGAGCACCGCACGGCGCCCGAAGCCGCGATGATCGTCGCGATCACGCCGCGCGACGAGATCGTCCTGGCCGAAGAGTTCCGCCAGCCGATGAACGCGCCGGTCATCTCGCTGCCGGCCGGCCTCGTGGGCGACGAGGGCCCCGAGGACGCGGCGGAGGCCGCGCGGCGCGAGCTCGCCGAGGAGACCGGCCACACCGCATCGCGCCTCGAGCTGCTGGCGCGGGGTCCCGGCTCCGCGGGGCAGAGCTCGGAGATGATCAGCTTTTTCCTCGCCGCGGGCGCGGTCCGTTCCGGCGAGCAGGCCGCGCACGACGTCGGGAAGATCCGCGTGCACGTCGTCTCGATCGCGGATCTCCCGGAGTGGGCGCGCCGGCGCGAAGCCGAAGGCGCGGTCATCGACCCGAAGATCTGGGCCGGGCTCTACCTCGCCGGGCGGCGCTGACCGCGACCGCGGACGTTCCTAGCGGACCGTGAGCGTGAGCGTCGCCCCGTCCTTGTCGAGCACGACGCGGTCCTCTTCGATTCTCACGAGGACGTAGCCCTCGACGTAGGCGCCGATCCCGAGGACGCGGTCGTTCAAGAGAGCCCGGGGCTCGCTTTCGGACCAGACGATGCCGCCGAGCTCGATCTTGCCGCCGTCCGGGAGCGTCACTCCGCCGGCGTAGGTCTTGCCTCCGACCGGCGCCGCCGCGGCGGGTTTCCCGGGCGCCGGTGGAGCGGCGACGGGGGCCCCGGCCTCCTGCGGCGGCTTCGGCGCGCGCGTGGCCCGCGGCCGCGGCGTGCCCGCGGCGGGCGCGACGGCGCCGGAGGCCCGCGGCGTGACCGGTGTGGCGACGGTGACGGGCGTCCACTGCACGTCGACCGGCCGCGCGGGCGCGGGCGAGACGGCCGCCGGCGCCGCGGCGGGTCGGGCCTCCCCCGGCGCGACGGCCCAGCGCCAGGCGACGAACGCGGCTCCCACGGCGGCCGCGGCCCCCGCCGCGATCGCGAGGCCTCGAAGGAGGCGCCGCCGCCGCGCCAGGCCCGCGTCGGGCATCGGCGTCGGAATCCACGGACGGTCGCCGCGGCGGCTCGCGGCCTCGTCGGCCGCCTGGGCGCGCTTCAACGCGTCGTCGATGAGGCTCACGCGACCTCGCCCTCGAGCTCTCGAATCGCCTGGCCCACGGCCCGGGCTTTCAGCTCGTAGGTGCCGTTGACGTAGCCGTAGAGGAGGGTCTTGTCGCAGACCGCGTTGATCAGGCGCGGGACGCCGTGGGCGTAACGATGGACCCGGCGAATCGCCCACGACGTGAAGCTCGGGCGGCCGTCGGCGCCCGCCACACGGAGCCGATGCGCGATGTACCGCTCGGTCTCGAATCGGTCGAGCGGCTGGAGGTGGTAGCGCACCGTGATCCGCTGGCGCAGCTGCCGCAGGCCCCGCTGGTTCAGCTTCTCGCGCAGCTCCGGCTGCCCGATCAGGACGATCTGGAGGAGCTTGCGCTGGTCGGTCTCGAGGTTCGAGAGCAAGCGGACCTCCTCGAGCAGCTCGGGTTCGAGGTCCTGCGCCTCGTCGATCAGGAGAACGACGTCGTTGCCGGCGGCGGCCTGCTCGAGCAGGTACCGGTTCAGGGTCTCGAGGTGCGCCGACCGATCCGACTTGCGCGCCGGCAGACCGAGCTCGGTCAGGACCGTCTTCATGAGCTGGGTGGCCGTCATCATCGGGTTCAGGATCAGGGCCGTGCGAAAGGTCGGGCCGAGCTCGGCAAGAATCGCCCGGCAGACGGTCGTCTTGCCCGCGCCCACCTCGCCGGTGATCTGGATGAACCCCTTGCGCTCGCGGATCCCGAAGAGGACGTGGTTGAACGCCTCGCGGTGCTTGTCCGAAAAGAAGAGAAACCGCGGGTCCGGCGTGATGTTGAAGGGCGCCTCGCGAAACCCGTAGAAGTCGTTGTACATGCCGCCGCGGCGTAGCTTAAGCCACCGCGGAAAGACCCTCCCCTCTTTTTACGGAGGGGAGGGGGGTCGCGTTGGAGCGGCGCCCGACGCGCCGACGAGAGCGGGGGCGTGGCCGGGTTCGATCACCCGACCCGAGCGACGGGAGGGCGACAGTCCTGGCAGGGGTGATAACCCGCCGCGATCGCCTCCCGTTCCGAGTGAAACCGGACCTTGTTGGACTCCAGGAGCGAGTCGATGCCGCCGCACGTCGGGTAGCAGAAGTGCTTCTGCACCGAGTTGCCGAGGTACCGCACGCCGGAGGCGGCGAGGCGCTCGAGCAAGGCCGGCTGCGCGCCCTCGAACTCGAGCAGCCGCCGCTTGTTGCGCGCGCCGCCGAGCGAGTAGTTGCCGATGTGCCCGTCGCTCCGCACGACCCGGTGGCAGGGGATCAGGAGCGGCACCGGATTCTTCGCCAGCGCCGACCCCGCCGCCCGGACGGCGCCCGGATGCCCGACCTCCCGGGCCACCCAGCTGTAAGGCCGGACCTCGCCCGGCGGGATCTCGAGAGCCTTCATCAGGACCGCGCGCTCGAACTCGGAGAGGCCGCGCAGGTCGAACCGCAGCGCCCGCCGCTCCTCCCCCTTCAGGGTCCGCACCAGCGCCCGGACGCGGGCCGGCGGCACGGACTTCTCCGCCGCCGCCGTGCGGCCGAATCGCCGCTCGAACGCCCGTTCGAAGTCGGCCGCCGACCCCGCCCGCGTGACCATCGAGATGCCGGCCTTGCTGTGCGCGATGAACACCGCGCCGACCGGGGAGTCGAGCTTCCAGTACGCGTCGGCGAGCCCGACCCGCCGCAGCACCGCGGGCAGGAGCGCCGCCGGCGCCTTCGCGGCCGCGAGCCCGCGCAGGGCCCCGACCACCGACACCGCATCCTTCGTCGTCATCGCTTCACCCCTTCCCGGCGGGACGCCACCAGCGCTTCGCGCAGGGCGTTGACCCCCCGGTGCACGTTCGACTTCGCGGTCCCCACCGGCTGGCGGAGCACCCGCGCCACTTCCTCGAGCTTCAGACCCTCGACGTACCGCAGCAGGATGGCCGCCCGGTAGCGCTCGGGGAGGTGCGCCACGAGCGAAGCCATGTCGGCACGACGCCGCCCCCGCTCGTAGACGGCGTCCGGCCGGGCCTCTTCCGCGTCCGGCGCCTCCCACGCGGTATCGCCCCGCGGCGAGAGCGGGTGATCGAGCGACACCAGCCGCGGCTTCTTCCCGCGCGTCCGGTTGCGCGTGACGTTCAGCGTGATCTGGTAGAGCCACGCCCGGAGCGCCAGCGCCCGGACGCGCTCGGCCGGATACGTCGAAAGCGCCCGGTACGCGCGCACGAAGGCGTCCTGGGCGATCTCCTCGGCGTCCTCCGGGCGCGCGGTCAGCCGCAGCGCGAAGGAGAAGAGCCGGTCCTGGTACGCACGGACGAGGTCCTCGAAGGACCCGTCCAGGTCCTCCGCCAGACGCGCGCGCAGGAGGCCGTCTTCGAGCGCCGCCAACCGTCCCCTCCCCCTCTGCTGCTCCGGCTGCCCCAGGACCAGCCGGAATCGAGGCGCCACACCCGGCGCCCCGTCCTGCCCCGCGACCGGGGCGCCACCGCTGATCATCGTTTCCTCCACGGTGTCTGAAACACGCGTGGCGGACGTTTGGTTGCGCCTAGGTCCCGGTGACGGCCGGTCTCGCCCGCCTCTCGATGGCCGCCGCGACGAGGGCGGCGTGATGGCGGCTGTTCTCGACGAAGATCCGGCCGGTCTCCGTACCGCCGAGGATCGCCCCCGCCAGATACAGGTTCGGCACGTTCGACTCGAGCGTCTCCGAATCGTGCGCGGGGACGCGGTTCGGTCCCTCGAGGCGGATGCCGCAGCGTTCGAAGAGGGCGAAGTCCGGGACGTACCCGACGAGCGCGAAGACGGCCTCCGCCGGAACCGCGAGCTCGCCCGACGGGCCAGCGACGCGGACCGAATCCGGCCCGATCTGGACGACGCGCGAGGAGAAGAACGCGCGGATCGATCCGGCCGCGATCCGGTTCTCGAGGTCCGGCCGGATCCAGTACTTGACGCGCTCCGACAGCGCCGCGCCCCGGTGGACCAGCGTCACGCGCGCGCCGTGGCGGTAGAGGTCGAGCGCCGCCTCGGCCGCGCCGTTCTTCCCGCCCACCACGACGACGTCGCGCCCGTGGAACGGGTAGCCCGAGACATAGCGCGCGAAGACGTGCGGCCGGTCGGCGCCGGGAACGTCGAGACGGCGGGGGTTGTGGAAGAAGCCCGTGGCGAGCACGGCGGCCGGCGCCTGGAAGCGGCGCGCCCCTCGCCTTCCCGACGTCTCAACCTCGACGCCGCCGCCCGGGGCGGGCGTCACGCGCTCGATCGCGCTCTCGGCCTCGACGCGAACGCCGAAGCGCTCCGCCACGCCGCGGTAGTAGGCCAGCGCTTCCAGCCGCGTCGGGTGCGGGTCGGGCGTCGTGAACGGGACGCCCGCGATGTCGAGCAGGTCACGGGTCGAGAACCAGCGCATCTCTTCGGGAAAGTGCTGGATCGACTCCAGCAGTCCGCCGCGGTCGTGGCAGACGGCGTCGACGCCGCGGCGCGAAAGCTCGATCGCGCAGGCGATCCCCGTGGGGCCGGCGCCCGCGATCGCGACCGGAGCCGCGCTCATCGCGGCGAGGCCGGGGCCCGGAGCTCTTCCTGGGGACGGAGGACGCCGGCACGCATGACGAGACGAATCTTGCGGAGGTTGGCGACGTCCCGCGTCGGGTCCGCCGCGACGACGATCAGGTCCGCGGATTTCCCCTTCTCGAGCGTGCCGGCCACCGCCGCGGCGCCCATCGCGCGGCTCCCACCCTGCGTCGCGGCGACGATGACCTGCATCGGGGTCAGGCCGGCGGCCTGCATCGCCTCCATTTCGGCGTAGACCGACGGCCCGTGGAGCGTCAGCGGGTTGCCGGCGTCGGTCCCCATCGCGATGGGAATCCCGGCGTCCGACACGCGCTTGAGGTTGGCGGCCATCGTCGACGTCATCCCGCCGAGCATCGGCTCGAGGCGCTTGACCTGATCCGCCGCGCCCGCCGCCGGAAGCGCTCCCGGCGCCGTGATCCGCTCGACCAGGGCTCGGTCCACGCAACCATTGGGATCGTCGAGCGCGGGCGGCTTCCCGGAGGCTGCCGACTGCGCCTGGCGCAGATAGCCGTGCATCACCGTCAGCGTCGGGCAGTACACCGTCGCGTTCGCCTTCGCGAGCTGCAGAAACTCGTCGTCGACCGGCGCGTCGTCCACGCTGTGCACGAGCAGGTGCGCGCCGGCCTTCAACGCGACCTTCGCCTGCGCGAGCCCGGTCGCGTGGACGATGAGCGGCAGTCCCAGCCGGCGCGCCTCCTCGGCGGCCGCCAGAACCGCCGGCGTCGAGGCCTCGACGGTCTGCTCGGGCGTGACGATGAACCAGATCTTGACGGCGTCGGCGCCGCGGGCCGCGAGGTACTTCGCGTCGGACCGCGCCGTCCCGGCGTCCTTCAGGTGGAGGAACTGGCGCTCCGCCGGCAGGTTCAGCCAGAAGTCGATCGTCGAGAGCAGCGGTCCCGCCGCGGCCACGCGCGGCGCATTCGGGTCGTCGCGCTCGCGGTGCGCGAGGTCGATCGACCACGGGTAGCCGCCGTTGTCGAAGACCGAGGTCACGCCCGAGCAGAGGTCGGCGCGCAGGTTCTTTTCCGGGTGCAGCGCGAGCTCCGACTCCGCCTTTTCGTAGGGGAATCGCTCGCGCAGGTCGAACGAGTCGGGCCGCGCGTCCGCCCAGCCCGACTGACCGAAGTGGACGTGCGCGTCGATCAGGCCGGGCAGGATCCAGAGGCCCGAGACGTCGGTCATCGCGGCGCCTTTCGGCACGGCGCAGTTCCTGCCGGCGCATTCGATCCGGCCGTCGCGCACCACGACGGTCGCCTGCGGGACCGGGGGCGCGCCCGTGCCGTCGATCAGCGTCGCGCCGGAAAGGACGCGCACCGGCGCGGCCGCGGGCGGAGCGCCGGCGAGCAGGACGGCCAGCGCGAGCCAGAGAGTCATCGCGGGAGGACTCTACACCGGCGCCGCGCGTCGAGTCTTACAAGCTCTGAATCCGGACCGAGCCGCCGCTCGTGTGGAGACGCAGCGTGTTCCCGCCCTTGCCGAGGCTTCCCGAGAGGCTCCCGCGGGAGATCTCGCCCTGGACGCGGATCGGCAGCTCCGTCTTGACGGAGGTGCCCGAGGCCTGGATCGACAGGTTCGCGTCCGGGTCGATGAAGACCTCGATGCCCCCGCCCGACGTCTCGAGGACGCCCCCGGCCGAGTTTCCCTTCGTGAACGACGCTTCGATCGAGCCGCCCGACGTGTCGGCGTGGACCCGGCCGCCCGCGTCCGCGATGCGGATGCCGCCGCCGGAGGTCTCGGCGTCGATATCCCCGGTCACCTTCTGCAGCTCGATCGAGCCGCCCGAGGATTCCGCGTGGACCGGACCGTCCAGGTTGACGCCGTCGATGCCGCCGCCCGAGGTCTCGACCCGGATCTTCCCCTTGATGTCCTTCAGGTCGATCGAGCCGCCCGACGTGTCGGCGTCGAGATCGCCGACGAGATCGCCGACCTTGATGCCGCCGCCCGAGGTGTCGAGCCTGGCCGGCGAGCGCATGCCCGCGACCTGGATCGCGCCGCCCGACGTGTCGATCGACAGGCGCGTCTGTGCCGGAACCCGGATCTCGTAGTGAACCGAGCCGCTCTCGCTCGAGAACCACGAACGGTGCTTCTTCTTGGCGATCACCGCCACCGAGCCGGCGCCCTCGTCGAACCGGAAGGTCAGCAGGTCGTCCAGGTCCTTGCGCTTGGACGTGATGAGCAGGTGGGCGCCGGCGTCCGGACTCCCGGTGACGGTCACCGACCCCATGTCGGTCTCGAGGCGGAACTCGCCGCCGGCCGCGAGGGTCAGGTCTTTCTCGAGGCGGCTCTGGGCAGCCACGGGAACGGCGGTCCAGGCCAGGGCGGCCAAAGCCAGGACCGCGGGCAGCACGTGACGGTTCATGGTCTTCCCCCTCGCCCCAAGATACGCAGGCCGCGCGGGGAGGTTCCCGGGGTTTCGCCTCGCTCGCCCCTGCCCTCTCCCACCGCTCGCGGGAGAGGGAAGAAATCGTCTAGGCCAGGGCCTGGGCCAGCGGAGTGTAGGGCCGCCCCTGAGCGTCGGCGACGGCCTTGTACGTCAGCTTGCCCCCGTGGGTGTTGACGCCTTCGGCCAGGTGCGGATCTTCCGCGACGGCCTTCTTCAGGCCCTTGTTCGCGAGCTGGAGCGCGTAGCGGAGGGTCGAGTTGGTCAGGGCGAAGGTCGAGGTCCGCGCCACCGCGCCCGGCATGTTCGCCACGCAGTAGTGGATCACGCCGTCGACCGAGAAGACGGGATCGGAGTGAGTCGTCGCGCGCGTCGTCTCGAAACAGCCGCCCTGGTCCACGGCCACGTCCACGGCGACGGCTCCCTTCTTCATCTGGGAAATCAGCTGCCGGGACACGAGCTTCGGGGCCGCCGCCCCGGGGATCAGCACGGCGCCGATGAGAAGGTCCGCGCGCCGGCAGCCCTCCTCGAGCGTGTGCGCGTTGGATGCGATCGTCTTGACACGCCCGAGAAAGATGTCGTCGAGCTCGCGCATCCGGTCGGGCGACGTCTCCAGAATCGTGACGTCGGCCCCCATCCCGGCGGCGACCTTGGCCGCGTTGGTCCCGACGACGCCGCCGCCGATGATCACCACGTCGGCCGGCGGCACACCCGGCACGCCGGAGAGCAGCACGCCGCGGCCGCCGTTGGACTTCTGGAGAAAATACGCGCCGACGTGGACGCTCATGCGCCCCGCCACCTCGGACATCGGCGTCAGGAGCGGCAGAGAGCCGTTCGCGGCCGTGATCGTCTCGTAGGCCACGCCCGAGACCCTGCGGTCGAGGAGCATGTCCGTCAGCGCCTTCGCCGGCGCCAGGTGCAGGTACGTGTAGAGAATCTGCCCTTCGCGCAGGCGCTGGTACTCGGGACCGACGGGCTCCTTGACCTTCACGATCATGTCGGCCTTGCCGAAGACCTCGTCGGCGGTTCCGTAGATTTTCGCTCCCGCGGCGACGTACTGCTCGTCCGGAATTCCCGAGCCCGCGCCGGCGTCGTGCTCGACGAAGACCTGGTGACCGGCCGAGACCAGCGCCCGGACGCCCGCCGGCACCAGGCCGACGCGGTTCTCGTTGTCCTTGATCTCCTTCGGCAGCCCGACGATCATGCCCGCTCCTCCTCTGCGGGCGGCCGCCAGGGCCGCCCCTACGTCATTCGGGACCGTCGGGGCGGGGCTCGTCCCCCGCCCGTCTCCGTCGTCAATGCGTGTCGATCTGCGCCTTCTGGAGCTTTCCCGAGAAATCCACGTAGATCGACTTCCACTCCGTGAACACGTCGAGGCCGGCGATGCCCGCCTCGCGGTGCCCGTTGCCCGTGTCCTTGATGCCGCCGAAGGGAAGATGGACCTCGGCGCCGATCGTCGAGGAGTTGACGTAGAAGATGCCCGTCTCGAACTCGCCCATCGCCTGGAACGCCTTGTTGACGTCCTGCGTGTAGATCGAACCCGACAGGCCGTACGCGACCGAGTTGGCGACCTGGATGCCCTCCTCGAGCGAGCCGATCGGGACGACCGTCGTCACGGGGCCGAAGATCTCCTCGGCGGCAACCCGCATCGTCGCCGTCGCGTCGGCGAAAACGGTCGGGGCGTGGAACCAGCCCTTGCCGAGCGGGCCCGAGGTCAGCTTCTCGCCCCCGGTGACGAGCCGCGCGCCTTCCGCCTTGCCGATCTCGACGTACTTCGCCACGGTCTCCCGCTGCTTCTCCGACACGCACGGACCCATGTCGACCTTCTCGTCGAGGCCGTTGCCGACCCGGAGCGCCTTCACGCGTCCCACGAGCTTCTCGAGGAACGCGTCGTAGACCTTCTTGTGGACGAGCAGCCGCGAGGACGCCGTGCAGCGCTGGCCGGTGGTGCCGAACGCGCCCCACACCGCGCCGTCGACCGCGAGGTCCACGTCCGCGTCGTCCATGACGAGGATCGCGTTCTTGCCGCCCATCTCGAGGTGCAGGCGCTTGAACGTCGGCGCGCAGGCCTTCGAGATCTGCCGGCCCACCTCGGTCGAGCCCGTGTACGAGACGACCTTGACGTCCGGATGCGCGACGAGCGGGTCGCCGACTTCGCCGCCCGACCCCATGACGACGTTGAAGACGCCGGGCGGGAGGCCGGCCTCCTCGAAGACGCGCGCGAGCGCGACCACCGAGGCCGGCGTGTCGGTCGCCGGCTTGATCACGATCGTGTTGCCGGCGATCAGGGCCGCCATCGACTTCCACGCCGGGATCGCCATCGGGAAGTTCCAGGGGGTCACGAACGCGCAGACGCCCACCGGCTGGCGGACGCACATCGCCCACTTGTTCGGCAGTTCCGACGGCGTCGTGAACCCGAACAGCCGGCGGCCTTCCCCCGCCGCGAGGAACGCCATGTCGATGGCCTCCTGCACGTCGCCGCGGGTTTCGGCGAGAACCTTCCCCATCTCGCGCGTCATCAGCCGCGCGAGCTTCTCCTTGTCGCGCTTCAGGATCTCGCCCGCCGCGTACAGGACCTCGGCGCGCCGCGGCGCCGGCGTGTTCTTCCAGCCCGGGAACGCCTTCTTCGCCGCCGCCACGGCAGCGTCGACGTCCGCCTTGCCGCTCTTCGGAAAGAGACCGACCAGGTCGTCCCGATCGGCCGGGTTCCGGTTCTCGAACGTCTTCCCCGACGCTGCGGGAACCCACTTCCCGCCGACGAAATTGAGCTGCGTCTCCACCGCGACCTCCGTGGCCATCACTCCCCCTTTGTGCTCTTCCCGGCAGGTTTCCCGGGCGAAGCCTCGTCGGACATCGCCACCTTCCCCTGCAACTGTGCCCCCTCGGCGATCACGACCTTGGGTGCGTTGACGTTTCCCTGGACCGAGGCGGAAGCGAGAAGCTCCGCGCGCTCGTCGGCCCGGATCTGGCCGTGGACGCGTCCGCCGACGACCACGGACCGGGCATGGATATCCCCCTTCATGAGCCCCGCGCCGGCCACCGTGACCCGGCGCGGAACGTCGATCTGCCCTTCGAAGTTGCCCTGAATCACGACGTCCTCGTCGCCGGAGAGCTCTCCGACGAAACGGGAGTTCGGGCCGATGAGCGTCGCCGCCGCGGACGACGCGGGCGTCCGTTCCGTCCCGGCGGGCGCACCGCTCGCGGGCTCCGCTTTACCGAAAATGGCCATGGGTCTCCTCGAGAGCCGCCAAGTCTAACAAACGCCCCGCGGACCCCGCGAGGCGGCCAGGAGGTCTAGCCGCGCGTCCAGTCGATCAGAACCTTGCCCGTGTTGCGGTTTTCCCGGAGGCGGTCGAACGCCTCGCCCGCACGCTCCGGCGGGTACCGCGCGTCCACGTCGGGCGCGAGCGCGCCGCTCTCGAAGCCCGGCCACACGTCGGACCGAAACCCGGCGACCAGCCGCGCCTTTTCGGCCCGGGGCCGGGACCGGAGCGTCGATCCCGCGAGGCACGCCCTCTTGCGCATCAGGAGCGCGAGGTCGACCTCGGCGCGCGCGCCGGACATCGTCGCGATCACGACCACGCGGCCTCCGGGCCGGAGCACCGCGAGATCGTCCGCCAGCGTCGCCGCGCCCACGGGGTCGAGCACGACGTCCACGGCGTCGCGGCCCCAGGCCCGTTCCACCGCCGCCGCGACGCTGCCCGCCGTCGAGTCGATGGCGACGTCGGCGCCCGCCCGTCGCAGCGCGTCGAGCTTGCTCCCGCTTCGCGTCGTGGCCGCGACCGAAGCGCCGAGGTACTTCGCCGTCCGGATCGCCGCGAGGCCGACGCCCGAGCCGCCGGCATGGACGAGCGCCCGGCCTCCCCGCGCGAGGCCGCCCTCGACGACGAGGTTGAGGTACGCGGTCAGGAACGCCTCCGGGATCGCGGCCGCGTCGCCGAGAGGGAGCGCCGACGGAACGGGCAGCAGTTGACCCCGCGGCACCGACGCGTACTCGGCATGGCCGCCCCCGGCGACGAGGGCGCACACCCGCTCCCCGGACTCTTCGACGGTCCCCGAGAGCTCGAGGCCGAGGATCCCGGGCTCCCCGGGCGGCGGCGGGTATTGCCCCGCGATCTGGTGCAGGTCGGCGCGATTGATTCCCGACGCGGCGACACGGACGAGCACCTCGTCCGCGGCGGGAAGCGGCTTCGCGCGCTCGACGAGCACCGCGCGCCCTCGGCCGTCCACGACCGCGACGTCGAGGCACCTCACGCGGCGGCCACCTCGGCGAACGGGTCGCCCCGACGGACGATCGCGGCGGTCAGGCCCGCCGCGACCGCGAGCGCGGTCAGCGGGTCCCACCAGAGACCGAAGTCCCGGGTCACGCGCCACAGGAGCTCCGGAAGTACGCCCTCCGAGACGAGCACGAAGGCGAAGAGCCACCCGGCGCGGCGCGTCGCCGACCGCGCGAGCAGGGCCGCGGCGGCAACGGCGTAGGCCGGCGCCACGATGGCGTAGCTGTTCTTCTCGGTCATCGGGTTGAAGAGCATCAAGTACGTCGTCGCGAGCAGGACGAGCGTCAGCGCGCGCCAGGGCTCGCGGGTTCTCGGCGCGGCGCGCAGCCACAGGACGAGCGTTCCGGCGGCCGCCGCGGCGCGGAGCGCGAGAGCCGCCGCGGGAGCGAGGCTCGCGCCGGCCGCGCGCAGCAGCGCGGTCAGGTCCGCGAACCGGTTTTCGGTCGTTCCCGACCAGCCCGCCAGGTGCGCCCAGGCCGATCGGTACTGGTCCGCGGCGTAACCCGGCGGCGCCGCGAGAAACGGAACGGCCGCGAGCAGAGCCAGAGCGGCGGCGAGCGGCTTGCGCAGGCCGCGGTAGAAGCACGGCGCGAGCAGGACGAGAACGAGGCCGAGCGGCTTGACGGCGACCAGCAGGGCGAGCCAGGCCGCCGACGCCTCCCACCGTTCTGCGGCGAGGCTCGCCGCGGCGAGCAGGCACAACCCGCCGAAGGCGAGATTGGTCTGGCCGTTGCGCACGGCCCCGAGCGACGGCGCGAGCGCGAGAAGACTCGCCGCGAGGAAGAAAGCGCCGGGCCTTTCGGGCCGAGCCCGCCGGAGAAACGCCGCGAACCCGCCGAGGACGCCCGCGACCGACAGAGCGCGCCAGAGAAGGTCCCCGGCAGGGACCGGCAGCGCGTGGAAGGGCGCGAAGAGGACCGCGAACTGCGGCAGGTAGTGATACCCGCGCGGGTCCTGGTACAGGTCGCTCCGC
>Ga0335069_10011064_pt1 | contig 12761 bp, 8 predicted proteins | sample Lox_Sample_11_FD_206714 | JGI IMG/M metagenome (GOLD analysis project Ga0335069, IMG submission 206714) | Soil microbial communities from Loxahatchee National Wildlife Refuge, Florida, United States - Lox_Sample_1.1 | ecosystem: Environmental > Terrestrial > Soil > Wetlands | place: USA: Florida... | reverse complement strand
GCACAGTCAAATCCGTCGATCTTCCCCGATCCTAAAGGAATAGGCTTATCAATAGGTTGTCGTGTGAGGTCCCAGATAAGCGCCCTTCCGGAAGCGCTTCCAGTGACCAACCAGTGTCCATTCGGAGTTATCCGGAATGGAGGAGCCGCCCTTTGAAGATCGATTGGGACCGATCCAGATTTGGAAATATCCCAAAGATGAGCCAATGGTTCCTTGCCTTGATCCACCCTTGCTTTCGTCACCAGCCAATGCCGGCCCGGGCTGATTGCGATATCTTCAGTATCTTCGTCGCGCGCTCCAAAAACCAAGCCCCCTGAACGCGCCAAGGCTTCTCGCAGGGCATTCTCCGGTTCTGGAGGCTGATGATCCAATGGCCCGATTGCTCGGATCGCTTCGACCGCTAGCAGCAGACTCTTCTCAGGATGTTTTTCAATAGTGCTTACTTCCGATTGAACAGCCAGACCCACCGCTCTCGCGATGCGGAATGAGCGAGATAGCTCTTTCTCTTTGGCGGCGGCCTCTTGCTCGGCTTTTTCTTTATCGGCCTGGGTCTTTGACGCAAGTGCATTTGCTTCGTCAGCCTTTTGCCGGGCAGCGTCCAAAATTCTACCCGCGTCTTCAAGCATCAGTTTCTTCGTTTCCTCGTTCTTCTTATCCGACCGCTCGTGCTCAACGACGGCCACAACGACGACGACGGCAGCGAGAGCAAACCCACAAATTGTGGCGATCCTCATCAAGCGAAGATGCCTGGCTTGTTTTCGAAGTTCCTGCGATGCCAGAAGAAAGTCAGTCTCGACGGGTGTGAGTTCGGATTTGTGCTCGCTCGCCCAGCGTTCGGCCTCCACGAGAGTCTCTTCCCGCATTAGAAGGCCTAGAGGGCGGCTCTGTTTGTCCCAAAGTACAGCCTCGCGCTGCACCATGCTCAGGTTGGCTTCGAGCCACGCGGCATTACTGTTTCGCAGCGGATCGATCAAGCGGTCGTGTGAGAGTTCGAACCAGGTCGCCCCGGCGCGCTGTTCGCCCCGCACCAAATGCGTATCTACCAATCGTTCGATCAGCCCGTTGTTCAGGCCTTCGCTCTCGCCCGCGCCCTTTAATACCTGTCCGCGAATGCCGCCCGCTGTGATCAGTTTTTCACTCACCCACTCACGGATGGATCGTTCGACCCGTGTGGCTCCTCCAGAGACTCCGGCAACCTCTCTATCGTAGTATTCGGCGAGGGCTTGGGTCACATCGCCGAACGACTGGATGTCATCCAGATCGATGGTTCGCCTGTCCTCCGGCATCCGTTCCCACATTCCGCGGCAGGCCACCTGTAAATGCAACGGCTCAACGTACGGACCTATTTTGCTCTCAAACGTTCCGTCTGTTTGCTGCACCTGCATAGTCGCGAGGTCGTTGACAAGTTTTTCAGCCGCATCAGATGCTAACATTCGACCGCCCTCTTCGACCGACCTGGAAACTGTCTCTCTGGCGGCTTCTCGACCTAACAAGTCGAGGCGGAACCTATTCTTCAGGTGAGTGGGCACCTGCTCGGCGTATGGATCCAACGGGGCCAGATAGTCTTCTCGCAAGGCGAACAACGCCCAGATATGGGAATTGTTCAGCAATTCTCCAATTTGATCGAAGAATTCACGTTTAGCCTTCAATTCGAGCGGACCAACAGTGAGAATCTCTTCAAACTGGTCGAAGATCAGTACCAGGTTGTTCGGTGCGGAGCGTCGGCGCGGCCGGGTAGCGACATACTCGGCAAGAGTATTGGAAGAAATCGCTTTCGGAGAACGCTGGCGCTCCTTCGGGATACGCGCCTCGAAGCCCAGGTTCGCACTCCTCACGTACCGGTTAATTCCTTCGCCGTCTTGCTCTGGAGGCTCCTGATTCACGCGTGTCGGCCCCCACACGTCGAAGAGTTTCTCCATGCGTGGCAGCAATCCGGCCTGGATCAGTGAACTCTTACCCGCCCCAGAGGGTGAGTGCAACAGCACGACGCGTTCAGCGCTCAACAGATAGTACAGTTGCTCGATCTCGCGGTCGCGACCGAATATTTTTTGTCCAGTCCCGATCGGACACGGACCTACGAACGGGTTGCCCGCCGTCATTACGTGGTTTTGGGAGCCAGTCATCGTCGCACGCAACGCCTAATGTCTTATTCGCTGGTTTCCGCCGTGTTCGGTCTTCTTTGAGTCGTCAGAACAAATTAGCTCATTCCGGGAAAGTTGTCAGTGTCCTTACGGATGAAGGTCTTTGCATACACCCCTCACGCCATTGCGAAATACCAGCCCCGCACAATTTGTAAAAAGATTCTTCGAGGGGCATCTCACTCCCGTGGTGGCGGAGAACTATGTCCAGCCTAACGGGCGCTATTCTACTCTACCCGACAGAAATCGACCAGATCATCGCCCCAGATCTGGCCCAGTCTGGGTGAACGTTTTGTCGAACATCGAAGGGATTAGTCAGGAAAGGAGACAATGACTCCGTCCTGACCTCAAGTCTGGAGCATCGTGGAGTGTCTCTTGAAGCGTAGAAAGGGGTCCATGGACCGGATTAATTTGAGCTATGAAAAGCCGCCAGATCAGGCAAACTGCGCTACAGCTTCGTGTACCCAGCGGACCGGGATGGAGCGATCCACGTCAATACCTTCGCAAGCGGAAATTTGGGACTGACGATGCAACGGGGTGTGGCCCGTCACTTGGAGCCGCGAGCAGATGCGCCAGCGATCGAGAACGCCGATCAGGAGCCGGTGCCTCCACACCGAGGAGCACTTCCACCAGCTCATCTTCGGGCGCACATGATGGATAACGAAGAAGCTGGCCGGCACGTACTCGAGTATCTCCGCTACATTTTGGCGAGAGTGCGCAGTTCTCCATTGCAGCAGTCGCACTTGCTGATTACTTCGCGCCAATGTCGGAGTGCCGCTTAAGAGATAGGGGGAATTGCTGATAACCAGCGCAATACCTCCACGTCCGCTCAACGTGCCGAGTGATCATGCCTTTGTCAAAATCTTGATTTGCCGCTTTCGGATTTCGTTTTTGAACCTGCGCTCAGGTTTATTGCGGGCATCGATACGCCGGAAATTTTTCCCCGTCTGATGTCCCGAATCTACGCCACTTGACGCTCTATCTCATAGATGGGGGAGTTTACCTTCATGGAGCCGATTAGCGCCCATCGAACGCAGCCGGCTCCTTCCAAGGATGATTGTATGTCCACTCTTCGCCTAGTTGACCATACTAAGGATCGCTAAAACGCACTTACCATAAGTTCCGTTTGGGACCTGAACAGGCTTAGCCTGCATTATTCGTGAACGGCCGGCAAACGGGACCGTGGGTGGGTTCAGATCGCGGTAAACGCATTTGGAAGCATGAGGCAGTTGTCAGAGAAGTGTCGACGGGCATCGTAGTGACAGACAGTCACGGTGGTAGCTATTTTTTGGACAGGGATTCCCTTGTGGTCGGTTGTGTAAGTCAAAAGTGGGTATTGTTCAGGGGAGCGAGTTCGTCTTATCCGCGAGATGCTCCCAGTTCCAGGGCCATGTTCCGGAAGGTCACCACGAACGGAAATGATTGCGGCAGATGCACGACTATGCGCCGCACCGAGAGGATCACCTGCGCACCCAGTTTCAGGAAGCGTTCCCGCATTGTCCAGACCTGCGCTCTTGCGCAATCGGTGGCCGCGGCTGCAAGGCGCAGTTCCTGCATTAACACATAGGCTGCGGCAGTCATCAGCACGCGGAATTGGTTGGCCCAGAAGCGGGTGCAACTGGTGCGATCGATCTGCATAGCGTGCAATTCTTTGATCCGGTTTTCGATTTCACCACGCTGGCAATAGACCTCTTCGTAGAGCCATTGCGGAGTCTGTCTCATGTTGGTGATTACGAAACGCGGGTTATCCTTGGCTTCTTTATGGTCAGCGCGCACCACTTCGGCTTTGATGATGACACGGCGTTCTTGCTTCCAACTGCCCGCCGCATAGCGCACTTCGTCGTAGACATGCTCGGTCCGATCGGTGAGACCGGTCAGCAGGCGGGCAACCTGCATGGCTTCTTCCGCCTTGCGATTCAAGACCGCATTGCTGGCCATGGCCACCACATATTCGACCCCCACTTGGGCATCCAGAAACGCCAGCAATTCGGGGTTTGCAAAGCCTCCGTCGAGACGAACGCGAATGCGCACCTTGGAAAATGAGCTGCGAATCAAGGCCATCAACCGGCGCAGAATCCCCACCGCTCCCGCGGCCGCCGTGACATTGCCCGGACGCAATACGGCGGCACATAAATACTGTTCAGCCTCCTCGTTGAAGGTAACGAAACCCATCATGGGCAGGTAACACGCATTGTCATAGTGGCGATTGAAGAACGACAACTGCTGTGCCCCATGGGTGGGATCGTCGGTCGGGTCAAGATCAATGGTGACCAGCCGGGCGTGATGGTGTAGCCGCTGCGCATGACGTTCGATTACCCTCTCCGCCAGCAAGGCACCCATCTGATAGAGCTGCCGTGGACCAATCCCATTTTCAAAACGCGACAGCGTCGGTTGTGAAGCCATATCCAGACCCGTAACCGGATCGCGGTCGAGAAGCATCTTGTGAATGGGATCGGCAGACAATCGAGCCGAGTCGTTGGCGTCCGCATAACCACAGGCAATGGAGAAGACCCGCTGGGCAAAAAGATCTTCCAACGAATGGTCGACCTTCCCCGCCTGCCGCGGATCACGCAAGCAACCAGACATGCCGGCGATCAATCCGTAGCGAGTCTCGGCAGCCTTCAACAGCACCGCACCACCATCGGAACTGCCCTGCCTCTGGTCAAATTCCAAAATCACAGGCTTGGCAAAAATCTCCGGAAACAACAAACGCTGTGTCGCGCTAGAATCGTTCAAGCGAAAGCCTTTCGATGTGCCATGAATACTGTCTTGTCAACATGTTTGTAGCACAGAAAAGGCTTTCGCTAACTCATTAACTCAGGCTTCACGAATAATGCAGGTTAGGTCGGCGCGCGCTCTTGTTATCGGGTCCGGCGCCCTGGGAAACGAAGTCTCGAAAAACCTGGCGATGATGGGCGTAAACCTGATTATGCTGGTCGACCGCGATACGGTGGAGATGGCCAACCGAGCCGTTCCATCTTCTTTGGAGAGCGCGATCACGGGCGCCCCAAGACGGAGGTTGTCAGCCAGGGGATCAAGGAACCGAATCCTGAAGTCAGGACCTTGACGTTCACCGGAGATCTTAATTCGCTGCTCGGTCTCGGGCTGATTCGCCGCGCCGACATGATTTTCTCCTGCCTGGGCAGCCGCATTGCACGGCGTTCGATTAGTGCTCTGCAACCAACCCACGCCACTTTGCCCATGCTTCCGTCTTCCGTCGTCTCATGCCTCAAGAGTCGCGCTTCGTGCGCCGCCGAACAAGATGGGGTTCAGATAGCGCTCACAATTTGTTCACATTGTTCTCGCTGAAGCGCTCGGCCTCCAGATCCATTGTGGGTAGCCAGTTCTCGCGGGTCGGGCGTCAGTTGATCCTCAAAGAACTGCAGCCTAGATAACAGGAGACGCAAAGCGTTTCGAAAACCGTGTTCAACGCCGGCTAGTTATGCTGTAATAGGCCATCGGCACCGAGATTGGCATTCAGCAGAGAAGCTCGATGGATTACTACGATTTTGAGATATGGATCCGCGCCGCGGCTCCTGGGCAGTCCTATATTGCATCTGTTACGAATTCACCGAGCGGATCGGCGTCGACCCCGATGGAAATCGACCTTGCGTCGCCGGAATTCAAAGCTCTTTTGACGGAGGTAATAGGGCTGTCGGGGGACGGTGCGAAACGGGAAAAGTTCGGAACACTTGTGTTCGAAGGTCTTTTCCGGGGAGCGGTGCGCGATGCCTGGAACGAGAGTCTGGGTCGGGTTCGGGCAGTGCCCGGGCGCGCGCTCCGGTTGCGTGTTTGGATCGACGCACCGGAATTGGGTATCCTGCCCTGGGAACTGCTCCACGACGGGGCGGAGTTCCTCGCCATTTCGAGCACTGTGCTGATGTCCCGTTTCATGCCTGCGGGCGAGCCGCCCGCGTTTGTGACGCCAGAGAAGGCTCGGATCCTGGTGGTGATTCAGGAGCCTGCGCAAAAACCAATTCTGCCCGGGGTTGTAGACCAACTGTTGAGGGCTCTGGACGAGTGCGGGCGGTTCGCGACCCCGAAGGTGATGCGCAACAGTAAGCTCGCTGAAATCAACACAGAGCTATTGAGTGGATATGAGGTGTTGCACTACATAGGGCACGGTGCGGCTGACAAGTTGCTGATCGCCAGCGACAAGGAGGTCGCTATCCGCGACGGCTATGAATTCGCGGCGTTGCTGGCGGGGCAACAGCGGCTTCAACTGGTCGTTTTGAACGTTTGCGGCAGCGGCGCAACCACGACTCGGGGCATCTTCTCGGGAGTGGGGCCGCTGCTTTCGGAAAAGCGCGTTCCAGCAGTCATAGGGATGCAATATGACGAAGTCTGGCAGAAGACGGCTGGCGAGTTCAACAAATCGTTCTATGGCGCACTGGCCAGGTCGGTTCCTGTGGATGCCGCCGTAAACGGGGCGCGGCGGGGCCTTTTTCTCGAACAGGGACAGGGACGACACTGGAGTACGCCCGTGCTCTACATGTCCACTCGCACCGGGCGGATCTTGGAATTCGCCGATGACCCGGCGGACGCCGGCGTGCGCGCGGCTGAGTTGGCGCGCGAACAAGCGCAACGCGAAGCGGCGCAGAGGCAGATGACGGTGGCGTTAGGCACTGTTGTCGCAAAAACACGCGAACTGGAAGCGCGGATCCGCATTCTGAACGAGGTGCGCGCGTTGCGTGAACGGCTGAACTCGCTGCCGACCCCCCCAACGACCGGGCTGTGGCGACAGGTGCAACAGTCGAATTTGACGCAGTTGAACGTGGAGGTCGGGAAATTGCCGGCGGCCGACAAAGCGAACTGGGTCCAGAGTGTTGCCAGACTGGCTCAAGAACTGGCGTTGAATATTGCCAATTCCAACTTTGGGCTCGCCGACGCGAACCGGTCCGCGCTAGACTTGGCACTTGGCGACGCCATTGTGGAACTAGAAGCCGCGAACGACAGCTCAATACACGAGTGCCAAACGGCGGCGGGTAATGCGCTTGCGCTGTTTCAAAGAGAATGATGCGGAGTCGGGAGGAGCGCTTGGAATCGATCGCAAGCTTGCAGGGCATCTACGAGGATGTCGAGATCCGCATTTTCGAAGAAGACTCATGTTATTACGCGGAGATGACGGCCGGGGGGCGGCGATATGGAAGCGAGTTGACGAACCTGCCAGGGAAGGGCTGGGAGGGGATCGCTAAAGCGCGTGATTACGGCTCGCAGGTGTTCCGGTGGCTGTTTCCGCCCGGTTCGGATCTCGAGAAAGGCTTTGTGCAGGCGCGCTGGAAAATCGAGGAAGACACATCCGAGCCTTCCTTCGCACTCGACCCTGCGGCTGACCTTCGCACGGGCCGACTCCGACTCCGCTTGTGGCTGGACCCCGACTCGGAAGCCCTTCACCGCGTTTGGTGGGAAGCAATGTACGATCCGCATCGCGATTCGGAAATCGCGATGTCAACTGCGCTTTCCCGCTTCATCACCAGCGATATGACTCCTGCGCTGCCGGTGGGACAAAGACCGATTCGGATGCTGATGGTCACTTCCAATCCGCCCGGACTGGATCGATTCGGCTGTGCTCCACTGAATACTCGATTCGAGCAGGACGTGGTCCGCTCGGCGACGAGGGGCCTGGGAGAATCCCTCAGCCTGGAGCACGCGGCTGATCCTTCGGCGGACGATTTGGGTGGGTACATTCAGAAACTCGAACCCCACATCGTTTACCTTCAGGCGCACTCGATCTATACGGATTCCGGTGGCGAGCTTCTGCTCGCAGGGGGTAGCGGATCGGCGGAGGCGACGCCTTTTGGACGGGTCGTGCAATTGATCGCTCAATCCACGAAGATGCCTCCGCGGCTGGTCTTCCTCGCCGTGCCAGCCACGGCCCGGCCCAATGACCGCTTCTCGCTTCCTATGCTGGGGCGTGCCCTGGTGGAGTCGGGCGTGCAGGCATCAGTCGCTTTGCAAGGGCTGATCGAACCGGAAAGGGCGTTAGCATTCAGCGCGCATTTCTTTGCGGTCCTCACCCGCAAGGGTGTAATTGACGAGGCGGTCAGTTCCGCACGGGCCAGGATCTACGATCAGGGTCCAGACTGGTGCTGGACCTTCCCGGTGCTGTACATGAAAACGCCGGACGCGGTCCTGTTCCAGCCGCTTCCTCGAGAGATCGAGGACGGGATCCGCGCGTTTTCCAGGTTCAGATAGGTAAAGCCATGGGAGACCCAACACGGCCGATTCCGCCAGCTGGACCGGTGCCGGGCGGAAACACTATGCCGGGCGCCAGCGGGACACCGGCTCCGCTGACGCCCGACGAGTACGAGAAACTCCGGATGTCGCTGAAGCGCATTAACCTAAAGGCCCAACGCGTTCAGGATTCGACGTCGCAGGAGATGAAGCTCAGGGCGCTTTCCCTCCGCTTTATGTCCTTCGTCGACTTGGTCGGCTCCTTCAGGACCAACCAGGGGCCGGACCGCGGGAACGTGGACCGGGAATGGAGAAACTGCAAGCGGTTCGAGATCGCGGCGGTCCGCGGACATCTCAGGCGTCCCGAGACACAATCATCCGAGATTGCGGCGGTGGCACAGGTGGAACTTAAGGCGATTATGGCGACGGTCGGCAAATTGGACACCGAGATGACAGGAAACAATTGGGGGATCGTGGCCCAGCAGTTGTGCCCGGACTTAGAGGGTCAGATCGACGACGCAATTCAAGAATGTCGGCGGGTGACGGAACGCGAATTGCTCGAGATATTCACAATTTCAGAAAACCTTTGAGGCGACACCGTGGAAGAAAACGACAATGAGGTGGTAGCAAACGGCATCGACGGCTCGACAGGGGGGTATCTCCTGCCGCCGATGAGGGACGCGGAAGTCGCCGAAGTCGCAGCGAACCAACCGCCCGAAAAAGAGGAAATGAATCTGCTTCGAGCCATAGCGGGAGTGGCCAGCAACCCGCATTTCGGTGCGCTGTTCGACGTGGACCTGACGAAGCTCGAGGATGCGGGGTGGGCGATTGTGTTCCATGTCAACGAAGACCCGGCAATCAAGGCCGCCTTACAGCCGCTAATCGAGCACAGACAAAAGCAGATCGCCGACGGCAACCTTGTGAAGATCATGGAGTACCGTGAGGGCGAGACGGTCCCGCAGTGGTTGGCCCGGTACGGGATGGGTGTCGGAGACATCGATCCGACACGGGTGCCCTTCTACATCCTGCTGGTGGGCAGTCCGTCCAAGATCCCCTTCTTGTTCGGACACCTGCTCGACGCTGTCTATGGCGTGGGCCGGATCTGTTTCGACGCTCAGGAGCAGTACGCGGCCTACGCGAACAGCGTGATCGCGTATGAGACCGCTGGACGTGCGCCGACTACGCGCGACGTGTACTTCTTCGGGCCTCGGCATGTCGCCGACAAGCCAACAAAGCTGAGTTCGACGTCGCTCGTAGAACCGCTTGCGGTCGGGGCAACTCAACGGCCTTCCGTGCTGGAACGCTTGGCGAAGAGCAAGTTCAACCTGTCGTACATCGGCCACTATCTCGATCCGGATGCGTCGAGAAAAGAGACGCTCCACAACATCTTTCGCGGATCGAGTGATGGGCGGGCGCAGTGCCTGCTGTTCACTGCCAGCCACGGTGTCGGATGGCCCCTGGGCGATGCCCGACAGGCTTCGGCGCAGGGCGCGCTGCTGTGCCAGGATTTCCCAGGCGCCGGGTTTGGTCCGGTAAAGCCGGAGCATTATTTCGCCGCGAGCGACCTGCCTGGAGATGGCCACGTCCACGGTTTGGTGTGTTTCCATTTCGCCTGCTACGGGGTCGGTACGCCTAAAGAGGATCGGTTCACGCACAAGGACGCGGAACCACCCCGCCAAATCGCACCGGACGCGTTTTTCTCGCAGCTGCCGCAGGCGCTCCTCGCACATCCGAATGGAGGAGCCCTAGGCGTGATTGGACACGTCGAGCGGGCGTGGCCGAATTCGATCACCACCGCGGGCGCCGGCATTCAGTTGCTGCCATTCGTGAACGCTCTCAGCTTCATCTTGATTGGTAACCCTCTCGGCTACGCGCTGAAGGATTTCAACGAACGGTACGCGGCGCTTTCGACGAACCTGGGAGCGATGCTTGAGAAGAAGGGTTTTGGCTTTGACGTTCCGGATAGCGATCTTGCCTCGACTTGGATTTCGCGCAATGATGCGGAGGCTTACGTTCTCTTCGGCGATCCTGGGGTGCGCATTCGCATGGACCTGACGTGACGGATGATAACGACCTCGGGATTCGCATTTTTGAAAATGACGGGGATTCCATATCGCATAGAGGGGTAGAGCGACGACCGCTGGTTATTTGCTCGCGATCGAACTAACCCGAAAGAATATGGGGGCGTGGCGGCCCCGCTTGCTATTCGCGCGCAACATCAACACCGCGATGTTCAACCAGGCGCGTAGTACGCCAAGCCCAACGATACGGCTCGGGGTCGGGCCGCGTTTGGATCTCGAACCAACGCGCCGAGCTTTTGCACGCTTTGTTGGGAGCGCCTGACGGCGGGCGCTAGGAAACAGTGTCTTGCCCCGCGTGTTCGCCGTGATTCCGTTCTCTCTGCGCCCTGCTGAGCGTGCCCTAAACCTCAGCCCACCAGAGAACGAGTCGGCCAGGTGCGGCTTTTTATCGGAATCTCAAACGAGAACGAGCCCCCGAACGTATCTTTGTGGTAGATTTTCGCAGGGTACTCAACCAGCTTCTAGCCTGCAGCAAGGATGGAAGGTATTCGCGCTACCGACGTGCTGGGCAGAACATTGTCGAAATTCGGGGAGAAAGCGCCGGACTGGGGAAAGGCCGGTTTTACGGCAACAGAGCAGCGACCTGATTCTGCCGATGCCGGCGCAGGGCTGGTGCTGCGGAAAGCGTATCGGGAAGTAGATCGGTTCGATGCGGGTCTTGGAAAAACTGAAGAAGCGGCGACCGTCGCTGGCTGGGCCCCGTAGCTAAATCGAGGGTGTTGTGAGTGCACTCTCCGGGGGAGACCGCGCAAGTTAGTTCCACCCCGGTTGATGGGAGGGTTCATGTCTATTCGGAAATTGGCGACCACAGACTTCACTTACTACCTTGTGGGATTCGACCAAAACGGCAGGGAACGCCCGCAAAACGACGGATCGTTACTTAGCCGGGCGGTGCTGGAGGAGATATCCGGGCACCTCGTGACTGACGTTTTCCTCATGAGTCACGGATGGCGCGGCGACGGTCCGGCGGCCGTGCGTCAGTACGACGCGTGGATGGAGAATCTCATGAACGCCGTCCAAGACATCGAGGAGATGAAAAGGCTCCGGCAACGCTTCCGGCCCCTCCTTGTCGGCTGGCACTGGCCCAGCGAGCCGTTCGGCAACGAAAGTGCCGATTCATTCGCCGTGGGCGAGGAAGATTCTGTTGCAGCATTGGTCGAGGACTACATGCAGAGGTTAGGTAACGAACCGGGCATTCGCGACGAACTGCAGACGATCATTCGCGCTCACATGACAACCGACGACCCGCCGAGCTTGCCTCTGGAGGTTGCCAACGCGTACCACCGCCTTGAGCAGAAGCTGGGATTGGGGCAGGGTGGCGAGGCGGGCGCACCAGGAACGGACCGACCCGCCTTCGACCCAGAGGACGTGTTCCAGGCTGCTCGGCAGGAAGACTCCCAGAGCGGCGGAGAAATCGGCAGTTTCGGCGGGTTCAGTTTTGGCAACCTCCTGGCACCGCTGCGGGTGCTGTCGTTCTTCAAAATGAAGGACCGGGCGCGGAAGTTCGGCGAGTCAGGCGCTCACACCATGCTGAACGAGATACGAGAGGCTGCGGCGGACAGCAATGTCCGAATCCACCTCATGGGCCATAGCTTCGGATGCATTGTGGTTTCCGCTGCCGCAGCTGGCCCCCCGAGCACCACCAATACGGCCAAGGTTGCCTCCATGGTTCTTGTGCAGGGAGCGCTGTCGCTGTGGGGCTATTGCCCCGACGTTCCGTTCCTGCAAGGTAAACCGGGGTATTTCAACCGCATATTGAAACAGCAGAACGTGACTGGACCAATCGTCACCACGCAATCCGAGTTTGATAGCGCCGTCGGGACTTTTTACCCGATCGCCGCTGGCCTCAAAAACCAAATTGCATTCGGGGAAGCGCTGCCCAAGTTCGGCGGCATTGGTACGTTCGGAATTCAGGGACTCGACGCCACCGGCCGAGGCATGGCGGGCGTAGCAGAAAAATATGAGTTCGAACCCGGAAAGATCTACAACCTGGAAAGCAGCAAAATCATCAAGTCGGGCGGTCCGCCAAGCGGGGCGCACAGTGACATCAGTCATCCAGAGGTGGCGCACGTAATATGGGAAGCGGCGATGGCGGCGAATTAGACAGGCCTGCCTAGTTTGCCGTGAGTGACAGTCGGAAGCAGTGAACCGGTCAATGGAGATAATCGATTATGCCAGTCTATCGTCCGCTCCAACAGGAGCTTCTTACACCCGCCCAATTCGAGGCTCGGAGGCCCCCGGAACCAGAACCGATTCCGGAGGCGGCTCTAGCCTCGGGCCCCACGGAAGCAGAAGTCGAAGAGAGCTTCGGAATCGACACGGTTACGGCCGTCGGACCGGTGCGTCCGCCTAACCCGGTGGATTTCGG
>Ga0335069_10011063_pt1 | contig 12761 bp, 13 predicted proteins | sample Lox_Sample_11_FD_206714 | JGI IMG/M metagenome (GOLD analysis project Ga0335069, IMG submission 206714) | Soil microbial communities from Loxahatchee National Wildlife Refuge, Florida, United States - Lox_Sample_1.1 | ecosystem: Environmental > Terrestrial > Soil > Wetlands | place: USA... | reverse complement strand
CGCTGGAGAACTCGGCCCGGTATTACCTCTCCTGCCAGGGCGCGCGCTGTTCGCAACTGCCGCTGACGGACAGGAGCATTTCGGGATACAACTACGACATGGCGCAGGGCGTGGAATACGAAATCGATTTGACGCAGCCGGTGGGCAGCCGCATCCGCAACTTGCGCTGGCACGGAGCGCCGCTGGCGCCGGACCAGAAGCTGCGCATCGCGGTGAACAACTACCGCGCTGCGGGAAGCGCGGGGTACTCCATGTTCCAGAACGCCAAGATCTTGTGGCGCGGTCCGGAAGAAATCCGCGATATGATTGTGCGCTACTACACGGAGAAAGGGAGCCTGCCGCAAAAGCCCGACAACAACTGGCGGCTCATCCCGGATGAGGCGCGCGTCACGCTTGAGCGCGATGCGCTAAACGCGCGACCTCAGTTGCAGTAGGAGCTCCGCCGAAGCCGCGCGTCAGCCGATCAACTGCGCCAGGCGAGACCCCTTGCGCACAATGGTCTGGTTCCGCTCCGGACCGGTGGAGATGCAGCCCACCTCCACGCCCATGCGTTGTTCCAGATAGGCTAGGTAGTCCTTGGCCTTGGCGGGCAGTTCGTCATAGGAATCGATGCCGTATGTGGAAGTGAGCCAGCCCGGAACACGCTCGTAGACGGGCTCGACGGTTTCGATTTCCGCCACGGTGGAGGGCATTTCGGTAATCTCCTTGCCGTTGCGGCGATAGGCCACGCAAACGGGTATCTCGTCAAAGCCGTCCAGCACGTCCAGCTTGGTGACCACCATGGAATCGAATCCGTTGATCTCGGCGGTGTAGCGCAGCAGGGGCACGTCAAACCAGCCGCAGCGGCGTGGGCGTCCGGTCACGGCGCCGAATTCGTTGCCGCGTTTGCGGATCAGATCGCCCACGCTGTCGAGCGCCTCGGTGGGAAACGGCCCCCCGCCCACGCGGGTGATATAGGCCTTCGAAACGCCGATCACGCCGTTGATGCGGGTGGGCGGCACTCCGGTTCCGGTGCAGGCGCCGCCGGCGCTGGCGCTAGACGAAGTGACGAAGGGATAGGTGCCGTGGTCGATGTCCAGCATGGTGCCCTGCGCGCCTTCGAAAAGCACGGACTTGCCGTCGCGGATAGCGCCGTTCAGAAGCGACGCCGTGTCGCAGACCATGGGACGGATGCGCTCGGCGAAGCACTCGTATTCGTCGCGAATGCGGGCGAGGTCCAACTCCGTGTAAATGCCGAGAGCCTTGGCGATGACCACTTTCTCTTCCATCACCGAGTCGTACTGGGCGCGGAAGGCCTCCTTGTTCAGGAGGTCGGCGACGCGAATGCCGCGGCGGGCGGTCTTGTCTTCATAGCAGGGGCCGATGCCACGGGAGGTAGTGCCGATGGAGATGCGGCCGGGGCGCTCCTCCGACATCTTTTCCATCATCCGGTGGGCCGGGAAGAGCACGTGCGCGCGGCTGCCGATGAACAGGCGTCCGGCGACGGGGCAGCCGGCGTCTTCCAGCGTATCGATTTCGGTGAGGAGCGCGCCGGGGTCGATGACCAGGCCATTGCCGATCACCGCCATTTTGCCCTCGCGCAGGATGCCGCTCGGAATGAGCTTGAGGACGAACTTCTTCTCGCCAATAAAGACCGTGTGTCCGGCGTTATGGCCGCCCTGATATCGCGCCACGATATCGAATCGTTCGGAGAGCAGGTCTACCACTTTGCCTTTGCCTTCGTCTCCCCATTGAGAACCCAGAATAATGACGTTTCGCATTTTGTCCAAACGCGTCTATTTTAACGTAGTGAGCGGGCTGGCTCAGCGGGAGGACCGCGTGGAGGACGGCTGAGGCGCCGCGGAGGACCGTCGAGGCAGAAGGATGGTGCGGGATGGTGCGCCACGCAGGCCGGATGAATTGGATCATAATCAGCGCCTATTGCGCTATAACCAATATCTATCGCGCTATAATCGATTACTATGACGCCGAACGAAAAAATCTGGCACAACGGACGCTTCATTCCTTGGGCGGAAGCCACGATTCACGTCCTTTCTCACGTGGTGAATTATGGCACTTCCGTATTCGAGGGAGTCCGCTGCTACTCGACGCCGTCCGGGCCGGCATTTTTCCGTCTGGACGCGCATATCCGGCGCATGCTAAATTCCGCAAAGATCTACCGGATGCCGGATGTGGGCTTCAGCTTGGAAGGCCTCATGGAAGCCAGCAAGGAACTAGTGCGGGTGAACCGCATGGAGACCTGCTACCTGCGTCCGATTGTGCTGCGCGGGTATGGCGAAATCGGGGTGAACGGACTCAAGAACCCGATTGACGTCTACCTGGCCTGCTGGGAGTGGGGCAAGTACCTGGGTGAGGAAGCCCTGGCGGAAGGCGTGGATGTGTGCGTTTCCAGTTGGACGCGCCTGGCGCCGAACACTCTCCCGGCTCTGGCCAAGGCCGGCGCCAACTACATGAACTCGCAGCTCATCAAGATGGAAGCGCTGACGAACGGCTACAGCGAAGGCATTGCTCTGGATACGGCCGGCTTTGTGAGCGAGGGCTCGGGTGAGAACATCTTCGTGGTGCGTGACGGCAAGATTCTGACGCCGCCGCTGGGGGCTTCCGTGCTTCCGGGCATTACTCGCGACAGCGTAATGACGCTCGCGGCCGAACTCGGCATACCGGTGGTGGAAACCCTGGTGCCTCGCGAATTGCTCTACATCGCCGATGAGGTGTTTTTCTCCGGCACGGCGGCGGAAATCACGCCGGTGCGCTCGGTGGACCGCATCACCGTGGGCAAGGGGCGGCGCGGCCCGGTGGCCGAGTTGCTGCAGAAGGAGTTCTTCGCCATCGTGCATGGGACCAAGCCGGACCGGTTCGGCTGGCTGGCGCCGGTGTACGCGGGCGCGGAAGCATCCGTAAAGTAGCGGCGGCGGCGCGCAGGAGCCATCCTAACGGCCCGCCTCACGCCTTGTGTTACGCTCAGGGTAGAGAGTTTCACTATGTTAGAAGATTTGCTCCAACCGTCACACCTGCTTGTGATTCTTGCCGTCGCGCTGATTTTCTTCGGCCCGAGGAAGCTGCCGGAACTGGGCGCCGGAATCGGCGAAGGCATCCGCAACTTCAAGAATTCGTTCAAGGAAGTCACCTCCGACGTACCCGCCCGCCACGAAGACTAGCTTGGCGCGGATGTGTGAATTCGCCCTCTTTCACTAGCTCCAAAGGCCTGTAACCGACACTGCGCGTTAGCCGTAAACTCAAGTAGGGATATCTGTTTACTGGAGGGGGCTGACTGTGGATTGGGTTCGTTCCCATGTTTTCCGGTTTTGGGAAAACCGGACGGCGCGCAACTGGGGTTTGAGCATCGGCTTTCTGCTGGTGGTGCCGGTGGGCGCGCGTTTCGCCTCAATCGCCTGGAAGTACGGCAACCTGTTCGACCAGATTGCGGTGGTGGTAGCCGGCGGCGTGATTGGCGTGATGAGCGTGGTGGTGCTGCTCCGGGTCTGGCTGGTGCCGCCGGTTCGGACGCTGCCGGATGGAGCAGGCGCCGGCCATCATCTGGAGCCCCACCATCTGGCCGGGCCGGACTTTCTGGCGGCGGGAGAACTGGCTCGCCTCCGCAGCGCCCGCAACAGCACGCTCGGCAAGGAAGCGGCCGCTTTGGGACCCGTGAAGCGCGCTCCGTTCTAAGAAGGTGCGCGGAGTCGTCCGCCCGCCCCACAGGCGCAGGACGTCACAGGATAGGCAGTACAGGTGGTCTGCCTGGGAGCGGCTTGCGCCCGCGAGCCGCGGCTAGAACTTGGTGGAGTCTTCGAACTCGCGGTAGCGCGCTTCGATCTCGTCGCGCGTGAGCGTGCGAAAGCGGTCCACGCCGAAGCGTTCGCAGCAGAAGCTGCCCATGATGGAACCGTAGATCACCGCGCGGCGAAGCTCGGCGAAATCGAGATCGGAGCTTTGCAGGCCCACGCCGCGGCCCGCCAGATAGCCCATGAATCCGCCCGCGAAGCTATCGCCCGCGCCGGTGGGGTCAAAGACCTCTTCCAGCAAGTAACCCGGGGCGATGAAATGGCAGCCGTCGTGGAAGAGCACCGCGCCATATTCTCCGCGCTTGATGATGAGCGTGCGCGGACCCATGGACTGGATTTTGGCGGCGGCGCGGCGGAGGTTGCGCTCGCCGGAGAGCAAGTGCGCTTCGCTGTCATTGATGAGCAGAAAATCCCAGCCCTTGAGCGTTTCGAGCAATTCGGCGCGGAAATCGTTGATCCAGTAATTCATGGTGTCGCCGCCGGCCAGGCGCACGGAACTCATTTGGGTGCGCACGGTGGCTTGCAGCGCCGGCTGGATGTTGCCGAGGAAGAGGTGCGGTTCGGCGCGGTAGGATTCCGGCAGTTTCGGCTTGAAGGAGGCGAAAACGTTGAGGTCCGTGCGGAGGGTGGTGCGGTCATTCATGTCCGCCGAGTAAACGCCCTGCCAGAAGAAGGTTTTGCCGCCGGGCACGCGCTCCAGTCCCGTGAGATCGATGCCGCGGGAGGCCAACAGGGCGGAGTCCTCCGAGGCGAAATCGTCGCCGACCACGGCGACCAACTTCACGGGAGAGAAATAGCTGGCGGATAGGGAGATGAAGGTGGCGGCGCCGCCCAACATGCGCTCCACGCGTCCGTGCGGCGTCTCCACGCCGTCATAAGCGACAGATCCCACCACGACAAGGGCCATAACTTAGAAATTGTAGCAACCGCGGGTTATTGCTTGTCCGGAAAGATCGCGCCGACGAGGTCTTCCTCGTTCCGGCGGCGGGACGTGAGCCAGAAGCCCAGGGCGCAGAGCGCGGCGGAGACGGCCCAGAGAACAATGGCGGTCGCATCGATGCCGTGACGGAGTACCACCGCGACCATGCAGGCGGCTGTGCGGATCACCCAGCCGTAGATCCGGGTGGGCTTCTGCCAGCCCTTGCGTACCGCGGCCAACGTGCGTCCCAGCATGAAGGCGCAGCCCACGCCGACGAGACCGACGACGCCGCGAAGGAATTCGAACGAAACGGGCATCATTCAAAAGATGGCGCAAAACGGCGGCGGAAAGCAACAGTTTGCGTGCTGCCTCTGGGTTTTCCCGCGGGGAAGCCGGGACTAGAGCGCCCCGGCTGCGGCAATTGCGCCAGTTGACCAACGGACCGCCCGCAGGTTTGGGCGCAATGCCCCAACCGGAGTGCCTTAGTGTAGGCTTTCTCCTCGTATTTTCCAGCACTTATGGTCCGTTTATCCGCTGGAACCGGGATTGCACACCCAATGGCATGGCATACCTGATTACTGACACCTGCACCAAGGATGAACTCTGTGTACAAGCCTGCCCGGTGGACTGCATCCACCCGAAGCAGGATGAAGCTGGTTTCGCGGAAGCTCCGCAGCTCTATGTGAGCCCGGACGAGTGCATCGACTGCGGCGCCTGCGTGCCCGTTTGCCCGACGAATTCCGTTTTCCCGGTGGACGAAGCCCCGGCCGAGTTCGCGCACTTCGCGGAAATCAACGCGGCGCATTACCGCAATTAGCGGGACAGGAAGGAGCCGTCCCACCAGACGCCGGCGAATGGCGCGCCAGGACTTGGCTGCCGCACGGACATTCGTGGCTCGGTTCGGCGGCTGGTTCCCGCAGCTCGTTCCTGCGATCCCGGGGGAGTGGCGCGGCGTAGCAGGCCACCGGTCTATTCGGGATTGAGCAGCTTGACGTCTCCGAGGTTCAAGGAGCGCACGCCCGCCTCGATCTTGGCACGGTCGCCCACCACCACCCATACCAGGTGCGACGGCTGTACGACTTCGGCCGCCGCCTTGTTAATGTCCGCCAGCGTGAGGGCACGCGCCTTGGCGGCGAAGGTCTGGTAATAGTCTTCCGGCAGATTGTACTCCGTCAGCCTCACCATCATGTCCAGAACCTGCGCGACGGTTTCGCGGGACCCGGGCAATTGCAGTGTTTCGCTGTTCTCTACCTTGGTTAGCTCCGCCTCGGTGGCCGGCTTTGGGCCGAGGATTCCGGTGAGCTCCTTCTGCAATTCCTCCAAAGACTCCTTCGTCTTGTCCGTCTGCACCGGAGCGTAGATCACGAACGGGCGCTGCCCTCGCGCTCCCATCAACAGGGTCTCCGCGCCGTAGGACCAGTGCTTGTCTTCACGGAGGTTCATGTTGATGCGCGCTCCGAAATCGCCGCCCAAAATGCTATTCATGGTGACGATAGCGACCTCCTCCGGGTTGTTGCGCGGGGGCGCGATGTTTCCCGCGAGAATCAAGGATTGCTCCGAACCGGGGCGATCCACCAGGTAAACCACGGTCTTCTCCGGCAAGCCGACGGTGGCGACGTTCTTCTTGGGCGTCTCGCCCGCGCGCCAGGCGGCAAACAACTTTTCCAGTTTGGGCTGAAGCTCGGCGAGGGTGGTATCGCCCGCCACCAGGAGCGTCGAGTGGTTGGGCAGGAACCAGGCGTCGTGGAACTTGACCATATCCTCGCGGGTGAGCTTGGAAACGCTGGCCGCGGTACCGGACCCGGTCCACGGCTCGGCATAAGCGTGCCCCTTGCCGTAGATCAACGCAGGCAGGATGCGCAGCGCCGCATTGAGGGGCTCGCTCTTTTCCCGGTCGATGGCGGCTAGTTGCTGCTTCTGTTCGCGCGCGAAATCCGTCTGGGGGAAGGTGGGGGTCAGCGTCACATCCGCGAAGACGGCCAGGGAGGCATCCAGATTGGTCTTCAAGGCGGAGAGATTCGCATTGATCACATCCACGCCTGCGGAGATATCGAGCTGGGCGCCAAGCTGCGCCAGTTGCTCGCTGATTTCGGGGGCGGTACGCGTCTTAGTGCCCTTATTCAGCATGGTGGCGACCAGGGTGGCGGTTCCGGGAGCGTCCACGGGATCGGCCGCGTAGCCGGAATCGACCAGCAAGGACATATTGACCACGGGAATCTCGTGGCGCTCGGCGAGCACGATTTTGAGGCCGTTGGACAGCTGTGTGCGTTGCAGCTTGGGAAGACGCAATTCGGGCGGCGGGCCGATGACGGGCGGCTTGGTGCGGTCCGCGGTTTCCGTGCCTGCGGCGGGGTCGCCGAATGGCAGAACCTCCAGGACGTACTGGCCGTCGGAGAGCCAGCGCTTGGCGGCGCCCTGCAATTCCGCGGCGGTAACCTGGCGCACGCGCGTCAGCTTGGTCTTATAGAGCGCGGCGTCGCCCAGGTAGACCTGGGCCATGGCCAGCACGTCGGACTTGCCGCCGAAGCCGCCAATGCGGTCCGCTTGGCGGACGAAGTTGGCCATATACTGCGTGCACTCGCGGTTCACCTCCTCCACGGTCGGGCCCGTGGCTAGGAACTTCGCCAGCTCCTCATCGATGGCCTTCTCCACCTTGGCAATGGGCACGCCGGGGCGCGCCGTGGCTTGAATAGTAAACTGGCCGCCGATTTCGCGGGGATCGACGTATGCCGCGACATCGGTGGCAAGTTGATCCGTGTAGACCAGGCGCTTGTAAAGGCGCGAGGTTTCCCCGGAGCCAAGCATGTCGCTGACCAGGTCCAGGTAATCCGCGTCGGCCGCGCCGTATTCGGGCATGTTCCAGACCTTCATGGTGCGAGCTTGCGGCACGCGGTCCTGCATGACGGCGCGGTGCGTGTCGGTCATCTTGGCCACCCAGGCGCGCTGATGCGCCACGGGCGGACCGGGCGGGATTTCCCCAAAGTACTTCAGGACTTTCTGGTGCGCTGTCTCGGCATCGACGTCTCCCGCGATCACGATCACCGCGTTGTTCGGACCGTAGTAGGTCTTGAACCATTGGTGGACATCGTCCAGCGAGGCGGCGTTGAGGTCCTCCATGGAGCCGATCACGTTCCAGGAGTAGGGGTGGCCGGCCGGGTGCGTGTCGCGGCTGATCTGCTCGTCCACCATCAGGCCGTAAGGCTGGTTCTCGTCCTGGCGCTTTTCGTTCTGGACCACGCCGCGCTGCAGATCGAGGGTCTTTTGATCGATAGCCTGGACCATGTAGCCCATGCGGTCCGACTCCATCCACAGCGTGTAATCCAGAGCGGACGTGGGGACGTTTTCAAAGAAGTTGGTGCGATCCTCGTTGGTGGTGCCGTTCAGGTCCGTGGCGCCGATGCGTTCCATGGCGTCGATATAGCGTCCCTGGAAGTGCTGGCTGCCTCCGAACATGAGGTGCTCGAAGAGGTGGGCGAAGCCGGTTTTCCCCGGATTCTCGTTCTTGGAACCCACGTGATACCAGATGTTGACCGCCACGATGGGCGCCTTGTGGTCCTCGTGGACGATGAGGGTGAGCCCGTTGGGCAGAACGAATCGCTTGAAGGGAATCTCGATTTCCTGGGCGAATAAGGGCGCGAGCGCGAACGCGGCCAGCAGAAAGGCGGCGGCGGGCGCGGCAAAAGAGCGGCGCATCGAACCTCCTCCTGAGGAATTTAGCACAGGAGGCGCGGCGGACTGGCGCGCGGGAGGCGTTAAGGCGCTGCGGGCGGGCTCAGTGGCAGAGACAGAGGCGTTCGTCCGAGGTTGGAAGCGTACCGGCCAGGAACCGGTGTACGGCGTCATCGATAGCGAAAGGGCCGGCGGCTACCACCGGCTCAATGCCGTGCGCGTGCAGCAGGTCAAACATGCTCTGGCTGATGCCGCCGCAGATTACGGTCTGGCAGCCATCCAGCAGTTCGAGGAAAGACATGTGATTGCCGCACGGCCCGGTTCCGCGGGTGCGGATGGAGTGCGAAACGATGGCGCCATCCTCGACGCCGAGCACCAGGAACGCGGCGCTCCGGGCGAGATGCTCGGACACGGAAATGCCGTCCACGGTGGCAATGCCGATTTGGGATTTCATGATCTGCTTATAGGTTAACAGAATGCGGGCTCTACCCCAGGGCGCGGAAGATGGCTTGCGCGCCGGCGCTGCTCCATTCCGCCATCCAGCGGCCCACGCCGTAGAAGGAAACGAGAATGATCATGGCCATCATCCCGAAGCGGGCAATCTCCTGGTAGACCACGATAGGGACGCGAGCGGCCAGGAGGAGCTTGGAGCCATCGAGCGGCGGCACGGGAAGGAGGTTGAAGATAGCCAGGTAGAGGCTCAACTCCACGCCCGACGCCGCGAATTCGGCCAGAGCCGGCGCCAGGTGGATGGTGAGGCGCGCGATCAGCGCCAGCAGGACGGCCATGACAACGTTGCTGGCCGGTCCGGCCAGAGCCACCAGCGCCAGACCGTTGCGCCCTCCCTTGAGCTTGGAATTGTTGGTTAGCACCGGGCGCCCCCAGCCAAGGAAGCCCCCGGTGAGGAGCGAGGTGAGGAACGGAAGGATCGCCGTGCCCATCCAATCCACGTGCGCCAGGGGGTTTAGCGTCAGGCGGCCCTGCAGGCGCGGGGTATCGTCCCCTAGTTTGGTTGCCATCCAGGCGTGCGCGAATTCGTGCGGCGAGGTGAGGATCCAGAGCAGCAGGACGTTCAGGACGGCGGTTTCAAAATCCAGGTGCATGTCAGCCGCGCTTCAGCGCTCCCGCCCATACTACCAGCAAGGCAGCCAGCAGCACTAAGAAACCTAGGAAAGGAAATCCGATAGCGCCATTGTATGACGCGGCGGGCGGCAACGTCGGGCCGGTCCCGATTGTGCGAAAGAGCACCTTCCCTGAATCGCTTCCGGTTTCTGGCACGTCGATAATATAGACAATGCTGATCCGAAAAGCTGGGGACATTCCTTACTCAGAGGTCACCCCGAAATCGGTCTATCTGAACCGCCGCGCCTTCCTGGCGGGCGCGCCCGTGGCACTGCTGGGCGCCCGTTCGGCAAGCGCCGGCACGAAGCTTCCCAACCTGGCAAAGAGCCCGCTGAGTACGACGGGCGAGAAGATCACCCCGTACGATTCCGTCACCACCTACAACAACTTCTACGAGTTCGGCACGCAGAAGGAGCAGCCCGCGCAACTGGCGAAGAACTTCAAGACGGCGCCATGGAGCGTTTCGGTGGAAGGCGACGTGGCCAAGCCGCGCAAATTCAGCATGGATGAGATCATGCATCTCGCCCCGCTGGAGGAGCGCGTCTACCGGCATCGCTGCGTGGAGGCGTGGTCCATTGTGGTGCCATGGATCGGCTATTCGCTGAGCAAGATCATCGAGCAGGCCGGCGGCCCCACTCCCAAGGCCAAGTACGTGGCGTTTGAAAGCTACTACGATCCCAGGCAGATGCCGGAGGCGAAGTACGCCGGGATTCAGTTGCCCTATGTCGAGGGGCTGCGCCTGGACGAAGCCATGCACCCGCTCGCGCTCTTGTGCGTGGGCATGTACGGCGAGACGCTGCCCAACCAGGACGGCGCGCCCGTGCGCATGGTGCTTCCGTGGAAGTACGGCTTCAAGAGCATCAAGTCCATCGTGAAGATCCGCCTGGTGGAAAGCCAGCCGCCTGCCACGTGGAATATCTACGCTTCCAACGAGTACGGGTTCTATTCCAACGTAAACCCGCACGTGGATCATCCGCGCTGGAGCCAGGCCAAGGAGCGGCGGTTGGGCGAGCTCTTCAAGCGCGACACTCTGATGTTCAACGGCTACGGCGATCAGGTGGCCAAGCTGTACGCCGGCATGGACCTGAAAAAGTATTATTGAGCCATGGCCAAGAGCCGGAGCAAGATCCGCTTGGGCAAAGTGTTGCTGTGGGCCGCCTGCCTGTCGCCGCTCTTCCGCCTGGGATGGCGCGCGTACCAGAGCGAGCTGACCGCCAACCCGATCGAGTTCATCACTCACTTCACCGGCGATTGGACCATTCGGTTGATTGTGGCGACCCTGGCGGTCTCGCCGCTGCGGCGCCTGTTGAACCGGCCGAACTTGATCCGCTACCGCCGGCCCGTGGGGCTATTCGCCTTCTTCTACGGCTGCCTGCACTTCCTGACGTACGTGTGGCTGGACAAGTTCTTCGTGCTCTCCGACATGATCAAGGATGTAGCCAAGCGGCCGTTCATCACCGCCGGGTTCACCGCGTTCGTTTGCATGATTCCGCTGGCGGTGACTTCCACTTCGGGCTGGATACGGCGGCTGGGCGGCAAACGCTGGGCGAACCTGCACCGGTTGATTTACCTCACCGCCGTGGCCGGCGTGATCCACTACTACTGGCTGGTGAAGTCCGACCACAGGCTTCCGCTGATGTACGGAGGGCTGGTGGCCGTGGAGTTCGCTTATCGGCTGGTGGCTTCCGTGCGACGCAAGGTTGCCGCCCCGGCGCCGCGCAAGGTCCTCACGGAAGCGTAATCTCCACGGCTTCCGAACGCGGGCTTTCGTGGCCGCTCTTGCTCACTGCGGTGATCGCGTAGCGATAGGGCGCGCCGTGCGCGGCCGCGCGGTCCGAATACGCCGGCAGGGCGATATTCTCCGCGATGCGCTCAAACGCGCCGGTCCCCGCGGCGCGGTAGACGTTATAGCCGCCCAGCGTCGATTCGCTATTGGCGTTCCAGGTAAGTTCAACGGAGCTTGGTGCGGGGGATGCCGTAAGGCCCGTGGGAACGGCCGGAGGGAACACGTCCTGCGGCGTGACCGTGGCTGTGTCCGAGAATTCGCTCAGAGCTTCCCTGCCCCCGGCGAGCTTGACGACGGTCTGCACGCGGTAGGCGTAGAGTTTGCCGAACTCGGTGGCGGGGTCCGTCCACTCGGGCTGCTGCACGGTGGCCGCTTCGGCGAAATCCCCTTCCTCGCCGGCGCGGCGGAATACGCGGAAGCTATCGCCGTGAGCGCTCCAGACGACCTGAACGCCTTGGGGCGTATCCGTGGCGCGCACGTCTTGCGGAGTCTCCGGCGGCGCCACCACCGGCAGCGTCACGAAGTTCGACCAGGCCGAAGGCTTGCCATTTTGGCCAATGGTGCGCACGCCCACGACGGCGGTCTTGCCCGCCCAGTCCGCGGCGGGAATCTCAAACCGCACAATGTCTTTGTCGTACCGTGCGCCGGATACGGCTCGGGCGCTTGCCGCCCAGGAATCCGGGTTGAGGGGTGAGGCCGCGGTCCCGATGCGCAGGTCTATTCTGAGCGCTTTGCGGATGGGCATGCTCTCCGTGGTCATCAGGGGGAGAGTGAATTGCGCGAGGATAGAGCCGCCCCGCTGTTCCGCGCCAAGATCCTGCACAGCAGCCGGGATATTGGCGAGCGGCGGCATCGGGTTCCCCACATACCCGCAACCGGAGAAGACCACGGCGGCGAGACATACGGGAAGAATTCGGCGCATGAAGGAATAGTGTAACGTTCGGGAAGAGGGCGGGGCGCGCAAGGCGCGGGAGAGCGCCGGCCAGACGGCTGGCGACCGGCTGGGAAAGCTGCGGGGCAGGTCCCGGACCTGCCCCCGATTCACCTGCTCCGAGAAGCGCTTACGCCAGCGCCGGCTCTTTCGCGTAACGGCTGGCCATCTCCGCGAGCGAGAGGGGCGCGTAGTCGCCGGCGTGGCCAGCCTGGCCGAACTGGGTCATACGGAGGGCCACCACCTTCTTCATGGCGTCGCGGGCGGGCTTCATATAGTCGCGCGGATCGAACTTCTCCGGGGTCTCCATCAGCACCTTGCGGATGGCGCCGGTAATGGCCAGACGGTTGTCCGTATCCACGTTGATCTTGCGGACGCCGTTCTTGATGCCGAGTTGGATCTCTTCGACCGGCACGCCCCACGTGGGCTTCAGCTTGCCGCCGTACTGATTAATGATGTCCTGCAGGTCCTTGGGGACGCTGGAGGAGCCGTGCATTACCAGGTGCGTGTTCGGCAGCAGTTTGTGGATCTCGATCAGGCGATCCATTT
>Ga0335069_10011061_pt1 | contig 12764 bp, 13 predicted proteins | sample Lox_Sample_11_FD_206714 | JGI IMG/M metagenome (GOLD analysis project Ga0335069, IMG submission 206714) | Soil microbial communities from Loxahatchee National Wildlife Refuge, Florida, United States - Lox_Sample_1.1 | ecosystem: Environmental > Terrestrial > Soil > Wetlands | place: USA... | reverse complement strand
GCAGCAGCCCAATGCAACCGAGCCCTTGGGGAACCTTCAGCCTCAGCATATACGGATGCAGGTACTCGAACGGGACATCCCACAGACTTCCTCAACTGCCTGGAACTTCTCATATCTCGACGGGATGGTTAGCCCGATCTCCAGTGTAGCGGACCACAGCCCGGAGTTTCAAATTGCCCAGGGCCCGGCGTTTCTTTACGACACCAGCGGCAACATTCTGGACGCGACTTTCCAGCCTTTTGCCCAATACGCTGCGAACCTGGTGCGCTATTACAACAAAGGAGGATTCACCGACGCCGGTGGTACTTTTCATGCCTCCTCCAGTGCGTACCCGATCACCTGGTGGGGAATCTACAACGAGCCCAACATCAATAACATCTCCGCCGACCAGTATGTCACGCTCTATAACACCACCGTTCCGGCGATGCAGGCTGTGGACCCGTCCATAAAGTTCGCGGCCGTGGAGTTGGCCGATGGCTGGGATGAACCCGAACAGTATGTGGCCAGCGTCCTGCCGCGTCTCACGGCGCAGGTGGACGTAGTCGCCACTCACTTCTACGCGACCTGCAACCAAACGGATTCCGATCAGCAGCTATTCAACGCCATCGACGACTTCGTGCCGCATATCCAGTATATCTATTCGCAGCTTCAAAGCATTCCGGCGCTCGCGGAGGTCCCCGTTTGGATGACGGAGAACAATGTGAACGCGGATTACTCCGACGGCAACGGATATAGTGTGTGCAACCCTGGCCAGAAGTTTGTCACCGACCAGCGCGGCACCAGCGCTTACTTCGCGGCCTGGCGGCCAACGGCCTTTTCAAAGTTCGGGAAAGCGGGATTACGGGCCCTTCATCACTGGGCGTTCGCGGCCGACGCGCAGTATGGCGAGGTCAACTACAACAACAGCCAACTGTACCTGAGCTATTGGGTGGATTATTGGCTGGCACGGATGTTCCCATCGCCGCCGGGTGCGGAGATCCTGCAAGTAACCGACAGCGAGGCCGCGCCGACCTCGGTCGAGGTGCTCGCCACCCGCCAGACGAACGGCAACATCGTAATCCTGGTGGCAAATCACGCGGTTCACTCCAGCAGTGACAACAACGGTAGCGGTGCTTCCCGCGCGGTCGCACTCGACGTCTCTGCGCTCGGATCATTCAGCCAGGCATCCGTGCTGACTCTGGATGCCAACACCGACACCACAGCGGGGCCTTCACCCGTTGCAGTTCAGCCCGCGGCGCGGATAACCCTCAGCTTCACAGGTTACGGTGTCAGTTTCCTGACACTGACGCCGAGCAGTTAGGAAGGCCCGCCACGGCTACGATCGGGGCGACGGATCGGCGATGACGGAATACAACTCCGGGCGGCGCGCGGCGAGGCGGTCGTATTCCCACTCACCCGGCACGCGGATGACACGATTCGAATCCGCCGCGGCAGGGTCGATCTCCGCGTAGAGGATGGCCTCCTCGGTCTCGCCCGCCTCCGCCAGTTTCTTCCCCATGAAATCGAGGATCTGCGAGCGTCCTGCAAAGCGCGCGCCGCGCTCCTCACCCACGCGATCGCAGGCGATGACGTACAGGTGATTCTCGGTGGCACGCACGAAGGGCGTGTGCTCGCAGGAATCGGAACCCAGCGGCCAGTTGGTGGGGATCACCAGGATTTGCGCGCCCTTCAGCTTCAGGACACGGCCGGACTCGGGAAAGCTACAGTCATAACAGATGCTGATACCAATCTTCGCTTGGGGGGTTGTGAAGACGGGAAACGGTGTGTCGCCCGGCGTGGCGTGCCAGTCAAAGCCGACCCCGGGAAGGTGCAGTTTGCGGTAAGTTCCCAGAATGCCCTCCGGAGTGATCACGGCGGCCGAATTGAAAATAGCATCGCCGGCTCTCTCGAGCAATCCCACGACGACGGTGCAATCGAGAGCCCGTGCGGCCGCCTGGAGCTTTCCCGTAGAGTGGCCAGGAATGGTTTCGGCCTCGGGACGGGCTTCCTCGCAGCTCGTAAAGCAGTAACCCGTCAGCGCACACTCAGGGAAAACCACCAATTTCGCGCCCGCCCGCGCGGCCGTCTCCAGGTGCGCGAGGACGGCCGAAAGATTGCGCTCCTTGCCGAATATCTTGACGTCCATCTGTACGGCTGCGACCTTCATAAATCCTCCCCCGGGGTGTGCAGAAAAGGTATTCTAACAGCAAAGGCTCGCCGGCCGCCGAAATAGGGGGTTCTCACTGTGCCAGATGCCGACGACGTTCAGGCTCGCAAGCAAATAGCGGTTGAGTTCTTGCGGCTCGTGGTTAGAGGCCGCATCGAAGAAGCCTATCAGAAACATGTGGATTTGCAGGGCAAGCACCACAATCCTTTCTTCCCGGCGGGCTTTCCCGCGCTGTGCAAGGCAATGGCCGAGAATCACGCCCAGTTTCCTGCCAAGCAGATCACGGTGAAGCATGTCCTCGGTGACGGCGATCTCGTGGCTGTGCATTCCCATATTGTGCCGCGCGCGGGCGAAAAGGGCCTGAGCGTAGTCCACCTCTTTCGTTTCCAGGGCAATAGGATCGTTGAGTTATGGGACTGCGGCCAGCCTGTCCCGGCTGACTCGCCGAACCAGGACAGCGCGTTTTAGAATCTGAATGAGTGCGCGGTAATTTCCTCCTGCACTTCCTCGCTTGCCAACGCACCCGTACCTATCGGAAAATGACCCTTCACCCCTGAAGATAGGGCACACTTCTCACATCTTGGAGGAACCATGCGACGAACTCTCTTGCTCTGTGCGGCAGCCGTTGTGGCCTTTAGCCTCGGTATGCTCTTCGGACCTGCCGCAGCGCAGCCTGTCGCCGCACCAGCGCCGCACGCCATCCCGGCGCCGGCCCCCGAACCCCATCCCGAGATTCGCGCAGCCATTCACAATCTCGAGGAAGCCCAGAACCACCTGGAGAAGGCCGCTCGTGATTTCGGCGGCCATCGCGCCAAGGCTCTGGAGCTTACACGTCAGGCCCTGGCCGAGTGTAATGAAGCTTTGAAGTTTACCGAACACCGCTGAGACCCCTTTCGGCCGGCCGCGAGTCGAAAAACTCTCATCGGGAAATCCCTCTTGACAGTAGGCGAATAAAAAGCGAAAGCAGCTTAACGCCGCGGCAGGAGGGAACACCATGGGCTGCACGCTGTCACAAGGTCCAGTCGAGAAGGCTCCGCTGGTGGGCATTGCGAGGCTGGCTGCCCAAAGCTCTCTGCTGCGTGAGCGGGCCGCGGTCGAGTACTACAACCTCACGACACGCTCCACGCTGAACCGCGAGTCGAGCGGGCGCATGCCCTTCGCCTGGACAATCAACCCCTACCGCGGCTGTGAGTTCGGCTGCCACTACTGTTATGCGCGCTACACGCACGAGTTCATGGAACTGTGGAACGACGGTGACTTTGAGCGGAAGATCTACGCCAAGGTTGAGGCGCCGGAACTGCTGCGGGCGGAACTACGTGCGGCTCGCGACAAGGGTCTGCCTATTGCGCTGGGGACTGCGACGGACCCCTATCAGCCTGCGGAAGAGCAGCTCCAGATTACGCGGCGGATGCTGGAAGTCTTTGCAGAATTCCGAGGGCTGGACCTTTCCATCACCACCAAGTCCGTCCTGATCCTGCGCGATCTCGACCTGCTACGCACCCTTGCCGGCGAGCATCTCTTCAGCGTGCATCTGACCATCACCACGCTCGACGAGCGCCTGGCGCGCCGCCTGGAACCGAAAGCCCCGGCTCCTGCACGGCGGTTAGAGGTGGTGCGCGAACTCCGCCGGGCGGGAATCCGCGTGGGTGTGAACGCCATACCTATCCTGCCGGGCCTGACCGATTCGCCCCCGGCGCTGGAACGCCTCGCCGCGCGCGCCGCGGAGGCAGGCGCACACTCTCTCTACGGTGGTTTGCTGTTTCTTCGACCCTCCACACTGCGGCATTTCATGCCTTTTCTGGAACGGGAATTCCCGCGTCTCGTCAAACGCTACCGGAAGCTGTATGCGCGCACAGCTCATTTGCGTGGCGACTACGAAGAGGGCATGGCAACGCTTCTCGCAGACCTGCGGCGCCGCTATGGATTTGAAGAAGATCGCGGCGAAGCACCGCTCGCGGCGCGCCATCCGCAGATAGTCCTTCCCTTCGAGGATTTGCCGCCGGGGCCTCTTCACCTGCCAACAGCATGTTAGGAATCATGACGCAAACCGGAATTCAACGCTTGCTTGCACGGACGTCTGAAAGTATATTCCTGCCCCAGCGTTTAGCGCGCATGACGAGGCGATGATGAGCAAGCAGATCCAGCTCGTGAACCGTTACCTGCAGGGCTTGGCCCTCACGATCGGCCCCCTCTTCATAGGCTGGGGCGTGGGCAATCTCCGAGCATTCTTTCAAGATCCCGCACGTTGCGCTTACGTCGCTCTGGCGGTCCTGGGCTCGCTCGTGGTATTTGTCCCGCGCTTGAATGTGCCGCCCTTCAGCAAGGGGACAAAAGTGGTTGGGCAACACCTAACCCAAGCCTTTGTGATCAGCGACACGGTCCTCCTGGTCGTGTTGCCGTTTGCTGACCGACGGAGCCTGCTGACGTTTCCCGAGATGGCATGGGTGCGCTGGATAGGATTCGCGCTCGTCACACTGGGATCCATCGTTCGCGTGGTGGGTGTCGGGGAACTTGGCAGACAGTTTAGCGGGCATGTGACGCTGCAAAACGACCACCGACTTGTGCAGTCAGGAATCTACAAACAGATTCGCCATCCCATGTATTTGGGTATTCTCATGGTCATGCCGGGGGTTCCCTTGGTCTTTCGCAGTTGGCTGGTATTCCCGGTGGCGATCTGGAGCCTGGTTTTCGTTTTGCTGCGCATGGGACAGGAAGAGCAGCTGCTAAGCGAGCGCTTCGGAGATGATTTTGAGGTCTACCGCCGGCGCAGTTGGCGCCTCATGCCCTACGTATACTGAGGGGCCAAGTGGTTTATCCCGCCGCACAAAAACAACCCTGCCAGCGATCCGCCTCAGCTACTAAGCGATCTCGCCGGTTCAGCAGTTCTCCGGGTGGCCGTTGCGTGCGAAGACGCGGCTCTTGACGTTGTCTTTGAGCAGAGTCCAGAAGGACGCATCGAGGTAGGAACGAATGGAAACGTAGCACCCGCCGCACTCGTTCGTAGGCACCCACTTTTCGAGAATCTCTTTTTGTGAAGAGTAGGTTTTGTCGAACATCGAGCAGGCTCGCAGCCCACCCGTAGGCGTCACCACCAGGAAGCGTCGCCCGGCCTGGCAGCCGGGGATGGTCCCGTGCATGAAAAAGTCGTGGATGCCGGAAAGGGTCCACGGAGAATTAGCGATGCGACCGTTGCGCGCCTTGAGAGTCAGCAATTCATCCAACGTACGCCGAAGCTTCTCCAGATCCTCCACGGAACTAATGTAGTGGTCCATACTGTGCGTGCGCAGGGGCGTGTAAGCGCTGAAGGAGATGTTGACGCCCCATTCTTTACAACGCTCATAAATCTGGCGCAGGAACGGCATGTTCTCCCGTGTAATGGCCGTGTTCATGGCCACGTCGTCATAGCCGTACGAGGCCAGTTTGGGAATCAGTTTGGAAAGGTGAGCATAAAGGCCGGGCGAACGCCGGAAGTCGTCGTGCCGCTCGTCGGGGAAATCCAAGGAAATGGAGAATTGGTTGACACCCAGCTTTCGCAGCGCCAGGTACTTCTCTTCCGTCATCAGACGCGCATTGCTGACCAGGATCGTGTAAGGCAGGCCGCTCGGCTCTTTGACCGCGCGTACAATATCTTCCAGATCCTTCCGCAAGAGTGGCTCCCCGCCTGACAACTGCACTGCCAAGGGATTCAGTTGTGCCCGCAGGCGCCGAAAATCCGCGGGCTTCAGGAGTCCTTCCGGATCAGGCTTGATGCCACCCATATCGCAGTGCCGGCAATTCGCCGTGCAGGAATAAGTGAGCTCGAACGACACCACCAAGGGACGACTCGTGCAAAAGCTCCAAGTTCCTCGGGCAATCATGCGGGCGGCGCGCGCAAACGGGATGGTTCTCACAATCGACTCCTAAAGTAGCACTCAAAACTTGAGATTGGGCTCGGCGGGGATACACTTCCCGCTCGGCTCCCGGGCGAGAATTCTAACGAGGTTCCTAGGACATTCTATGATACTCCGCCCGCGGCCACGTCACAAGGCAAAGCTGCGCCGGATACGACCTAATGCCCGATATTATTGCAAGCGCACAGCTTGGGAGAGTTAGGCAGGCAAAAAGCGCAATTGGGACCTGATTTCTTGCCATTCGGGCTTTGCTGGTTGTCAGAATCGAATTGAGTCCGTTAGGCTTACCTTTTCCATGGACCGACTTACCCTCCGAAGACAATGGCGTTTCTGGAACACTCGACTGCGCGAATGGCGCATGATTGCCAAGGGTTTAGCGGGGAAGCGCCATCCCGTGCTAGCGCACCTGATTCCCATTCGCCGTTGCAATCTTTCCTGCACTTACTGCAACGAGTTCGACAACTTCTCGCCGCCGGTGGCGCTGGAGGTCTTGTTCCAGCGCGTTGATCGTCTCGCCGCGCTCGGCACTACCATCATTACGCTCAGCGGAGGCGAACCGCTGCTGCACCCGCATTTGGAAGAGGTGGTCCGGTGCATCCGTAGCCATGGAATCCTGGCAGGCATGATCACCAACGGCTACCTGCTAACGCCGCAGCGCATTGAATACTTGAACCGCGCCGGACTCGACCACTTGCAGATCTCCATCGACAACGTTCTGCCGGACGAGGTCTCAAAGAAGAGCCTGAAGGTGCTGGACCGTAAGCTGCAAATGCTGGCGCACTATGCGATTTTTCAGGTGAACATCAACTCCGTCCTCGGCAGCCCCGTGCGGCACCCCGAGGACGCGCTCACCGTGGCGCGCCGCGCGCTTGAGCTGGGATTCACGAGTACCGTGGGCATCCTGCACGATCACGACGGCCAGCTTCAGCCACTCAACCAGCATCAGCGGGAGCTGTTCGCACACATCATGCGGATGGGTAAACGTTCATACGCGCGTTTTAACGACTTTCAGCGAAACATCTCGCAGGGAGTCCCCAACGACTGGCGTTGCCGTGCCGGCAGCCGCTACCTCTACATTTGCGAAGACGGCTTGGTGCACTACTGCTCGCAGCAACGCGGCTTCCCTGCCATCCCGCTGGAGAAATACACGCGTGAGCGTCTGGAGCACGAATACCACACCGAGAAACCCTGCGCGCCTCAATGCACCGTGTCCTGCGTGCAGCAGGTCGCCCTGCTCGACAATTGGCGCTCACCGCAAACCCGCCCCGCGTTCGTTTCCGTCGAAGCCCTCCAGCCCCAACGGCACTGAGCAAGAACAGGGAATAGGAAAGCCCCTGCTGAATATCGCTGACCCTTTAGGAGCAAATACGGCCTTCCCGGTCACCGTGGCTGGAACGTTCCGCCGAAGTCAATACACACGTCTGCTGCTCGGCGCGCCGTGAGGTGCCGAGGCCGGCACAATCCGTGCAACTCCGGCTTGGGGCTTCTCGGTTGCTGCCGGTGGAACTATCGCTCGTAGCAGACGCCGTAGATTTTGCGGCCGGAACCGGGGCGGTCCTGGCGGCGGACGACTCGCGCGCGGAGCTCGATATTATCTCCCTCGCGTTCGTAGGGGCAGGTAATGAGCAGAATTTCTCCACCTTCGTAATTCTTGTCACTGACAAAGCACAGGCCGCTGCGGGAAACGTTTTCCGACTTCAAGAACTCTTCCGTCCCGTAATAGTTCCGCACCCGGATGGGCAACTGCAAGGCCACCCGATTATGGATTCGCGTGGGTGCCCCGGAGCCATCAGAGTTGTCGGCAGGTGAGTCATCAGGAAGGGTGATGGTCGAAGCAGCAGACGGAAGTTCGCTGAATCCCCAGGAAGTCGATCGCCCGCATGCCTCGCAGGGCCGGACCAGCAGGCCCGAAAGGCCCAGCACTTCGTGCTCGACCAACGAGAGCGGGCTGAGTTTCGTCGCGTGGCACCGTTTGCACTCGATCAGCGCCATGCACATGCCTTCTTCCCATTCCGACGGTGGAAACTCGATTCCCCAGATATTGGCGCCGGCGTCCACGCAAGCGATTCCCCATTCGCCGCCCTCGCCAGTCTTGGGTTGTGTGGGACCGACCACGCGGAACTTTGCGGAACGATGCCCGGCGTGCGTGGTCACTTCCAGCGTAACACCCGGCTGAACGGGACGCTTCAAGTAGATGCGCGCTCCCTCACGATTGATCACCAGGGTCCGCGTCTCTTCGCTGAACTTGCCCCCCTCCCGGTCCACGCCTTCCACGCGAATGGGTACAGTAAGGAGGAGTCGCTCGCTGTGGCGACGTTCAATAACCCGCAGCGCCCCCCGTGCTGTAGTCACGGGCGTCCGGGTCGACTCCATCTGCTTACTCATCTTTCATCCTCAGCGCGACTTGTCCCTTCTGCCGTCCGGCGCAATACCAACCTCGAACAACCATTTGCAGAGGCGGGCTTGCCCCCCCCCGCCATCGCCGCCTCTTGCCGGAAGGGCAGTACGTGCCACCTTGGTAACAGACTCAATCGAATCGCCACGTTCCCGGGCTCTCCCGGACCGAATGGCTATCCCCGAAAAACTACTCTAGCACAAACACCCACGCCTGAGACTAGGCAAAGCAAGCAGCAGAGCACGGCCGCCCCCAGCAAGGTGCGGACAAGGAGTGCAGCCTCGCGGCGAGGCCTTCGGACTTTGAGTTGCGTCCCCTGGCATTTCCAGCCTCAACATGCTGTCCTATTCTGCAGCGCCGCCCTTCAGGGCGGCATTTGCCCGGCGCTACGGCTGAAATCAGGGCACTGCCAGCCTCAACGAAAGGTTGACGGAAGCAACCACAGGGAGTATCTTCCCGCACGAGGCTTCGACTTTCAAGACTGGCCTGTGCGCGTCGGCCCAATCACCCATCGAGAGTTAAGGAGGAATCCCTACCCCATGAAATTGCACCACGTCGTTGAGTCGCAACAGTTTGATCCGCCCACGCTCCTTCAACTCTTCCAGACAGCCGAGGAAATGGAGAAGGTCGTGGCTCGCGGAGGCACGTCGCAGTTTCAGAATCGCATCATGGGAGCGCTCTTCTATGAGCCTTCCACGCGCACGCGGTTCTCGTTCGAGACGGCGATGCACCGGCTGGGCGGTCGGGTGGTCTCCACAGAAAATGCGGCCGAGTTCTCTTCCGTCGCCAAGGGGGAGACGCTGGAAGACACAATTCACATTCTCAACGGCTACGTGGATGTCATCGTCATCCGCCACTACGAGGTGGGAGCGGCTAAGCGAGCCGCCGCGGTTTCACGCGTGCCGGTCATCAACGCCGGCGACGGCGCCGGCCAGCACCCCACGCAATCACTCCTCGATCTCTATACCATTCAGAAGGAAATCGGCGCGATCGACGGCCTGAGAATCGCCATGGTCGGCGACCTAGCGCAGGGGCGCACGGTGCGGTCCCTCACCTACCTGCTCAGCAAGTACCAGGACATCAAGATCTACTTCGTGGCCCCGATGCTTCTAAAAATGAAGGAGGACATCCTCGAGCACCTTCGCGAACGCCACGTGTGGTATACGGAGGAAACCGATCTCGATAAAGTACTGCCGGAAGTCGACGTTGTGTATCAAACGCGCATTCAAAAGGAACGCTTCGGCGACCGCATTGCCGATTACGAGAAGTGTCGCGGCGTTTACATCATCGACAGCAACACCTTACGCCTGATGCGCCCGAAATCCATCGTCCTGCACCCCCTGCCACGGCTCGAGGAAATCAGCATGGAAGTCGATAGCGACCCTCGCGCTGCCTATTTCCGGCAAGCGCAGAATGGTCTGTACGTGCGCATGGCGCTACTCTCGATGGTGCTCAGCTAGACAGGTCAGAAAGCCCTTCGGCCCCTCGCGCACCTCCGTACCGTTGCGGATCAGGCAAGTGTGCGGTAAGATAGTGAATAGTTGCGCACAGAAAGGGAGTAAAAGAAAGAGGAGGAATTCATGTTAATTGGAATGAGATTGCGCTTGCTGCGCGAAGAAAAAGGCCTGTCGCAAGGTGCGATCGAGGAGAAGACCGGACTCATGCGCTGTTATCTCTCCCGCATCGAAAACGGGCACACGGTTCCGTCGCTAGAAACCCTGGAGAAGCTCGCCGCAGCCTTGGAAGTACCACTGTACCAGTTGTTCCGGCCATCGGAGGGCGAGGCCCTACCCCTAAATTTGGCTCAGCGAAAGAGTCTTGAGGATCTCGCCGCGCAAGATGGGAAGACAGGAGAGGAAGCACGTTTTCTGCTGCACCTGAAAGCCATCTGGAACCGTCTCAACGAAGTCGATCGCGACATTCTGCTGGGCTTGGCGAGGAAGATGGCGACCCGCTAACCGCGCCCGCCTAAAACCCCAGTGCACCGAACGAAGGGGGGCAATCCCTTCCTCCTGCAGCCCCCCTTGAAGTAGCTCTCGGGTCTGGACAGACTCTACTGGGGAACCAGGATGATGTTCTCTTCCGGTTCTTTCCCGGTACTCTTTTCGGGCGTCTTTCCGGAGAGCGAGCGGAGATAGTTGACCAAGTCCCACCGCTCCTGCTCTTTCATCCGCGAACTCTGACCGGGCATCGGCTCCTTCCCCGCCCCGATGATGGCAAACAACTCACCATCGGTCCGGTTGTCCAGAGCGCCTGGCTTCGAGAAGTCCGGCAACGCCAGCTTCATATCCGTGGCAACCTCGCCCTTCCCATCACCCTTGTCACCATGGCAGAGAGCGCACTGCGTGGTATACCGCTTCTTTCCCTTGACCACGGATGCCTCGGTGAATTTGACAGGATTCTTACGAGCCTTGTCCTCTGCGGATATGGCGGCTGGGTGCGGTTCGGCTGGCGCGGCGGCGGCCGGTTGCTGGCTGGGTGCCGCCGGTTCCTTCTTCTCTTCTTGAGCCCACACACTTGCTCCGAAGAGAAGCAAAACTAGAATAAGTGTTTTCGATGACATGGCGTACCTCGGGTGAATTCAGATTTCACTCCGCAATCCCAACAAATGTAGATACCGTTGCGGTGCTTTTGAACCACCCCTTAACTTTCCATGCAATTTCATGACCCACCTTGATGTTGGTCACAAGCTAATCCTAACGAGACACACTGTCAAGCACTCAAACGCGACGGATTGTCGTTCTCATCAAACTGAAGCGTCCACCTCGCTCGCCGCTTGCCACACGCCTTACATATCGATTCGCTGCTGTGTGTGCTTCTTGAGGTACCAACAAGGGGGATAGCCCATGTGGGGCAGCAATGAATGCACACAGGTCTGGTCTTGCGGATCGAGAAAATAGAAGTCAGGCTTCCCGCTCTTCTGACGGACCGCGTAATAGGGACGCACCTGCACAACCCCATAGGGATTTCTGATCCAGAAGCGAACCACGGCGTAATCGCCCGCATACCCAAGGACCAAGCAAGCCAAGATGACCAACACAATACGTCGCAACAACTCAACCTCTCCCGAGGAATCTACTGCTAGCGAATGGGACCAAGCGCCTCTCAGGTCCAATCGCTCGCGCTAATTGTACTCCCTGCTGTCCACGCGTGGAATGGCCCTGGTGAACTGAATGCTCCAGTGCGCCGGCCGTGCAGACACAAGGCACGCACGCGTCCCAACCGGGCACAGCCGGATACGAATTCGCAGCGAGTGAGAACACCATCTGGTGTAGATCGGCTCGCACGCTGGGCAGCGGGGATTGACCTCGCCATCAACAGCTGCCCATCTCGAACGAAATTGGCAACTTAGCTGCCGCGCACCGGCATTGAATTTGGCATCTCCATTGCTCCTGTTGATGACGCAAGCGAATGCAAGACAATCTTGCGAGGAGGTTCCATGACGCGAACTCGGTTCTATCTGGTTTTGTTCTCGATCTTGCTTGGCTTCGGCTCGGTGAAGAGCGCGCCAGCCCAACGTTGGGATTGGAATGATGAAGCGACGGCGACGCAACTGCGCAGTTTTGATGTTTTCCTGCACGACCATCCCTGGATTGCCAAGAAACTGTGGGAGAATCCCTCCCGGGTTAATGACCAGGGCTTTCTGGACGGGAACAAGGAAATCAAACAGTGGCTGGAAGATCATCCTGCCGGAGCGGAGGCGTTCCACGCTGACCCCAAGGGCTTCATGGAACGGGAACGCCATTTCCAGATGTACGGCGCCGACCTCGACTCGCACGACGTCCACTCCGCGCAACTCGCCCGCTTCGACTGGTTCCTCGATAATCACCCGGAAGTCCGCAAGGACCTTATGAAGAAACCCGGGCTCGTCAATAACGGAGGGTATCTTGAGCATCATCCTGCCTTGCGGACCTTCCTCGACCGCCATCCTGAGATTCGTGCCGAGTTGCAAGATCACCCGCGTGATTTCATGCAGCGCGAAGGCCGCTACTGACGGGGACTTCGCTTGCGGGACGACTCCGTAGGGTCGCTCCCGCGTCTGCGCCCTGTCCCGCCAAGCGGGACCATCGGGCAGACACGCGGGTCTGCCCCTACGGTACAGGCCGGTTGGCCGCATTGCCACAAGGCGTCGGCTCGCCGCATTGCGGCAACGCTATAGGGGCGAGCGGCGCTCGCCCTGGGGCGAATGCCATTCGCCCCTACAGCCGGGAGAAGTGCCCGCCGGTACGCGGCGCTATTGAAGGGATCCGGTGTGCCGGCATCGTGCCTTGAAGGTATACATTATTAGTCTTGACATATTTACCACAATGATATACGCTGGGAGCGTTTCGCC
>Ga0335069_10011060_pt1 | contig 12764 bp, 12 predicted proteins | sample Lox_Sample_11_FD_206714 | JGI IMG/M metagenome (GOLD analysis project Ga0335069, IMG submission 206714) | Soil microbial communities from Loxahatchee National Wildlife Refuge, Florida, United States - Lox_Sample_1.1 | ecosystem: Environmental > Terrestrial > Soil > Wetlands | place: USA... | reverse complement strand
CGGTTGTGCTGCAAGCCGGTTGAGTGTTGGCTGATGGCCCACTGGCTCTGAATCGCTACCGAAACCATTGTGCACCAGGCGATGTTAATTCTCTGCAAGCTCGATCTAGTTTTTGCGCGAGAACCTTGGAATGATTTCGCCAGAGTCGAAGAGCCTGCAGTCATTTGTGTCTCCAGTAATCGCCTATTCCCCGCTCCCTTAGAATGATTCCATGTTTACGGGCATCATTGAGCAGACGGGGACGCTGATCAGTCTTATCGATCGCGGAGGCGTGCGGCGCATTACGGTGGAAGCGCCGGGAATTGCCGCGCGGCTGCGCGAGGGCGATTCTCTGGGCGTGTCGGGCGTGTGCCTGACAGCGCTGGATGTGAATCCGAACTACTTTCACGCAGACCTTGCGCAGGAGACGCTGGACCGGACCTCGTTGGGGTCGCTCGCCGCCGGCGCGAAGGTGAACCTGGAGTTGCCGACGGCGGCGGGGAGCCCACTGGGCGGGCATGTTGTGCAGGGGCACGTGGACGGCTGCGGCGTGATGACGGCTCTCGATCCGGTAATTCCTGAGGCTAGTCCGCAGTTCAACAAGGAGACGACTGACTGGACGCTGAGGGTGCGCGTGCCTGAGAACGTGCGGCAGTGGATGGTGCATAAGGGGTCGGTGGCGATCGAGGGCATCAGCCTGACGATTGCCGGAATCGGCGGTGACACGATTTCGATTGCGATTCTGCCGTTGACGTACTGGCGGACGAATCTGCATACGCTCACTGTTGGCGCACCGGTGAATGTGGAGGCGGATGTACTGGTGAAGCTGGCTTATCAGCAGATGCAGACCACGAAGAAGCCCGAGATCGAGTTGACCGAGGCGTGGCTGGTGGCGAATGGGTACTGAGACAGGGGTCAGTGGTCAGGGATCAGGGGTCAGGGGTCAGGCACGACCAAGCAGCTAAACGAGAGGCAACTGGAGCTACTTTGGCTCTCTCCCTCGCCTTCGCTCAGGTTCGATCGCTCAGCATGACAGAGAGGAATTAGAGGCTGGCTAAGGCTTCGCGGGCAGCTTCGGCGGGTCGGTGACGTATTCGTCGCCGGTGCGGGCGAGGAGCAGGGCGCGACGGTCAGTGAGCAGCTTGAGCTGGCTGGTGGCTTCGATGAATTCCTGCTTTTGTTCGGCTGTGAGCTGAGCGCCGTTCTGGGTGGCCTTGTTCAACTCGTCGAGCTTCGCCTGCAGGCGCGGTATCTCGCGGTCAATCAGAACAGGATGGATGCTGGGCGCCTTTGCCTTGCCGCGGGCGAGGTCGTTGCGGTTGTTCTCGCCCCACACGGGGAGCATGCCGACATGGCCAAGCTCGACGCGGATGCCGGCGGGGCCGTAGTCGCGGCGAATGGCTGAGAAAAGGCCGATCATCGAATCGCGCGGATCGCCGTTCTTGTCGGGCATGAGGCCATCGACGTAGGTGCGGGACTGGTTCGAGAGGAAATTGCCAAGCGAGTAAAAGATAACTGCGTCGCGGCCGTCAGCGGTGTGATACGTCTCAAGGGGCTGCAGGACGTGAGGATGGTGGCCCACGATGACGGTTGCTCCGGCCTCGAGGATCTTGTGTGCGGTCTCGACGTCTTCGGGCCGTGGAGCGATGGCGTACTCCGTACCCCAGTGCATGGAGACGACAAGCATGTCGCACTGAGCACGGGCTTTTTTGACGGCATCGAGAAGGCCCGCTTCGTCGATTCCGGGGGCGCCGCCTGACTCGCCCGGGTAGGGAAAGAAGTTGACGTGAGGCTGGTCGTCCTTGTCGGGGTTGCGGTTGCCATTGAGCCAGCGAGTCATGCCCAGCCAGCCCACCTTGATGCCGTTGGCCTCGACGATGACGGGCTGAAATGTCTGCGCGGCGGTGTCTCCCGAGCCAACGAAGAGCAGGCCGATCTCGCGCAGGTGGTCGCTGGTCTCGGCAAAACCAGCCCAGCCCTGGTCCATCACGTGATTGTTGGCAAAGGAGACGATTTTGATGCCGTTGGCCTTAAGGGCCTCAGGCAAAGCTACCGGGGCGTCGAACATGAAGGGCTTGGAGCCGCGAGAGTGGGCGGGGGCGACTGGGGTCTCGAGATTGACGAAGCCAAAGTCGGCCGAGCGGAAGACATCACTAACGTCGCTGAAGAGCCCGCTCCAGCCCTGAACGCCTTCTCCATCGGCGGCTGCGGCGGCTCGGACTGCTTCGTGGGGAATCACATCGCCGGCCACGGCGAAGCTCACCTGAGCAAGATCGTGGGGATATGGAACGACGGCCCCGGCTCCCCGGGCTTCGTGGAGACCCAGCCGGGTTCCGAACTCAAAGACAAGCAGAGCGGCTAGCAGCGCGAGGGCGATCCCGGCAAAGAGCGTGCGGCGGCTGAAACCGCAGGCGATGGTTGGTTCAGGGGCCCGCGGAGCCCATGGGAGCGACCGGTTCCCTGCACCGTTTTTTGCCCAGCCCAATGCCCTGCTCAACCGGTCTGCCATCTTGGTTCGCCCTCGGGGAACGAAATCAGCATACATGGGCGAGCGCACGGCTGACGCGATCAGGCCGGGTTCGCATCCATCTCATCAAGAGGGTGTAAAGTAAGCCAATCGATGCTGTTACTCGCAGCGAGCGGTTGGGCCCTAATCCGCGTCTATCAAGTGGAGAAACTGTTAACCTTAGACAGAACAGCGTTCCCGAGGGAGGCCGGCCTCTCGAAGGCCGCAGCTGCAAGCTGACCTATGGCTGAGTTCGTTATCAAGCTGGCCGATGAGCGCGGTCATGTGCAAGAGCAGGTCCAGACCGCGACAAGCGCCGAGGAACTGCGTCTGCGCTTTTCCCATGCCGGCTATCACGTGTTCTCGGTCAAGGAGCGATCGGGCTTGCGCGGGCTGGCGGGGCGCAAGGTCAAGCTGGAGCCGTTTCTCATCTTTAATCAGCAGTTTCTGACATTGATCAGGGCGGGCCTGCCGATCCTCGGCTCGCTGCAGATGCTGACCAAGATCCAGAAGAACGCCCAGTTCCGCAGCCAGCTGATCGACGTCGCAGAGCGGGTCAAGACGGGCGAGGCTCTTTCGTCGGCTTTTGAGTCCCAGTCCGGCATCCCGGTGATGTACACCACGACGTTGCTGGCGGGCGAGCGTTCGGGCAACCTGCAAGAGGTACTGGAGCGCTACGTCAGCTTCCAGCGCGTCTCACTGACGTTTCGGAAGAAGCTGCTTGCCTCGCTGATCTATCCGAGCCTGCTGCTCACACTGGTGACCGGCCTGCTGATCTTCATGTTCACCGTGGTCATTCCGCAGTTTGCAGAGTTGTATGACCAGATGGGATCGACGCTGCCCAAGTTGACTCTTGGGCTGCTGGCCTTTGGCAAGTGGACGCAGCACAACATTGTGTGGATAGCCCTGACTGTGCTGATTGTGGGCGCCGTTTCATACCGGTTCGCGACCACAGACAAGGGCCGCGAGTTTGTCGACACGGTCCGGATCCGGTTGCCGATTTTCGGAAAGATCTGGCTCAGGTACCAGGTGGCGCTGTTTGCGCGCACGCTGTCGACTCTGCTCTCGGGCGGACTTCCGCTGGTGCCGTCGCTGGAGACGGCTTCGCGGTCGATCTCGTCGCGGCGGGTCTCGATGGCTGTCGCCGAGTCGATCACCTCGGTGCGCGAGGGAAAAAGTCTGGCCGATTCGCTGGGAAAGACGCAGGTGTTCCCCGATCTCGCATCAGAGATGATATCGGTCGGCGAAGAGACGGGAGCTTTGCCGCAGATGCTGAACTCCGTCGCCGAGTTTTTTGAAGAAGATGTTTCAACTGCTTTGACCGCTGCTCTGGCGCTGATTGAGCCGGCCATTCTGATTGTGATGGGTGTGGTGGTTGTATTCATTCTGATTTCGCTTTACCTGCCGATCTTCTCCCTGGGGTCAGCAGCGGGAGGAGCACAGGGATAACCCTATATGGCTGACACGACCATCCCGATCCCCATCGCACCGCCGCTGAACGGCATGGACGAGCGAGCGCAGGCAGAGGCCCTGGCGGCCCGTTATCGCGCCGAATTTGTCGATCTGAAGAATTTCCGGATCCAGCACGATCTGCTCCGCACTGTACCCGTCGAACTGATGTTCCGCTACAACTTTGTGCCGATCGAGCAGCAGGTTGACGCGCTCGTGATCGCGGTCAGCGATCCTTCGCGCCTGATGGTGCTCGATGAGATTGCGGGCCTGCTTGGGCAGCGCATCATCGCCCGGGTTGCCACTCTCTCGCAAATCACCGACCTGCTGAAGAAGACGGAGCAGTCGCAGCGGGTTCTCGATGAGGCCAGCGAGGGACTCACCTTTGACGTAGTCACGGCCGAGGAAGCACCCGACGAAAGCATCTCGATCGAGAAGCTGACCAGCGATGAAGACATCAGCCCGATCATCCGCCTGGTGGACACGATGATCTTCACCGCGCTCGAGCGGCGCGCGTCTGACATTCACATTGAGACCTATGACGACTCGCTCCATGTGAAGTACCGCATTGACGGCGTGCTGCAGGAGGCGATGGCCCCGATTGCGCGCGAGCACCATACGACGATTCTGAGCCGCATCAAGATCATGAGCGAGCTCGACATCGCCGAGCGCCGCGTTCCGCAGGACGGACGCTTTCGCGTTCGTTACAAGAACCGGCTGATCGATTTCCGCGTGTCGATCATGCCTACGGTCCACGGCGAAAATGCCGTGCTCCGCGTGCTCGACAAAGAGTCGATGAGCGAGAAGTTCCACCACCTGACGCTGGACGTGGTGGGTTTTGCCGAAGAGGACCTGCGTCGATTCCGCCGCTACATTCGCGAGCCATACGGGATGGTGCTGGTGACGGGACCGACGGGCTCGGGCAAGACGACGACGCTTTATGCGGCGCTGAACGAGATCAAGAGCGACGAGGACAAGATCATCACGATCGAGGATCCGGTCGAGTACCAGATTCGGGGCATCACGCAGATTCCGGTAAACGAGAAGAAGGGCCTGACCTTTGCCCGCGGGCTGCGGTCGATTCTGCGCCATGACCCCGATAAGATCCTCGTGGGCGAGATCCGCGATCAGGAGACGGCACAGATCGCTATCAACTCCGCACTCACCGGCCATCTGGTCTTCACCACGGTTCACGCCAACAACGTTGTCGACGTGCTGGGGCGATTCTTGAACATGGGTGTGGAGGCTTACAACTTTGTCTCCGCGCTCAACTGCATTCTCGCGCAGCGCCTGGTCCGCACGGTCTGCGAACATTGCGTTCGCCTGGTTACGTATCCCGACGAGGTTCTCGTGGCGAGCGGCATGGAACCCGCGGAGTGGCGCGGATTCGCCTTCCGCGAGGGGATGGGCTGCATTGAATGTGGCGGCACGGGATATCGCGGACGTACCGCGATTCACGAGCTTTTGGACTTGACCGACTCCATTCGCGAGTTGATTCTTGAAAAGAAGCCAACCTCAGAGATTCGCAAACTGGCTCAACGCGAGGGTATGAGTTTCCTGCGCGAGTCGGCGCTGGAGCGGGTGCGCCGAGGCGTAACGACGCTCAAGGAGATCAACAAAGTCACCTTCATCGAGGCCTCAAGATAGTGAGTCCGATTCTGAGCAGGTCGCAAGTCGGAGCAAAGAGTGGCAGGCGTCCCCCGGTGGCGGTTGAGATCGCTCCCGAGGGGGTGCTGGCGGCGGCGCTGGCTTCAAGGAACGATGCCCCGGCACTGGCCTTTGAGGCCTTGCGCGCCGGGGCGCTCGTCCCCGGCATCAGCGACCCCAACGTGAAAGATCCTGAAGCTGTTTCGAATGCGATCAGAAGCGCGTTGGCGAGTGTGTCGCCTCGTTCGCGAGCTGTCTCCGTCGTCGTGCCCGACACTGCCGTTCGCGTGTTTGTGCTGGACTTCGATGCCTTCCCGTCCAAGGCTGCCGAGGCGGTGCCGGTGTTAAGGTTCCGGCTGCGCAAGATGGTTCCTTTTGACGTGGAACATGCGGGTCTGAGCTACCAGGTGCTCACCGAAAGCAGCACCGAGTACCGGGTTCTTGTCGCGGTTTTGCCCAACAGCGTTCTTGAGGAATATGAGAGCGCGGTGCGCACGGCAGGATACGAGCCGGGAGCGGTGATGCCGTCAACACTGGCCGCGCTGGCAGCGCACGATTCTGAAGAACCTGTTCTGGCTGCATGCCTGAGTCGTGCAGCCATCACCACGGCGATTACGCGAGGCAATGACCTGTTGCTCTATCGCACGCTTGATCTTCCCGAAGAGCCCGCCGAGAGGCTGATCGAGGTGCAGCGGAGTGTTGCCGTGGCAGCTGCATACTACGAAGACAGGGTCTCGTATCTCCCAAAGGAACTCTACTTCTCGGGCAATGGCGAAGCCGGGGAGTTTGAGCAGTGGTTTGGCCCGTCGGAAATGAAGATCGCTGACCTGGCGCCCCGCGCCACGACAGGAGCGACCACTCCGTTGGGTGATCTGAGCACCGCCGCGATTCTTGGCGCACTGGCTGGAGCCGACTGACGATGAGAGTATCGATCAATCTCGCATCGCGCCCATTCGCCGACCTCGCGCCGGTATTGAAAAAGCTGCGCATCGCGATGGGCACGCTTGTCGCGGCCGCAGTCCTGCTGGGAATCGGGCTCGAAGCAGTGCACAAGAAGGCCGAAGAAGCACGCGCCCGGGAGCGGGTAGTGGACGCAAAAATCGCGCAGATCCGGCAGGAACGGCAGGGCTATGAGAACCTGATGCACCAGCCGAACAATGCGCTCATCCTGTCGCAGGCCCAAAGTCTCAACCAGCTCTTTGATGAAAAGTCGTTTTCGTGGACGATGGCAATGGAAGACCTGGAAACGGTATTGCCCGCCGGAGTGCAAGTGACCACGATCGAGCCGACGCGCGCAAAGGACGGCCATATCTCGCTTCGCCTGCGGGTCATCGGTCCTCGCGATCGGGCGGTGGAGCTTGAGAAAAATCTCGAACACTCCAGGCGCTTCCTGATGCCGAGGATTGTGGGTGAGAATTCCGAAGCGAGCGGGAGACCCGGAGAAGCGCCTGAGCCAGTGAGCGCTTCGAACCGCGTGGACTTTGACCTGCTGGCCGATTACAACCCGGCGACGCCTGAAGAGCGCAAAGAAGCCAAAGCCAGGGCGGCCGCAGGGCACGCGGGCAAGACGGGCGATCCCGAGGGCAATTCGGCGCAGCCAGCGATCGCACCTCACGGCCGGATGCCCTACACAGGAATGGCGCGGCCGCTCACGCCGGCGCAAACCCGCGCGGGAGGGCCGCAATGAACGCGAAAGGACCCTTGACGCGACGGGAGCAGTTCAATTCTCCGCTCGCCTGGCACTGTGCCGTACTGGCGATCATGATCCTTCTCGTTCTGGTCATGGCTGTCCGGCTTGGGATGGACTGGTCAGCCACCAATGGCCGATCGAACGATGAGCTGGCCAGCAAGCAGGTGCAACTGAAGCTGCAGGAGATGGAGACGGCGCCTCTTCGCGGAATGGACAAGCGCCTAGCGGATTCGCGTGAGCAGATGCAGTCGTTCTACGCGAAGCGAATTCCGGCGAACTACTCTTCGATTGCCACGAGGATCGGCGAACTGGAGGTCAAATCCGGAGTGAGGCTCTCGCGCGTAGCCTACTCGCAGGGAACACCCACGGGAGATCTGACGGAGATATCCATGGATGCCGGAATTAGCGGCGACTATCCGCAGATCATGCGCTTCATCAACGGGCTGGAGCGCGACGAGACCTTCTTTGTGATTCGCGCGATGGCGCTTACCGGTCAGCAGGGCGGAATGGTCAACCTGCGGCTGCGGGTGAGCACGTGGCTGCGGCCCGCGGATGTGCCAAGCGGGCTTCCTTCGACGCCTTCGGGCACTGTCGCGAGCCCTACCCCGTCAACGCAGGAGGGCGAGTAAGATGGCCATCCCTCTTGGAACCGAGAACAGGCGCCAGGTCTACCTGGTCATTGGGCTCCTGGCAGTGATCGTCGGGTTTGGTGGCTATGAGCTTTACGATCTCATCTCAGCTCCCGGTCCAACTCAATCCGCGGCGCGCAGCCAGGCGGCCTCAAATGCGCGACCAGCGGGCGCAGCGCGACCCGCCCAGGCAGGCGCATCTGTGGCTGGACCGGCTGCACAGCAACTGGCCACCACAGGACTCGACCCGACACTGCACCTGGACAAACTCGCCGAAAGCGAAGATGTGGTCTACGCGGGCACGGGGCGGAACATCTTTTCCGCCGAATCCGCGCCAGTTGCTATTCCCACGCCGGTTGCCGGCCCACGTCCGGGAACGCAGCCGGTAGTGACGGCGTCTGAACCGCCACGCCCCCCCGCGATTGATTTGAAGTACTTCGGCTACACGCAAAGCAAGGACAAGACTCTGCGCGCATTTCTTGTGCGCGGAGACGACATCTTCATGGCCCGGACCGGCGATATTGTGAACAATCGATACAAGGTGATTGCCATCATGCCGGGGAGCGTCCAGATCACTGACCTTGCGTACAACAACACCCAATCGGTTCCTATTTCATCGAATTAACGAATGCCGGTCTGTCATCCAAAACGAATTGAGCGTCCCGGGGAAGAAGGCTACGTGCTAATCGCTGTCGTCTTCATGACCGTCGTGCTCGTTCTGTCGCTGGCGGTCGCGATTCCGCGAATGGCCGAGCAGGTTCAACGCGATCGCGAACAGGAGACGATCGAGCGAGGCAAGCAATACATTCGGGCGGTCCAGCTGTATTACCGCAAATTCAAAGCGTATCCGCCGAGCCTCGACGCGCTGGTGAAGACCAACAACATCCGGTTCCTTCGCAAGAAGTACGTCGATCCGACCACGGGCAAGGACGAATGGAAGCCGATCATGTTTGGCCAGAACAAGACGCCCCAGGCGATGGGCTTCTTCGGGCAGCCACTCGCCGCGGCAGTGGGCGCGGGAACCGGACCAAGCGGGGGAAATGCCATGCCGGGCGCGATTGGAGCAGGAACGGGGCTGACGGGTTCGTCGGGCGGCGGTCTCTCGGGAGCGGCTGGAACTGGCGGTACAGATGCAAACGGCAACCCGACAACCGGCGGCCAGACGGGCACGGCCGGCGCGACGGGCAGCACCAGTTCGACAACGAGCCCCACAACGAGCGGCCAGACGTTTGGTGGCGGCGGCATTATCGGGTTCTCGCCGCAAAGCCCGAAGCAGTCGTTGTATGTCTACAAGAAGAAGAACCACTACAACGAGTGGGAGTTCCTGTACAGCCCGCAGATGGATCAGCAGACAGGAGCAGGCGGAAACACAGGAACCATCGGGCAGCCCGCGAGCAGCACGACGACCCCGGTGGGAGGAACAGCACCCACCTCGCCCAACACCCCGATGTCTCCGGGAAGCACCACAGGCAATCCGCCACAGCAATAGGCGAACACGAACCGCACGGGAGGTTTCTCGATGTGGAGTGACCTATTCGAATTCGCGGTTGTGGTGCTCCTCGCCTGGCTTGTGTGGCGATTTATCTCACATGCAATCCGGTTAAGTCGACCTTCGGAATCGGGATCAGGCGATCCCGCCGGGAGGCCTGCCGCATTGCGGCCGCGTCCGAAATCCGGAGCGGGTGCGGTCGCCATCGCGGAGCCCGACGACGAAGACGGCAACATATGACCGGATATGAAAAGGCCCGTCGCAGCGGACGGGCTCTTCACGAACAACCAAACTGCGCGCTTACACGCTGAAGGATGAGCCGCAGCCACAGGTGCTCTTGACCTGCGGATTGTCGAACTTGAAGCCGGCCGCCTCGAGCGTCTCCACATAGTCAACGGTGCAGCCGTTGAGATACATGAGCGAAGTGGCGTCGATGAACACCTTAAGGTCATCGAACGTGAGGACCTTGTCCATCATGCCGGCCTGGTTCTCGAAGGCCATCGAGTACTGGAAGCCTGAGCAGCCGCCGCCTACAACGCCGATGCGCAGTCCTGCGGGCAATGGATCCTGGGTCGCCATGATCTCGCGCACTTTTGCGACTGCCTGCGGGGTAAGCGTGAGGGGAGCCTTCTTCTCGGTTTCGGGTGTGGGCACAACAGTCGAGGCCATGTCTTCTCCAAGTCTTTGAAAATCTACCGTTATTCGTACTCTACTGCGCCGTAAAACGGGATTCAAGCCCGGATCGTCGCAGCATTTCAGCAACATTTCATTTGATGCTACGGGCGGGAGGAAGGTCGCAGCGCGGCACGCCAGGGGCAACGCGTCGTCCAACTGGCTTGCTTTCTTGGTCATACGAGTCCCGGACCTATGCTGCATACCTCTCCGAGAATACCTGTGATCCTTGTCACCATAAGACCCTGCAATCGGGGCTATTATTTGTCCCGAAAGCCCCCAAAGCCAGACTACGGGCGTAGACTATGGCCAACCTGGACAGGGGGACGACGGGTTTGCCGGAGGTGAGTTTATGGTGCCAGTCATGTGGTCCGTCTGGGGAGCGCTGGTGCTCATTATGGCGGGCCTTTTCATCTATCGCTCCAGCCTGAGCAAGGATGAAGAGGATCAGGTCTTTCTGGATGACGCGTTCACCCACGAAAGAACAGCTCAAGCCGCGATCGTTGCCAAGATCAACAAAGTTCAACCGCTCATCAAGGCCGCGACCGCCCTCGTCGGAGTCGCGACGTTGTTTGTGATCGGCTATTACGTAATGGACATCGTCAACCAGTTCAAGTAGGCCGTCATTTGCCCGGTCCCTTGACGCGGCAGGCGGAAGCTGCACAGTTTCCGCCTGCATGCGTGGTTTGTCGCTCTTATTCCACTTCCTGGTGGGCTCGATAACCGTCGCGTGCGATGATGTCGTATTTCAGAGGCTTGTGCTTCTCATCCTGCATGCGTAGCGGGTGCCCTTCTTCGTCCACCAGTTCAACGCGAAGTTTCCGGTACGTGCCATCCTGCTTGGGATTGGTGGGGTGATAGATCAGCTCGTACTTTGAGCGGATGTTCTTGTTGATATCGGCGAAGATCTCGGGCATCTCAGCGGAGAAGCGTGGGAAGAAGGACATGCCGCCAGTCATCTTTGCAAAGGTCTTCATCTCGTTGTCGGCCTGCAGATAGTCGATATCGCGCATCTGGGCCGTCCAGCTATTGCTCGTGCCTTCTGTCATCGCCCTCAGCGCGCCGCCTGTCGACACGGTGAAGATGGTGATATCGCGCGTGTTCTTCACCTTCTGATAGATCTTGTCGAGCGTGATCTTTGAGAACGTGTCACGACCTGACGCGATCAGGATGATGTACTTCCGTCCTTCAATGCGGCTCAGACGGTCTTCCGCTTCGTAGAGCGCGTCGAAGAGATTACGTTCGCTGAACCCCGGAATCATGAGGGAATTCAGCGCGTCGTAGAGCTGGCGCTTGTCCTGCGTGAAGTCGCTGACGATGCGCGTGCGCATGTCGAAGGTCATCAAGGCGACGTAGTCCTGCGGTCTCAGCTGCTGTGCAAACGCCCAGGCAGCTTCGCGCATGTCGTACACGAAGTAGTAGCTGGTTGAGGCAAACTCGCAGAGAAGCAGCGCTGTAATGGGGGCCTCTACGCGCTTGAAGCCGGTCACCTTCTGCTCCACACCGTCTTCATAAAGACGGAAGTTGGCGGGCCTGAGGTTGGGAACAAACTGGCCGGTCTTTTCCAGCAGGACACCCACGTCGACGGTAACCTCGGGCACATCAACCCGGAGAGAGTACTCCCCTGCCCCCTCGGGGTTCTTGAACTTCGGCGCGGCGGGCGCCGGCGGAGGTACGTCTTCTTTTTCCTTCTTTTTGGGGAGGGCAATCGACCCGGCGTCCGCATCCGGACCGCCCGATTGGCCAGCCTGGTCGGGTTGCTGCGCGGGCGGCTGCGATGGGGTCGAGTTCTGTGCCCGGCCCTCGAGCGCCGCGGCAAAGGAGATCAGCAGCACCAGCGATGCAAAGCAGTGTACGGGTAAACGAAAGAGCCGAGTTGTGGACATGATGACCTCTTTGGTGAACAGCATACGGGACGACCCGAAGCGGGCGGCAAGCACCGAATCATGCACTGCATGACAACCGCGAACCTCAGCCGTCAAAAAGAGCACCAGCAACCAGCGGTCGAGCCAGCCTGACTCTTGCGCTGAAAAGACGCTGCCGCCGGTTTAATCTTATAGACGTGATCTGGACCCGTAAGGCAAACCCGTTTTTCCCGGCATTGCTGGGTATCGTAATGCTTCCGCTGCTGCTCTGCGCGCCCATTTCTGGTGAAGATTCAGGCGTTTCCGGTGGTCCTCCACCTTCCGGTGGAGGCTTCTTCCCGCTGAGCGAGGTCCACCGCGGCCAGATGGCGACGGCCTGGACCGTTTTCACTGGCACGAAGCCCGAGCCGATGCAGGTGGAGATCCTAGGTGTGTTGCGGGGGGCACGCGGTCCGGGTCATGACATGATCCTGGCGCAACTTCACGGAGCGAAGCCGGAGTATACGGGCGTGGTCGCGGGAATGAGCGGAAGCCCGGTCTACATTGGCGGCAAGCTGCTTGGATCGCTTTCTTACCGCATCGGTCAGTTCAGCAAGGACCCCATCGCCGGCATCACGCCGATTGAACAAATGCTCGAGGTGCGTGACCGGCCCGTGCCGATGCTGCAGGCATCTACCGCAAACCGCAGCGCGGAGGAGAGCGTCGCCGGCGAGAGTATGAACTTCCAGGCGATGGAGACGCCCCTGGTGATGAGCGGATTCCGGCCTGAAGCCGTTCAGTTGTGGCAGCAAAAGATGGCCGGCACCGGGCTCGAGACGGTAGCGGCCGGCGGCGGCAG
>Ga0335069_10011059_pt1 | contig 12766 bp, 11 predicted proteins | sample Lox_Sample_11_FD_206714 | JGI IMG/M metagenome (GOLD analysis project Ga0335069, IMG submission 206714) | Soil microbial communities from Loxahatchee National Wildlife Refuge, Florida, United States - Lox_Sample_1.1 | ecosystem: Environmental > Terrestrial > Soil > Wetlands | place: USA... | reverse complement strand
TCGCCGTGTCATTGCCGATCACCTGCGCGCTGACCTGGAGCACGACCTCGGGGATGACCGGGTTGACCTTGCCCGGCATGATCGAGGAGCCCTTCTGCAGCTCGGGCAGGAACAGCTCGCCGATCCCTGCGCGCGGCCCGGAGCCCATCAGCGCCAGGTCGCCGGCGATCTTCGTCAGCGAGACGGCGACGACCTTCAGCGCGCCCGAGAGCTCGACGAGCGCGTCGCGGTTGGCCTGCGCCTCGAAGCGGTCGAGCGGCGGCGCGATCTGCTTGAGGCCGGTCTCGCGCCTCAGCAGCGTGCGCACGCCCGCGGCGAACTTCGGGTGGGTGTTCAGCCCGGTCCCAGTCGCCGTCCCGCCGAGCGGGATCTGGCCGACGTGGACGAGCGTCGCCTGGATGCGCTCCTGCCCGAGCTTCATCTGCGCGGCGTAGCCGGCGAACTCCTGGCCGAGCGTGACCGGCACCGCGTCCATGAGGTGCGTGCGGCCCGCCTTCACGACGTTGTGGAACGCGCGGGCCTTGCGCGCGAACGACCGCTCCAGCGCGCGCAGGGCAGGCAGCGTCTCGTTGACCGCGACGTCGAGCGCGGCGAGGTGCACCGCCGACGGGAAGACGTCGTTGGAGGACTGTCCCATGTTCACGTCGTCGTTCGGGTGCGCGCCGGCGAGCGTGCCGATCACCTCGTTGGCGTTCATGTTCGTCGAGGTGCCCGAGCCCGTCTGGAAGACGTCGATCGGGAACTGGTCGTCATGCGCGCCGGACGCCACGGTGTCGGCGGCCTCGGCGATCGCGGCGGCGAGCTTCGGGTCGAGCAGCCCGAGATCGCCGTTGACCCGCGCGGCTGCGCCCTTGATGCGGCCGAGCCAGTGGATCACCTCCGCGGGCACCGGCTCGCCGGAGATGGGGAAGTTGTCGATCGCCTTCGCGGTCTCGCCGCCGTAGAGGCGTTTGGGGGCCATGTCTCGGGCTCCTGGTATCGGACGGATGGGGAGGGCGCCCATCGTACGGGGGACGCGCCCGTGGCGGCCGTCCGGGAGGCCGCGTCAGCCGCAGAACGCGCTGATCTCGCGCGCGACCCCCACGGGGTCGTCGTAGGCCATGAGGTAGCCCGTCCGCGGCAGCACGCGCAGCTGCGCATCCGGCAGCAGATCCAGCGTCTCCTCCGCGCCGGCCAGCGGATAGTGCTCGTCCTCGTCGGCCCACAGCAGCAGCACATGCATGTCGAGGCGCGGGTACAGGTCGAGCAGCTCGCGCCGCGCGCCCGGAGGCCAGCGCCGCGCCAGCTTCGCCCACGAGTGGGCGAGGTTGGTGTTGCCGGCGACGTCGGCAAGTGCATGGCGCACGAGGTCGCCGGCCTCGGGGTTGTGGCGCGCGCTGAGCCGCACGCCGTGCGACGGGCGGATCGCGAGCTTGGCTCCCCGCATCAGCACGCGGTCCACCCCGGGAGTCGCGCCGAGCCGCGCGATCGCCAGCCACCTGCGCCACTCGCCGTCGTGCTCGGCCTTGCGGTGCATGCGGTTGGGCATCAGCACGAGCGCGGACGGATGGAGCAGGTCGAGCTCGATCGCGTGGAGCACGAGCTCGGCGCCGAGGCCGTGCCCCCCGACGAGCGGGCGTGCCCCCGCCACATCGACGCAGAAGGCCGCAACGACCTCGGCGAGCCAGTCATACGTGTACGGATGGCGCGGACGGTCCTCGCTGTCGCCGTGCAGCGGCAGGTCCGGGAGCACCACGCGGAAGCGGTGCTCGAGGCCCTCGACGAGCGGCGCGAACTCGCGATGGCTGAGGAGCTCGGAGTGCCAGAGGACGAGACCAGGCCCGGTGCCCTGCTCGCGGTAGGCCACGCGCGCGCCGTCCGGGTGGTGGTACAGGCGCAGCTTCATCCGCGGACCGTCGCGCGCATCGGGTGATCGTAGTAGCGCGGGCGCCGGGCGCGCCTAGCATGGCAGCGTGCTGCGCCGCAGCCGCCACGACCGCGAGATCCTGCTCATCGCGCTGCCGTCGCTCGCTGCGCTCGCGGCCGAGCCGCTGTACCTGCTGGCCGACACGGCGATCGTCGGCCATCTGGGGACGCGACCGCTCGCGGCGCTCGCCCTGGCGGCGACGGTGCTGTCCTCGCTCGTCGGCCTGTGCAACTTCCTCGCCTACGGCACGACGGCGCAGGTCGCCCGCCTGCACGGCGCGGGGGAGCGCGAGCGCGCCGGCGACCTCGGCGCGCAGGCGCTGTGGCTTGCGCTCGCCGTCGGTCTGGCCCTCGTCGCCTGCACCGTGGCGCTCGCCCCGCCGCTGGTCCATCTGCTCGGCGGGGAGGGTGAGGTCGCCCGCTTCGCCATCCGCTACCTGCGCATAGCCGCGCTCGGGCTGCCCTGCGCGCTGCTCGCGCTCTCCGGGCAGGGATGGCTGCGCGGCGTCGGCGACCTGCGCACGCCGCTGATCATCATCGTCGCGGCGAACGTCGCGAACGTCGCGCTCGAGGTGCTGCTCGTCTACGGCCTGGGGATGGGTCTCGACGGGTCGGCGCTCGGCACGGTCGTCGCGCAGCTCGGGATGGGGGCGGCCTTCGCGTGGTGGCTGCTGCGCGCGACCGCCGGGACGCGGCGCCCCGTCTGGAGGCTGATGCGCCCGCTCACCCGCATGGGCGTGCAGATCGTGGTGCGCACGGCGTCGCTGCTGCTCGCGTTCGCCGTCGCCAGCGCCGTGCTCGCGCGCACGAGCGACGCGGCGCTCGCCGCCAACCAGGTCGCCTTCGAGCTGTTCGTCTTCCTCGCGCTCGTGCTCGACGCGCTCGCGATCGCCGGCCAGGTGCTCGTCGGGCGATCGCTGGGGGCCGGCGAGGCCCTCAGCGCGCGCGCCGCCGGCAGGCGCCTCATCGAGCTGTCGTTCCTCGCGGGCCTGGCCATGACGCTCGTGCTGCTCGCGCTGCAGGACGTCATCCCGCGGATCTTCACGAGCGACCCCGCGGTGCTCCACGAGCTCTCCCTGATCTGGCCGATCTTCGCCGGCATGCTGCCGTTCGCGGCCGTCGTCTTCGCGCTCGACGGGATCCTGATCGGCGCGGGGGACACGCGCTTCATCGCCGGGGCGATGATGCTCGCCGCGGTGGTCGCGACCTCGATCGAGCTCGCCTCGCTGGCGTTCGGCTGGGGGATCGTCGGCGTCTGGTGCGGGATGCTCGCGCTGATGGCGGTGCGCCTGGCGACGATGACGGCGCGCTTCGCGGGTACGCGCTGGGCGCTCGTGGGAGCGCGCGCGTCGGCCTAGTGGCCTAGGCCTCGCTCTGGCGGCTGTTGTGGTTGTTGAGCGGCGGCGGAAGCTCGAAGCCCACCCGCGCGCAGCCGCGCTCGATCTCGGCGATCACTGCGTCGAGGACGGCGACGCGCCCGTAGCGCTTGTTCTCGGCCGGGATCACGTGCCACGGCGCCCAGGTGGTCTCGGTGCGGTCGAGCATCTCCTCGACGGCGATCCGGTAGTCGTCCCACCGATCGCGGTTGCGCCAGTCCTCGTCAGTGAGCTTCCACTGCTTCAGCGGGTCCTTCTCGCGCTGCTTGAAGCGCCGCAGCTGCTCCTCGGGAGAGATGTGCATCCAGATCTTCACGACGATCACGCCCTCGAGGTGCAGTGAGCGCTCGAAGTCGACGATCTCGGCGTAGGCGCGCTGCCACTGCTCGGTCGTGGCGAAGCCCTCGATGCGTTCGACGAGCACGCGCCCGTACCAGCTGCGATCGAAGACCGCCATGCCGCCGTGCCCCGGCAGGTGCTGGATGAAGCGCTGCAGGTAGATGTGGCGCTTCTCGTCCGGCGTGGGGGTGCCGTACTGCATCACGCGCACGTGGCGGGCGTCGAGCGGTGCGACGAGTCGCTTGATCGCCCCGCCCTTGCCGGATGCGTCCCACCCCTCGAACAGCACGAGCAGGCCCGGGCCGAGCTCGCCGCCGCCGAGCCTGCCGGCCATCGCGAGCCGCAGCTGCGCCAGGCGCATGCCACGCACCGAGAGCTGGTTCTCGTAGCGCTTCGTGCTGACCGTCTGCGTGAGGTCGACCTCATCCAAGCGCGGCACAGGGGAGGACTCTCGCAGAGTCTGCGGGCGAGCGGAATCCGGGAGAAGCGGCAGCGCGAGCCCTCGGAACCTGCGCAAAGCTGCAGCGCGGCTCGCGGCCGCGCCACCCGCGGCCGTAGCGCCCTCCGTATGGCGACACGCGCACACTCGCGGCTGGGTCTCACCGTCTCCGAGGCCGCCGAGCACCTCGGCGTCTCGATCGGCACCGTCCGCCGCTGGTCGAACGCCGGCCACCTGCAGGGCACGCGCACGCCGGGCGGGCAGCGGCGCTTCACGGTCGAGCAGCTCGACGCGTTCATCGCCTCGCTGCAGCCGCGCGAGCGCGGGCGCGCCGCGGGCGGCTGATCCGGCGCCCCCTCCGGCGCGTCCGGTCGACGGCTGCGCGCGCAGCGACCTGTGCCGCGGCTACGGTGCGCTGCATGGCGACTGAGCCCCGGCTCACGGCGTGACCACCGAGGCAGGCTCGACCACGCTCGAGCGGTGGGTCCCGGGCATCCGCGCCGCCCGTGCCTACCGGCGCTCCTGGCTGCGCAGCGACCTGGTCGCCGGCGCGGTGCTCGCGGCGATCCTCGTCCCTCAGGGGATGGCCTACGCCGAGCTCGCGGGGCTCCCCGCCGTCACCGGCCTTTACACGACGATCGCGTGCCTCGTCGCGTACGCGGCCTTCGGGCCCTCGCGCGTGCTGGTCCTCGGACCGGACTCCTCGGTCTCCCCGCTGATCTTCGCGGCGATCACGCCCCTGCTGGCGGGCGGCGGCGCCGACACCGCCATCGCTCTGGCGGGGATGCTCGCGGTGCTCGTCGGGCTGGTCGAGGTCGGCCTCGGCCTCGGCCGGCTCGGCTTCGTCGCCGACCTGCTCTCCAAGGAGGTGCAGGTCGGCTACATGAACGGCCTGGCGATCACGATCATCGTCGGGCAGCTGCCCAAGCTGTTCGGCTTCTCGACCGACGCGAGCGGCTTCCTGAACGAGGTCAAGGCCTTCGTCGACGGCCTGAACCAGACGAACACCACGACCCTGCTGGTCGGCGCCGGGGCGCTCGCCGTGCTGCTCTTGCTGCCGCGCCTGACCACGCGGATCCCGGCGATCCTCGTCGCGGTCGTCGGCGCGACGGTGCTCTCGTCGGCGCTGAACCTCACCGAGCACGGCGTCGCGACCGTCGGCGCGCTGCCGCAGGGCGTGCCGCGGCCGAGCCTGCCCTGGACCCAGGCGAGCGACATCCCGCCGTTGCTGATCGCGGCGCTCGGCATCACGCTCGTGTCGCTGACGGACACGATCGCCACGGCGACGAGCTTCGCGGCGCGGCGCGGCGATGAGGTGCAGCCCGACCAGGAGATGGTGGGCATCGGCGCGGCGAACATCGCCGCCGGCTTCTTCCAGGGCTTCGCGATCTCCACGAGCGGCTCGCGGACCGCCGTGGCCGAACAGTCCGGAGCCAAGAGCCAGCTCACGGGGCTCGTCGGCGCGGGGCTCGTCGCGGTGCTGCTGCTCTTCCTGAACTCGCTGCTCGCGGATCTGCCGCAGTCGGCGCTCGCGGCGGTGGTCATCGTCGCGGCGCTCTCGCTGATGGACGTGCGCGTGCTCGTGCGCGTGTGGGGCGTGCGTCCCAGCGCGGTGGCGATCTCGCTGGTCGCGAGCCTGGGCGTCATCCTGCTCGGCGTCCTGCAGGGGATCGTGATCGCCGTCGCGCTCGCGATCCTCCTGTTCTTCCGGCGCAACTGGTGGCCGCACGGCGCGGTGCTCGGCACCGCGGACGATCTCGAGGGCTGGCACAGCGTCGAGCAGTACCCGCAGGCGCGCGAGCTCCCCGGCATCGTCGTCTACCGCTGGGAGGCCCCGCTCTTCTTCGCCAACGCCGGCATCTTCCGCCGCCAGATCCGTCGGCTCGTGCGCGAGCGCTCGCCGTCGTGGGTCGTGCTGCAGTGCGAGGCGATCACCGACGTCGACGTCACCGCGGCCGGCATGCTCGAGCAGCTCGACCGGGAGCTCAACGCGGCCGGCATCCACATGGCGTTCGCGGAGCTGCGCGACCGCCTCCAGGATCTCGTGCTGCGCTACGGCCTGTTCGAGACGCTCGACCGAAACCACTTCTACCCGACGCTCGAGGCGGCGATCGAGGCGGTGCAGCGCGACGGCGCGTAGCCTTCCGGGCGTGCCCGCGGTCCGCAGGTTGCTGCTCGCCGGCGCGGCGCTCGCCGGGGGCTACGCGCTGGTCGTGCGCCCGCGCCTCCTGCGCTGGGGCGCGAGCGATGCCGAGGTGCGGGAGCCGTACCCGGGCGCCGAGCTTGTCCCCGGCGGGACCCGCAGCTCCACGATGGCGGCGACCATCGACGCGCCGCCCTCGCAGGTGTGGCCGTGGCTCGCGCAGATGGGCCTCGACCGCGGTGGCTGGTACAGCTGGGACCGCCTCGACGCCTTCGGGCGTCGCAGCGCCGAGCAGATCCATCCGGAGTGGCAGGACATCGCTGTGGGCGACCGGCTGACGGCGAGGCCTGACGGCAGTCAGTGGTGGGAGGTGGCGGCGCTCGACCCGGAGCGCTTCCTGGCGCTGCGGATGTCGCTCGACCTGCGCGGGCGCCCGTTCGACCCCGCGGGCCCGCGGCCGGCGCGGTTCACCGACTCGACCTGGTGCTTCCAGCTGCGCGAGCTGCCGGGCGGGCGAACGCGGCTGATCGTCAGCGGGTACTGGGCCGTGCGCCCGCGCCTGCTGCAGCCGCTCGTGAACGTGCTCCTCCTCGAGCCGTCCCACTGGATCATGCAGACGCGCCAGTTCGCGAACCTGCGCCGGCGCGCCGAGGGCGCGTCCGCCGCCTGACTACGAGGGCGCTGCGGCCTCGCTGATCCGCCGCTCCATGTCGAGCTCGCGGTCGAAGTCGGCCTCGTCCTGGTGGCGGTAGTCCGTGCCCCGGCCGGCGAGCAGCGTCGCGAGCGACTCGACATATCTGCCGTCGACCTGCTGGCCGGAGACGCGCCGCAGCTCGGTCAGGGCCTCGAACGAGGTCATCGGCGTGCGGTACGTGTCGGGCGCGGTGAGCGTGTCGTAGACCTCGGCGACGGCGATGATCTTCGCGACCTCGGGGATCTCCTCGCCGGTGAGCCCGCGCGGGTAGCCACGCCCGTCGATGCGCTCGTGGTGGGCCCGGATGATCTCGCCGATCGGCCCGAAGACGCCGATGTCCTTCAGCAGGTCGGCGCCGATGTCCGGGTGGCGGCGGATGCCGCGCCAGTCGATGTCGTTGAGCTGCGCGCCGCGCTCCATGACGCGGTCGGACAGCACGAACTTGCCGATGTCGTGGAGCAGGCCCGAGGTGTGGGCGAGCTCCTGCTCGCGCTCGTCCATCCCCGCGACGCGCGCGATGTCGCGGGCGAACATGGCGACTGCGGCGCAGTGGCGCGCCGCGCGGTGGTCGCGTTCGTTGAGCGTGCGCACGAGCGCCGACAGCACGCCCCAGGAGAGGTTCGCGTACTGGCGGGCCTGGTCGCGCGAGTGGGCGACCAGCCGGCTCATGTAGGCGATCGCGCTCAGGGCGATCAGCAGGAGCGCGAGGGCCGGGGTGCCGAGCTCGATGTACGCGGCGGCGACGGCGAGCGTGAGCAACGCGCTGATCGCCGCAGTCGGGACGAGGTCCGTGAACGTCTCGAAGCTCGGGCGGATGGGGCGGCCGTCGAGGATGCTGCCCAGCGGCACGACCACGGCGACGTTCAGGACCAGCGTGAGCGCCGTGGCGGCGGCGAGCAGCGTGTAGAACGCCGGGCTGCCCTCCCTGGGCCCGATCGCTGAGAAGCCATAGGCGACCGCGAGCGTCGGGGTGGGGATCCCCGCGATGTTGATCAGCAGCGCCTGCCAGCGATAGCGGGCGAGCGCCCAGCCCGCGAGTTCCGCTCCGAGGGGCACGGCGTAGGCGCTCGCGGGGCCGCCGAACGCGAGCGCGAGCATGCCGCAGACGAACGCCGGCGAGATGTTGAGGTTGCCGCTGTACTCGGCCGCCAACATCGACGCGCCGGTGCCGACCAAGAGCAGCACGCCGGTCGTGCGGGTCGTCAGCGACGAGTGGTCGGCCAGCAGAAAGCCCGCGAACCCGAGCAGCGAGACAGAGGCGGCGATGGCAACTGCCAGCCGCGGCCTCGCGCGCGGGGCGACGTCCGTCACGCGGGGAACGCTACTGCCCCCGCGTGACGGCGCCGCAATCAGCCATCATTTACCTGACGGAGACGTACATCTTCGCCCTCCGGCTGTTGGACAGGACCGGGACCGACGCAGGCATCCTAGCCAGATGGGAAGCGTCTTGCATAGCTTCCGCGCAAGAAGTTGTGCAGATGCTCATCCGGGGCGCTGGACGCCGTCGACACGTGGTCCTCTCCCGCCTGCTGTGCGGACCCTGAAGACCTCCGAGGCTGCGACGTTCCTCAACGTGAGCCCGAACACGCTGCGCGCGTGGGAGCGGCGCTTCGGCTATCCCAAGCCGATGCGCACGGAGGGCAAGCACCGTCTCTACACGCACGGTGAGATCGCGGCGCTGCGCGATGCGCTCAAGGAGGGGCTCTCCATCTCCTCGGCGATCTCGCGTGCGCGCGAGAAGCTGACCGGCGACACGCCCGTGCTCGTCGGGGCGCTCACCGCATGCGAGCTGGACCGCGCGGACGCGGCGATGGAGGCCGCGCTCGCGCTGCGCTCGCTGGAGCGCGCCGTCGAGGAGGTGCTGCTCCCCTCGCTGCGTGAGATCGCCCGCCGCCACGGCGACGCCAGCGCCCCGTGGGCGTTCGCGGCGCGCTGGGCGAGCGACTGGCTCGCGCGCGCCCGCCGGCTGGCCCCACCGCCCACGCGCCCGCTGACGGTGCTCTTCGGCGACGCCAGCCGCGACGAGCTCGACCCCGACGTCCTCGAGACGTCGGCGCTCGAGCTCTTCACGGTGCGCGCCGGCGTGCAGGTGCTGACCCTCCCGGTCAGCGGCCTGGCGGGGCTGAACGACGTGCTGCAGAACTTCCGCCCGCGCGCGATCGTCATCGCCGGCTCGTCGGCGAGCGACGACGAGGTGGCCCGCTGGGCCTACGCGGTGCGCTCGGCGACCGGGCCGCTCCCGGTGGCGCTTTACCGCCGCGGCGAGCGCCGCGCCGTGCGCACGACGAGCACGCTGGTGCTGCCGCCGGCGCCGAGCGAGGCGCAGCACGAGCTCATGGCGCTCGTGGACGAGCGCCGGCCGCTCGCGCCGAGCCTGCGGCCCGCCGCCTTCGACACCGCCCTGCTGCGCAGGAGTGTCAGCGCATGACCCGCCCGAACCTGCAGGTCCTCCCCGGCCTGGGCGACGCCGAGCCGCACGTCAGCTTCTGCGGCCACTGCGCGAAGCGCCCGAGCGAGGAGGACGCGGTCACGCGCGTGTGCACGAGCTGCCACCTGGGGTTGATCGTGAGCGCGCCGGAGAGCCTCGTCCCGGCGACGAATGAGCCCTTCGTCATCGTTGACGGCAAGCTGCAGGTCTGCGCTGTCTCCCGCCGCGCCGAGAAGCTGCTCGGCGCCAGCGAGACCGAGATCGTCAACCAGCGGCTGACCGACATCCTGCTGCCGGCGGACGCCGAGGCGTCCGGGATCGAGCATCTCGTCTCGATCATCGTCCACGCCGCCCGCGGTGACGGGACCGTCCACGACCTCGTCGTGCGGCCCGTGGGTGAGTGGGGCATCCGCTGGTTCACCCGCGTGGGTCCGTGCGGCGCGCCGAGCGCCGCACTGATCGTGCTTGCGCCAGAAGGCTGACCGGGACCGACATCCTTGGCCCTACGGCGTGCGGGGCCGGCCGAGCGTACACTCGGCCGGCCCCGACTTCGTTCGCGTGACGACCTGCAGGCGGGGTTGCGGGTCTTGAGGAAACCTGCTCAAAGGTCGACAACTGTCCCCATGGGTGTGATCCGAACCAACGCGGCGGCCGCGATGCTGGGCGTGAGCCCCAACACGCTGCGCAGCTGGGAGCGGCGCTTCGGCTTCCCCGAGCCGCGCCGCACCGCCGGCGGCCACCGGCAGTTCGAGCTCGGCCAGATCGAGGCGCTGCGCGCCGCGTTCGAAGAGACCCACAACGTCTCGTCGGCGATCGCGATTGCCCGCGAGCGCGGCTCCGGTCCCGCCTCGCCGGCCCGCCTGCGCTCCGCCTTCGCCCGCTTCGACGAGAGCGAGGCGAGCCGCATCCTGGAGGAGAGCCTCGCGGTGCGCTCTGTGGAGCGCACGGTCGAGGAGGTCCTGCTCCCGGCGGTCGAGGCGCTCGCCGCGGACGGCGGTGACGAGGGGCCGGAGTACGGGTTCGCCTGGCGCTGGTCGACGAGCTGGCTGGCGGCGGCGATGCGCGTCACGCCGGCCGCCACGCGCGACGAAGGGGTCGTCATCTTCGATGCGAGCGGCGCCTGTGACGTCGAGTCGCTCTACGCGCAGGCGCTCGAGCTGGCGCTGCGACGTCGCGGCATGCGCACGCTGACGCTGGCGGTGGGGCTCGATCCCGCCCGCATGGCGCGCGCGTTGCACGCCGTCGAGCCGGCGGGGGTCGTGCTCGCAGGCCGCAGCGCGGACCTGGACGCGATCGGTCGCCTCGTCTTCGCCGCGCGGCGCATCGGCGGCGACGCGCTCGCGATCTACGACTTCCGCGGCGCTCTGCCGGAGTCGGGCACCAGCACCGTCACCCGCCTGGGGACGAGGCCGATCGCCGCCGTCGACGTGCTCATCGGCGCGATCGACGGGCGCGAGATCTGGCCCGCGGTGCCGACCGGGCTCGACGGCATCTCGCTCGCCGGCTGACCACCGCCCGTCGCTCGCGGCACTCGCCCTCCGTGAGCGTCCCGCGTGGCCTCCTCTGGGCGGCAGCGAGGGACGCTGGGAGTGGATGCCGGGTGTTGGCGGCGCGCCGGCCCTCCGCGAGCGTCCCGCGTGGCCTCCTCTGGGCGGCAGCGAGGGACGCTCGGGGTGGTTGCCGTCCGGGGCGGCGGGGATGCTGTACGCCCAGGATGGCGCTCGTTCCCGGCGATCCACTCGCGCATCGCGCCCTCGAGTCGCTCTTGCGCGCCGAGGCCAGCGTGCGCCGCCGGCTCGCCCTCGACCTCGAGCGCGAAAGCCTGTCGCCCACCGGCTTCTTCGTGCTCGTCGTTCTGCAGACCGCGGGCGGTGAGCTCGAGCTCCGTGCGCTGCGCCGGCGCCTGCAGACCTCGAAGGCCAACGCGACCGAGGTGATCGACACGCTCGTCGCGCGCGGGCTGGTGACGCGCCGGCGCAGGGCCGAGGACCGGCGCACCGTGGCGGTGCGCACGACACCGCTCGGCGCCGAGGTGGTCGACCGGCTGTTCCCCGAGCACACGGCGCAGGTGGAGGCGGCGTTCGCCGCGCTGGACGAGGACGAGAAGCGCTCACTGGCGACGATCTGCCGCAAGCTCGCCGCATGAGCGCCGCACCTCGCCGATTGCTGGCATGCGCGGCCGCGGCGATGCTCGTCGTGCTTGCCGCGCCCGCCAGCGCCGGCGCCACGACGATCTCTGTGGCGACGACGGGGACCGACGCGCCCGGCTGCGGCGTGGCGCCCAACGCCCCGTGCCGGACGATCCAGTACGCGGTCGACGCCGCCACGGCCGGCGACCGCATCGACGTCGCCGCCGGCGTCTACACGGATCCCTTGGCGATCGGCAAGCGCGTGACGCTCGCGGGCGCGCAGTTCGGGGTCGACGCGCGCACGCGCGCGGTCCCGCCCGCAGCGACCGAGTCCATCCTCCAGCCGAGCGACGCCGACGGTGTTGAGGTGCTCGCCGACGACGTCGTCGTCGACGGCTTCACGGTGCAGGGCAACCCGTCGGGCGACGGGATGTTCCTCAGCGCCGCCCACTCCGGGTACCGGATCCGCAACACGATCTTCTACGACAACGTCTTCGGCCTCTACCTGGGCTCCTCCGGCGACCATCAGACGCTGCTGGAGCAGGACCGCTTCGAGGCCAACAACCGGCCGGGCGCCGCGAACGGCAACGGGATCTACGCCGACGAGGGGACCCAGAACGTCCTCATCGCGGACAGCCTCTTCAGGAACAACACGCTGAACACGCCGATCGTGCTCGCCGGCGGCTCGATCCCGGGGGTGATCCAGAGCGACATCACGATCCGCGGCAACACGTTCGATCACGAGAACTCGCTGGTGCTGGTCGGCGTCGACGACTCGGCGATCGAGGACAACCTCTTCGACGGCGGCGACTACGACGCCGTGAGCGTCTCGGGCGGGAGCGAGAACCTGCAGATCAGCGGCAACACGATCCGCAACAAGGGGCGCGACGGCGTGCGCGTGCGCGACCCGTACGGCGCCGGCCCCAACCGCGGGATCGTGATCACCGGGAACAGCATCACCGCGGTCGGGCAGAATCCGGCGCGCGCGCCGGCCGCGGCGATCCACGTGCTCGCCGGGTCGGTGGCCGGCGGCGGCGTCGTGGCGCGCGCGAACCGGATCGCCGGCAACCCGAGCGGCGTCATCAACGACGACGACGACCCGGTGATCGCGGCCGACGACTGGTGGGGCTGCCACGGCGGGCCCGCCGCTCCCGGCTGCGACACGCTGGCGGGCAGCGGCGCCGGCACGGACGCAAGTCCCTGGCTGGTGCTCGGCGCGGCGGCGGCGCCGGCGCAGATCACGACCGGCGGTCAGGCCTCGCAGGTCAGCGCGAGCCTGCGCACCGACTCGGACGGCACCGACCTCGGCCCCG
>Ga0335069_10011057_pt1 | contig 12768 bp, 14 predicted proteins | sample Lox_Sample_11_FD_206714 | JGI IMG/M metagenome (GOLD analysis project Ga0335069, IMG submission 206714) | Soil microbial communities from Loxahatchee National Wildlife Refuge, Florida, United States - Lox_Sample_1.1 | ecosystem: Environmental > Terrestrial > Soil > Wetlands | place: USA... | reverse complement strand
ACGCTCCGCGAATTTCGACCCTCCCCTTTCAGGGGAAGGAAAATCTCGTCGCGCGCGGTGAATTCAGTGAGGGGTTTCTGTTGCCCGGCACCCCATGCGCGCCGCGCCACTGCACGGCGTGCCATTGTCAAATTGAGGGGTGCCGGTTGTTGAGGCCGGAAATTAGTGAGGGGTTTCTGTTGCCCGGCACCCCTCGGGCCGCGCTTGTCTAACTAGAAGTTAGGCAGCGAGGGCCATTTGATTATCGTTGGCACCTATACGAGTAGCCCGATAACGGCGGATACCATACCGAGCGAAAGGACAGCCTTTACACGTCCGTCGATCCTATTTCGCCCCCGCATGGTGGAGGCGCCGGGTACCGCCCCCGGGTCCGGTCCGCTTATTACGAAGCCGTTTATCGCCATAGTCGGTTTCCCGACCTGCATAATATAGAGGCAACAGTCCGATTTTTGAAGGGCGCGGCGGCAAGGAGCTAGACTGTCAGGCGGAATCGGGTATTAGCGGCAACCCCATGCGCCAATATCTCGACCTTTTGGATCGCGTTCTCACCACCGGCGTCGAAAAGCACGACCGCACCGGCACCGGCACGCGCTCGGTGTTCGGCCATCAGATGCGCTTCGATCTGGCGGCCGGGTTTCCGCTGGTCACCACCAAGAAGCTGCATCTCAAATCGATCATCTACGAGCTCTTGTGGTTCCTGCGCGGCGAGACCAACGTGAAGTGGCTGCACCAGCACGGCGTCACCATCTGGGACGAATGGGCCGATGCCAACGGCGAACTCGGGCCCATCTACGGCCACCAGTGGCGCGCCTGGCCGCGCGGCCATTCGGGCACCATCGACCAGATCAGCGCCGTCATCTCCGACATCCGGACCAATCCCGATTCGCGCCGGTTGATCGTGACCGCGTGGAATCCCGCCGACGTGCCGATGCAGGCGCTGCCGCCCTGCCACGTGCTGTTCCAGTTCTATGTCGCGAACGGCAGGCTGTCCTGCCAGCTCTATCAGCGCTCCGCCGACATCTTCCTGGGCGTGCCGTTCAACATCGCGTCCTACGCGCTGCTCACCATGATGATCGCGCAGGTGACCGGCCTTCAGCCCGGCGAGTTCGTGCACACCTTCGGCGACGCGCATCTCTATCTCAATCATCTCGATCAGGCGCGCGAGCAGGTGACGCGCGAGCCCTATCCGCTGGCGGCGATGCGCATCAATCCCGCGGTGAACGACATCTTCCGCTTCAGCTTCGAGGACTTCACGCTCGAGAACTACCGCTCCCACCCGCACATCAAGGCGCCGGTGGCGGTTTAGAAGAACACGCCGTATTCCACCTGGATGATCTCGCCGGTGTCCTCATCGATAAGGAGCGCATCGGGTCCGTAGCGCACCCACACCGCGCCGGGCGGCGGGGCCATCAGGCCGTAGATGGCGAAGTTCGGAAGCCAATAATCGCGCTCGAAATACAAGTGCGGCAGATACTGGCCGAAAGTCCAGCGGCGATAGGCGTAGCCCGCCGGCGCATGCCAGCCGCCCGCGTGGAACCGGCGGGGGGCGTTGAAGGCGCGCCGATAGCGGTGGACATCGTAGTTCCGGTGCGTGCTCTGCATCATGGCGTTGCCGTGCATTTCGCCGCCGTGCATTTCCGCGCCGTGCATCGTGCCGTTTCCCAAAGTTCCGCCGTGCTCCGTCCCGGTGCCTGCGGCCGGGTGCTCGTGGCCCTTCTCGTGGTGTTCCTGATCCAGCGCCGCCGCCGCGCCGAATATCAGGCAGGCGGCCGCCGCGGCCGCAATCAGTGTTTTCATGGCCGGACTCCTTTCGCGGGAGGGAAACGATTCGCTTGCCGCTTCGTTCCTTGCTGCGGTGCGGGAGTAAACCTATGTTGCCGCCGGGAGGCGAAGATGAACATCCGTGCCGCGTTGCCGGGCGACGAGGCCTTGGTGCTTTCGTTCATCCGCGAACTGGCGGAGTACGAAAAGCTGCTCGACTGCGTGGTCGCAACCAAAGAAAGCGTGCATGAGGCGCTGTTCGGCCCGAGTCCGCGCGTCTTCTGTGACATTGCGGAGGACAATGGCGAGCCGGCCGGCTTCGCCCTGTGGTTCTATAACTATTCCACCTTCCTGGCGCGGCACGGCATCTATCTCGAAGACCTGTTCGTGCGCCCGCGGTTCCGCAGCAAGGGCATCGGCAAGGCGCTGCTCGCGAACCTCGCCGCGCGGGCGGTGCGCGAAAATTGCGGCCGGCTCGAATGGGCGGTGCTCGACTGGAACAAGCCGTCGATCGATTTCTACGAGAGCCTCGGCGCCCGCGCCGCCGAAGGTTGGACGGTCTACCGCCTCTCCGGCGATGCTCTGAAGAAACTGACAGGATGAGCGCGGTTCCGATCACGATCGTCCTTGCCCGTGCCGACAACGGCGTCATCGGCGCAGGCGGCAGCCTGCCGTGGCGCTTTCCCGACGACCTGCGCCGCTTCAAGCAGCTCACGCTGGGGAAGCCCTGCATCATGGGGCGCAAGACCTGGGACAGCCTGCCGAGGAGGCCCCTGCCCGGGCGCGTGAACATCGTCGTCACGCGGTCGCCCGGCTTCGCCGCCGAGGGCGCCGTTGTGGCCCATTCCTTCGACGAAGCACTTGTCCTGGCGGCGGAATATGCGCCGGCCGAAATCATGGTCATCGGCGGCGCCGAGATCTTCGCGGCGGCTCTGCCGAAGGCCGGCCGCATCGAACTGACCGAGGTACACGCCTCACCCGCGGGCGATGTGTCCATGCCCGTCTTCGCACCCCAGGACTGGCAGGAGACCTTCCGCGAGGCGCACGGGGCCGCTCACAGCTACGTGACACTCCGGCGCATCCGGCCGGAATCCTGATATCGCGACGCATCGGCTGCGGCTGCGGTCTTGGCGGGACCATGGCGGCGTTGTACGAGTCGGCCCACTGCTAACCAACGTGAACCTGGGGGAGGTTTCGCATGCGTTTCGGCATCATCGCAGTATCACTACTGACGCTCGCGGGCGTGGCCTATGCCGCGACCGACGACGAGATCATGGACACGCGCTACGGCAACACCACGCTCGTGCATGAGACCCTCGGAACGTCTCATATCTACTACAAGCAGGATCACACGTTCACGGGCGGCAACTGGATTCTGGACGTCAGCGGCAAGTGGAAGATCGAGAACGGGCAGATCTGCCTGTACTACGACAAGACGCCGCCGATGCACCCCAATCCGGAATGCGACAAGATCGAACATCACAACATCGGCGACAAGTGGACGCTCGGCAGCCGCAATTTCGAGCTGGTCAAAGGCATCGTGAAATAGCGGTCCGGCGATCCGACGATTGACAGAAGCTCCTCCGGCGTCGGCGACGCCGGGGGAGTTTCGACATTCGCTGTTGCCTGCTAGGGCACGGCCAGGTCGAGTTCGATCGTCACGCGCTGCGCACCGCCGTCGAACCGCCGCTCGCCGCGCGGCTGCCACGACGGATGCAGGATGATCATTCCCGACTGCGGCCGGATGGTCTCGTTCTGGCCCGCGGTAAGGCCGTTGGGCACGCGGAACCCGTATTGCGGGGCCACCATCGCCGGCAGCACGCCGCGCGGATCGCCGAGCTCGCATTCGCCGCCCAGCGACTCGTCGTCCAGCTTCTGATAGCCGTCGTCGACGTAATAGACGCCCGACCAGTACCAGCCCGGGCGCGCGGCACGTTCGAGGAAATCGCCCTTCTGGCGGATGGCAGCGGCGGCGGCAATCTTCCAGTCGAGCGTCACCCGCGAGCCGTTGCGCGTGGCCGTCAGGCTGTCGGCCAGTTCGCGCGCGACCCGGAACAGCGTCTGCATGTGCTGGCCGCCCCACGTCTCCAGGTCGGGCGCGGAGCGCCAACCCTGGCTGTGGTTGCCGTTGAGAGCCTCCAGCTTGGCCTTCTCGAGGATCAGCGGGCGCAGCTCCGCATTGAACTCCTGCGCGACCGGCAGGTAGTGCACGCACACCGGCGTCGCGAACATGCTGCGGACTTGCGGTTTGGGTGCGACCATGTCGGTAAGAGAGTCCCCCGTCTATTCGAACACGATTTCGGGCGCCGCCCGTTGAGGCGCGGCGATTTTCGCCGCCACCTGCTCGGCAATCAATAGGAAAGCTCGGCCTTCGGGACCGTTGGGAGCGGCTGCGACGATCGGTGTCCCGGCGTCCGAGGTCTCGCGAATCACGGGGTTCAGGGGGATTTCGCCCAAAAAGGCCTCGCCGAGCGATTCGGCGGTGGCCCGCGCCCCGCCATGTCCGAAGATGGGACTCTCGTGCCCGCAATGCGGGCAGACGAACATGCTCATGTTCTCGACGATACCCAGGACCGGCACCTGGGTCTTGCGGAACATGGCGATGCCGCGCCGCGCGTCGATGAGGGCAATGTCCTGCGGGGTGGAGACGATCACCGCCCCCTTCAGCGGCACGCGCTGCGCGATGGTGAGCTGCGCGTCGCCGGTTCCCGGCGGCATGTCGATGACGAGAACGTCGAGCGGCGCCCACAATCCGTCATTCAGCATCTGAGTGAGCGCGCTCTGCACCATCGGTCCGCGCCAGATCGTGGCTTCGTCCTCGCGCAGCAACAGGCCGATCGACATCGCCTTGATGCCGTATTTCTCGATCGGCAGGAACTTGCCGTCCTGCGCGCGCGGGCGTTCTTGGATCGCCATCAGGCGCGGCACGCTCGGCCCGTAGATGTCGGCGTCGAGCAGCCCAACCTTGAGCCCCAGCGCCTTCAGCGCGAGCGCGAGATTGACGGCGACGGTCGATTTTCCCACGCCGCCTTTGCCGCTGGCCACGGCGATCACGGCTCCGACACCTTCCAGTCCGGCCTGCGGCGCGGGGCCGCGCCTCTTGGGCGCTTCGCCGTCGCTGTGGGCGGTCAACACCGCGGTGACCGACAGCACGCCCGGCAGGGCATGGACGGCGTCCTCGCAGGCCTTGCGCAGGGGTTCGGCGGACGCGCCGCGCTCGGGCGCGACTTCCAGGGCGAATCCGACGTGTCCGTCCTTGACGACCAACCCCTCGATCATGTCCTGGTGGACGACGCTTCGCCCGCTGACGGGATCGATCACCCCATCGAGCGCTCGCAGGACGTCGTCGCGGGTTGCTGCCATTGTTTGCGCCTCGTCGGAGATGCTCATATAACCGCGCCGGCGCCGAAAACAAGCAATGGCGCGGAAAACAGGGAATCAAGGCCCGTGCCTTGGATGAACCAGAGCGGCGGCGGCCAGCCGAAAGGTCCCTGGGGGCAGGGGCCGGCTTCGGGGGGCGTGCGGCCGCCCGATTTCGAGACGCTGCTCAGGAAATTCTGGGACGACGTCCGCCGTTACATTCCGGTGGGCGGCATCGGCCGGCGCGGCATGATGGCGATCGGGGTCGTCGTCGCCCTGCTGTGGCTGCTGGCCGGCGTGTACACCGTCGATCCCAAGGAACAGGGCGTGGTGCTGCGCTTCGGCCGCTTCGTGGAGCATACCGGCCCCGGCACGCACTACCATCTGCCCTGGCCGATCGAGAGCGCCTACACGCCGAACGTCAAAAACGTGAACGAGATCGACGTCGGCTACAAGCCGGCGGCGGACAAGAACGCGCAATCCGAATACGACGACGTCCCCGACGAGAGCTACATGCTCACCGGCGATGAGAACATCGTGAACATGCATTTCGCGGTGTACTGGCGGATCAAGGACGCCAACGCGTTCCTCTTCAACGTCAACTTCGGAAACAAGCCGGAGGACACCGTCAAGGCCGTGGCCGAAAGCGCCATGCGCGAAGCGGTGGGCCAGGAGCGCCTCGATCTCATCATGACCAGCGACCGGGAGCAGATCCAGCTCAAGGTCAAGCGGCTGATGCAGCAGACTCTCGATTTCTACAATGCGGGCGTCGAAGTGACCGACATCGCCATGCGCAAGGCCGAGCCTCCCAGCCAGGTGCGCGACGCCTATCTCGACGTGCAGAAAGCGCTCGCTGACCAGGACCGCATGCGCAGCGAAGCGGAGGCTTACGCCAACAAAATCATCCCGCAGGCCCGCGGCGAGGCCGTCCACATCGTGCAGGACGCGGAAGCCTACCGCCAGCAGGTCATCGCCACCGCCATGGGCGAGGCCCAGCGCTTCAATTCCGTCTATCAGGAATACAAGAAGGCGCCGCAGGTCACGCGCCAGCGCATCTACCTGGAGACCATGTCGCAGGTATTGGCGCCGATGAACAAGGTGATCGTCGACGATTCGCTCAAGGGCGTGATGCCTTATTTCCAGTTGCCGCCGCTGCCCAGGCCCGCGTCGGGTCCGCAACAGCAGCCGGCGCGCTCGCCGCAGCCTCCGGTCAACGAAACCGTCGTCACGTCGGGCGACCAGGGGGGCGGCCAATGAACCGCGGTATCGGCCTCTCGATCGCGGTCGGCGTGCTGGTCCTGCTCGGCATCTTCGTGTCGTGCGTCTACACGGTTTCGCAGACCCAGCAGGTGCTGCTTGTGCAGTTCGGCGCTCCGGTCGGGATCGTCAACGAGCCCGGCCTGCACGCCAAGCTGCCTTGGCAGACCGTGTATTTCTTCGACCGCCGCCTGCTCAATCTCGACGCGCCGAGCGAAGAGGTGATCGCCCTCGACAAGAAGCGCATTCTGGTCGACGCCTTTGCCCGCTGGCGCATCCTCGATCCGTTGCTGTTCTATCAATCGAACCTGGACGAGGACCGGCTTCAGCCGATTCTGTCGTCCAATATCCGGCGTGTCCTGGGCTCGCAGGATTTCGCCGAGATGCTGTCGGCCCGGCGCACCGACCTGATGCATCAGATCCGCGACAACATGAACCGCGACGTCAGGGGCTACGGAGTCGAAATCCTCGACGTGCGCATCCGCCACGCCGACCTGCCGCAGCAGAACAGCCAGGCGATCTATCAGCGCATGACCAAGGAGCGCGAGCGTCAGGCCACCGAATACCGCGCCCAGGGCGACGAAATCGCCCAGCGCATCCGCGCCCGCGCCGAGCGCGAGCGCACGGAGATCATCGCCGAAGCCCAGCGGCAATCCTCCATCCTGCGCGGCGAGGGCGACGCGGAAAAGACGAAGATCACGGCGGCGGCCTATGGCCAGGACCCGAATTTCTACGCCTTCTGGCGCTCGATGCAGGCGTATCAGGACTCGCTGTCGGGTTCGAACACGACGCTGATCCTGTCGCCCAAGAGTGATTTCTTCAAATATCTGGGGCAAGGTGCCGGTCCCGCCGGCAACGGCAAGCGCTAGGACAGAGTGACATGGAAACGGGGGAACTCTACCGGCAACTCGAGGATCAGGCACGCGCGCTGGCGGGCGGCGAACGCGATCCCATCGCCAATGCCGCGAACTTCGCGGCCCTGATCTGGGAGATGCTGCCCGACATCAACTGGGCAGGCTTTTATTTCCGCCAGGGAGGATGGCTCGTGCTCGGCCCCTTCCAGGGCAAGCCCGCCTGTTCGCGCCTGCAGATGGGACTGGGCGTGTGCGGCGTCGCGGCCAAGCAGGCCAAGACGCTGATCGTTCCCGACGTGCACAAGTTCGAGGGGCACGTTGCCTGTGACGAAGCCTCGAATTCGGAGCTTGTCGTTCCGCTGCTGCGCCACGGCTATGTGGTGGGTGTGATCGACCTCGACAGTCCCAAGTTCGACCGCTTCGGCGCCCGGGACGCCAAGGGCGTCGAAGCGCTCGCGCGCCTGTGGCTCGATCGCAGCGACGAGCTGCGCTAGCCCCGCAAGACCGGCGCCGCATCGACCACACGGGCAAGATCGTGATCTCTCCGCAGTTCGACGACGTGGGCGGCATCTCCACGGTCTATGCGCTCGACGAGCGCTACGGCCTGACGCCGGTCAAGCTGGACGGGAAGTGGGGCTACATCGACCGGACCGGAAAGTTCGTGATTGCTCCCCAATTCTACGACGCCAAGTCGTTCGATGAAGACTCAGGGCTGGCCCTGGTCATCGTCGGCGACAAGTGGGGATACATCGACACCGACGGCACCTACGCGATAAATCCCCAGTTCGACAACGAAGGATTCTTCCTCACCGACGCGCGTGTCGCCGAAGTGCAGATGGGCTCCCGCTGGGGCCTGATCGACGCCAAGGGCGGCTTTGTCGCCAATCCGCAGTTCGACGAGATGACGTGGTGCGGGCCGGCGGGCCTGACCATCGTATCGATCGGCGGCAAATGGGGCTTGGTCGACGCGTCGGGTCGTTACGTCGTCAACCCGCAATTCGACGAGATCACCTGTCCCGTCGACCGCAATTCGGAATCGGATTGAACTCGAACAGCGGCGTTGCGGCCTTCACGGCTTGCCCTTGCACATCTCGTTCGTGATCTTGCGGTATTGGGCGTAGGGCTCCATGCCCGCTGCCGCGCGGCGCGCGTTGAGGTGGGTTTCGTCAGCAATCGGGTTCGGTTCCCAGTGACGCGTGTCGCTTTCACCAACGCACCGGCCCTGGGTGCCGTAGAGCTGCGGCTTGTTCTGATGCATCGCCTGCCGGTCGGCGATATAGGCGTAGGAAACCGCCGGTGTGTATCCCTGCTCGAACGATGCCTCGATCAGCTTGTAGAACTTGGTTTGCAGCTTCTGATCCTCGTCGGCGTGCTGAGCGAGCAGCCACGCCGTGTTCTGCAGTTCCCGGCCCCAATGGACTTCGTCCGGCCAGCCGAAGCGATCGACGATACGGTCCAGAGTCGAGCGGGACAGCGCGTCGATCGCTTGCATCCGTTCGCCGACCGGCACCATGCAGGCTTCGCGCTCACCGGCCGGTTTGGCCTCACATGGGAACGACTGAAAGCGGACCAATTGGTCGATCTCTTCCACGTAGACCAGCCTTCCCGCCGCACAAGCCTTCTCCGTCTCCGGGCAACGCGAAGCGGTGAGGTCGTGCTCGACTTGTGCGCTGTAGGCCTCGACCGCGGCGGGGTTGGGGTTGGCGTGCCGCATCAGGAAATCGTCATACAGGTCGTCACCGCGCGCCGGCCCAGTCTGACGTCTCACCTCATCCCACCATGCGCTGGCGGCTCGATGCCTCGCCGATTTTCTTTCCGCACAGGACCGCTCGCGGCACTCGGGATTGACCTGCGCCAGCTCCAGCGCCGCGAGCGCGAACTTGTACCTGCCCATCGCGCAGAGGCGGTCGTGCACGTCGCAGGCCGCCAGCCGTGCCTCCTGTTCGAACATGGCGATGCGCTGGTCGAGTTGCGCTTCGGTTTCGGGAACGATCAGGTTCTTCGCCGCGCACGGCGAGGCCAGCATCGCGATGCTCAACAGAAAACCACACAAGAGTCTTCCCACTCCCGCCTCCCTTGCCGATCCCTGGAATCTGGGTTGCACGATGGCTCATTTCATCCGATCCGGGTGCGCCGGAATCGCGCACCGGACCGCACAGGATAATGTTCCTATTCCGGTCGGGATGACGGCCGCCCGGCGGCGGCGGATGCGGGGATTGTTGGCGGCCGCCCCCAATTCACGCCCTATTTGCTTCCCAGCGCGCTTGCCTATGCTGTAGTCCAATTTCGAGGGTCAAGGGCCAGATTGAGATGCGTTGGCGTTCGTTTTTCGTGGGATTGGCGTTTTCCGGCACGCTGCTGAGCGCGCCGCTGGCCGCGCGTCCGGCGCCCGATTCGTTCGCCGATCTTTCGCAGCAGCTCCTGCCGACCGTCGTCAACATCTCGACCAGCCAGACGCTGAAGCCTACCCAGCGCTCCGCCGTGCCGGAGCTGCCGCCGGGCTCGCCGCTGGAGGAGCTGTTCAAGAACTTCATGGGCCCCCGGAGCAACCTGCCGCGTCACGTCACGTCGCTCGGCTCCGGCTTCATCATCGATCCCTCCGGCCTCATCGTCACCAACAACCACGTGATCGACGATGCGGACCAGATCACCGTCACCCTCAACGACGGGTCATCGGTTCCGGCCAAGCTCATCGGCCGCGACGAGAAGACCGATCTCGCTCTGCTCAAGATCAACACCAGGAAGCCGCTGCCCGCCGCCCATTTTGGCGATTCCGATCATGCGCGCATCGGCGACTGGGTGATCGCCATCGGCAATCCCTTTGGGCTCGGCTCGACCGTGACCGCGGGCATCGTCTCGGCGCGCAACCGCAACATCGACGCCGGCCCCTATGACGAGTTCATCCAGACCGACGCGCCGATCAACCGCGGCAATTCCGGCGGCCCCCTGTTCGACATGGGTGGCAACGTCGTCGGCGTGAACTCGGCGATCTATTCGCCCTCGGGCGGCTCGGTCGGTATCGGTTTCTCGATCCCCTCGAACCTCGTGCGCGACGTCATCCAGCAGCTGCGCAGCTACGGACAGGTGCGCCGCGGCTATGTCGGCGTCAACATCCAGCAGGTGACCGACGACATCGCCGAAGGCATGGGCCTGCCGGCCGCCACCGGGGCGCTGGTCAGCGCGGTGACGCCGAACGGTCCCGCGGCGAAGGCCGGCATCCGCACCGGCGACGTGATCGTGGGCTTCGACGGCAAGAAGGTTCCCGATTCGCGCGTGCTCTCGCGCATGGCCGCCGCCGCGCCGATCGGCAAGACGGTGGCCGTCGATCTGGTGCGCGACCGCCAGCGCCTGACGGTGAAGGTCACGGTGCAGCGCCTCAACGAGCCGTCGACGAAACCCATGCGGACACCGCCGCCCAAGCCGCGCCAGAAGACGACGCAGCTCGGCCTGTCGCTGTCGCCGCTCGATCCCGACGCGCGCGCCGAATACAGCGTGCCCGGCGGCGTCGACGGCGTGCTCGTCACCGATGTGGCGCCCGACAGCCCCGCCGAGGAGAAGAACGTCCGCGCCGGCGACGTCATCGTTGCGGTGGGAAAACAGCCGGTGCGCACGCCCGACGATGTCGCCCGGCGCGTGAACGCCGACCTCAAGGCCGGCCGCAAGGTCGAAATCCTGCTCGTCAACCGCGGCGGCGCGCCGGCGTTTGTGGCGTTGAGGTTTTGAAGGGTGACGCCAAGCAGGACCGTCATGGCCGGGCTCGACCCGGCCATCCATGTCGAAGCCCGCCCAGAAACTGAAATGGATGGCCGCCTCAAGGGCGGCCATGACGGATCAAGGATTGGCGATTTCCTCGTCCTTCGAGACGCGAGCTTCGCTCGCTCCTCAGGATGAGGAAATTCCTGGAATCCGACTTCGCCTCACCCTGAGGAGCCCACCGAAGGTGGGCGTCTCGAAGGGCGAGGCGTCCCGACCTCCCCGCCAAGGGGAGGTGAAAATCAGGAAACGATCTCTTCTTCCCGATAACCTTGCAGGTACAGCAGCGCCTTCAGGTCATTGTGCGCGACGCTGGCGCCGGCCGCCGCGGCGACCACCGGCTTGGCGTGATAGGCCACACCCATTCCGGCGCGCTGGATCATGGCAAGATCGTTGGCACCGTCGCCCACCGCAAGCGCCTCGCTCGCGTCCAGTCCGAGCTTCCGCAAGGCGCGCGCCAGCGCCTCCAGTTTCGCCTCGCGCCCCAGGATCGGCTCGCCCACAGTGCCCGTGAGCGCCGTGCCGTCGTCATTGAGGACATTCGACTGGTATTCGTCGAAGCCCAGCGCCTGCGACACGCGCGACGTGAAATAGGTGAACCCGCCCGACACCAGCAGCGTATGTGCGCCGTTCGCCTTCATGGTGGCGACCAGTTCCTTCGCGCCCGGGATCAGGTGCACGCGCTCCTGCCAAACCTGCTCCAGCGCCGTCAGCGGCAGGCCCTTCAGGAGGCCGACACGTTGGCGCAACGCGCCTTCGAAGGCAATCTCGCCACGCATGGCGCGTTCGGTGATGGCTGCAATCTTCGGGCCGATGCCGGCGATGGCCGCGAGTTCGTCCAGGCACTCGCAGTCGATGATGGTGGATTCCATGTCGGAGACGAGTAGCTTCTTCTTCCGGCCTTGAGTCGCCACCACGCTAATGTCGGCCGCTGCGTCGTTCAGCGTCGCGCGCATCTCGCCCAGCACCGCTGTGGGATCGCCGTCGAAGCCGATGTCGAACGCCCTGCTGGGCGACAGCCATACCGGCTCTCCGATCACGCGCAGACGGGACGCTAATTCCTCCGCATCCTGTGCGATAACATTGAGGACATAGGTGAATCGCATGCGGCCCTCGATCGATGCCGTGCTTATTGCAGGCCCCACCGCCAGCGGCAAGTCGGCGGCCGCGCTGGCGCTGGCGGAGGCGCTGAACGGCGTCGTGATCAATGCCGATTCCATGCAGGTCTATCGCGAAGTGCGCATCCTCTCGGCGCGTCCGACGGACGCCGACACGGCGCGTGTGCCGCATCTGCTCTACGGCCATGTGAGTGTGCGTGAGCGCTATTCGGTGGGGCGCTATCAAACGGATGCAATCGCTGCACTGACCGAAGCGCGCACGCAGCACCGCCTGCCGATCTTCGCCGGCGGCACGGGGATGTATTTCGGGGCGCTGACGGAAGGGTTGGCCGACATCCCGCCCGTCCCCGCGGAGATCCGTGCCCGCGCCCGCGCCAGGCTGGAAGAGCTTGGCGCGGCAGGACTGCACGCCGAACTTGCCGCGCGCGATCCCCTGACGGCGGCCCGGCTTCGCCCCTCGGACCCGCAGCGGACCCTGCGCGCCTGGGAGGTGTTCGAAGCCACCGGGCGGCCGCTGGCGAGCTGGCAGGACGAGGCCGGCAGGCCCGTGCTGGAGGGCCTGCGGCTGGCCCGCTTTGTCCTCGATCTGCCGCGGCCGATCCTGCGCGAGCGGATCGCCGTCCGCTTCCGCGCCATGCTGGAGGGCGGCGCGCGCACGGAAGCTG
>Ga0335069_10011056_pt1 | contig 12768 bp, 8 predicted proteins | sample Lox_Sample_11_FD_206714 | JGI IMG/M metagenome (GOLD analysis project Ga0335069, IMG submission 206714) | Soil microbial communities from Loxahatchee National Wildlife Refuge, Florida, United States - Lox_Sample_1.1 | ecosystem: Environmental > Terrestrial > Soil > Wetlands | place: USA: Florida... | reverse complement strand
CGATCGGGCCGGTGGCGACCATCCCGGCGATCGTCCTCGGCCACGTGGCCCGGAGCCAGATCAAGCGCAGCGGAGAACAGGGGGCCGGCCTGGCCCTCGCGGGCCTGCTGCTCGGCTGGGCCGTGGTGATCCTGGGCGTCATCGTCATCCTCCTCGCCCTGGCCGTAGTCGCCGGGACACAGGGCGCCCCGACGTAGCGAGCCGCCGGCCCGACCTTCGCGGAATGGCTGGACGCCACGCTCTGACTCAGTAACTACGCCCCGCTGCGCGAGGCGAAGCAGCTCGGCCACAGCTACATCGGCACCGAGCACATCCTGCTCGGCCTGATCCGCGAGGGCGAGGGGGTCGCGGCGCAGGTGCTGACGGAGCTGGGCGCGGACCTGAACCGGGTACGCCAGCAGGTCATCCTGCTGCTCCAGGGGTACCAGGGCCAGCCGCCGGTGGCCGTGCCCGCCCCGCCGAGCCCGGGCCAGTCGCGCTGGAAGATGCGCGGGCGGCGGTCCGAGATCCGCGACCGCGTCGAGGCGATCGGATCCCAGCTGGCGGCCATCGAGCAGCGCGTGGGGGCCGGGCCGGAGATCGGTGACCTGGACCGGCAGATCGGGCAGGCGCGCCGGGGTAAGGAAGCCGCGGCCGGTGCCGAGGACTACGAGACCGCGGCCGCCCTGCGCGACCAGGAACGGCAGCTGCTCGCCGAGAAAGCCTCGCGCCAGGCGGAGTGGGCGGCGGCGCATCCCGAGCTCTCGTCGGTGGCCGAGGCCCTGCACCGGCTGGGCGATGAGGTCAGCCGGCTGCGCGGCCTGCTCGATGAGCTGGGGATCGAACCGCGCGACGGCGCGGCGTAACAACGGGCGGATGACGCCGGCCGCGGTGGCGCGGCCGCCGCGGTCACGGGCCGCCACCCGGACCGCGCCGGTGTCCGGCCCGGTGAATGGCCCGGCGGAGACGACGAGGCCCTGGCCGTCGAACAGCGGCGCGATCAGGCGGTACGAATACTCGCACGGCACCGGCGGCTCCGACTCGCGCCGGGCCCGTTCGGCCATCAGCAGGGCCTGTAGCGGTCCGTGCACGACCAGGCCCGGGTAGCCCTCGGCGCGGGCGTAGTCCCGGTCGTAGTGGATGCGGTGCGCGTTGTAGGTCAGCGCGGAGAACCGGAACAGCAGGACCGGGTCCGCCTCGACCGCCCAGTCCCGGCCGGCCGCCCCGGCCGGCTGCGGGTCCGCGACGGCCGGCGGCGGATTTTCGGCCGAACGGACCGGGCTGGACGTGGCCGGCTCACGGTAGACCAGATCCTGCTCCTCGGTGATCGCCACGTCACCGCCCTGGCTGATCTCGGTGCGCACGGTGACGAAGTGCAGCGGTCCCGACCGGCCCTGCTTGCGGGCCGCGCTGGCCTGCCAGGTCAGGCGGGTGGCCTCGGCCCCCACGCGCAGCGGCCCGTGCCGGCTGATCCGGCCGCCGGCGAACATGCGGCGCAGGCCGGGACCCGGCGGGACCGGCATGCCGCCGCGGGCGGGGTGCCCGTCGGGGCCGAGCGCCGCCTGCGGCGGCCGGTCCAGCAGGTACACCCAGTGCCACAGCAGCGGCAGATCCGGGCCAGGCCACGGCACGCCGAGCAGCCCGGCCAGCGCCTCGGCCGGGCCGGGCGTGATCAGCTCCGTGACCTCCCTGACCTCCCTGACCTCGCTCACCCGGCCGCGCTCAGCCGAGCGTGAACGGGTCGCGGGTGCCGCCGGTCAGCTCCACCCAGATGGCCTTGGTCTGGGTGTACTCGTGCACCGCGTCGATGCCGTTCTCCCGGCCGAGGCCGGACAGGCCGAAGCCGCCGAAGGGAACGTCGGGGCCGACGACCCGGTAGGCGTTGATCCACACGGTGCCGGTGCGCAGCGCGTGCGCCACCCGGTGCCCGCGGTGGATGTCCTTGGTCCACACCGCGCCGGCCAGGCCGTAGCGGCTGTCGTTGGCCAGCGCGACGGCCTCGTCCTCGGTGTCGAACGGGATGACCGAGAGCACCGGGCCGAACACCTCCTCGCAGGCCACGGTCATGGTGGGCTTGACGTTGGTGAGCACCGTGGGCTGGACGAAGAAGCCGCCCAGCGCGTCGTCGGCGCGGCCTCCGGCGGCGACGGTCGCGCCCTCGCCTGCCGCGCCCTCCAGGAGCGACAGCACCTTGCGGTACTGCGGCTCGGTGGCCACCGGGCCCATCTCGGTCTCGGGTGCCTTCGGGTCGCCGAGCCGGATCGACCGGGCCCGGCCGGCGATCTTCTCCACCAGCGCGTCGTGCACCGGCCGGCTGACCAGCAGCCGCGAGCCGGCCATGCAGGTCTGCCCGGTGGCGGCGAACACCCCCGCCAGCACCCCGTTGCAGGCCGCGTCCAGGTCGGCGTCGTCGAAGACCACGTGGGCGGACTTGCCGCCCAGCTCGAGCAGCACGCCGGTGATGTTCGCGGCCGCCGCGGCGGCCACCTGCGCGCCGACGGCGGTCGAGCCGGTGAACGCGATCTTGTCGATGCCGGGGTGCCCGGCCAGGGCCTTGCCGACCGCGGGCCCGAACCCGGTCACCACGTTGAACACGCCCGGCGGGAATCCGGCCTCGTCCATCAGCGCGGCCAGCTCGACCGCGGAGGCGGGGGAGTAGTCGCTCGGCTTGGCCACCATCGTGCAGCCCGCGGCCAGCGCCGGGGCCAGCTTCCAGCACAGCAGCAGCAGCGGGGAGTTCCACGGCACGATCGCCGCGACCACGCCGGCCGGCTCGCGCCGGGTGTAGACGAGGAAGTTCGGCTTGTCGCCCGGGATGGTCGAGCCCTCGAGCTTGTCGGCCAGCCCGGAGAAGTAGTAGAACCACTGCGGGATCGTGCCGAGCTGACCGCGCATCTCGCGCAGCAGCTTGCCGGTGTCCCTGGTCTCGATCTCGGCCAGCCGGTCCGCGTCCCGGGCGATCAGGTCCCCGAGCCGGCGCATCAGCGCGGCCCGGCCGAACCCGGTGAGCTGCCCCCACGGCCCGGCCAGCGCCCGGCGGGCCGCGGCCACCGCGGCGTCGACGTCGGCGGCGTCGCCGTCCGCGGCCGACGCCCACGGCGCGCCGAGGTAGGGGTCGACGCTGTCGTAGCGCTGCCCGGACGCCGCCTCCGCCCGGCGCCCGTCGATCACGTGCTGGTACCGCGGCAAGTCGGTGCTAGTCATGGTCGGCGTGGTCATATGTCCTCCCAGGTAGGAATTCAGCCAGGACGGCTTCGGTATGTTCGCCCAGCGCCGGGACGGCGCCCATGGCCGCCTCGCGGCCGGGCACGGTCACCGGCGGGAGCAGCGCCCGCACCGGGCCGGCCGGGGTGTCCGCCTCGCGCCACCGGTCCCGGGCCGCGAGCTGCGGGTGCGCGGCGAACCCGGCGGGCGTGCGCAGCCGGGCGCTGGCGATGCCGGCCGCGTCCAGCCGCGCCACCACCTCGTCCGGGGTCATCGAGCCGAGCACTTCCTCAATGATCACGGTCAGCTCGCCGTCGTGCGCCACCCGGTCCGGGTTGCTGGCGAACCGCTCGTCGGCGACCAGGTCCGGGCGGCGGAGTACCTTCTCGCACAGCACCGCCCACTCGCGCTCGTTCTGCAGGCCGATGAACACCTCCCCGCCGCGAGCCTCATAGGGTCCGTACGGCGAGATCGACGCGTGCCGCGCGCCGGTCCGCCGCACGTCCTGCCCGCCGTAGACCGTGTAGTAGTAGGGCTGGCTCATCCACTCGCCCAGGGCATCGAGCAGGGACACCGTAAAGCTGGACCCGCGGCCGGTGCGCTCCCGCTCGTACAGCGCGGCCAGCACCCCGCTGTAGGCGTACATGCCGGCCGCGATGTCGGCCACCGAGATCCCCGCCTTGCACGGCTCGTCCGGGGTCCCGGTCACCGAGAGCAGCCCGGCCTCGCACTGCACCAGCAGGTCGTAGGCCTTCTTGCCGGCGTAGGGGCCGTCCGGCCCGTAGCCGGAGACCGACCCGCAGATCAGCCGCGGATGGCGGGCGCGGAGCTCGTCCGCGTCCAGGCCCAGCCGGGAAGCCGCGCCGGGCGCGAGGTTCTGCACGAACACATCCGCCTGGGCCAGCAGCGCGGCGAGGGCTTCAGCCCCGTCCGCGCTCTTGACGTCGAGCTCCACCGATTCCTTGCCCCGGTTCAGCCACACGAAGTAGCTCGCCTGGCCGAGCACGGACCGGTCGTAGCCGCGGGCGAAGTCGCCGTCCCCGCGCCGCTCGATCTTGATGACCCGGGCGCCGAGGTCGGCCAGCTGCCGGGTGGCGAACGGGACCGCGACCGCCTGCTCCAGCGCGACGACCAGCAGGCCGTCCAGCGGCAGCGCCGTGGCAGCAGGGCCGGTCACGATCGGGCCGGGTAGCGCTGGATGAGCTGGCGGGCGATGACGTTGCGCTGGATCTCGTTGGTGCCCTCGCCCACGATCATCAGCGGCGCGTCGCGGAAGTAGCGCTCCACGTCGAACTCGGTGGAGTAACCGTAGCCGCCGTGGATGCGGACCGCGTTCAGCGCGACCTCCATCGCGGTTTCCGAGGCGAACAGCTTGGCCATGCCGGCCTCCAGGTCGGCGCGCCGCCCGGAGTCGTAGCACCGAGCGGCGTACAGCACGAGCTGGCGGGCCGCGGTGAGCTTGGTGGCCATGTCGGCCAGGTAGTTGCCGATCGACTGGTGCTTCCAGATCGGCACGCCGAACGTCTCCCGCTGCTGCGCGTACCGCAGCGAGTCGTCCAGCGCGGCCTGGCCGACGCCCAGCGCGCGGGAGGCGACCTGGATCCTGCCGATCTCCAGGCCGCGCATCATCTGCGCGAAGCCCTCGCCCTCGCGTCCGCCCAGCAGCGCCGAGGCCGGGACCCGGTAGTCCTCGAAGCTGAGCTCGCAGCTCTCCACGCCCTTGTAGCCGAGTTTGGGCAGGTCGCGGGAGACGGTGAAGCCCGGACCCGGTTCGGCCAGGATGATGCTGATGCCGGCGTGCGCGGGCCGGGCCGCCGGGTCGGTCTTGCACAGCAGCGCGGTCAGCCCGGAGCGGCGGGCGTTGGTGATCCAGGTCTTCGACCCGTTGATCACGTAGCCGGCGCCGTCCCGGCGGGCCACGGTGCGCAGCGCCTGCAGGTCCGACCCGCCGCCCGGCTCGGTCAGCGCCATTGTCGCCCGCAGCTCGCCGGTGGCCATCCGCGGCAGGTAGGCGTCCTTCTGCCCCGGCGTGCCGAATGCCAGCAGCAGCTTGGCCACCACCGTGTGGCCGCCCATCGCCCCGGCCAGGCTCATCCAGCCACGGGCCAGCTCCTCGGTGATCCGCGCGTAGCAGGGCGTGCTGACCTGGGCATCTCCCCACGGCTCGGGGATAGCCAGGCCGTAGATGCCGAGCTGCTTCATCTGCTCGATGAGCTTGTCCGGGTAGGTGTTGGCGTGCTCCAGCTCGCGCACCACCGGCCTGACCTCGCGGTTGACGAAGTCCCTGACGAGCTCGACCATGGCCCGCTCGTCCTCGTTGAGCTCATCGATCATGGCAGCCACCTCCGCAGCACGCCCGCCGCGTTGTCCCAGGTCCACGAGGCCGGATCGGTGTCCAGGCCGCGCACGCAGTCGGCCAGCTTGGCGTGCAGCTGGGCCGGCGTGGGCGGCCGGGCCGGGGAACCCGGCGGGTACTGCTGGCTGGCCCGCAGTACCTCCCCGCTGTCGGTGTGGATCTCCGCTTCCAGCTCGCCGTCGAGCAGCCCGTCGCCGCCGGGTTCGAGCTTGACCTCGACCAGGCTGACCAGCCGCCGGGCCGCGTCCCGGTGCACCGCCTCGTCGGTGAAGCTGCCGAAGCCGGGGTATCGGTCCAGCAGCGCGGCCGCGGCGGCGTACTCCAGGCTGAACTTGCCCTGCAGCCCGGAGTCCGGCCGGTGGTGGATCAGCGGCACGACCGTGGCCTCCGGGGTGCGCAGCACGATCCGCCGTACCGCCGCGGGATCCAGCCGGGGGGCAAGCTCGGCCAGCGTGCTGATCGGCCGCTGCAGCGCGTAACAGCACGGGTAGAGCTTGATGGCCAGTCCGTTCGGTATCAAAGATCCTGACGGGTCCACCGCGGCCGGGTCACCGCCGACCAGGCCCAGCCACGCGTCGACCGCCGCGGGGTCGGCCTGCGCTCCGGCGGCCGCGAGCCGGGCCGCCCGGATCCCCGCCTCGACGGCGAAGCCGACCTGCAGCGACTTGGCGTCGGTGCCGAACGCCCGCTGCACCCCGCCGGCTGCGGGCACGGCCAGCGCCATGGCCGCCGCGATCTGCCCGGCCGGCAGCCCCAGCGCGACCGCCGCGCCGGCCGCGCTGGCCGGCGCCCCCGCCGTGCAGGTGGCGTGCCAGCCGGCCGAATAGTGCCGCCAGCCCAGCGCGGTGCCCAGCCGGGCCATCACCCCGGCCGCGGCCAGGTAGGCGCGCGGCCCGCCGCCGCCCGCCTGTTCCGACACGGCCAGGGCCGTCGGCACGCAGACCGCGCTGACGTGCGTGGTCGACGGCATGTGCAGGTCGTCGAAGTCCAGGACGTGGCCTGCCACGGCCCAGCGCGCGCCGTCGGGCAGGACCCCGTGGCCGGCGGCCAGCCGGGTGACCCGGTGGTCGCGGGCGGCCAGCGCGACCGCCACCGTGTCCCGCAGCGACCGGTCCGCCAGTTCCAGGTCGCCCGGCTCCGGCTCGAGCTGCGCGGCCCATTCGGCCAGCGTCTCGGCCACCGACGTCATTTGATCTCCTCAAGGAGCGTTATGCACGACCGGCTGCGAGTGCAGGCCTTCTGGGCCTGCGCGAGCGGTCGGTGCAGGTAGCACAGACAGCAACCTCAGCGGGTTCTTGCATAACGCGAACTATTGCATAAGACACGATGAACGATTTGTACGGCCATTTCCTCACAAAGGTGCGGCCTAAGTCAATCCGGGGCATACTTCGGGCATGGAGCTGCGCCCCGTCGCCTACCGGACCCTGGCCGCCCAGATCCGGAACGCGATCCGCGACGGCGAATACGCCGACGGCCGCCAGCTGCCCACCGAGGAGCAGCTCGCGGCCAGCTACTCGGTCAGCAGGCAGACCGTCCGGCGGGCGATGCAGGACCTGGTCTCCGAGGGGATCATCTACCGGGTGGCCGGCCGGGGCACCTACCCGGTCGCCGAGCAGGACCGGTACGTCAACCACTTCGGCTCCGTGGAGGAGCTGATGGCGCTGTCGCTGGACACCGAGTGCCAGGTGGTCAGCCCGCTGCAGCGCAAGGTCGACGTGGAGACCGCCAGCCGGCTCCGGCTGCCCTCCGACGAGATCTTCACCGTGACGCTGGTCCGCCGGCACGCCGACGTCCCGTTCTGCTACACCTCGGTCTACCTGCCGCCGCGGGTCGGGCAGCTGCTGTCTGGGTTCGGCGAGCTGGCCGCGGCGGGCCGGCGCAGCCGGGTGACGGTGATCGGGCTGATCGACGTGCGGACGGGCGGGTCCGTGGCCGCCGCGGAGCAGAGCGTCAGCGCGGCCGGCGCCCCCGCCTTCGCCGCCCGGCACCTGGGCTGCGACACCGGCCAGCCGCTGCTGCGGATCGACCGGCTGTACTTCGACGGCGACGACACCCCCGTCGAGCTCGCGGTCAGCTTCTTCGACCCCGAGCACTACTCCTACCGGGTCAAGCTCCGCCGCCGCTCGCTCTAGGTCCAGGCGGCGCCGGCCGATGCCTGGCCTGCGCGGACCGGCGAGCGCATGATGGGAGGTGCCGCAACACGCGGGGCCGGCGCCGGATCCGGGAGCCTGGGCCTGGCCGGCTGGTCCCGGGAAGGCCGGATGCGCAGTGAGCGAGGACACCGAGCGCGCCGAGGCGCCCGCCGCTCCGCCCGGGCCGGCCGCTCAGCGGATCGCCCGGCAGCGGCGCCCGACCGGCGCCCCGCCGCCGCTGCCGCATCCGATCCCGGTCAGCACCACGGCCTGGCTCCTGCTCGCCGCGGTCGTCCTGGCCGGCGCCTTCCTGGTGTCCGAGCTCACGCCCTGGCGCCGGGCCGACGACCAGGTCAGCACCTGGATCCTGCGCCAGCTCGCGGGGCTGCGGACTCCGTGGCTGACCGACGTCGCCACCGGGATCAAGGCGGCCGGCACCGGCTGGGGGGTCGCGATCGGCGTGTCGGTGGTGGTGCTGGCCATGGTCTTCCGCCGCTGGCGGCACCTGCTGGTCTTCCTGGGCAGCCTGATCTTCCTGGAAGTAGTCGCGGGGCAGCTGATCTACTTCGCCCTGTCCCGGCCGCGGCCGTACGGCGTGCTCATCATCGGCACCTGGGGCGGGTACTCGGCGCCGTCCATCCCGGTCGTCGCGCTCACGACCTTCCTCATGGGCGTGGTGTACTGCCTGGTCGTGCCGGGCCGCCCGCGCACCTGGGCCAAGGCCGTCGTGGCCGTGCTGGTGACGGTCTTCTGCCTGGCCCGCCTGTACCTGGCCGTGGACCACCCCGACGACGTGCTCTTCGGCGTGGCCCTGGGGGTAGCGGTACCGGTCGCGGCGTTCCGCTACTTCACCCCGAACGAGATATTCCCCGTCGTGTACCGCCGGGGCCGGACCGCCCACGTCGACGTCGGCGGCCGGCGCGGCGAGGCGATCAGGCTGGCCGTGCATGACCAGCTCGGGCTCGACGTGACCGAGGTCAAGCCGGTCGGCCTGGAGTCGTCGGCCGGCTCGACGCCGCTCCGGCTGCGCGTCGAAGGAGGCCCGGACGAGTACCTGTTCGCCAAGCTCTACACCAAGGGTCACGTCCGCGCCGATCGCGGGTACAAGCTGTGGCGGACGATCGGCTACGGCTCGCTGGAAGACGAGCATCCCTTCCAGACCGTGCGCCGGCTGACCCAGTACGAGGACTACGCCCTGCGGCTGCTGCGCGACAGCGGGATCCGCACGGCCCGGCCGTACGGGATCGTGGAGATCACCCCGGAGCGCGAGTACATGATCGTCACCGAGTTCTTCGCCGGCGCGGTCGAGATCGGCGAAGCAGACATCGACGATCAGGTGATCGACCAGGGACTGCTGCTGATCAGGAAGCTCTGGGACGCCGGGATCGCGCACCGGGACATCAAGCCGGGCAACCTCATGGTGCGCCGGGGGGAACTGCTGCTGATCGACGTGATGTTCGTCCAGGTGCGGCCCTCGCCGTGGCGGCAGGCGGTCGACCTGGGCAACATGATGCTGGTGCTCGCGGTGCGCACCGACCCGGACCGGGTCTACCAGCGGGCGCTGCGTTACTTCACCCCGGCCGAGCTCGCCGAGGCGTTCGCCGCCACCCGCGGGGTGGCCAGCCCGACCCAGCTGCGCGCGTTCATGAAACGAGATCCGCGCGACGTGCTCGGCACGTTCCGGGCGCTGGCCCCGCCCCGGGAACCGATCGCGCTGCAGCGCTGGAGCCTGCGCCGGGTGGGCCTGGCCCTCGCGGTTCTCGCGACCGCCGTCGCCGCTCTTTGGCTCGGCGGCCAGGCCTTCCGTCCGGTGGGAGACATCGGAGCCTATGCGCCGCCGTGCGGGATCGGCCACTCGATGATCCTGGCCGCCCAGGCGGTCCCGTCGGCGGCGCTGGTGCCCTGCGTCGCCGCGCTCCCCTCGGGCTGGCAGGTGGGCGGCGCCGACATCGCCACCGGGCATTCGGTGTTCTGGCTGGACTCCGATCAGGCCGGCGCCGCGGCCGTCACCATCACCCTGTCCGCGACCTGCGACGCTTCCGGCGCCAGGCCGGTCCCGTCCGACCAGCCGGGAACGCGGCGCTTCGACCGCGAGCTGAGCCAGCACCCGCAGTTCGCCGCCCTGCGCTTCTACACCTTCCCCGGCGGGTGCGTCACCTACCGGTTCCGCTTCGTGCCCGGCGCGTCCCCGCTGCTCGCCATCCCGGTCAACGGCGCGGTGGGCTTCGTGCCCCGGTCCAGGCTGGTCGATCACATCAGGAACACGGAGGGCCTGACGCTGTGCGGGCGGGGTGCGCCGTGTCCGGGGTGAGCCGGCCGGAAGAGCCGGTGCTGGCCGCCGCGGAGGGGCCGCGGGCCTGACCGGCCTCGGCATCTCCTCGGGAGCGGCCGTGTCCGCGGTGCTCACCTTCCGGCTCGCCACCTACCCGCTGCCCGTGCTGCCCGGCTGGATCTCCTCGCACCTGCTGCAGCGCAAGGGCTACATCTAGCCGCCCTCATTCCGTGACGATGGCCCGCAGCACGTTCAGCTTCGCGGCCCGGCGGCTGGGCAGGATCGCCGCGACCACGCCGGCCAGGCCGGCCAGCAGGATGATGATGATCAGGGTCAGGTACGGCACGCTGAACACGGACAGTCCCTGGTTCTTCTGGGCCAGGACGAGCGCCCAGCCGAAGAACACCCCGACCACCAGCCCGAGGAACGTGCCCTGCAAGGCGATGATCACCGACTCCCAGCGGATCGTGCTGCGGAGCTGGCGGCGTGTCATCCCCACCGCGCGCATCACGCCGAGCTCGCGGGTGCGCTCGAAGATCGACAGCGCGAGCGTGTTGCCGATGCCGAGCAACGCGATGACGATCGCCAGCGCGAGCAGCGTGTAGATGAGCGCCAGGACCTGGTTGATCCCCTTGGTCTGCTCCGCCTTGTAGGCGGCCTGGTCCTGGACGGTGGTGCCGGGTGCGTACTGGGCCGCCACCGTCTTGACTGCGGCCAGCGCGGCCGCGGTGGTCACGCCGGGTGCCTTCTTCACGAACACCTGGGTGTCGTAGTGGGGCGCGGCGAAGTTGGCGTCGTAGCCGGGCGTGCCCAGGAAATAGCTGGTCTTGCTGCCCGGATTGGCCGACGGCGCCGCCTGGTTGTCGCCGTAGATGAGCGCGACCCGCAGCGTCTTCGCACCCGTGTCGCGGAACACGACGGACACGGGGCTGCCGAGCGTGAGGTGGTGCTTGGCGGCGTCGCCGGAGTAGACGGCGATGCCGTCCGCGCCCAGGGCGCCGATCGACCCCTGCACCGGGCTGACGTTGAAGATCTGGCCGGCCGTGCGGGGATCGACCGCCGCGATCATGACCGGCTGGCCGAGGATCAGCATGGATCCGGTGCGTTCCCCGGTGGCCGCGGCCACCTGCGGGAGCGTGTTCAGCCGCTGGGCCAGCGCGGGGGCGACGCCGCCGCCCGACGACCCGGCGCCGGAGTTGATCACGAAGTCACCGGTGAAGGTCCGGTCGATGGTCGCGTTGATCGACGCCTTGGCCGAGGAGGCGAAGATCGAGATGAACGCGATCAGGCCGACCCCGATCATCAGCGCGGACGCGCTGGCCGCGGTGCGCTTGGGGTTGCGCATGGTGTTCTCCCGGGCCAGGGTGCCGGTCACGCCCTTGATGCGGGGCAGCGGAGCGCCGATCGCCCGGCTCAGCGGCAGCGCGATCGTCCGGCCCAGCACCGACACGCCGAGGAAGACCAGCAGCACGCCGAAGCCGACGACCAGGAAGGCGCTGGACACGTGGCCGAACAGGCCGGTGAACAGCGCGGCCACCCCCAGCGCCAGGATGGACAGGCCGACAATCAGGCGCTGCTTGGAACCGTAGCCGGTGCTGCCTACGGTCGCCTCCTGCATGGCCGCGACGGGCGGCACCTTGGCCGCCTTGCGGGCGGGGGAGATGGCCGCGATCAGGGTGACGCCGATCCCGATCACCAGCGAGACCACCACCGTTCTGGCGTTGAGGACCAGGCCCCCGCCAGGGAGGCTGAGCCCGAACACGGACAGCAGCGCCTTGAGGCCCGCGGCCACCGCGACCCCCGCGGCCAGCCCGAGCAGCGCGGCGATGACGCCGACCGCCAGGGCCTCGACGAGCACCGAGGCGAGGACCTGGCGCCGGCTGGCGCCCAGCGCCCGCAGCAGGCCGTTCTCCCTGGTGCGCTGGGCCACGGTGATGGCGAACGTATTCAGGATGATGTAGGCGCCGACCACCAGGGCCACGATGGCGAAGATCAGGAAGAACTTGCTGAAGATCGACAGGGCCTTCTGGAACTGGTCCTGTTGTTCCTTGATGGCTGCCGCCCCGGTCAGCGCCTCGGTGCCGGGCGGCAGCACGCGCTTCAGGTTGCTGACCAGTTGCTGCTGGGACACCCCCCGGTCGGCGACGAAGCCGATCGAGCTGAACTTGCCGGGTTCGGCGACCAGCCGCTGGGCGACCGGCGTGGTGAACAGCACCACGGACGCGCCGGCCAGGTTGTCGGCGGTGCCGAAGCCCGCGATCCCCGCGATGCGCACCCGCTGCGGCGGCCCGTTCGCGATCACCGTCGTGGTGTCGCCCACGGCCAGGTGGCCGAGCCTGGCGCTCTGCTTGTCGATCACGACCTCGTCGGGCGCCTGCGGGGCATGCCCGGCCACCAGGTGGAACGGGTTGAGGGCCGGGACGGTGCTCCAGTTGCCGCCCAGAGCGGGCGCGCCGTTCCCCGGGTTGCCGATCGGCTTGCCGTCCTTGCCGATCAGCCGCGCGTACCCGAAGGCGCTGCCCGCGGCGGCGGCGACTCCGGGCACGTGGCTCAGCGCCGGGACCAGGGACGCGTCGATATCCGGCCGCTGTTCGCCCATCTGATTCGGCCCGTTGAAGACCGCCTTGGCCCGGACGAGGGCGTCGGTGCCCTGGTAGACGCTGGCCGACAGGTTGTTGAAGATGTTACTCATGGTGTCGGTGAGCACCAGCGTTCCCGCCGTGAACGCGACCCCGAGTATCACCGCGAGGGCCGTGGTGACCAGCCTCAGCTTGCGGGCGAGCAGGCTTTGCAGGGCGATTGTGAACATTGCTGCTCACTCCCCG
>Ga0335069_10011053_pt1 | contig 12769 bp, 11 predicted proteins | sample Lox_Sample_11_FD_206714 | JGI IMG/M metagenome (GOLD analysis project Ga0335069, IMG submission 206714) | Soil microbial communities from Loxahatchee National Wildlife Refuge, Florida, United States - Lox_Sample_1.1 | ecosystem: Environmental > Terrestrial > Soil > Wetlands | place: USA... | reverse complement strand
CACTGTTCACTGCAGAATCGGCACTCCGGCAATGCGCTGCTGCCACTCCGCCGGGCCGGTCTGGTGGACGCTGGCGCCTTTGCTGTCGACCGCTACGGTGACGGGCATGTCCACCACGTCGAACTCGTAGATCCCTTCCATGCCGAGATCGTCGAAGGCCAGGCGCCGCGCGCCCTTGATGGCTTTGGAGACGAGGTAGGCTGCGCCGCCCACGGCCATCAGGTAGACCGCGCCAAACTCCCGGATGGCCTTGATCGCGGCCGGCCCGCGCTCGGCCTTGCCGACCATCCCGAGGAGGCCGGTTTCCCTGAGCATCTGGCGGGTGAACTTATCCATGCGGGTGGCGGTGGTGGGACCGGCAGGCCCGATGACCTCTTCGCGCACGGGATCGACGGGGCCGACGTAGTAGATGAAACGGTCTGCAAAGTCGACGGGCAGCTTTTCGCCGCGGCTCAGCATGTCAGTCATGCGCTTGTGGGCGGCGTCGCGGCCGGTGAGCAGTTTGCCTGAGAGGAGGAGGACTTCGCCGGGCTGGAAGGTGGCGGCTTCTTCGCGCGTGACGGAGTCGAGGTTCACGCGGCGCGCGCCCACCGGGTTGTAGGTCAGCGTGGGCCAGTCGCCGAGGCTGGGCGGATCGAGATACACCGCCCCGCTGCCGTCGAGGACGAGATGCGCATGCCGCGTAGCCGCGCAGTTGGGAATCATAGCCACCGGCAGGTTGGCGGCGTGCGAAGGCGCATCCAGCACCTTTACGTCGAGCACGGTGGTGAGCCCGCCGAGGCCCTGCGCGCCGATGCCCAGGCGGTTGACCTTGTCGTAGAGCTCCACTCTCAATTTTTCGGCGGTGGTTGCGGGGCCGCGTGCGATGAGGTCCTGGATGTCGATGGGATCCATGAGCGACTGCTTGGCCAGCAGCATGGCCTTCTCCGCGGTGCCGCCGATGCCGATGCCCAGCATGCCCGGCGGACACCAGCCGGCGCCCATGGTCGGTACGGTCTTCAGGACCCATTCGACGATGGAGTCCGAGGGATTGAGCATGGCGAACTTGCTCTTGGCTTCGGAGCCGCCGCCCTTGGCCGCCACTGTGATCTCGATCGTGTTGCCCGGCACCAACTCGACGTTGACCACGCTGGGCGTGTTGTCGCGGGTGTTCTTGCGCGCGCCGGCGGGGTCGGCCAGCATGCTGGCGCGGAGGGGGTTGCCGGGATCGAGATAGGCCTTGCGCACGCCTTCGTCGACGATGTCCTGGAGACTGAGGGTGGGGGTGTCGCCGTTGGGGCCGGCGAAGCGCACATTCATGCCGATCTTGAGGAAGACGTTGACCACGCCGGTGTCCTGGCAGATGGGGCGATGGCCCTCGGCGCACATGCGGCTGTTGATGAGGATCTGCGCCATGGCGTCTTTCGCCGCGGGCGACTCTTCCTTCTCGTAGGCCTTCGCCAGGTTCGTAATGTAGTCGGCGGGGTGGTAATAGCTGATGTACTGCAGCGCGCCGGCCACGCTGTCGATCAGGTCCTGCTGGCGGATGACGGTCATGAAGATTCCCTCGAAGAACACCACCATTGAGGGTAAAGGACGGCTGCAGGAGCAATCTACCTGGGCTTGCAAGCTGGATCGTTCCAGCCCACATCGACCTCGAAGATCCGCAAGCTCAGGAACCCTCCAGGAGATGTCTGGATGGCAGCATACGCTCATGCAGAATGCGGCCGATGATGATGCCATCTTCCTCCCGCCGATAGAAGACGACGTGCTTCTCATGCTCCATTCGCCGGTATCCGCGACGAACCGTGTCGCACGGCCGTCCCATCTCCGGCGTTTCGGCGAGCTGCCTGAAACATGCCTCAAGGCTGTCAAGATATCGATAAGCCTGATCCGGTCCCCAGGTGTCCAGGGTGTAATCGGCGATCCCGGTCAGGTCGAGCCGTGCGAGTTTGGAAAGCCGGTAAGCGGCCACCGCCTACACCGTGCCCGTCACCAGCGCCCGCCTGCGGATGCGTTCGCGAACCTCGCCGATGACATCGCCATCGGCAACTCCGCTCTTCTCGCCGGCGTCGATCGCGGCCCGCAGCGCCTCCAACCTCGCCTGATCTTCGCGCTCGGCCTGATCCAGGGCCCGCAGGCCTGCGCGCAACACTTCGCTGGCATTGGCATACTGCCCGCTGCGAATCTTGGCGTCAACGAAGCTGTCCATCTGGGGAGTCAGATTGATGTTGCGCGTGGGCATGGAATCCTCCACCTTTCCCATGGTATCCGCACTGGCAATAGTTGGCAATCTACGCGCAGCACGGATGTTGGGGGCGCGTCGAGCGGCTCAGAAACCCGGCTTTCACAATCCATTCAGCGAATCCTAAGGTGCGCGGTGGTAGCGTTACTGTGGTTCTCGCAGCGGCTTTTGAAGACTCCACAAACCTTCCAACCATGATCCCAACCAGGAGATACCTCGATGCGCTTTCTGCATACTGCACTGATCGCGGCGGCAATGCTGCCCCTCGCGCCTTCCTTGTCGGCGCAAAGCTGGAATGTCGACCGTACGATGCACATTGGCGGCGCAGGCGGCTGGGACTACGTGACCGCCGACCCTGAGACCCATCGACTCTTCGTTACCCGCTCCACGCACACGCAGGTCATTGACGCTGATTCCGGCAAGGTGCTGGGCGACATTCCCGGGCAGAAGCACTCGCATGGCGTGGCCATCGTCCCGGCGCTGAACCGCGGCTTCATCACCGACGGCGGCGGTGACGGCGCCATTGTAATCTTCGACCTCGAGACATACGCGGTGCTGGGGACGCTGGACGCGCTGCCGGATGCGGACGGCATTATCTACGACGCGGCGCAGAACCTCGTACTGGCCGTCTCTGGCGACAAGGGCGTACTGATGACCCTCAAGCCGGATGTGGATCCGAAGAGCGGCAAGATCGACGAGCCGATCGAGCTGGGCGGCTCGCCCGAGTTCCTCGCCACCGACGGCAGCGGCAAGGCCTTCGTGAATCTCGAAGACAAGGACTCGGTGGCCGAAGTCGACCTGAAGGCGCGCAAGGTGCTCGCCCGCTGGCCTGTCGCCCCGGGCGGTCATCCGGTGGGCCTCGCGATCGACAGGAAGACGCACCGGCTTTTCGTTGGCTGCCGCAATCCGCAGAAGCTGGTCATCATGAGCACGGAAGACGGCAAGATTCTCGGTTCCGTTCCCATCGGTGCAGGCGTTGACGCCACCGCCACCGATGGCGGCCAGGCCTTTGCCTCCTGCCGCGACGGCTCGCTGACCGTCGCCGCCGAAAAGGGCGGCACGTACGTGGTGGAGCAGACCGTGAAGACGCCGCAGGGCGCGCGCACCATGGGCCTCGACACGTCCATGCACAAGCTCTACATGCCTACTGCGGAGTTCGAAGCTCCCGCGGCCGGCGCCGCCAATGCCCGGCCCAAGGCGAAGCCCGACACGTTCATGATCGTCGTGGCCGGCAGCAAGTAGCCTCACACAACGGATGCCCCGGGTCTCCGGTGTTGGAGGCCTGGGGCGTCATTGTCTGCGGATACGCGTTCTGTCCCTCTCCGGCAAAACCAGCGATCGAGGGTTCTGTCCGGTTCCCTGGGTTGTTGCCACTCTCTGCCGGTCGCGTCAAACTGCGTGATCTGGCTTCGGCACAGGCGTGAGCGGCCCCGCCTTCCTGCAACCTCCGCGTGGTCCTTCCAATGGGACACGGGGCCCACTCAGCCGGCTCGGCCCGCACCTGATTATCCGGGACGGATCGCGCTCTGTGGCCGCCCTCACAGATCTCCGCAGTCTTCCCGTCTATAATTCCTGCCGGATTACGAGCGCCACGCGTGTGACCCTTTGGGCCTGTCGCGCTCGCTATCCCGAGGAATTCGATGAAAAGGACAGGCATAGCGGCGTTATTTGTTCTCCTTTGTTCCGTTCCCGCATCTGCCAAACCCAATGAGTTCTACCCTGTCACCTGCGACGACCTCTGGGCGGCCGTGAAGGACACGCTGGGCAACCAGCACAATTACGGGATCGTCTTCATGAGCGATGACGAGCTGAAGGTATCGTTTGTCGTCGTCGGCGACCTGACCCTGTTCACCGACAAGGTGGCGCTAAGCGCGACGGACGGGGGCTGCGCGATGAAGACGAAGATCACCGACAGTGGACCGGATAATACGAACTGGCGGCAGTTCCACAATCGCGTGGGGAAGTCGCTGGCCAGGCTGCAGGCCGCAAAGGCGGGCCCGTCTTCGAATTCGGCCGGGAAATCGTAACATAGCTGACAGGCGAAGTTCCGCCCCCATGCGGATTGGGAGTACAATTCCGCAGGAATCCCAAGGACCTTCTGGAATCGCTGCGCCTCCGCTCTGACGCGGAAGGAGGAGGACCGATGAAGCACAAGCACGAGGGCCGCCATAACTCCGCCGCTTCGGCCAAGGGAGCCGGCCAGACGGGCGGCGATCCCACCCAGCCCGCCGCCGTTCCCGCCGAAACCTTCTGCATCGGCGAGGATTGCCGCTACAGCAAGGAACTGCGCAAGCTGCATGTGGAACTGGCCAAGCTGCAGGAGTGGATTCGCCACGAAGGCCTGCGCGTGGTGGTGATCTTTGAAGGCCGCGATGCGGCAGGGAAGGGAGGCGCCATCAAGCGCATCACCGAACCGCTCAACCCGCGCATCTGCCGGGTGGTAGCTCTCGGCACGCCTACCGAGCGAGAGAAGACGCAGTGGTATTTCCAGCGCTATGTGACCCACCTGCCCGCCGCGGGAGAGATGGTCCTGTTTGACCGCAGCTGGTATAACCGCGCCGGCGTGGAGCACGTAATGGGCTTCTGCACCGAGCAGGAGTACCAGGATTTCATGCAGAGCTGTCCGGAGTTCGAGCGCATGCTGGTCCGCTCCGGCATACGCCTCATCAAGTACTGGTTTTCAGTGAGCGACGAAGAGCAGGAGCGCCGCTTCCAGGAGCGGATGACGAACGTGACCAAGCGGTGGAAGCTGAGCCCCATGGACCTGGAGTCGCGGAAACGCTGGGCAGACTACTCACGGGCCAAAGACGAGATGTTCGCGGTGACCGACACCAAGCAGGCGCCGTGGTACGTGGTGAATTCCAACAACAAGGAGGCGGCGCGCCTCAACGTCATTCGCCATCTGCTTTCGCTCTTCAAGTACAAGGACCTCACGCCCAAGCCCGTGCCGCTGCCGCCCATCGGCAAATCGAAGTACGTGCGGCCGCCGATCCAGGAGCAGAACTTTGTGCCGGAGATCTATCGCGCAACCGGCGCAGCTACGCATTGAACACGTTTTTGAAGACCCTCATGATCAGGTCCGCCACAGGTGACGCATTCGATTGCCGCGCCAGCGCCTGAGCTTGTCGCAGATGGCCTGCGATCCCGCGTGCTAGACTTCCGACGAATTCGCTTCAGGTTCGCAATGAGCCGCCAATGCGCCGGACCTCATGAGGACCATCGCCACCGTACATCGGAGACTTCATGCCGTCCTCGGGTCGTGATTCGTTCTCGTCCGTTACGCGCCGCCGGTTTATCCAGGCTGCCGGAGCCGCCACCGTTCTCGGCGCCAGTCCGCTTGCCCGCGCGGCCCGCGTGGGCCCCAACGACCGCATCACCATCGGCGTCATCGGCTGGGGCATGATGGGCCCTGCCAACACCAAGGCCTTCCTCGGGGAGAGCGATTGCCAGGTGGTCGCCGCATGCGACATCCACAAGGGCCATCTGCAGGAGGCAGTGGGCACGGTCAACCAGCACTACGGCAACCAGGACTGCAAGGCCTATCACGATTACCGCGAGATGATCGCGCGCGCTGATATCGATGCCATCATGATCGCCATCCCCGATCACTGGCACGCCATTGTTGCCACCGAGGCCGCCCGCCGCAAGAAGGACATCTACGGTGAAAAGCCGCTGGCCAAGACGATTGCCGAGCAGCAGGCCATTGTGCGCGCCGTGCAACAGAACAACGTGATATGGCAGACGGGCTCCTGGCAACGCTCGCTGCCCAGCTTCCACAAGGCGGCGGAGATCGTGCGCAACGGCCTTATCGGCAACGTCACGCACGTCGAGGTGGGCCTTCCCGGCGGCCATCACGACTTCCCCAACACCACGCCGCCGCTGATGAAGAGGCTGGCCTCGCTACCCGACAAGATTGAGAGCCCGGCGCAGATCACGCCCGGCACGCCGGCGTGGGATATGGCTGTGAGCGACCCGCCCGAGGATCTCGACTACGACACATGGATCGGCCCGTCGAAGATGGAACCGTATGTGGATGTGCGCGTCTACCAGAACTGGCGGTGGAACTACAACACCGGCGGCGGCCAGCTTCTGGACTGGATCGGCCACCACGGCGACATTGCGCACTGGGGACTGGGGTTCGACCGCTCCGGCCCGTCGGAGGTGAAGGGTTTCGGCGACTTCCCGCCGCGCAATGCTATCTGGAACACGGCGACGAAATACACCATCGAGTGCACGTATCGCAAACAGGTGACCGGCTACGCGAACGATGTGAAGATGACGATCGCGGGCGGCTCGAAGGCGATTGCGATGGGCACGAAGTGGATCGGCACGGATGGCTGGGTTTGGGTGGACCGCGATGGCTTTGACGTTTCGAATCCCGAGTGGCTCAAGGGCGACGCGCTGCCCGACGATTTACGCAAGGTCAAGCTCTACGAGTCAAAGGAGCACCGACGGAACTTCCTCGACTGCGTGCGCTCGCGCAAGCCGACCATCACGCCGGTAGAGACGGCGCATCATTCGACGCTCCCAGGGCACCTGGGGCTGATTTCGATGATCGTGGGCCGCAAGCTGCATTGGGATGTGGCGAAGGAGCAGATCCTGAACGACTCCGGTGCGACGGAACTGATGGCGCGTCCGTATCGGGAGCCGTACAAGCTGGGGTGAGCGGGCGCGAAAGCCCCAGCATCCTCATGCGGACGTTGCACCAGGTTCAGGGGAGAGGTTGCGGCACGTGCGGGTCCCCGCCGTCGGGACATCCCGGGATCTCGAAATCCACCTCGCATGCGGTCGCCTTCAGAACCAGAGTACGGTCGCGTGTCAGCAGGTCAAGCCAGACACTCCGGTCGACCTGCGGGTAGCGAAGCGCAGCGAAGGCGATCCATGCATCGCGATATTTGAGCCAGGCCCTTTCCGTGTTGCGAATCCCATCCGGATCAACCGCCCCGTATTCATCCTTGTGTTGCTGGGCGCTGGTCATGATCGCCCGGTATTCCTGATTCAGAGCCGCGTCGGCCGCCTCCGGGTGTGGTTCCGCGGCGGCCGGCAGGTGCCCGGCTTCGAAGGATTCAAGCGCCGCCGCGAAGTCGTTGTGCACGGCCGCCTCGGCATCCACTTCGAAGACCGCGCGCATGGTCCCTGCCATATTGACCTCGCCTCTGCCATGCGCTGCCGCGTATGCACCCTCGGCTTTCAAAAGAGTCGCGAATGCCGCTTTCTGAGGCGCCGTCCATTTCGAAGTGATTTGCGCGAAACGTGCCCCCCGATCGTCGTCGTTGAGAACTTCCTGCCAGTTCGCACAGATGGCGACTTCCGGCGTAACAGGACTCCCATCGCACATGTTGAAGTACTCTTTCTTCGACTTGGGCGCGGGCTCCGCCAGCAGGTCTTCGAGATCATCAATGTGCGCCGTGGTCAATGTTTGAAGCTTTGCGCTCTCGCATGCAAATCGCAAGGCGAGCCGCACGTCCCGCGGAACGCCGACTCCGTTGGCATAGATGTTGGCTAGCGTTTCGAGGCCGTCGTCTCCGGGGCCGCCTTGCACTTGACCGTCTTTGAGGAAGAGAGCGCGTTCTTTCCACGCGCATTTGCGCGCCGCCTCGGTATCCTGCTGTTCGCCCCCAAACCCGTAGTAGCGCCACAGCGAATGACACGACGGCAGGGAAGTCGGCGCTCGGACAGTTGATGCTTCTTCGGGGAGCGGAACGTGAAAGTACGCCTGGCACTTCTGGTCGATCTGGGCTGCGTGTTCCGGGGAGGCTTGCCCGGCGCTGGGAATGATCAGCAGAATTGAAACTGCCGGAAGTGCGACGTGCCGCAGTTTTGGCCTCATGCTACTCATTCAGCGCCGATCGCAAGTCGGTGTGATTGAAATCGTCGCCCTTGAAGAGAATGGGCTCACGTTTGTCGCGGGCCAGCGCATAGCTGAAGCAATCGCCGAAGTTCAGTTGCGCCGGGTGGCCGCTGCCTTTGCCGTAGTCGCGATAGGCCTGGCGCGCGATGCGCGCCTGCTCTGCCGTCAGGGGCTCGACAGCGATGTGAGCTTCATCGATCAATTCGTCATATCTGCGACTTAGCACGCCACTCTTCCAGCGGTCCACGAGGATGCTCCCTTCAAAGTACGTCGCCGCCGACATCGATGTTTGGTGGCTAGCCTCCAGAGACCGTGAGAAGATTTCCCAACCCTCTTCTCGTTTGAGGATTGTCATCAACGCAGAAGTGTCGACGATCATCGCGGCAATCCAGTCTCCGGATCGTATAACTCATCCATGAGTTCTTTCGAGGTACGTCCGTCATCCATGATTGCTGCAGTTTCCTTCGTTATGTCGGCCAGCCAATCTGTCAACCCTGCTTTCGGATTAGCTTTTTGCCGCTCCAACCGTTCCCGCAATGCATTTTCAACGGCCGTGGTGAGAGTTTCGCCCGTCTGGTCCGCTAACTGGCGTGCCAGATCGTAGACCTCGCGGCTCTTGATGTTAAGGCTTGTGGCCATGGCGTCTACCTTTCTACCACTACGATCTACCATTCTACCATCGGAATTGCCGAGCGCATTCAAACGTCCCGTACCCTAAGCTAGAGGAGTATGGCCGACTACCCGCTCGACTCCGTGCCGGATGCAAAGCCCCTCACCATGCCCGCTCCGGGTGAACAGCCCGCGCCGGACACCGTCTTCGATGTGCTGGTCATCGGCGCCGGTCCCACGGGTCTCTCCTGCGCCATCGAGGCTCAGCGCGCTGGCCTTCGCACCGTTCTGGTCGACAAGGGCTGCGTTTGCAATTCGCTCTTCCACTACCCGTCGCACATGACGTTCTTCACCACGTCGGAGCTGCTGGAGATCGGCGACATTCCGTTTCCCAGCCCCAATGCCAAGCCCAACCGGAACGAGGCGCTCGAGTACTACCGCCACGTTGCCGCGCACTACAAGCTCGACGCCCGCCAGTACCAGCGGGTGGAGCGTATCGAAGGCGCGGACGGGAACTTCACCGCGCACCTCGCCGACCGCTTCGGCCGCCCCGGCGCGCTGCATGCGCGCAAGCTGATCGTATCCACCGGCTACTACGACATCCCCAACCTGCTGAATGTGTCCGGCGAGAGCCTGAGCAAAGTGCATCACTACTACAACGATCCCCATCCCTACTTCGGCACCGACGTCGTCGTCATCGGCGGCAAGAACTCCGCCGCCATCGCCGCGCTGGAGTTGTGGCGCCACGGCGCCCGCGTCACCCTGGTCCATCGCGGCCCCGAAATGCACCGCCACGTCAAGTACTGGATCAAGCCCGACGTCGAGAACCGCATCAGGAACGGCGAAATTCGCGCCCACTTCAACTCGCGCGTGGTCGAGATCACCCCTGATACGGCGACCATTGAGACGCCCGCCGGCCGCCAGGTTCTCTCGAACGACTTCGTGTTCGCTCTCACCGGCTACCGGCCCGATTTCAGCTTCCTCGAAAGCCTCGGTGTCCGCTTCGAAGGCCCCGACCGCCTCCCCGTCTGCGACGCGGAAACCCTGTGCAGTAACGTCTCCGGCATCTATCTTGCCGGCGTCATCGTGGCCGGATCCCGCACCAACGAGATCTTCATCGAGAATGGACGCTTCCACGGAAAGCAGATTGCCCGGGCGCTGGCTTCCTCCTGATTCATGCCCCCTAAATCGCGTTCCTGTACACTGAAGCTCATAATCCCCTCGTCCCCCTCGAGGTCCGTGCATGCGGTGGTGGCCCCGCTCCATTCGATGGCAGATGTTCCTTGGGCTTGCCCTGCTTGAAGCCCTGTCCATCGCCCTGTTCGCTACCGTGCTGGTGCGCCTGCAGCAGCAGGAGAGTCATCGCCGTGCCGCCGATCGCCTTTCCCATCAGGCAGATTCGCTCAGCGGACAGGTGCAGTTGGCGCTGCTGCAAAAGCGCGAAGACTGGGTCCCGGTGTCCGTCCGCATCATGGGCCGCGCCCCCAGCGTGGACCGCGCCCGCCTCACCGATCCTGCCGGCAATGTGCTTGCCGACAGTGGAGAACCTCCCGCGCCTCTCACCCCTGCGGAGCGCATTCAGACCCCGCGCCTCCGCGGCAGAAGCGCACGGGTATTCAGCCTGGAAGACAACCAGTGGGAGGCGGTCGAGCCCATTTACGACGGCTCCGTCCTGTATGGCTATGCGTGGATCCTGTCGGATCGTGCCTGGGACACCGCTGAGGTCAGCGGCATCATCCGCAGCACCGCCCTGTTCGGACTGATCTGGGTCATTGCCTCGCTCCTGCTGGTCTGGGTATTGTCCCGCAGCATTTCGCGCCCGCTTGCCGTACTGCACCGCGGCACTCGCGAACTCGTGTCCCTGCCTGAATCCAGCGGCAGCTTTCCGCTGCCCGTTCCCGTCAAAAATGAGATCGGCGACCTCATCGAGGCCTTCAATCGCATGGTGGCGGCCATTGAGGAGCAGCGCTCCGGCCTGCACGACGCCCTCTCCCTGCTCGACTCCATGCTGGCCAACGCCCCTGTCGGCTTTGCCTTCTTTGATCGTTACGGGCGCATCGTGCGCGTCAACCAGGTCTTCGCCGACCTTCACGGCCATCCCGTCAGCCGTCATCTCGGCCGCACACCTGCCGAGATCTTCCCCGCCAAGGTGGCCGCGCAGTACGACCATGGCCTGCAGGCCGTCTTTTCCACCGGCGAGCCGGTCAATGACCTTGAATTCCGCGGCGAGGGCCCGTCCGGCCCCTGGACCTGGCTGGTCAGCGCCTACCCCGTCCGCACCAGCCCCACCCAGGTGCGCTGGGCGGGCGTCATCATCCGCGACGTCAGCGAGCGCGTGCGCGCGGAAGAAGCTCTTCGCAAGACCGAAAAGCTCGCCGCCACCGGCCGCCTCGCTGCCTCCATCGCCCACGAGATCAACAATCCCCTGGAGGCCCTGACCAACCTGCTTTACCTGCTGCGCAACTTCACCGGCATTACCGGAACTGCCCTCGACTACGTCCGCATGGCGGAGCACGAGACCCGCCGCATTTCCGAAATTGCCCAGCAGACCCTGCGCTTCTACCGCCAGTCCACGCTGCCCGTGCGCGCCTGCGTGGCTGAGCTCATCAACCCCATCCTCGACCTCTACAAGTCACGCACCAACACCCTGAATATCGAGATCGAGCGCGACTTCGATGCCGAAACGACTCTGTTCTGCTACGAGGGAGAAATCCGCCAGGTTCTTGCCAACCTGATCGGTAACGCCATTGACGCCACCGCCGGGGGAGGCCGCCTCGTGGTTCGCGCGCGCAATTCCCGCCACTGGTCCGACTCCCAGATCTCCGGCGTCCGCATCACCATCGCCGACACCGGCATCGGCATGACCCCCGACGTCCGTAACCGCATCTTCGAGGCCTTCTTTACCACCAAGGAAGACGTCGGCACCGGCCTCGGCCTCTGGGTCAGCCACGAGATCATCCAGAAGCACCGGGGCGTCATCCACGTCCGCAGCCGCGCCGGCGTCCGCGGCCAGCCCTCCGGGACCGCCTTTCAGCTTTTCCTCCCCGATGACGAGACGCTGGCCGCCCGGGCCCGCCCCACCCCGGAATAGGGTTTCCAGGCCGCTGCTGTCGGGCCAGACCCCTGACCCCTGGTCCGTGTTCTCTCCGGAACTTTTCCCGCCAATTAGGGTTTAAGGAAACGACACAGAAAGCCCGGTCCGCGTCTAAAGAGACAGACGTTCCAAAACGCAGCTCAGCTCCTGCAGAGGAGAACGGCATGATGAAGACGTATTGGCTGAACAAATTGAAATTGCAGACCCTTGCGGCCACCGCAGCCCTGGCCTTTTCGAGTGCGCTCCTGCTTGCCCAGACACCCGCTTCCCCGGGAGGACAACGCACCGACGGTCAGATTGAGATGGATGTCGTCCACGCGCTCGACGCCTCGGATGCGCTGAAAAACGACCTCATCACCGCCGCCACCATCCAGGGGGAAGTTACGCTTTCCGGAACCGTGGCCAGCGATGCGGACCGCCAGCTCGCCGAGTCCATCGTCGCCAAGGTCCCAGGAGTCACGAAGGTCAATAACAAGCTCAGTGTGGGCAATCCCGCCAACGATCCCAACAATACGGGCGCCACGGACGAGAATTCCGCTCCGCCGGTGGCCGACGACCAGCAAGACAACGGTGAGCAGGCACAGCAGGACAACGGCCAGCAGCCCGGCTATGCCCCTGCGCCCAGCCAGCCTCAGCAGCCCGGCTATCCCGGCAATGGTCAACAGGCGCAGGGCTATCCCCAGCAGCAGCCCCAGCAGCCAGGGTACGGCCAGCAGCCCGGCTATCCGCAGCAGGCGCCCAACGGGCCGATTACCCCGGGCCAGATTGAGCCTCCGCAGCCTCCCGGCTATGCCCGTCCCGGCGGCGGCGGTCCCTACAACCCGAATTATCCCCCGCCTCCGCCCGGATACGCCCAGCCCTACCAGCGCGGCTTCGCCACGGCTCCCGGTCCTGTCACGGTGCCGGCGGGGACCGTCCTCACCCTGCGCACCAGCGCGGCCCTGGATGAAAAACACGCCCAGGTCGGTCAGCCGGTTGACTTTACCGTAAT
>Ga0335069_10011052_pt1 | contig 12769 bp, 7 predicted proteins | sample Lox_Sample_11_FD_206714 | JGI IMG/M metagenome (GOLD analysis project Ga0335069, IMG submission 206714) | Soil microbial communities from Loxahatchee National Wildlife Refuge, Florida, United States - Lox_Sample_1.1 | ecosystem: Environmental > Terrestrial > Soil > Wetlands | place: USA: Florida... | reverse complement strand
GCGAGAAGCTATGTCCGGTCCGCGTTCGCTGCCGCGAGCGTCGAGGCCGTGGCAAGCCGCGCAAACACTCTCATAGGTTTCCTTGGCACCGGCGAGCACCGCCGAACTGACTTGCGTCGAGGCGTTCAACTGATTCTCCTGAACGGAGGCCAAGGTCGAGGTCGTACCGAGGTAGCATGCGAAACCGAACAACAGCAGGATCGTCGCGGTTAGAAAACAGTTTGAGGCCCTTGGACGCATGGCTTCATGGATACACTGTGGTTTCCGGCAGTGTCAACAGATTCGGACCGCGACGCGCGTCGAGCTTGGACTGGCTTCAAGTCGAATGGTTTTGTTTCAGGGAGAGTGGCCTGTAGTATATGAAATCCGTTTTTGCGATGGGATATGGGAAGGGCGAGGCCAAACAAAAGTGACGGCGATGATTCAGCGTTGGAGACGGCTTAGCGGTTTTGCTGCGTTGATCTTACTTGGGTTGCCTGCGGGGGCACAAACTGAGAAGAGTTCGATCTCAGCGAAGATCGATGTAACGCCGTCGCAACTGGTCGCCGCACCAGTTTCGGCGGATTGGCTGTCGTACAATGGCGACGATACGGGGCGGAGGTACAGCGCACTCAACGAAATCAACGCGGGCAATGTGGTGCAGTTGCGCGCGCATTGGGTTTTTCATTCGCCCAATTCGGACCGGCTCGAAGTGACTCCAGTGGTTGTCGATGGAATTATGTTTGTCACATCCGCGAATGACGCTTATGCGTTGGATGCGCAGACGGGAAACATTCTCTGGCATCATGCGCGGCCGATCACCGAAGGACTGATCGACGATGCATCGCAACATCACAATCGAGGAGTCGCCATCTGGCATTCGCGAGTTTACATGGAGACGGATAACGCGCATCTCCTATGCCTCGACGCGCGATCTGGACATTTGTTGTGGGACGTGGCGTACACAGACGGGAATCCAAATTACGGAGCGACGAGCGCGCCTCTTGTGGTTAAAGACAAAGTGCTGGTGGGGACCTCGGGAGGCGACGATGGCGTGCGGGGTTTCGTTGCAGCATACGACGCGGAAACTGGAAAAGAAGCGTGGCGATTCTGGACAATTCCGGCACCAGGCGAATTTGGCTCGTCGAGTTGGCCCGGCGAAGCGTGGAAGCACGGCGGCGGAACGACGTGGATGCCGGGGACGTACGACCCGGAACTGAACACAGTCTATTGGGGGACGAGTAACCCGGCGCCTGATTTTGATGGTGATCCGCGGCCGGGAGATAACCTTTACACCGATTGTCTGCTGGCGCTCGATGCTGATACCGGCAAGCTGAGGTGGTATTTCCAGTTCACGCCTCACGATTTGTTCGACTATGACGCGGTGGAAACGCCGATGCTGGTTGATGCACTGTTTCGCGGGGAGAAACGGAAGCTTGTCGTGGAGGCGAACCGAAACGGATTTATTTATGTGCTGGACCGGACGGATGGGAAATTCCTGTCTGCACGGCGGTTCTCCGAGAAACTCAACTGGGCAACGGGAATCGACGAGAGGGGCCGGCCTATTCGCACGGAAGTACAACCGACGGAGAAAGGCACTCGCGTCTGCCCGGGCATGGTTGGAGCCACGAACTGGCACTCGCCCTCATTCAATCCCGACACCTCAATGCTGTACTTTGTGGCGCTAGAGAGCTGCGACGTCTATATGAAGAAGCCCGAGGAATTCCAGAAAGGAAAGACATACTACTCGACGGGCGTGCGACGAAGCGAAGGCGATCACAATCAAAAAATCCTGCTGGCATATTCGCTCGAAGGCGATAAGCCCGAATGGCGTTATGTGCAGGCCGGACGGGGCCATTCGTCGGCAGGCACAATGACAACCGCCTCAGGACTGGTGTTCTTTGGGGACGATGCGCAATCCTTCGAAGCTGTGGATGCCAGAACGGGCAAAGCGTTGTGGCATTTCCACACCGGTCAGAATATCGCGGCGTCGCCGATGAGCTACGCCGTGGGAACGAAGCAGTATGTAGCGATTGCCGCTGGCAGCGACATATTCAGTTTCGGACTGCCGTGAGAACGTCGCAGTCGGTGTCAGGGCGTGGAATGGAAAATTTCCATAGTTCCTCTTTGTTCTCTTTCTTTTCGTTTCCTTTCTTGACGAAATCAAACATTCTGTCCTAAACTCCGCCCCCAAGTTGGGGGGGGGGGATATGGGGAAATTCTGTCGTGTCCTGTTCTTAATCGTTTTAACAGTTCTTATAAGTACGAAACTGCTATATGCGGACGTCACCGGATCGATCTCCGGTGTCGTCAAAGACAAGTCAGAAGCGGCGGTTGTGGGCGCGAAAGTCGTGGCCACAAACATAGAGACCAACGCGACACATGAGACCGTGTCGGCATCCGATGGCGGATTCCGTCTACTGGCGTTACCGGTCGGAACCTACAAACTCACCGTTACATCCAGCGGCTTCAAGCCGTTCAACGAGACGGGCATTGTCGTGAGGGTGAACGACCAGCTGAAATTCGACGTTGTGCTGCAAGTTGGCTCCGTGACTGAAGAGATTCAGGTTGAGGCCAACGCCGTCCAGGTCCAGACCGAGAGCACCCAACTCGGCGACGTGATCGATTCCAAGAAGATGCTGGCGCTGCCGCTCAACGGCCGCAGCTACATCGATCTGCTCGGCCTGCAGGCAGGCGTGGCTCCCGGTACCTCAGAGTCGATCCAGCAAGACCGTCCGGTCTCGGGCGCCTTGAATGCCGGCAATATTTCCGTGAACGGGCAGCGCGAAACGGCAAATGCGTTCCTAGTCAACGGAGGTGATGTCAGCGAAGGGCGTAACCTCGGCGCTGGCCTGGTTCCGAACCTGGACTCGGTCGAAGAGTTCCGGCTGATCACCAACAGCTTTGACGCGGAGTATGGCAAGTTCAGCGGCGCGGTAATGAATGCCATCACAAAGTCCGGCACTAATCAATTTCACGGCGACGCTTTCTGGTTCTTGCGGAATGATGCATTCGACGCAAACAACTACTTCGCGAATGCGGGCGGGCTCCCAAAAACCGCACTGCAACGTAATCAATTCGGCGCAGTCGGGGGTGGACCGATCAAGAAGGACCGTCTCTTCTTCTTCGCGGACTATCAGGGTACGCGGCAGACGCAGGGCGCCGTAACGACAACCACGTTGCCAACAGCGGATCAACGCCAAGGCAATTTCGATCCAACGTTATTGACCGGGACTGTCGACGGCCCACAAACCGGTACAGGTGGCGCCCTGAGCTGGGCCCAAGTGCTTTCGCAGCGTCTCAACGGCCAACCCGTGGCTCCCGGGGAACCGTACAGTTTCGCGGGCTGTAACAGCACCGATCCAGCTACAGGCTGCGTTTTCCCGGTGAATCCGGCGACCGGACTTGCGAATATTCCCCAGTCAGCATGGTCCAAGCCAACCTTTGGGATCTTGTCTTACATTCCCCAGCCGACTGGGCCTGGAACGGTGAACAATTATACGAGCAATAGTCAAACCAATAAGTGGAACGACGATAAGTACGGCTTGAAGATCGATTTCATCAACAAGCTGACCGGAAACTGGTCGTTTTACTACACGATTGACGATGCCACCGTTGATGCCGCGATGCCAATGGCCACTGTGCCAGGCTTCCCCACGGTGTCGCCTTCGCGGGCCCAGCAATTCGTGATGAGCAACACCAGACCGTTTGGCAGCGCGGGCACCTCAGTGAATGAGGCGCGGTTCAGCTTCTTCCGTACTGCCGGTCACTTCGGCAACCCCGCCGGAAGTTTCGCCACCTTGTCATCTCTTGGCTTCATGACGGGCGCTGACACCCTCGGTATTGTGCCGCTGAGTAATTACCCCCAGTATGTGCCTGCGACGTTTTTCAATAACTTCACACTCGGCGTCGGAACAAACTCAAATCAATCGCTCAACACATACCAACCCAACAACACCTTCATGGTGAGCGATGTGTTTTCGAAGATTTTCGGGAAACACACGCTGAAGTTTGGCGGCGAATACCGTTACCTGCAAGTGAATGAGCGGAATTACGCGGCCCCGAATGGCAACTTCGTCTTCAATGGCGACGCAACGGGCAACGATATCGCGGACTTCCTGCTCGGAGCCCCGGCTAGTTCGGGCGGCTACACGCAGGCCGCCGAACAGTTCCTAGATTCCCGTACGCAATACGGAGGGGCCTTTGTACAAGATACGTGGAAGGTCACGCCCGATCTAACGTTGAACCTTGGGTTGCGCTGGGAAGTCAGCATGCCGTGGTATGACACGCAAGGAAAGATCCAGACATTCAATCCTGGGGAACAGTCCGTCGTGTTTCCGCTCTCTCCTCAGGGTTTGGTCTTCCCGGGCGATCCTGGCATACCGAAGACGCTGGCGCCGACGAAGTGGGACAATTTCGGTCCGCGCATCGGCCTAGCGTACTCGCCAAGCTTCTCAGATGGAGTTTTGGGCGCAATCTTTGGCGGACCGGGAAAGAGCAGCATTCGCGCGTCGTACGGTATGTACTACACATCGGTCGAGGACTTGAACCTGTTCTACGAAGTGGCGGACGCCCCGTTTGGATTGTATTGGTCCACGCCAGCGCCTGTCATGTTCGATCAGCCATTCCTCCTTCGCCAAACAGGGCAGTCTCTCGGCCAACGCTTTCCGTTCACGGCGCCAACTCCGGGTGACCCGAACAATAAGAACCTTAGTTTTGCGATCTACGAGCCGTTCACCTATTACCCGGGCTATGACATCCACAACGTGCTGCCATATGCGGAGCACTTCAACCTCTCGATTCAGCGCGAACTGACGCGGAACACCGTAATGACCGTGGCTTATGTTGGTACCGAAGGTCATCACCTCATCACACAAAACGAGGCGGTCCCGGGTAACCCGACGCAATGCCAGCAACTCACCGCGATGGGCGCGATCGATGTGACCGCAGGGACGTCGGGTTGTGGATTCTTTAACGAGAACGACGTCTTTCAGCTTCCTTCGGCTCCCGCAGGGACAAACTGTCTGACGTCAAGTGCGGCGCCGCTACCAGGGTGCGTGTATAGCACTCGGAACGCGATCCTTAGCCCCAACTATTGTCCCGAGTCAGCTACGCTCACCTGTTATGGCTCCAACAATACCAATACTTTGACCACGGCCAATTCCATCTACCACTCCGCCCAAATCAGCGTCCAACGGCAAGCCACTGACTTCTCATTCCTGGTGGCGTATACGTTTGCCAAAGCGTTGGACAACTCTTCGGCGTTCGGCGATTTGGTGAATTTCGTCAATCCGAGGTTAAGTCGCGGGCTTTCGACGAGCGATATCACTCACAACTTCGTGGCGAGCTACATCTGGGCGCTCCCCTTTGACCGGCTTTTTGCGAACGGGCCAAAGCGCTTGACGCAAGGATGGCAGATTCAGGGAATCACGCGATTCTCAACTGGTTTTCCGATACAGTTAAACCAGTCCAACGGAGATTTCACTCTGTGGGGTAGCTCAGCGACGGACATGCCGAATCGCGTGGGTCCACTGCAGATTCTGAATCCACGCAAGTCGAATCCAAACTGTCCTACAAGTGATGGCACTGGGTGTTACTTCATCCCGCCGACACCGGGTCTGGCGACACCGAACTTCCCGGGCGACACGACGGAGCCAGCTTGCTTGCCGAGTGTGGGGGCGTTCGCGCAAAACTGCGTTGTGGGAACATTCGGTACAGCCAACCGCCGATTCTTCCACGGCCCCGGATTCAACAACACGGATTTCGGCCTGCTAAAGCACACCGTGATCCGAGAGAATCTGGCGTTTGACATTCGTTTTGAATTTTTCAATATCTTCAACCACGCGCAATTTACGAATCCCGGGGGCAACATCAGCGACTCGTCGTTTGGCGTTGTCAGCAGCACCCGTGATCCAAGAATTGGACAGTTCAGCGTAAAGTTCTACTGGTAATCCATCCAACGAGCGGGGCGCGGGAAGCTGCGCCTCGCTCGGATACTGCACGCGTGTTAGGCTGTTGCCGATGAAACGCGGCCGCAGCGATTTTCTGATTCGATTCAATAGGCTGTCATTTATGGCTTCTGCCTTGATGCTGAGTTTCGCTCTCTCTTCTTCGTCGTCGTTTCCCCAGACGGCACAAAGCTATCGGCAGCAGGCGGAGGACTTGGCGCGCGCCAAGTCCTGGGATGAGGCCATTGCCGCTTACCGCAAAGCACTGGAGCTTGCGCCGAATGACGCGGTGACGCATTACGACCTGGGAATCGCGTTGCAAAACACAAGTGCAATTCGACAGGCGCTGGAGGAATTTGAGTCTGCTCAACGGCTGAAGCCATCGTGGGCAGAGGCGCATTTCGCTTTGGGAGCAACCTACTACAAACTTCGCGATTTGCCGTCTGCGTTGCAGGAAGTGCGCAAAGCCGTTCAACTCGCGCCGTCGAATGCCGAAGCGCACCAATTGCTGGCGCACATTTACGTTGACCAGAATGATCCGTCCGCAGCCCTGACGGAACTGACGCGCGCTATCGTGCTAAAACCTTCGGCGGAATTGTATTTCGAACTTGGGCAAGTGGAAGGACAGCTCGGCAAGCTGGATATGGCGGCTATCCAATACAAAAAGGCACTCAGCCTCGACCCGAAGATGGGACGCGCACACGTGATGCTGGGCATCGTGTTGCGGCGACAAGGAAATCATAGAGGTGCGCTGGCGGAGTTCCGGCTGGCGGTTGCTCTAGACCCAAATGATCCCAACGCGCAGTTCAATCTGGGCAAAGAGTTGCAGGCCGACGGCGATAACGCAGGTGCGATTACAGCGTTCCAGAAGGCGATCGAGCTGAAGCCAGACTTCGAGCAAGCGCACTACAACCTGGGAATCGCGCTGCGTTCACAAGGTGATACGGCCGCGGCGCGCAAAGAACTGAACGACGTGAGCGAGTTGAAGAAGTTCCGCACGCGCCTTGCACAGGCGAAGCTACTGACCCTGCAAGGAGTGGACGCATTAAAGCAGGGACAATTGGATCAGGCCCAGGATTTGCTGCAGCAGGCCATCGAACGCGGCCCCGAGCTCCCCACCGGCTACTACTATCTGGGGGTCGCCTGGGAGCACAAGCAAGACTATGCAAAAGCAAAGCAACAGTATGAGAAGGCCCTTGAGGTAAAGCCCGATTATGCCCTGGCACACATGAGTTTGGGCCTCTTGTACTGGCGACTGAGGGATCAGCCAGGCGCGCTGAAGGAGTTGCATGCGGCGGTGCTCTCGGATTCAGATCTAGCCGAAGCCCACTACAACTATGGTCTTGCACTGGCGCAGTCTGGGCAATCTGACGAAGCGGTTCACGAACTGAATGAGGCGATCGGCCTAAACCCTAAATACACGAACGCGCGAGTGCAACTGGGCCTCGTATTGAGCGAGAAGAACGATTTGTTGAGCGCTGCCAGTGTCTTTCGTGAACTCATCCGTCGTGAGCCGACGTTTGCGGAAGCATATAACAATTTGGGATTGGTCCTTCTGCAAATGGGCCAAGTTACGGAAGCCAGAACCGAATTCAGCCAAGCGATCCGACTGAAGCCGCGCTATGCAGAAGCACATTTCAATCTGGCTCTTGCACTTCAGAAGCAAGGAAAGGACGCGGAGGCACGGGCAGAATTCGAGAAGGCCTATGAGATTTCGCCGGAGTTGCGGAATGCGTCTCGCCCATGACATGAAAACGCGGCTGATCTCTTTGCTGGCCTTCATGGCCTTGATCGCTGTAGCTCTTGATACGGCATCGCTGCCGCGATCGACGTTCGCGGCTCTGTCAGCCGGCGGGTTGTCACAGAGCGATGGGGCGCCCAAGTCGTGCCAGTTCGAGCCCCCTGGAGCTGTATTCTCTATTCCACACGTTGCAGTGGCTCCGGAATTGAACACGGATCCGAGTTCGCCGATCTGGGCGCACGCCGCCTCGACATGGATCGAAAAGGACTGCTCGACGCAACTCGCCTACCCAAAGTTAAAGACCGAAGTCCGGGCGTTCTGGACAGATTCCGACCTCTACATACTTTTCGTTTCTCCATACACCGAGCTGAATCTATGGCTGCCGGCCGACAACAGCAAGGATCGGCTGAACCTCTGGGATAAGGACGTGGTGGAGTTTTTCCTCGGCGATGACTGGAGAAATATCCGGCATTATCGCGAGTTCGAAATTGCACCAACGGGAGATTGGGTCGATCTGGCCATCGACCTCGATCACGATTCGTATGGTGCCGAATGGAATTCCGGATGGAAGAGGCAAGCCCGAATCAATGAAAAGGACAAAGTTTGGTACGCAGCAGCACGCGTGCCGTTAAGCTCGGTGTCGGACCTGCGAGTCAAAGAAGGCACAAAGTGGCGGGTGAATCTGTACCGCATCGACGGATTGGGAGCCGACCCGCAGCGTCACTTCATGTGCTGGCAACAAACCTGCGTCGTGAATCGCGACCCGAATCACGTGCCTGAACACTTCGGAACTCTCATTTTTGCGAAATAGATTCATTGGGGGGCCTTCTATGCCGATGGAACACGGATCGAACCGTCGTGGATTCATGAAATTGCTGGTGGCATCGCCGCTGCTTGTTCAGATTGCGGCACAGGATTTGTATGCAAGGTCGGCTGCGGTGTTCGGGATTGATGCGAAAGCAAATGTCTACAGCCGATTGGGCGTCAAAACCGTGATTAATTGCCGCGGGACGTGGACATATCTCAGCGGGTCACTGCAACTGCCGGAAGCGCGGCAGGCACAGGAAGAAGCTGGGCGTTACTTCGTAAATATGGTCGAACTGCATCAGGCGGTGGGCCGCAGGCTCGCCGAGTTGACCGGGGCGGAATCTGGACTGATCACTTCGGGAGCAGCAGGGGCTATGGCGGCAGCTACGGCGGCATGCATGGCCGGGAGTGATCCGAAGAGAATTTGGCAACTTCCGGACACGACAGGGCTAAAGCATGAAGTGATTATGGTGGGCGGCCGTAGCGCATTCGACAGCGCAATTCGGCTCACGGGCGCCAAGCTGGTTTTAGTCGAAAAGCCCGACGACATCGCAAACGCGATTAATGACAACACAGCGATGATCTACACGACGCACCTAGGCGAGGAACTCGAGCGCGAGGCCGCGATTGCCAAACAGCACACTGTGCCGATGTTGCTCGATGACGCCGCTGGAATCCCGCCGATCGACAACATCAAGTTGTACGCAAAGATGAAGCTCGACCTTTACACATTTTCTGGTGGAAAGGGACTGCGCGGCCCACAGTGCAGCGGCGTGCTGCTCGGCAGAAAGGATTTGATCGATGCGGCCATGCGCAACTCCTGTCCGTTTGAGGGATCAGTTTGCCGGCCGATGAAGGTCGGCAAAGAGGAGGTAATCGGCTTGCTGACGGCCATCGAGACCTGGCTCAATACAGATTCGACAAAGCTGTATGCGGAGTGGAATGAACGCGCCGAGAGGATTAGTAAGCTGGTCGAGACCGTGCCCGGCGTCAAGACCGAAATCTATGTACCCGAGGACGGCAATCGCTATCCGACGCTGCGCGTTTCGTGGGATCAGGCGGCGTGGGGATTCTCCATTACGGATTGCGTGAAGAAGCTCCGCGAGAGCGATCCGGTGATCGAGGTGCTGGGAATCGATAATCCGAGTTTGGTTTCTGCCGTACACGAAGGCATCGACAAACCCAAGCCTAATCCAAAAGAACTGAAAGAACAGAATCATATCGAACTGGTTTCGATGACGATCCAGCCCGGCGAAGAGATGATTGTGGGACGGCGGTTAAGAGAAATCCTGAGTGACGCGCGTAAAGGGAAGACCGCATGAGCCGGGGTGCATTGCACGTTTTCCGCGCAGCCGCGTTGTTGTCGCTTCTGATGGCCACACAACTCAATGCCCTAGCTCAGCCGGCGCCACCACCGCCGGAGACGGCTGTGCCGAAAGCCTTGGAAGAAGCGGGCTATGTGTTTGTTTCGGGCCAAGGGCCGCAGCGGCCGGACGGCAGTACACCAGGGAAATTCAGCGATCAAGTCCGGCAGACCTTGGATAACGTTAAGGCCGTGCTGCAATCCATGGGACTTACGACCGATAACGTAGTGTATGTGCAGATCTATCTCGAAAACGCGCAGCAGATTCGCGAACTCGACGAAGTGTTCGCGAACTACTTTCCCAAGGATCCACCCGCCCGCGCTGTGCTTGGCGTGGCCAAAGTACAGAATCCGCCCATGCAGGTGAATGCGATTGCCGTTCGCGATCTGCAGGGAAAGAAGGCCGTATCAATCCCAGGTTCGAAGGCGAACAAAGGATTTTCTGCGGGAATGCTGACGCATGATCAGCTTTTCGTTTCCACCATGCAGGGCTCCGACTCCGCAACCGGTGCTGTACCGCAAGATCCGGCACTGCAGGTCAATCTAGCATTGGACGGGCTGAAATCGGTCGTCGAGGCCGCGGGGCTGACGATGGCGAATATGGTGTTCGTAAACCCATACATGACCACTGACATTTCATATCGAGCGATGAATGAGCAATACGCAAAGCGGTTCGAGTTCGGGAATACGCCGGGGCGCGCGACGATTGAGGTCTCAAGCTTACCGGACGGCGCACACATTGCTTTCACCGGTATAGCAGTGCGGGATTTGAGCATGCGCCAGGCGATCCGGCCGAAGAATATGGCGCCAAGTCCAACGGCGAGCCCGTGCGTGTTTGCGGGAAGAATTCTGTACTGTTCAGCGAAGAGCGGGTTCATTCCTGGGCCAAATGGTGGCGTCTATTTCTCTACGACGGCGGATCAGACGCGGCAGACCATGCGGAATCTGTTAGACAATCTGGAAGAAGCTGGGATGACGTTTGACGACGTAGTGTCGACGACGATCTACCTCGATAATCTCAGCGACACCAAGGATTTCGAGAAGGTCTATGCGCGATATTTCGCGAAAGGCTTGCCGACACAGACGATCGTGCAACAACTTGCGCCAGGAGGCCGGAAAGCCGACGAAGAAGGACATTTCCCGACGTTGGAGCAGGTGTCGCTTGTGGCGGTAAAGGGAAGGCGGGAATCCAAGTAGCGGATCGGGTTGCGTACCTTGCGATTCGACGCGCCAGATCAGGCGTCGGGTTCGCGCGGGGGAACCACAATTTCGCGGCGGCCATACAAGCGCCCCTCGATTGAGAAGGCGCCGGGCCCGGTCAATGCCAACGCCAAAGCCAGAAGAGCGATGACGAGATTCAGCACGGCGGTGCCCGACGCCAGAACTGAGGAAAGCGAGCCCACCGCAAGAGTGATCGCCAAAATACTGGCGCTCGCCGTAACTCCAGCCACCAGTGTCATCAAGCCAAGAACAAGCAAAACGCCGCATACGACCGAAATAACACCCGTAACCCACACGTAGGCGGAACGATCAGCTGCGCCAGCGACCCAGCGGACCGCGAAGGCGAAAGTCACAACCCCGATGATGAGCCGGAACAGGAGCAACCCAATGCCCAGCATTCCATCGGGATAACTTGAGAATAATCGCTTCAGGGGACCTCCGCGAGACGAGCATCGCCCAAGTTACACAGTTTCCGAAGGGCGAGGAAACCCCTCATTTCGGAATTTGTTTCTACCCCTATCGTGGTATGGGAAGGCGAGGTTGGATTGCTGAGTGATTGAGAATTATGGGTAAGCCGGTGCTTCGCGGATGCTATCATGTGCACCTTTGGCGAATTGGTGTTCCAGCTTCTTTCAATCGAGGCGAACCTTGGCTGTTATTTTCGGAAATACCCACTCCAGCATCGCGATCGGTCATCCTCGAAACCATGCACACCGATTCCCGGGAAAGTCCCTACTATTTGTTTGTCTTGCAACGCTTCCGGTGCTGCAAGGATGCAAGACATGGGAGTCCGAGCCGAAGCCTTCCATTGAATTGACGAAGATCCCTCTCGCGGCGCAGGGAGGAAGAGAACGGGTGGATACGATTTCCGGCCGAGTCCAAGGATGGAGAAAGGGACAAAGCATTGTGGTGTATGCGCGGAGTGGACCATGGTGGGTGCAACCGTGGCCCGATCGTCCGCTCATCACAGTTCAGCCCGATTCCACTTGGAGTACAGAAACTCATTTGGGATTCGAATATGCGGCGATGCTTGTTGGGCCGGGCTATCACCCAGCCCCCACGATGGATGTTCTTCCGACCTTGGGCCCGTCAGTTCTGGCGATTACGAGTGTAAAAGGCTCGGGTTCCATCACCATGGCTCCGACCAAGGCGCTTCAGTTCAGCGGGTATGACTGGAAGGTCCGGACCATTTCTGCCGATCGGGGAGGGCTGAATAATCTTTACGACGGCGACAGTGCATGGACGGACGAGAAAGGCGCGTTACATTTACGGATCAAGAGGAAAGGTGACAAGTGGTCCTGTGCCGAGGTGGTGTCTGCGCGCAGCTTTGGATATGGCAAATACATCATGGTGGTAAAAGATGTTTCGCAACTAGAACCCGCCACGATCCTCAGCATGACGACATTCGACGACTGGGGTGGAGAACAACACTACCGGGAAATGGATGCGGAGTTCGGACGATGGGGCCAGCTCAATCGGAAGAGCAACGCACAGTTCGGCATTCAACCTTACTATGTTCCAGCGAATCTGAGTCAGTACGAGGCGCCGGCAGGCCCGCTGAGCATTTCGATGAATTGGGAGTCGGGCCGAGCGAGTTTCGAAGCCGTTCAAGGCGAAGACTGGCGAACACGCTCTCGAATTGTGGCCGATCATGTATTTACCTCGGGAGTTCCAACGCCAGGGCGCGAGACGATTCAGTTTTTGTTCTAT
>Ga0335069_10011051_pt1 | contig 12770 bp, 15 predicted proteins | sample Lox_Sample_11_FD_206714 | JGI IMG/M metagenome (GOLD analysis project Ga0335069, IMG submission 206714) | Soil microbial communities from Loxahatchee National Wildlife Refuge, Florida, United States - Lox_Sample_1.1 | ecosystem: Environmental > Terrestrial > Soil > Wetlands | place: USA... | reverse complement strand
GGCCAGGCCGCGGCTTCGGTGTTCGCCAACGCCGTCGGCGCGCTTCGCGCCTGCCAGCAGCGCGCACCGGCGGAGTCGCCGTCGATCACCAGCGACGAACCGAACCGGATGGCCGCGGTCGTCAGCGGCCCGGTCGTTATGCACACCTATCTGGTCGCCCACGCGGCCAGCAGCACCATCAGCGAGCTCACCCTGTGGTCGTCGGGGCCGCCAGCGGTGTCCTGGCCGGCGAAGACGGACGACGCCGTGCTGGACTCACTGACGGCGCCGCTGTGCGACGCTTACATCGCCTCGTGCGCGTGACCCTGCCGGTAGAGTTGGGGCCGAGTTCAAGCCTGAGGAGGAGCGCCGGTGAGCCGTGTCGTCGTTCATGTGATGCCCAAAGCCGAGATTCTCGACCCGCAGGGACAGGCGATTGTCGGTGCGCTGGGGCGGCTCGGTCACCCAGGCATCTCAGATGTCAGGCAGGGCAAGCGGTTTGAGCTCGAGGTGGATGACACAATCGGTGACTCCGAGCTCGCCGAGATCGCCGAATCGCTGTTGGCCAACACCGTGATCGAGGACTGGACGATCAGCCGGGAGCCGCAGTGACGGCGCGGATCGGCATCATCACCTTCCCCGGGACGCTCGACGACGTGGACGCCGCCCGCGCGGCGCGTCGCGTCGGCGCCGAGGCGGTCGGCCTGTGGCACGCGGACGCCGACCTGAAGGGGGTCGACGCCGTGGTGGTGCCCGGCGGTTTTTCCTACGGCGATTACCTGCGGGCGGGCGCGATCGCCCGGTTCGCACCGGTGATGGCCGAAGTGGTCGAAGCCGCGGGGCGCGGCATGCCGGTCTTGGGAATCTGCAACGGCTTTCAGGTGCTCTGCGAGGCGGGGCTGCTGCCGGGGGCACTGACGCGCAACGCGGGGTTGCACTTTATCTGTCGCGATGTGTGGCTGCGGGTGGCGTCGATCACGACGGCATGGACGTCGCGTTTCGAGTGGGGCGCAGAGCTGCTGGTACCGCTGAAGTCCGGCGAGGGCCGCTACGTGGCGCCCGCGCCCGTGCTCGACGAGCTGGAGGGCGAGGGCCGGGTGGTGTTTCGCTACCTCGACAACCCCAACGGCTCGCTGCATGACATCGCCGGCATCAGCTCCGCCAATGGTCGCGTCGTCGGGCTGATGCCGCACCCCGAGCACGCCATCGAAGCGCTGACGGGTCCCTCCGACGACGGCCTCGGCCTGTTCTATTCGGCGCTGGATGCCGTGTTGGCCGCCTGAGCGGAAACTCCTGCCGCAGTGCGTAACTCGTCAATACCGCGGTGGGCGACGGCGCAGGCCCTAAACCTGGGCGCCGCGCGTAACGCCGCTGCGGAATACCGCCCAGGATTTCGCAGTGGCGTTACGCTCGCGAGCTCCGCGAGGCGCTCGGCAGACCTCAGCCCGCGTCACGCAGCATCGGCTGCGCCGCCGACGGTAGCTCGGCGGCCGGGGCCAACTGGCCGAACAGGTCAATCGCGTCCGCGATCGCGGCATCGACGAAGGACGCGAAATCCTCGAAAGAAACGCCTTTTCGGATCCACTGCGACCTGCGCGCCACCACGCCGATGCGCTGTGGATCCGACGAGCCGTGCACGATCGCGACGACTTCGCGGTTCTGCTCGTTCCACGTGTCGGCGAAGTGCACTAACCAGGGACGGTCGGTGGCCGGGAAGAAGCATGCGGGAGTCACCCGGATCATCAGCACGTCGCCGTGCGTCGGGCAGATCTCGAGGTGGACGTGCAGCCGCCGCGGACGGGTGTTGGCGACGTAGAAGAATTCGCCGTCGTGCTGGCCCCGGAAATACCGGCTGCCGCGCGTGCACAGGTAGCGCTCGACCAGGTCTGCGCAGAGCGGCTCACTCGTCATGAGATAGATGGTGCGGCGGGCGGCTTTGCGGATCCTTGGAGGCACGCTAGCCGGGACCCAAGAAATTGTTGAGAATTGGCTGAGCGACCGGAACCCGCTCGCTTGCAACGGTCCCAGGGCGATGCGGCCTCCACTTTGACATGGAAACGTAATCGCTTACGTCTCATACCGTTAGTCGCCTTAGCCCCAATAGTTACTTCCCTTTTCTACAGTTGATCATAAGAAAAAAAGGGGGTGGCTTCTTTGACCGCAAATAACCCATCCGCGGGTCGGCATTTCCAGGGCCGGCCGGCATGACCACCGCAACCCCTACGCACGAGCTCGTCAGCAGCCGTACGTTGAACGGACACGGAGGGGCGGGGAGCTCGCGTGGCTTGCCGGATTTTGAATTGGAGACACGCCCCTGGACTGCCGTGGCCGCAAGAACCAAAGCAATGGTCTGGCGAGTCGGAACCATAATGCCGCGACGGCGACCCAGCGAAGACGAGATCGTGCGCGCCGCAATCACGGTGATACTGGTGGCCCTTGGCGCCATAATGGCGCTGGCCGCAATGGCAATTCTGACAATGGGCTAGCGAAGGATTTGCGCACGGCCCGCTGAGTTCATACCGGATCGCGCCGCTCGACTATCCCGGCGCCGGGTTCGGGCATCGTTCGCGGCAGGGTGACCGAAAACCGGTACCGCTCGGGCCGATAGTGGAACTCGACCACTTCGAGGGATTTGTCGTCCTCGCCGTAGCTGGTGCGCTCGAGTACCAACACCGGTGAGCCCAACGGCACACCCAAGGCACCCGCCACCTCGAGGGATGCGCCGGCCGCGCGGATCTCATGCCTGGCCCGCGCGATGCGAACTCCGAGCCGCTGCTCCCACATCGAGTAGGTACTTTCCATCGCGTGCGCGGTTTCCGTGCCGGGCGCCCTCGAGATCAGCGGCTCGACGGCCCGGCCCAATCCCGGGGGAAAGTAGATCGTCATCAGGGCAAGGGGCAGGTCCCCGTCCCGAAAACGCCGGTTGATGCGCAGGACGTGGGAGATGCCCAGTATTTCGGCGATCCGTTGCGGCGCCTCGCCCACGTGATGGGAGAGCACCTCGACCTGCGGGGTGATGCCGGAGCTCGCCAGCACCTCGGTGATGGTGCGCACGCCGGAGCCGAGTTCCTGTTTCACCGGGTTGGCCACGAACGTGCCCAGACCCTGCCGGCGAACCAGCCACCCCTGCCGCTCGAGCAGTCCCACCGCCGCGCGCACGGTCACCCGGCTCAAACCGGTGCGATCGATCAACTCCCGCTCGGTGGGCAGGCGCCCGCCGCGGGGGAGACGCTGCTTGACGATCGCGGCCTGGAGCGCTTCGGCGAGCTGGGTGCTCGCGGGCACGCTGCCGCGGCGTACTCGCAGATCGGCGGCCTCGAGATCGAGCATCTCAGTGGGCATGAAACGTATTAAAACGTCTTATGGCAAGTTGTCAACGCGGGCCGCGACGCTCGAAGGTGGGGTGACTGCGCTGAGAACGCCACCAACGAGGAGGGTTAAACGTGGGATTCGCGGTGGAACGGATCGACCATATTGTGCTGAACTGCAAGGACGTTGAGGCCAGCGCGTCGTGGTACGAGCGGGTCCTGGGCATGCGACGAGAGACTTTCGGGCCGTCTCGAAGAACGGCCGTGTGCTTCGGAAATCAGAAGATCAACCTGCGACCGGTGGGGGTGCTGGCCGACGATCCCGACTGGATCACCGGGTCCGTCGAAGCGGCCGGCTCCGAGGACCTGTGCTTCATCACCCAGGCAGCCCCCGACGAGGTGCGCGCCCACCTCGCCGCGTGCGGAGTCGAAGTCGTCTCTGGACCGGTAACCAAGATCGGCGCCCTGGGACCGATGACCTCACACTACTGCCGCGACGTCGACGGGAACCTCATCGAAATCGCGGTCTACTGAGCGCTTTCCAGCGGATACAGCCCGGGCAGATTGACGACGATGGCCTCTTGGGTGCTGCGCGCGATGACGACTTCCGCGGGCGAGTCCGGGTCGGGATTCTCTTCCCGGTGCGGCAGATACGGCGGGATGAAGACGTAATCGCCGGGCGAGGTGGAGATGCGCACCTCTTGAACGCCGTCGTGGAAGACGAACTCCGGGTTGCCGCTTCGCACGTAGATCGCGGTCTCCGATTGTCCGTGGTGGTGGTTCGAGGAGACAGTTTTGGGTGACGCGTGCGTCTCGCCCATCCACAGCTTCTCCGCGCCCACCGACTGACCGCTGAGCGCCGCGAAGCGCCGCAGGCCCTCCGACTGTGCGGTGTCGGAACTGATGTCCGACGCCTTGACGTGGTGCACCCGGTTGCGGGTGCCCTCCGTCGCCGTCTTGTCGAAGTCGGGGTGAAATCCGTCCGAGGTTCCCATGGAGGATGCTCCTGTCAATCGTCTGTCGACGAATCACGGTAGACCTCAAGCAGTCTTAGCCAAACTTCGCTGACGGTCGGAAAGCAGGGGACGGCATGCCAGAGCCGGTCGACGGGCACCCGGCCCGCGACGGCGATGGTGGCCGAGTGCAGCATCTCGGTGACCGCGGGGCCGACCAGCGTGACACCGAGCAGGTGGCCGCGGTCCACATCGACCACCATCCGGGCCCGACCGCTGTAACCGTCCGCATAGAGTTTGGCCCCCATCACGGCGTCCCCGATTTCCACGTCGACCGTGCGGATCCGGTGCCCGGCTTCCTCGGCCTGCCGGGCCGTCAGCCCGACGGCGGCGGCCTCCGGGTCGGTGAAGAAGGCCTGTGGCACCGCGCAATGGTCGGCGGTGGTCGCGTGCATGCCCCACGGCGCGGTGTCCAATGGCCGGCCCTCAGCGCGCGCCCCGATGGCCGCACCCGCACGTCCACGCCGGCCTCGGCGAGCCCGCGGCCGATGAGCTCGCCCACGAAGGGTTCCATGCGGGGCAAGAGTCCGGACCCGCGCGCCAACAGCGTCACCTGGGAGCCCAATCCTTGCCAGGCGGTGGCCATTTCGACGCCCACGCCGCCGGCCCCGACGACGGCGAGCCGCTCCGGGACATGGCTGCTGTCCGTGGCCTCGCGGTTGGTCCACGGTTTGGCCTCGGCGATGCCGGGCAGGTCGGGCAGCGCGGGCCTGCTGCCGGTGCACACCACAACCGCGTGCCGCGCCGTCAGCACCGGCTGCTCGCCGCCGGGCGTGCTGACCGCGACTCGTCGCGCGCCAGCCAGCCGCCCGTGCCCGCGCACCAGCGTCGCACCGATTCCGCCCACCCACTCGGCCTGGCCGCTGTCGTCCCAGTCGCTGACGTAGTGGTTGCGGCGACCGAAGGCCCCGGCGCTGCTGATCGAGCCGCTGACCGCCTCGCGTGCACCGCCGACGCGGCAGGCGTCCGACACGGCGATCACCGGCCGCAGCAACGCCTTACTGGGCACGCACGCCCAATACGAACATTCACCTCCGACGAGCTCGCGCTCGACCACCGCAACGCTGAGCCCCGCGGGCGCGCTCGGCGACGTTCTGGCCGATCGGTCCGGCGCCCAGGACGACGACGTCGTAGTCCAGGTCGAAGTCCGCTGTCATACTCGAAGATCCTCTCCGGTGCTGTCCCTCGGTTGTCTATCCCTCGATGAGGCGCGCGGCCAGCTCGCGCATGTCGCTCACCACGAGGGTTGGCTGGGGCAGCCCGTCGACGGGCAGCGGCGGATTGCCAGGCCGGGTGATCAGAGCCGAGCTGAAGCCGACATTTTGCGCGCCGAGGGTGTCCCACACGTGCGCGGCCACCATCATGCAATCGGCGGGAACCACTACCAGCGTTTCGCATACGTAGCGATAAACCGCCGGAGCCGGCTTGAAGGCGCGGCGGGCATCGACGCTCAACTGGAGTTCGAAGAAGCGGTCCAGCCCGGAATTCTGCAGCGCCGTCGGCCCGTGCAGGTTGGGCGGCGAGTTGGTCAGTGTGAAGAGGCGAAAGCCGTTGTCGCGCAGAGCAGCAAGCCCCTCCGCCGCGTCCGGGTGTGCCGGCATCGTGAGCAGGCCGGTCTTCAGGCGGTGTAGGTCGTCGTCCGTGACGTCGACGTGGTAGATGTCGCCGAGCATGCGCAGCACGCCCTGGGCGAGCGTCGAGAAGTTCACATAATTGTCCGCCAGGGTGACGGTCATCGAGTACATGACGAGCTGGGCGAACCATTCGCGCAGCACCCGCTCGTCACCGAACTTCTCCCCGAAAAGCGGTGCCAGGGAGTAAATATCGAGGAGCGTCTCGTTCACGTCGAAAACGAGCACCGACGGCATGGCAGGCCGCATGGTCAACCCTCGGCCCTTCCCGTGGGTGTCTTCCCGAGCACCTCGTCGGTGTCGAGTCCCCGGTCGACGCCATGCGGGATGACGGTTTGGCCGGGCTCGAGTTGTAGCTGTTTGCCGTCGAGGTAGACGTCGATCTTGTCGGGCTCGAAGGACACCAGATCTGTTACCCGCCCCACCTCGGGCCAGGCGTTGACGTACGACCAAGCGGCCCGCTTGTGGCCCCCGATATCGTAATAGGAACAGATGCCCTTATAGGGGCAGAAGGTCTGCAGATCGACGAGCTTGAGGGCGTCTTCGTCGACGTCCTCCCGCGGCACGTACCAGCGGGGCGCAAAGCCCGATTCGTAGAGCGCCAACGGGTGCTTCGTGTCGGCGATCACCCGCTCTCCGTCCCGCACGACGAGATAACGCGACGTGCAACGGATGTCGATCCGGTGATACGCGTCGGCGGCATGCCCGACGATGCGGTCGTCTTCCTCGTGGAAGGCGTCCATGGCGCGCCAGGCGAAGGCCAACCGCCCGTCCAGAACCGCTGCGTGCGGCGGCAGTGCGGTGTGTTGCCAGGCGGCGTGATTGGCCTCTCGCCCCGGAACTTTGACGGTGAACCACCGAGTGTCACCGAGATCGCGGTGGACGGTGACCCGGCCCTCGGCGACCAGGATGTCCGTTTCGGTGTCCCCGCGCGGGAAGTAGGCAACCGGGTAGCGGCCGGGTTCGTGTAGCAGGATGACGTCCTCGCTGTCGGCGATCCACCGGTCCGCGAAGCGCACCCGCATGCGGCGGCGCAACGGCTCGGCGAACAACAACCGCGGCGGCAGCGGCTGGTCGGTGAGGAAGTGACCCACCGATCCGGCCGCCAGTGGTCCTTGTTGCCACGCCAAACCCATGGTCGCGCTCCTCTCCCCGAAATCAGTTCTCCAGTCGGCGTTTTCGGCCGCCGATCACTCCATCACCACGACCAGCTTGCCGCCAGCTTCTCCCGACTCCATCAACCGGTGCGCCTCGCGAATCTCGCCGAACGGGAAGACACGGGACGGCTTCGCTTCCAGCCGGCCCTCGGCAACCTGCCGCGCGATGTCTTGCAGGGGGACATCGGACAGCGGGAAACTCGGCGTCCCGAACACGAAGCTGCCGAAGAAGTTCCAGTTCACGCCGCTGGCCATGCGCAGCAGTGGGTTGAAGTCCCCGATGGGGGCCAGCCCGCCCAACCAGCCCGCCAGGCACGCCGTACCACCGCGGCGCAGCATGTCCAGGGAGTCGAGGATGGTGCTGTTGCCGACTAGGTCCAGGATGGCGTCGATCCCGTTGGCTTCGGGGAGCTGCGCGGCGAGGTCGCGCCGCTCCAGCTCGACGCGCGCTGCGCCCAACTCCTCGGCCTCGGCCCATTCTCCTCGCCGCATGTGCATCTCGGCGTGATTGATCCCGAATCCCTTCACCGCGATCACGACCTCGCCGTCCTTGGGCAGCGGCTTGGGGATCTCGGTGTAGACGAGGGTGTCCAGGCCACCGAACCCGTTGAGGATGATCGCTCGCATGCTGTCACCGCCGGATTGTTCCCGAACCACCGCCGGGGCGGTGGGCAGCAATGGTGAATCGGTGACGGACACTGGCTGCCTCTTCCCAAATCGGTTCTGGGCCTTCGGGTATGGATCTGCACCGGCGAATTGGCGGGCGACGCCGGGCCGTCGGCGTCGAGAATGAATGGGCTATATAACCCAATATTATGGGCCAACAGACCCAATCTGTCCAGGGTGGGTCGCCGGCAATTCGGTCAGGTTTTACCTTGGCTGCGCCTTTTGCGGGGCGGGGGAGGCTCCGCAAAGGACCGCACGTAACCGACGGCGGCGTTCACGGCGACCCGCAGCGGTTCGGGGTCACCGGTGGCGTGCGTGAGCATGGCGCCACCCTGGTGTGCGACGACCAGCGACACGGCCAGATGCCGCGGGTCGGCCTCGGGGCGCAGATCGCCGCGGCGCCGCATCGCCGTGAGGCCGGTCTGAAACAGCCCGATCCACTGGTCGTAGCCGGCGGAGAGATCGTCGTGCACTTCGTCGTCGGCGTCGATGAGCTCTCCGGCCAAAGAGCCGTAGACGCAACCGCCGACGCGGTAGACGGAATCTGCGGCGACGACGCACGCATCGGCCCACGCTTGCAGCGCATCGAGGCTGTCGAGCCCGCCCAACGACGGTTGGGTGTGGAAAACCCGCACGTCCTCACGCCGCGCGGCGACGACGTGGCGGGTCAGGTCGCGTTTGTCGGCGAAGTAGTGCGAGATCTGCGAGCCGCCCACGTCGGCCATGTGCCGCACCTGGTCGATGCTGGTGTTGGCGACCCCGCGCTCGAACATGAGACGAGCGGCGACCTCGATGATCCGCGCCCGTGTCGCCCGGCCCTTGCGGGTGAACCGCGATGCCCTGTCGTCATTCACGTTGCCGCCCGCGCCGACCCCGGGGACGCCGGGCGGGCCGCGGTACCCGTTCGGTGGCATCGGTGGCGAACATCCGCAGATAGTTGACCGCGAAACGGACCGCGTCGGCGTGCGGCCATTCCGCCCGATAGGTGAAGGCCAGCGTGCCGCCCCCCTGGTGAGCGCTGACGATGACCAGCGCCAGCTGTCGCGGGTCTGCATCCGCGACCAGGACACCGTCATCCCTCATTCGCCGGATCGCTTCCTCGAGCAGCGCGATCCACTGCCAGTAGCCCCATCCCAGCGTCTCGCGCGTCGCCTCGTCGGACTTCACCAGTTGCGCGGCCAGGGCGTGGTAGGTGGGTGTGCCGAAATAACCGATGCGTCTCAAGTAACGCATGTTGAGGTCGATCCACCGCTCGAAGTCGTCGAACGAACGCAGGCCGTGGAGCCTGGGCTGGCGGTGAAAGTCCAGAACCACGCCGATCTGGCGCCGGATCACCGCGCGAAGCAGCGCGCCCTTGTCGGCGAAATAGTGCGCAAGCTGGGAGCCGCTGACCGATGCCGCCCTGCGCACGTTCTCCATGTTCGACGCGGACAGGCCCTCGGTGACGATGAGCTGGGCCGCCGCGTCCACGATCCGGTCGCGGGTGGCACGCCCCTTGGCGGTCAACCGTTGCTCGTCGAGAACATAGGGATGGGCCATCGCCCCAGGCTAGTCCGAGGACGCCCCGGGTTATGGGATATTCAACCCATTGATGCCCGTGGCGCCCGCGGTTCCATCAGGCGGCCGCATGGACCTTGGCGAGGAATTTGCGGATCAGGTCGGCGACTTCGTCCAACGCGGACTCGAGCAGGAAGTGCCCGCCGTCGAGCAGGTGGATCTCGGCATCGGGTAGGTCGTCGGCGAACGCTTCGGCACCGGCCGGTCCGAAGATTTCGTCACCACGGCCCCACACCGCCAGCAGCGGCACCCGCCTCGCGCGGAAGTACTCGTGCACGCGCGGATAGAGCGGCGCGTTGGTGGCGTAGTCGCGCAGCAGCTTCAGCTGCACTTCGTCGTTGCCGGGACGAGAGATCAGCGCGTAGTCGTGATACCAGGATTCGGGGTCGACCACTGTCTCGTCGGGCACGCCCGTGACGTATTGCCACCGGGTGGCGTCCAGCGTGAGGAATTGCCGCACCGCGGCTTCCGTGTCGGTTGTCTGCTCACTTTGATAGGCCCACACCGTCTTCCAGAAGCTTTCGACGAATCCCGCGTCGTAGCCGTTGCCGTTCTGGGTGATGATCGCGGTGATCGCGGAGGGATCCCGCAGCGCCAGCCGCCAGCCGATCGGCGCCCCGTAGTCCTGTACGTACATGGCGTATCGGTCGATCCCGAGCGTGCGCAACAGGCCCCCGGTCAGGTCGGTGAGCGCGTCGAAGGTGTAGTCGAACTCCTCGACCGGTGGCGCGTCCGAGAGCCCGAAGCCCAGGTGGTCGGGTGCGATCACGTGGTAGCGGTCGGCCAGCGCCGGTATCAGGTTGCGGAACATGTAGGAGCTGGTGGGGAACCCGTGCAGGAGAACCACCGCGGGGGCGCCTACGTCGCCGGCTTCGCGGAAGAACAGCCGACGACCGTCGACGGTGGCGTAGCGATGATGGACAGTAGCCATGACGTTCCTCCTGAGCTCGCGGATGAGCTCGCGCTCAAACCCGGGTGTGGTTCTGGGTTATGTAGCCCAGTATGCCTCAATCCGGCGGCGTGCAACAGCCCGTGGGGCCGATATGTTGCCGTGCGCATCGGCTTGGCATATTCTGGGCCAGTCATCCCAGTTCTGGGGCAAGCTCGGTGCCTGTCAGACCCGAGGAGTGAGCGCACGGTGGGTAACGCGTTGCGGGACAAGACGGTAGTGGTGGTCGGACGTGGCAGCGGGATCGCCCGTGCTGTCGCCTTGCTCGCGCAGTCCGAAGGCGCGCGGGTGGTCGTCGCCGGACGAGACAGAGCCGCACTGCAAAGCGCCTACAGCGGCAGCGACATCACCGCGGAGTCGGTCGACATCACCGACGACGAGTCGATCGCCGCCCTCGCCGACCGACTGGGCGCGGTGGATCATGTGGTGTCGACCGCCTCGGCTCGGGCCCGCGGAAACTTGGTCGATCTGGACCGCCACAAGCTGCGGCTCTCTTTTGACACCAAGGTCATCGGCCCCACCATGCTGGCCAAATACTTTGCGCCTCAGATAAAACCGAATGGCTCGTTCGTGCTGTTCTCGGGTGTTCACGCGTTCAAGCTCAACGTCGGCTATCTCGGCGTCGGTATCACCAACGGTGCCGTCGACTTCCTCGCCCGCTGGCTGGCCGTCGAGCTCGCCCCGACGCGCGTCAACGCGATCTCACCGGGGGTGATCGACACCGGAGCGTGGGACTCCCTCGGCGGCGATGGAAAGCGCGACTACTTCAGGCACATCGCCGACCGCAACCCGGTGGGGCGGATCGGAACTACCGCCGATGTCGCCGGAGCGGCGCTGTTCGCCATGACCAACACGTTCATGACTGGTATGACGTTGAAGGTGGACGGCGGCGAACCGCTGGTCTAGTTGAGGCACTTCGAGGTGACACAGTGGGAACCCTGGTTTCGGTAAACGTGGGCAGGCCCAGGGACGTCCAATGGCGGGACAGGGCCGTCTACACCGGGATATGGAAGACCCCGGTCGAGGGGCCCGTCATGGTGCGCCGCCTCAACCTCGACGGTGACGGCCAGGGCGACCTGGCCGGCCACGGTGGCGAACAGCGTGCGGTCCTGGTCTACCAGGTGGAGTCGTATGACTTCTGGAGGAACTACCTTGGTCGCGAAGACCTGCAGCCTGGCCACTTCGGTGAAAATTTCACCGTCACCGGGCTCGCCGATGGCGAGGTATGCATCGGAGACCGCTACCGCATCGGTGAGGCGGAATTCGAAGTCACCCAGCCGCGCGTCACCTGCTTCCGGGTCGGCATGCGCCTCAACGAACCCAAGATGCCCAATCTGCTTGTCTCCCAGCATCGCCCGGGCTTCTATTTCCGGGTGATCAGCGAGGGCACCGTGCGCGCCGGCGACGACATCGTGCGGACCCGGCGTGGCCGTCACGAGCTCAGCGTCGCAGACGTCGACGCGCTGTTGTACCTGCCGGACCGCAACAACGAGCAGCTCCGTAAGGTCGTCGACGTTCCGGCGCTCAGCCCCGGCTGGCAACGGTCCTTCCGCGACATGCTGGCCGAACCCGCGAGATCGATCGGAGTCGAACCGGGCTGGAATGGATTTCGCCCGTTGCGGGTCACGGAAATACACCGGGAAAGCTCCCAGGTGCTGTCGATTCGCCTCGAGTCCGAGGACGACGCCCCGTTGCCCGCGCCGCTACCGGGTCAATACCTGCCGATGCGACTTCCCGGAGCCGGCGAACCGGCGCCGCTGCGCAGCTACTCGCTTTCGGGTGATCCCGGTGCGGGGGCCTACCGGATCAGCGTCAAGCGCGAAGAGTACGGCCTGGTGAGCCGGTGGCTGCACGCCCACATCCGGCCGGGGGCGGTGGTCGAGGCGGCCGCTCCCCGCGGCGACTTCTATCTCGCCGAGGACGACAATCCGGTAGTCCTCTTTTCGGCGGGAATCGGCGCCACGCCCGTCCTGGCGATGTTGCACGCGCTGTCCGCTGCCCGCAGCGGTCGCGACATCTGGTGGTTGCACACCACCCGCAATCCCGAGACACATTCGTTCGCAACCGAAGTCGCGACTCTTATCGACTCCTTGCCCCACGCGCGGCAGCAAGTCTTCTACACCGAGATACAGGGCCGACTCAACCGGGAGTCGATCGCGGCGCTGGGCCTGGCGCCCGATGCGACCGTATACCTATGCGGCCCAACGCAATTCATGGCCGATGTGCGCGACTTCCTCACGGCCGTCGGCCTCGACCCTGCGTGCATCCACAGCGAACTCTTCGGTGCCCTGCCGGCGATCAACCCGGGAGTTGTCGAGACGGGGGAGCGCAGACCGCCCCACCCACCCGACGGCACTCCGGGCACAGGACCGTCGATTACCTTCGCGCGCAGCGGGTTGACCGTCAATTGGTCGCCGGACTACGGGAGCATCCTCGACTTGGCCGAGGCGTGCGACGTGCCGACCCGCTTCGCCTGCCGAAGCGGTGTCTGCCACGTGTGTGTCACCGGC
>Ga0335069_10011050_pt1 | contig 12770 bp, 20 predicted proteins | sample Lox_Sample_11_FD_206714 | JGI IMG/M metagenome (GOLD analysis project Ga0335069, IMG submission 206714) | Soil microbial communities from Loxahatchee National Wildlife Refuge, Florida, United States - Lox_Sample_1.1 | ecosystem: Environmental > Terrestrial > Soil > Wetlands | place: USA... | reverse complement strand
GGAAGGATGCATGTAGCACCCTTCGTCTAGAAGGCAACCGGAGTAGGAACCTGATCTGAGGAAGTCTGGTCTGTGTCCAGTGCGGCAAACTAGTCTGGCATCGTTGATGAGGGTAAAGGTTTTGTGTCTACCACCAACTGATTTCAAGATGCCTAGCTGTTCAGTAAGTGTATGGAGAGTAGGTATCACACCATCTTCGGCAATCGTCATAGTGGGTGAGAGAACCAGGTACTTCCGATTTGGCTTAGAGCGGAGGAGTAAGTCGGCAACACCAGCATGGGTCTTACCGCTTCCTCGTCCACCAATGAACGCTCTGAATCTGGCTGTACTAAAGCAAAACTCAGTTTGCTTTTGTGTCAGCGGGAGCATTCGCCTTTTCGGCTTCAATAAGTACAAGGTCTTTGTTCTCTTTGGTCAGCAATGGAGTCTCGATGACTACCGTGTGCTGTGGAACTGGTGCATCGACCTTAACACCGTAGGAGTTCGGATACTTCTTGCCTAGGAGCCAAGCTGGTCCTTGCCATCCTCTTGCTCCTGTGCGAATCATATTAAGGCATTCTCGTTCGCCTTCCATGATTGCCTTTTTCATTCGGGCTGAAAACTCCGGGTGCTTGCGTCTGTGTTTTTGTATAGTTTGCTGCCCTAGTTCAAGCACTTCAATTGTGCGAGTTAAAGACATCCCTGACTCAAGACACTTGATGACCTCGTTCTCAACCTCTGGCGTCATTCTGTGAGGCCTGATTTCCATTGGTTCAACTCGCTTTCGTGTCCCAACCACAGAGCTTACACACGTTCATGTAACCTTGCGGTGTGTGTATAGTCTCGAACTCGTGCATTTCAGGTCGACATGGAAGTGTGGCTACCTTGCCATACTTGATAAGTCCTACGAGAACTTCTACCCAGTGGCGTTCAAAGTGGCTTTCGGCTACGATTTCGATTCGTCCCCAGCCTGGTTCACAGTTGAGTTGCACAGTTCTTCCTCTTGGCCTGGGCATCCCGAAGTTTACGTCTCCTGGTGTGTGCTACGAAGAAAGTATCCTGAAGATCGAATTCATCCAGCTGTTCATCTACCCATCTATTGGCTTTGATTATGTCTCGCACGTTCTTTTTGGCTTTGCCATCTATGTAAGCATCATCTACTACGTTTCGTCTATCGTGACGGGCCTCTAATAGTTCTCCGTGCTCAAGTGGGTTATTAAGGTGGTATCGTCTTTGATGGTTTCTTCGCCACAGTTCTGTAGTAAGCTCATCTAGTTCTAAATTTCCTGAAAGGAAGTGTTCTGGTATAGGCTGATCCTGTATTTCTTGATCTGTGAGTTGTTCCAGCGGTGGTGCTATGGGTTGTACATTGGTGAAGTAGGTCTGTGGGAAGAATCCAGGTGGAAACATTTGCACTCCTCTCTGTTCCGATTTGGAGTGCTGAAAAAGGGCTATAAGGGTCTTGTGCTATCACTAATCCAAGTATGGGTTCTCCGAGAATTGTTGGCTACGCCAGTCTGATAAAAATGTGTCAGGTATATAGTCATTATTTCGTTCCTATATACCTGATAGGGTGTCCAGTAGTCAAAAAATAACCCCATTAGCAACGAGCTAATGGGGTATTGGTGGAGGGGGAAGTCCAGTTGCTCTCCCCGCAAATAGGATACAAGGCTCGTCAAATCTCATCAAGTGAGTCGGAGGTGGATTCCTGGGAGATCTCGCCACATGGTCCGATTAAATGCGAAATAGGCAGGGTCCTGAGAAAAGCTACCTCTCTCTGGATGTCGGGTTTGTTGTTTTCGTCTAATCGGCAATGTTTGGTGAATAGTGTTACGAGCTGCTTGTCGGAAAGTCTTTGTTTAGAAATAGTAGTTCTAGGCAAATGGAGTTTCCTGGCTGGTCGCCTAATTCTCATCATGGTACTTCTCGTAATTAGCCTTGGTGATGGTGTAGTAGCTAAGTGGCGAGTCACCTGGGAGAAAGGTTCCTTCCAGTTCTTGAACTATGGCTCTGGCTAGTGGTGGATTGAGCAGATGCCTGGAATTAATAAGTACCCACTGTAGATAGGAGCATGGGACCTGGCTGAGTGGTCTACCCCTCCATTTCCCAAAGTGGAGTTTGAAGTCAGACTTCCTGGTCTTGGTGGGAAAGACTCCGTTCTCTGTTCTGGTGGCTATCATTTGTGTGTCCTGCAAAAAGTTCCTCTGGACATCATGTACTGCAGTCGAGTGATGGACTCCTGGTAATCATCCAGGCATCTAAGGTGATCGTTAAATAGTCCCCGGTGCTTATGATCCATACTGGTGTGATCTAAGAATCCTAAGATGAGGTTCTCATGTACCTTAACCTGTTCGAGTGAAGTATGTAGAGCATTGGTGATCTTGTCAATAGTAGTCACTTGGTGTTCTCCTTGTAGCAATCATCGTAGCCTTCAGGGAGTTTATTATGCCTTGCAAAAAATCGCCTGAGATCTCTCAGTGCATTGTCAATCTCCCCATCACAAGGTGCAGGTTCTTCTCCTGATTTGACCAAATGGTACGCATTGTCCTCTAGCGCTTCTCGTACAGCCTTCCAGTCTGGTGTTCTTGTCACTTTACGTTCTCCTTGAGGTAGGTCTTGATTAGTCTGATCACAACTCCGGTCATACTACGTCCATCTAATTGAGTCTTACTCTTGAACTTGTTGAACAGATCTGCTGGAATCTGAGCTTGCAGGATCTTCTTACCCACTGTGTTATTCATGGTAGGTCTCCTTGTATGGGGGTGTCTCATGGTGGTATGATATCACCATGCAATATCAATTACTAGCCTATTAGTGGTTGAACTTTAACCATTAGTGGTTAAAAAAGTAGCAGTGAGGTGACTGAGATAGACAGAAAATAAACGAGACTGGTAAAGTAGTTGGCGTTTGAGACAAAATAGTCGTGAAACAAGCCCCAGGGGTGGGGACCTTTAGGGGCTTGTTTCACTGGAAGAAAGGTTAAACTGATGCTATCAAGTCCCGAGCTGAAACACAAGCTGATTAAGACAGTTGAACTTCTTTGCCCTCACTATAGCCTGGTCCTCCTGAAAGACAAGAAAGCTAGTCTCTACTGCTGGACAAAGTTCCAGCAAAGGAGGGCTACTTTCAGTGAGCTGATGAGCTTATGGTCTGATCAAGTGAATGGTGTAGGCATCATCAGTGGTTCTGTGAGCGGTGGTGTGGTATGTAGAGACTTCGATGATGGTGAGACGAGCTATAAGCAATGGTGTGTGTCTCATCCGTTGTTATCGTGCTACCTCCCACAAGATAAGACATTCAAGGGCTACCATATCTGGTTTAGAACTAAAACTCCGGTGTACAAAAGGTGTGGCAACGGAGAATACATCGGAGACAGTGGTCACTACGCTGTAATCCCACCCTCGTTTCATCCTCAGACGGTGGCGGGATACCAGAGCATCATCCCCATAGGGGCAGAGATGCCGTGGATTGAAGATCCGATTGCAGCAGGGTTGCTGCCGGCTGGCATCGCGGCGCCCGCGAGTTTTGGCTACTCCGAAACCTCCAAAAACCCCCTAACAACCCCTAACAACCCCCTACAACCCCTAATACCTAAACGAATAGGGCAACCTCACAAACGTATAGGTTGCCCTATTCGTAAGAGAGGTAGGGGTTATAGTGAGTGGATCAGCCCTAGTCTGGTTAGGATAGTTGATAGGAACCAGCCCACTCAGACCGGAGAACGAAATCACTACATTCTGAGCTTAGTGCGAGACTTGAGACGATGGGGCGGAAAGCTGAGTGAGTGTCAACTATTGACATTGTTCAGATTGTGGTGGACAGAAGCACGGAAGGTAGTTGTGACAAAGGACATGGAGGTATCACTGCACGATTTCCTCTACCACTACCACAAGTGCCCAGATCAGCCAAAGGGGTTAGATGTGACGCGATTACTCGAAGGTGTGGACACCACGCAGACCAATCTGGAGATCCTGTTCACCATCTGCCAGAAACTACAGGCAATCAATGGAGGCAGATTCTTCTTCCTCAGTGGTGAACAGGCAGGGGTAGTGTTGAACAGTACTCCTACTTATGGCAAGAAGCTCCTGAAGAGGCTCTGTGATGAGGGTAGAATCATCAGGTTCTACAAAGGCAACAGTCACTCAGGTCAGGCTAGTCGCTACTACATTCCATAAGGCGGTGCTTGCATCATTTACAGAGTCGAGTATACTTGAGTGTTGCAGCAACTCACACAAATCGGAGGTATGCATAATGGCACATGGAGCAGAAGGAATGCTGGCGTTATTGTTGGTTGCGTTACCCGTTATCTTTCTTGTGGTGGTTGTACTAACTTTTCCACACCAGGGGAAAAGCAGTCTCAAAAGCTACAAGCAAGTACTCTTTGAAAATTCTTTGATCCCACCCAATCAGATCAAAATAGTTGAGACCAAAAGGAACCTGAAATGACCAGAAATGATTGTTGGGCAACTGGCTTAGTGGTGTTGATGTTTGCAGTCTTAGCAATCATCCTCCTTCAGCCAAAGGAGCCTGAAAGAGCTGATCCGTTCACCCTGCTTACGCAGAGTGGCTGGGTAGCTCAACCAGGCATAGGAGGGAATTACGTTCTTCACAAGACAAATGTTCAAGTTGACGTTGCACAGGTGTGCAACCAGCACAAAGATCGTTTTGAGGACATGAAAGGTGTTCTCCATGTCCTCAAGGGATTCTCTAGTCCCAAAGTAGGTAGAACCATCTCAGAGCAAAATGTGCTTCAGATTGGTGAGGTAACTATACGGGGTTCCAGTAGTGATTTGGCTGAAGTAAGGGGAATCCTTACAAAGTAGGGAATGCTGTTAATTCGGAACGTATGGCGAAATCGGGTTGGAGTGGGTTTAGACCCGTTTCCAACCCGATCCGCTGCCCTGGACGTGTTTTTGCTTGATTAAACGGCTATCCAGAGATGAAACCAAATGCTCTCATCGCATCGTAGCTTACCTGAAGCATGGTTTGCTCTGTAGACGTATACGAAGCTCCAGCAGTGGCTGCTGCTCCGGATCTCTGAGGAGATGGAGACTTGTTGAAGATTCCGAACGAGCCTGAGCCTTTGCAAAGTTCTGTATCACCGACTGTTCTTAGTGCATCAGGGGTGTCTGCAAAGGCAACTACTGCTGTTCCATTTACATCTATCTGTAGTCCTGCACCGAATGGGTTATTGATGGTGACTACGCGACTGTTATTGAAGTCGTTAAGGGTCATTAGACCCAGATCAGCATCCAGGGTTTGTCCCGAAGTGCCGTAGAAGCCACCAGCACCATCGTCTACCTGGATAGCATTTCCACCCCCCTCAGATACGCCACCGCCACCACCAGCTCCTTGCTGGTACACTTCCCAGGCTGATCCATTATAGACGTACGTCCAGCCACTGGTTTTAATCACCTCACCAGTGAAGCCAGCGTATCCAGGTTGCCCAGAGGCAGTTTTGGTTGGTAGAACCAATCTGCCACTGGCAAAGGTGTTCAGATTGAAGTAAGAGTTTGTACTGCCTGAGAGGTATGTGTTTTGAACACCTGAATAGTAGGTAGTGTTACCGTAGATGTTCCCGGAGCCATAGAAGTTGTAGACGCCATAAAGACTGAAGATGCTACCACTACCCAAAGAGAGTGAACTACCACTCTGATAGGTTCCGGAGTAAGACTTAGTGAAGGTCTCCTGGGCACCATTGGTGATGATGGTTCCAGGTGTGTAGATAATGGCTGAACCTGATTGGTAGGTGACAGTAGATCCACTTCGGAAGACTAGCGTTGTTCCATTCTGGTAAGTAGTGTTAGCACCTGAGCTGTAGGTTCCTGAACCATAGAACGTAGGTCCACCGTAAAACGATGGGTTGTTGAACGACGTGGTTAGTGACCCAGATGCATACGTAGTCTGGGAACCAGAACTATAGACTTCGTTGTACTGTGGTGTATAAGTCTTCGTGGAATCATCTGAGACTACGGTTCCAGGAGTGTACGTTACCGTGGAGCCACTATTGTAAGTGGTTTGGCTACCTGAATAGTAGGTGTAGTTGCCATAATAGCCACCGCTGCCATAGGAGTTATAGGTGCCATAGAGATTGAGCAACACTCCGGAGTTTAGGCTAGTAGTGGTTCCTGAGACTATGGTAACTGTTCCTGGTCCTATGATGATAGTTCCAGATAGAGTTCCTGAGGCTACCAGGAAGGTTCCAGTTCCACCTTCAGGTACGACCAAATAGAGCGGATAACCACTGGTGTCACGGATGTAGCTCTGTGCTCTACCCCAGTACACTAAGCCAGACTGGAGGGTGGTATACTGAGGTGTTCGTATCCATAGTGGAACATCAGTTCTATCAGTGAACCCATTATCAATTCCACTGAGGGAATTGTGCTCAGTAAGGGTTCCATAGTAGTGACCGGAAGCGGTAGGTGTTCCGTCTAATACTCGCACCATTGCCTGAAATGGTTCAGAGGTCGGATATGGAGTATAGACTGGACCTAATGGTTCAGGATGGAATTCCACCTGCCTGACCACATTCATTAGTCTTTCAAGGTCTCTGGTCATTATGGTACCAACAGGCTAAAAGAACCGTCGTCAGTGTTAATGATGTTGAAGTCGGCTTTGTACTTGGTTTGGTACTCCTGGAACACCAGTGGAGTAGTTGGATCAGCAGCAAAGCCGAAACCATCTAATCGTGCTTCTGTGGCAACTCTCTGTCCGCCTGAGACAATGTCAATCCATGTGCTCTGGTCATCTGATAATCGCCTGAAGGATACGTCTAGAATACGTTCATTCCAGGGCCTTGGACGCTGATCGGTGATGGGCTTACACCAGAAGGTCCATATGGAGGCAAAGTATTTGGTTCCAGTGATCTTGTCCCGCATCTCTTGGGCAGTAGGTGGTTCAGGCATGTAGACTTCGTCTACGTCCCATTCAAGGAAGGGTTCAGTGTTGACTCTCTTCACATAGTCTCTAATGAACGTCTTTGGTTGCCAGTTCGCTACGGAGAGATTCTTGGTTAACTTGACGATGACAAAAAAGTCCTGCTCAGTAACTGGAGTAGTGAACGGAAGTAGTGCTGAGTTGGTGATCGGGTATAGATCATTTTCTGGATCAAGTGTAGGCCATCTACCACCTGCGTCACCTGGAAACTCTCTATCTCCGTCTGGAAGAACTCTAGCTACAGCACCCTCAAGTGCCCGTTCTTTACCACCAAAACTGTCATTTCGGATAGCAGGCAGAGTGACTGGATCAATGTAAGTCTGATAAGTGCAAGTTATGACCCACCATTCAGGTCCTATCTCTTCCCCTCCCTTCTGGTCAACTTGATAGGTGATCAGGATAGCCTGGGTATCGTTCGGATGGAAGGTTCCTATCTCAGGTAGGGGTGGTTCAATACCGTTAGGATCATTCCAGGCAAGGGCGGATTCAATTACTCTATGTCCATCGTTGGTCACATTGGAATCAGTACCATCAGGAGCAATATCTGTCGCTTCCAGGTGTGCCTGAAACTTCCGTATATGGACTTTCTCTTGTACAAACTGTGTACCATCGTAGTCAAGTTTGATCCACTCCGTTCGGTAGGAGGTACTCCTACCATCCATGATCTCAAACAATTGGTCTAATGCCATAGTCTATGCCTTTATCTGAAGAAGCCAAATAGTCTAAACACTTGCTGTACAGCAATATCTTGTACAGCTTGTGGACTAAGTTCTGGTCTAACTTGATTGAGTGTCGCTTGAGCTAACTCTCTAGTCCATCTGGTTAGTTCTACATTTTGAGCAGTGAGGTTGATGGTGGCATTATTGAGCTGTACAACTGGATCGTTTTTGATCTCTTGAATTTGTGCCTGTTGGATAGCCTGGTAAGCCTCGACACTGCCTTCTCTCAATAGTCTAGAGTGACGATACATGTCACCAGCAGCATTAATCAGATTTTGTCCTGCTCCACCAAAAGCTCTTTGCTGTTGTTCTTCTCCACCTGGTCTATTGAGGAACTCGGCAGTGAGATTGTTAATACGTCCCACCTCCCTCTGGAACGTCTCCAGAGGTCTCATGTTTCTTTCGACAGTGGAACTAACTTGTTGGGTCTGTGTAGCTCTACGATCAGAGGCTTCATTACTTACTATTTGAGCGATTCGTTCTTGGTATTGCAATTGGGTGATCAATTGCTCATTGAGAAGGCGTTGAGCTTCAATTCGTTCACTATCTCGATCTGCAAGTATCTCAGTAGATGTAATCTGTCTTCGTACAACATCATTTTGTGCAGTCTGAACAAGTATGGCTTGTCTATCTCGATAAGAATGGAGAAGTAGATCAGCACTTACTCTAGCACGTAGTTCATTTAATTGTACTTGATGGAGTGGGTCAAGAGAGTCACCAATAGCTGTTCTGGCTCGTTCCCAGGCATCGCGGAATGATTCACCTTCTCGTCTAATCTGGCCAGCTACAACTGCAATACGCTCAGATTGAATACGAGTAAGTTCAGCATGCTCAGGACCTAGCCCTAGATCTAAGGCAAACCCACGTGATTCCTGTGCTCTAATTTGGGCTTCTGTCTCATTAATAGAGGTTGCGATGGCCGCTCTAGCTCTATCTACCGATAGTCCTTGGTTGATGGCTTGAATCGCAGGGGTTCGATTCATGACGCGGAAGATCTGTTCTTGAACACGAGCTAGTTCAAGAGAACGTCGATATTCAGCTTCAAGAGGTCCAGTTGCTCCGGGAACATTACCAGCGAGGAAGGCTTGTCTCACGCCAGGAATGTTTGTAAACCGGCTGAAAGATTCAGCCTGGGTCATCTGTTCTCGGAATGTCTCAAGTGCTCTCTCCATGAAGTCAACTTGAGTTCTAAGACCAACTTGAGCTACTGACTGTTGGGCATTAACTTTGCCTCCTGCAAATTCAAGCATCACTCCCCGTGCTACCAGTCTGAGCTTCTCAGCTTCAAAGTTCAACTTAGCTAAAACAGCCTGTAGTGTACCACTGATAGCGGAGGCTGCCGCTCCGAAAACTCCTGGGAGGAGAAAGGCTAACTTACTAAACTCTCCGAAAGCCTCTTGAGCAGACAGGCCAAAGTTGCTAGAGATGTTTCTAGCAACAGTATTCATAGCTTTGCCGAAGGTACTAGCTAGACCTACGCCAGCGTTTACCCAACGATCATGTACCTCCTTTGTCTGTCTTCTCTCCTCATCACGTAACTCCTTTGTCTGTCTTCTCTCCTCCATGAAGAACTTCTTTTGTGCCTCTGCAGCCTTCTCGTACAGTTTGTTCCACTGCTTAAATGTACTAGGACCACTTTCAAGCTCACTTAATGCTTTGGCAGCTGCCTTTGCCTCTTCTTTCATGCGGGCGAGCAGATCAGCCCCAGTAGCCAATTCCCTATTAAGCCTCTGTTGTCCCTCCTCCATTGCTAATAGCTCAGAGCCCAATGGGGTGAGTTCACCAGCCCTATCGTGACCCATTGGGTAAATGTGAGCAGGATTAGATGGATCAAGTCTATCTGCCATTGGTCTATCCCTTATTCATTTGGCTACGAAGTTGTTGGAGTTGTTGGAGCGCCTTCTGTCTCCTGGTGTCTTTAGACTGTTTAGCATACCATTTGTCTCTCTCCGTCTCTCCGAACACTTTTTCCTTCTCGAACAGCATATTGTAGGCATTATTGATGACTAGTTCGATCTTTTTGACCTGGGCTTTCCTGGGCTGTTCTGGAATAGACGAGAAGATCTTGTGCAAATCAGTAATAGCATGCCTGGGATCGGCTATATTGGTATTGTGGATGAGTTGATAGAGCAAAGCTGTATGGACTTCCATGTCCCTGAGAGTAGCGACTGGTTCTAGAGAGTCGTACTCAATGAGTTCCATCAATTCTTTAACATCTTGAACTGAATCAGCTAACTGACTTACCGTCATTCCACGGTTGCGGGCTGTTCTGTGGAATAGACGGGACATACTCCGTTTTTTAAGGAGTCCTCCGACTTAGTAGTGGCTGTACAGAGTTTATCCACCTCTGTTCTAAGGGCCGTGTACCAACTAACCCCCATATTCTCCATCAGAGTTGGTAGATCAGCCAAAGTAAACACTGTCTTGTACTCAGCGTTAATGAGACAAGCAATAATTAGTCTCATGTAGAACGTGTCTTCTCCATAGCGTGTACCATCGTTAGCTATGGAGATCATGGTCTTAGGAGTACACTCAACCAGAAAAAGCTCTGTGTTGAGTGTCTCCGCTAGTTTTGGCACAAGATGAGTCACTTTGGTAGTGCGTCTACCAAGTGACTTCAGTATGTTCTGATCCATTAAAACTATCCATTAAAACAGGTTCATGTCTACAGGAACGTTAGGTACTTCCTGGGGTGCTGGAATAAGCTCAGCATCGTCCAATATGGAAGGTGAAAGAACAGTAGGTGGAGTGTAGGCAACTGTTGGGATCGGGAAGAAAGTAGAGCGACGTACGTTCGTGATATTGGGCAAAGTAAGAGGCAAGAGGAAGAATGCCTCAAGAACGAGAGTAAGATCAGAAATGATCTCCTCGTTCTTGTCTCTCTCTACACCACTACCGTTCTGGAAGTCACCAATCCAGGCGATAAAGAAGTGTTGATTGTTGCCTCCGCCTGTATAGTCATCAGACCACCTGATGTTCCACTCTACAGACACTCTGGCATGGAATAGAAAGTCTAAATCCAGGTGCTGCGGCTTAGAAAGTCCTACACGAAACTTCACTTCACCAGGGTCCATCCAGCCCGGCTGTTTACGCATCTGAGCAGCTGGTGCAGATAGTCTGGTGGTAGGAACTCTCCCTAACTTGGCAGGTGGAGCTTCTACAGTGAGTAAGTCATCTATCTGGATAAAGTCTGCACCATTGAGACTATAGGCCAATGATGCACCAGCCATAAAGGTGGCAGGATTAATCGCCATTTTTAGTTCCTCTAAGTATGTCCTTCTAGTCTCTGTGTCTTAACAACCCAGGCTAGCGTTCCTTGTTCTATAAACTTGGCATTGATGTCAGTCTTTTGGGAAATCGTCTGCTCTAGGTCTTCAATCCTTTCTGGCATGATGTAGCCACCAATTATCTGAGGATTGAAGCTGTAGTCCAACTGGTTCGGGAAGTTGAACGTATCGTGAATAGCCTTAACCACCTGAGATAGTGAGTCCTTGTTTTTGGCTCTCACAATCACAGTCACTCTACGATAGTCAAAGTAGCAACCATGTCTACCAGTTTGGTTCTGGTAAGGAGTGACCACCAATACGGCATGTGGATAGAGTCTATCAACCTCAGGCAGAGAGAACTTGATGTAGTCAGTTGTAATCCCGCCTGGTACGAGCGTAGTGAGTGTGGAAGCATTCCACTTCACTAACCAGGCCTGGGTTACATCTGCTGTTGCACTCATTAACCACCCTTAGAATCAGCAAAAACACGTCCAGAATCACCGTTCTCACAGATAAACGTGTCTCGCTTTAGCAATGGTATCCACCCCAGACATTGTTGTCGGTTTCACCGCAGAGATGGCAGTAACGGTGCCACTGGCAAACAATGGATTGGGTAGACCAGAGCATTGAAGCCACTGGAGTGCAGCACCACTTGGACAAATAAAGGTCTGGCTAACACCACCAGACAGATAACTACCAGACAAGTGGTGCTGGAAGGTCACCTGACCATATGTAGTCTCATAGTGTAGTGCAAGTAACCCAGAGCGGTTCTGGAGTGCATCATCTACACCAAGAGTTCCTGGACTATTACCAAATGCAGATCCAGAGGTCATATTGATGTCTACATCCTGTACGGATCCACCACTGATCTGCATTGCCTTCGAGAGCTGGTTCTCACCACCTCTACGATGAGTGAACGTATAAGTAAAACTGATGCCCATTAGGCTCTCCTTAATTAGTTTCGTTACACAGGATGACTGGAAGTTCATCCTGTCTATCAGGATTGATCTGTTGAACGTACTGCAATGGTCTATCGTTCTTATTGACCCACAGGATCACGTCTCCATCATTGAAGTCGACCTGTTGGGAAAGTGTCACTCTAAACTGCCTATTGAGACCAACAGATGCTCCCAGAGCTACGTTGTCCTGAGAGATGAGCTGTACTGCTGCTGCCATCCCTGAGAATAGGAAGTTAGGCGTCGGTATCTGGTCACCCAGGTAATCCACCGTCCAACTGGGTCTATTGAGTGAGACAGTATCCTTCAGGTTGAAATAGACTCTAAGATCAACTCCATAAGTGATATGGAAGCCATGTGGCTGATTTTGCCTCACCTGGAGAATGTTGTAGATCGAATCAGTTCCACTCACATACGATCCAGACACAACAATCTGATCACCAGGGAATGGCAACTGACCTGACATCAATACTTTCGGGAAGTAGTGAATTTGGTCGGTTCCCTGATACTTGCCATGAGTGGGAGCTCTCTCTTGTTCAGAGGGAATCCGTTCGTACACATGGCATACGGGATAGTCAATCAGGGTTGGGTATCCTGAGATGTTCTGCAACTTTCTCAGGAGCACATCAGCCATTATTTGCTCCAACTGTCCGATTGAGAATCTTGTAGAGTAATGGTTCCATGTTTGTCTGCATGTCCTTCATCCTTTGAAGGAACTTATAGCCATTGGTTACCACGAAGGATAGGTCTAGAACACCTAGGTCCTCACACATTGGTGCTACTTGAGGAGCACCAAACTGAGAGAAGTAATCATGTGGGAAGAACCCTTGAGGGAAGTACTGGTTTGGAAACATCAGGGTAACTCCACAGTCCTTCTAACAGTTCTACCTCTGGGGAGGGCTTTCCTCAACTTC
>Ga0335069_10011049_pt1 | contig 12771 bp, 11 predicted proteins | sample Lox_Sample_11_FD_206714 | JGI IMG/M metagenome (GOLD analysis project Ga0335069, IMG submission 206714) | Soil microbial communities from Loxahatchee National Wildlife Refuge, Florida, United States - Lox_Sample_1.1 | ecosystem: Environmental > Terrestrial > Soil > Wetlands | place: USA... | reverse complement strand
CCCGGGGCCTTAATGGGATTCTCCATTCTCGCGGCCGTTATCGGGATTGGGGTTGCCCTGTGGTGGTATCTGAAGTCCACGGACATTCCTGATCGCCTGGCGGAGCAGTGGGCCGGGATTTACCGGCTGCTGACCCACAAATACTACGTGGACGAGTTTTATGATTGGCTCATCGTGCGTCCCCTGGGCACCGTTTCGGAGAAGTTTCTCTGGCAAGTGGTGGATGAAGGTGCCATCGACAACGTGATGGTAAATGGCGCCGGCGAAGGAACCGCCTGGACAGGTAACCTGTTGCGGCGAATTCAATCCGGCAACATCACCAGTTACGCCGCATGGGTGCTGCTGGGGGCAGTACTTTGGGTGTTCTATATTCTCGCAGCTCACGGTTAGCGACCGCCAGTCAACGCTGGCTGCCCGTGGTAGTCGGTTAGCAACTCATTACATCGGTATTTCAGCAACGCGCGACTCTTGATTCACAACAGCCTTATGTCCTGGTACAGTGCTCACCTACTCTCGATCATAACGTTCCTCCCCCTCCTGGGCGCGGTTGTTATTGCATTCCTCGGACGCGAACGGGCCACACCCGTCCGGTGGACGGCGCTTTTTTTCTCGACACTCACCTTCCTCATAACCGTCTGTTTATACTCTCGACTTGATCCCCAGCGCAGCGACATGCAGTTCGCCGAGGTGGTCCCGTGGATCAAGGTGCCGCCCATCAACTACCATTTGGGAGTCGATGGCCTCAGCGGCCTGATGATTCTCTTGACGGGATTTCTCACTCCGCTGTCGGTATTGGTTTCCTGGAAAGGCATCACCCAAAGAACCCAGGAGTTCTTCATTTTCCTGCTGGCACTGGAAACCGGAATGATGGGTGTCTTTGCCTCTCTCGATCTCGTTTTGTTCTTCGTGTTTTGGGAAGTAATGCTTATTCCCATGTACTTCCTCATCGGCATCTGGGGCCATGAGCGGCGAGTTTACGCAGCCATCAAGTTTGTCCTCTTCACCATGGTTGGCTCAGCCTTGATGCTCACCGGCATCATTTATCTTTACACTCGCACCGAGACATTTGATCTTCCGCAGGTGTTGGATCATCTGGTCACATATTCCGCACTCACTCCGCAAGCTGAAAGGTGGCTATTCCTCGCTTTCTTCATCGCCTTCGCTATCAAGGTTCCTCTGTTCCCCTTTCACACCTGGCTTCCCGACGCCCACGTCGAGGCTCCCACGGCAGGTTCCGTAATCCTGGCAGGGGTTCTCCTCAAGATGGGAACGTACGGCATGCTGCGGTTCTGCCTGCCGCTTTTTCCCCAGGCATCAAGGGAGTTCGCTCCCATTATCTGCGCCTTGGCCATCGTCGGGATCATTTATGGCGCGCTGGTCGCCATGGTGCAACCCGACCTGAAAAAGCTCGTGGCTTATTCCTCCGTGGCCCACCTGGGATTCTGCGTGTTGGGGATATTCGTCTTCCGGCCGGAGGCCATCGAGGGCGCTATCTATCAAATGTTCAGCCACGGGGTTTCAACGGGAGCGCTCTTCATGCTGGTCGGAATGCTCTACGAGCGGCGCCACACGAGGCTGATCAGCGAGTTTGGAGGTTTGGCGACGTCCGTGCCCGTCTACAGCACGTTCTTCCTGATTGTGGCGCTGTCCTCTCTCGGCCTGCCGCTCTTGAATGGGTTCGTGGGGGAGTTTCTGATCATCGTAGGATCTTTTCATCGCCACGCCGCATACGCAGCCTTGGCTTCCGTCGGTGTGGTCCTGGCCGCGGTCTACCTGCTTTGGATGTATCAGCGGGTGTTTTACGGAGAAATCACCAATGAGAAAAACCGAACGTTGGCCGATTGCGATCTTCGGGAGAAACTCATCCTGACGGTGATGGTAATCGTGATTATCATCATGGGGGTGTACCCCCAGCCCTTCTTACGGCGGATGGATCAGGGTGTAATCCACAGCATGGAACGCTTGCGCGAACACTCCCCGTCAGCACTAATCCCAGCGCCTTTCGCCGGCCGACCAAGCGCAACGCGCGGCAATCCGAGGCGCGAAATCCGGAAAGAGAAGTCAATAAATCCGGTTCATTTGCCAATTCCCAACTCTCCAGGCCCGACTTCCACTCACATTCTGATCAGTGCCAACCGCACGCTGCCGACTGGCCCCCAAGGAGGTGACCGATGATCACCCCCCAGCCAGTCGACATTATGCGGATCCTCCCGGAAATCGTCCTTTCCATCTTTGCAGTGGTAGTCATGGTGCTGGAACCATTCGTCGCCGTCACACACAAGAAACTGCTCGGATGGATGGCGCTGCTGGGGATTCTCGCCGCCGGAGCCGCCACCACTCGGCTTTCTATATACCCGTGGCCGGGGACCGGACCAGCGTTCGGGGGAAGTGTTATCGCCGATCGGTATAGTTCTTATTTCATTTACCTGTTCTTACTGGTAGCAGGCCTGGTCATTCTGGGCTCCATGGACTATCTCGAACGCGACCGTCTCCAGCACGGCGAGTTCTATGCACTGATCCTGATGGGAACGATCGGGATGTGCTTCATGGCATCCTCTACAGACCTGCTCATGATTTTCATTGGGCTGGAGATCAGTTCTATCGCCACCTATATCCTGGCAGGCTATCGGAGGTCGGACCGCCGCTCCAACGAAGCTTCGCTTAAGTACTTCCTCCTGGGGTCATTTGCCACAGCCTTTTTGCTCTACGGAATAGCTTTTGTTTATGGCCTCACGGGAACCACCAACCTGATGGCGGCGGGCGAGCGCTTAAATGCACTCTCCCAGTGGACCCTATTCGCCAGGGTAGCCCTGGCCCTGGTCTTCGTCGGGCTGGCCTTTAAACTCTCGGTTGCGCCCTTTCAGATTTGGGCGCCCGATGTGTACCAAGGCGCTCCCGCGCCCGTCACCGCTTTCATGTCGGTAGGTCCGAAGGCGGCGGCTTTCGCCGTCCTTCTCCGCCTTTTCCTGGGGAGTTTTTCTTCCGCGGGCCCCTTCAACTTCTGGATCCTTTGGATTTCAGCGGCCCTCACCATGTGTGTGGGGAACCTGGGAGCGCTCTGGCAGAACAATGTAAAACGCCTGCTCGCCTACTCGTCGATTGCTCATGCCGGCTATGTGTTGGTGGGTGTCACTGCGGGTGGCCGGAATGGAATTTCGAGCGTTATGTACTATCTGACGGCCTATGCCCTCATGAATGCGGGCGCCTTCCTCCTGGTTGCATATCTGGCCGGTCAGGGAGAGGGCATGGTCGAAATCGAGGATTACCGCGGACTGGCGAATGACCGGCCCGCCGTGGCGGCCTGCCTTACCATCTTCTTGCTTGCCCTTGCAGGATTTCCTGCCACCGGCGGATTCCTGGGCAAATTCTATCTCTTCAGGGCGGCCATACACTCGCGATTGGTCTTCCTGACCATTCTCGCACTCCTGAACAGCGTCGTTTCCGTTTATTACTACTTCAAGATTATCGTTGCCATGTATATGCACGAAGGGAAAGCCAAAACGGCCGATACTGCGCTCCCATGGACCGTGCGCGCCGCGATAGCCGTCAGCATCATCGGAATCTTCTACCTCGGGCTTGCGCCAAACGACCTCGTGGGCGTCTTGGCAACCCTGCCGCCATTCAAATGAATCCCTAAGAAAACGACGGGGGAGGCCGAAGCCTCCCCCCTGTCCGAACCGGCGCAGAATTGGACTAAATAACCTTGATGAAAATGATGGCGAAGGTGTAGAGCGCCATCGATTCAATCAGGACCAGGGCCAGGATCAACGCAAACTGGATGCCTGCCCGGGCTCCCGGGTTTCTTGCCAGACCCTCGCACGCTGCTGACGCTGCTTTCCCTTGCGCGTAGCCGCAGCCTGCCGAGGCAATCGCCATGGCGAAGCCTGAGGTTAATGCCACCCAGTTGACGCCGCCGCTGGCAGCCTTGGTCGCAGCTTCCTGAGCTAACGCTGGCGCCGCGAGCAGCATGCCGGCAATCGCCGTCAACCACATAAGTACGCTTCGTTTCACTAGATTCTCCTTCAGCCCCGATTCCCTAGGAAACACGGGCTTCGATGAATTCCGCCAGGAGGTGGTTTCCTGCCACCCCACGCGCAGGCAGGACTCACACTGGCGGCCCTGCAAAAAGCCAAAATCCAAGTTCTCAAATGACTGCTTAGTGCTCAGACGAAACGGCCATACTGATATAAATGGCAGGCAGCAACATAAAAATGTACGCCTGCAAAGCCGAGACGAACAGGTGGAGCGCCATAAATACCGCGGGAAGCCCGATCGGAGTCAGCCCTGCAGTTAATGCTGCCGCCAATTTGTGTTGCGCTAAAATCCCTGCAATCGCCGCCGGGATTGAGGTCGTAAACACTCCTTCCAGGATGTCGCCCACAAACATGTTGGCGTAGAGACGGACGCTAAGAGAAAGAAGACGGCCCACGTTCCCCACTAATTCAATGGGAAACATAATGATCGCCATCGCCATGACCGGCCCGCACAAGTGTTTGAGGTACCCTAGCACCCCGTGGTACCGGATCCCCTGAAAGTTGTAATAGAGGAATGCGGCTACAGCGCATCCGAGGGTCACCTCGATGTGCCCGGTGGGCGTCTGCAAAGTCGGAATCAGCCCCAATACATTGCAAATCCCAATGAAGATGCCGAGGGTGCCGATCATGGCGAGGTAGCGCCCGGATCCATGACCGATGATCTCTTCGTTCATGTCGCGGACGAACTGCACAACCGTCTCCATAATCTGCTGGAGCTTTCCGGGCGATTCCACCGAGAGTTGCCGGCGCAAAAAGAAAACACCAACCAGGATAACCAGAAGCGCGAGCATCTCCATGGCAATGTAATTGGGGATGAGATGAGCAGGGTCGGCTGGGGGGTGGCCCAAGACAGCTAGAATCGCGGCCAAAGGCCCGCCCAGGATTTTGTTCAAAATTGCTGTAAACCAGATTTCGTGGTCCATATTTACTTAGCGTCCTTCCAACCGTCCCGAAGAAGAACCAGCGCCTCGATCAGGACTCCACCCACGGGTACGAAGAGTCCCGCCAGGATGGCCTTAAAGGGCAACCAGCCCGCTTTATAGAAGAGATACACGCCTGCGAACATCAGAGGATATCGGACGATGACCTTGGCAAGGGCAGATTTGGGCGGCCGCGCCGTCCCGGCGTTTACCAGAGCTTCAACAATACTATGAAGCCAGAGATAATTCAGAATACCGAGCCCCGAACCGACAGCAAACCCGGCACCCAAGCGCACATGCAACGATAGCAGGAGGGCAAGCGTCACTGCACAGGCCAGAAAGAGCATCCACCTGGGCAGCCGTGCCTCAGCTTGCGTCAGGTCCATGGTTGTTGGGTCCGCCGTTGTCAAATCGTTTCTCTGCCCGCGTCAGAATCCTCAGAATCTCCACCACACCTGCCGCTGCCCCGATGACGCCCAAAGCCAGGGCGAAGACCGGTGAGGTGTGTAACCATCGATCGAGAACCCAGCCTATCCCGAACCCGCCCACCGCGCCGGCAGGAAGGATGAATCCGAGACTGGAGTAAAACCCAACTTGCGCCCAAAGACTCTGGCGTTGGCTTGGAGTCCGGGGCATTTTAGCTCCTCGCTACGAGAAGAACGGCCGCACCGCTTCGCGGGCCAGGACGATGACCGGTTGAGGATACACGCCGATCAGCAAGGTCATCCCCAGGGTCACTCCCAGCGCCAGCCGCAGAGCAAGGCCGGTGGCCAGGGGCGTCTCATCCAAGGGCCTCTTCATGAACATGGCCACCACAACGCGGAAGTAATAATATAAGGCCACGACTGCGTAAGCAACTCCTAACACCGCCAGATAGTAATGACCAGTCTGAATCAGCGACAAAAAGACGAAGTATTTGCCGATGAAGCCCGCGGTAGGGGGAATTCCCGCCAGAGACAGCAGGAAGATCAACATCAGGATGGCCAGGCCCGGCGCGCGTGACATCAACCCTGCGAAGTCGTCGATCTCGTCCCCGATCAAGTCTTTTCTGCGCATCACGATAATGACCGCGAAGGCGCCCAGATTCATGAAAGCATAGACAATCAGGTAAATGACGATGGCTTGCAGTCCGGCCTCATTGCCATCGGCGGCGGCTACTAACCCCAGGAGCAAGTACCCCACGTGCGCAATAGTCGAGTAACCGAAGAATCGTTTGATATTGGTCTGGGTAATGGCCGCGAGATTGCCGACTGTCATGGTGGCAATCGCGACGCCGATGGTTAGAGCCTGCCATTCGGCGCGCAGGGGCCAGAGTCCCGCCAGCAGGATGCGAATCAGAAATGCGAACGAGGCCACCTTGGGCGCAACCGAGATAAAAGCCGTTATGGAGGTCGGCGCGCCTTCGTAGGTGTCGGGAGTCCACTGATGGAACGGCACGGCGGCAATTTTAAAGAAAATGCCCGCCAGCAACGTAATGAGTGCAACCCAGGAGAGGGGATCGGAGGCCGGCCGGTCCCGGAGCCGCTCCGCAATCATGCTCAGTTTGGTCGAGCCGCCGATCCCATAGAGCAGCGACATGCCGTAAAGAAGCAGGCCGGAAGAAAACGCGCCGAGGAGGAAAAACTTCACGGCGGCTTCATTGGACCGCCGGCTGCCTCGCAAGAATCCCGTCAGCACGTATTCACAGAGGGCCATCAATTCCAGCGCGACAAACAAGACGATCAGATCTGCCCCCGAGACCAGGAACATCATCCCTACGGCGGCGAAAAGCAGCAAAGCATAGTACTCGCCCAGGTTTGCTTCCTCGATCTCCATGTATTTAACCGAGAGAAGTACTACAATCGCCGTGGCCACGGCGATGACGAGCTTCGCGAGAATGGCGAAGGCGTCCAAGGTATACGACCCATCGAACCCGGTGTAAGACGGAGGAGCGAACTGCAAATGCAGGAATCGGGAGATGCCATGTCCCGGAGCCGTGAATCCTAACATCAGCAAGGCCAGGCTAGCGAACGTCAGGCCAATCAAGGCCAGAGCTGCGTTCAAATTCTTGTCGCGCTTATCCAGCAGGAAATCAAACAGCAGGATGGCCAGGCCAAATCCCGCAATCAGGATTTCCGGCTTGGTTGCCTGATACGCGATGTAGAAGGCGTTCCCCACTAGTGGCTTCCTCCCGCGTTATTCGACAGCGTAATGGTGATAGGCTGCCCTTCCCGTGCGGCCGGCGTCGGGGTGGCGGCCTGCGGTGCAGCGTAGAAACTGGGGTTCAACTGCTCGACAATCGCATTCACGGGCTTATCCAGCACATTGAAGAATGGCTTGGGATATAACCCGATCCAAAATGCCCAGATTACCAGAGGGACCAGGGTCATGATCTCCCGCAGGTTCAAGTCTTTCAAAACCTGGTTCTTGGGGTTCTCGCAGGGGCCGAACATGGTGCGCTGATAAAGCCAGAGCATGTATGCCGCACCCAGAACGATTCCGCTGACGGCCCACGCGGCCCAATGCCAATTCGCCTCATACGCGCCTTGCAGGATTGTGAACTCTCCGATGAAACCGTTGAGCAGCGGCAGGCCAATCGAAGAGAGCAATACAATCATGAAGAGGGTCGCGTAGACGGGCATAACGTTGGAAAGCCCGCCCAGCTCCTTGATCTCGCGCGTGTGGCGGCGTTCATATATCAATCCAACAATCAAGAAGAGTGCACCGGTGGATATTCCGTGATTAATCTGCTGAATCACGCTGCCTTGGAGCCCGTGAGGGTTCAGGGCGAAAATCCCCAGGGTGCAGAACCCCAGGTGGCTGACGGAGGAATACGCGATCAATTTCTTCATGTCTTTCTGCATCAGCGAAACCAGGGCCCCATAAATGATGGCGACAAGCGAAAGCCAAACCATGACCTTCACGACGGTGGGATTGGTACTGGCCTGCGGCAGGAGTGGTAAGGAAAAGCGCAGGAAGCCGTATGTCCCCATCTTCAGCAGGACGCCCGCCAGGATCACCGAACCCGCCGTGGGCGCCTCCACATGGGCGTCGGGCAGCCAGGTGTGGAAAGGAAACATGGGAACCTTGATGGCAAAGCCAATGGCGAAGGCGGCAAAGACCCAGAGTTGCATATGCAGCGGCCAGGAATTTGTGTGCTTCATCAGTTCGATCAGGTCAAAGGTGTGTCGGCCGTCCGGCATCGCATAATTGAAGTAAAGGGTCAGGATCCCCAACAACATCAGGACGGAACCGGCCAAGGTGTAAAGGAAAAACTTGATTGCGGCGTAAAGCTTGCGCGGCCCGCCCCACACCCCGATGATGAAGTACATGGGAACCAGCATGACTTCCCAGAACACGTAGAACAGAAAGAAATCGAGCGACATGAAAACGCCGAGCATCCCCACCTGGAGCAGAAGAAACATCGCATAGTATTCCTTCGCCCTCTCCTGAATGGCAGTCCAGGACGAAAGAACTGACAGGAAACCCAGCACTGTGGTCAGCATGATCAGCAGAAAGCTGATGCCGTCGATACCCAGGTGATACTGCGCGCCGATGGAGGGAATCCAGTCATGAACCTCGATGAATTTGAACTGCTCGGCGGGAGTCTCATTGGAAAACCAGAAAGCGAGAGGCAGCGACGCAAGGAAGTCCACGAACATCACCACGTTTCCCCACCATCGAATCGCCTGTTTGTTCTCTCCGGGGATGAAGAAAAGCGCCGCCATCCCCGCCAAAGGGATAAACAAGATAATGCTCAGGATGTGGTCATGAAAGAACGGCATCGTCGACCTCGGTTCGAGAAGTTAGAAGACTCTCGGCGCTAACCCTCATATGCTAAACATTCGATGCAAGAACAGCACGGCAAGTCGATTTATGCTTATTACCGCACCCACTCCCAACTCCTGGATTTCGCCTTCCAGTTTCTAACTTCTAGCTTCTAGCATCTAACTTCTGGCTTCTGACTGCTTGTTTCTAACTTCTGACTAGAAAGTAGATCATGAAAAACAGCACCCCCGCGGTGATGAACCACGCGTAGTTTTGCACCAGGCCGGTCTGCAGAATCCGCGCCGGCCAGCTCAGAATCTTCACAAAAAAGCCAAGCACATTGACCAAACCATCGATGACCCAGGTATCCCACAGGCGCGAGAGTTCCGCGGTCATGCGTGTGGACCAACCGACGCCGTTCACCCCGCCGTCCACCACAGCCAGATCGAACCTGGCCAGCGCGCTGCCCACGTCCTTCACGCGGTTCACAAAGAGGGCGTCGTAGATCTCATCCAGATAATATTTGTGGACAAGGAGCCTGTAGGCCGCTCCCGCCTTGGCCGCCACGCGTTCCGCGATTCCCGGCTGTTTGACGTACCAGCGGTAGGCGACGAAAAACCCTGTAAACGCGACCGCCACCGACAGCAACATCAAGCCGAACTCCTGGTTCCAGGTGTGCTCAAAGGCCGGCCGCGCGGAGGGGTTCTCAAAAACCGGGTCGAGAAACCTGGCAAACCAGTTGGGCCCGTCCAGCATCTTGGGCCATCCCACGTACCCCGCGCCGGCCGCACCCACTGCCAGGCAGATCAGTGGAATGGTCATGGACCGGGGAGACTCGTGGATGTGATGTTCCGCCTCGTGCGGCACCCGCGATTTCCCCGTAAAGGTCATAAAGAACAGCCGGAACATGTAGAAGGCGGTCATGCCCGCCGTGGCCACGCCGACGATCCAAAGTACCTTGCTGCCATATGGGCTCGCGAACGACTGCCACAGAATCTCGTCCTTGCTGAAGAAACCCGATAGAAAAGGTGCGCCGCTGATGGCCAGTGTGCCGACCAACATTGTCTTTGCGGTGATTGGGATCTTTGGCCAGAGGGCGCCCATCTTCCGCATATCCTGCTCGCCGCTCATGGCATGGATCACGCTGCCGGAACCGAGAAACAGCAGGGCCTTGAAAAACGCGTGTGTCATCAGGTGAAAGACGCCCGCTCCAAACGCGGCGACACCGCACGCCAGAAACATGTAACCCAACTGGCTGACCGTCGAGTAGGCGAGCACGCGCTTGATGTCGTTCTGCACCAAGCCGATGGATGCTGCCCAGATGGCCGTCGCGGCGCCGATCCCCGCCACCAGCGCCAGCGCCGTGGGTGAAAGGATAAAAAGTGCATTCGAGCGTGCCACCATGTAGACGCCGGCGGTCACCATGGTAGCCGCATGGATCAAGGCGCTGACCGGCGTGGGACCTTCCATGGCATCCGGCAGCCAGACATAAAGGGGAATCTGCGCGGATTTCCCGGTGGCTCCCACGAAGAGCAAAATGCAGATCGCGGTAATGACCCCGCTGCCGACGGGGAATTGCCCGCTGCGCGCTGCCGCAGTGACGGATTGAAAATCAAGCGTCCCGAAAGTAACGACCATCAGCATCACGCCCAGCAGAAACCCCGCATCGCCGATGCGATTGACAATAAATGCCTTCATGCCGGCGTCCGAGGCCGACTTGCGCAGGAAGTAAAATCCAATCAGCAGATAAGAGCAGAGTCCCACGCCCTCCCAACCCACAAACATCATCAGGTAGTTGTCCGCAAGGACTAGCACCAGCATGGAAAACATGAATAGGTTGAGGTAACCGAAGAATCGGTAGTAGCCACCTTCATGTGCCATGTACCCGATGGAGTAAACGTGTATCAGGAAGCCCACTCCGGTAACCACCAGCAACATGACGCAGGAAAGCGGGTCAAGTTGCATTCCCACTTGAACGGTGAGGTTTCCCAAGGATCCGTTCGACAGGTGAAATGCCCCGGCAGGAAGCCAAGTGTACAGGAACTTGGAGAAAACGTGATGTTGAGACTCGGGAAGGCCCAGGAATTGGACGAAGCAACCGACGGCCCAGAGAAACGACAAACCTGGCAGTCCCACGGACACTACGGAAACCGCCTTATTTGATAAGCGGCGACCGAAAAAGAGCTGAATTGCAGCCCCAAGGGCAGGAAAGATCGGAATGAGCCAGATGTAGTCGAGCATGGTTTATCAAAGGTTAAAGGGTAAAAGCTAAAGGGTAATAAAACCTCACCACTTCAGCAAGTCGATCTCGTCCGCGTTTACGGTCTCTTTGTTGCGGAACAGCGCAATGATCAAGCCCAATCCCACCGCGGCTTCGGCGGCAGCGTCCGTAATGACAAAGATGGCAAAGACTTGTCCATCCACCGACTTGAAGTACTGCGACAGCGCCATCAGGTTGATATTGACGGCGTTCAGGATCAACTCGATGGACATCAGGATGATCAGCACATTACGCCGCGTCAGCACGCCGATGACCCCGATCAGGAACAAACCGCTGCCGAGGAAGATGTAATATTCTGTGGGAATCATTCCAGTTTTCTCTTGGCCATGACCACGGCGCCAACCATCGCGACCAGCAGCAGTACCGACGCAATCTCCACCGGCAACATGTAGTTCTGGTAGAGCGCCACCCCCACCGCCTGGGTATTCTGGGCGGGCGCACTCCCCATGGGCTGGGCAGGCAGATTGAGCCCGTGAGAATGGTTGTACAGCGCATAACCCAAGAGTCCCATCAATAGAACACAAGTCAGCAGCGCCAGTTGCCACTGCCGCGCAAAGCGTGCCTGTCTCAGGGACACGTCGATATCCACCAGCATCACCACAAAGAGGAAGAGCACCATGATGCCGCCCACGTACAGGATGATCTGCACGGCAAACAGGAATTCGGCGTGCTGCATCAGGTAAATCCCGCCAACGGCGAAGAGCGTCACGATCAGCCATATGACGCTGTGCACGGCATTGCGGCGCGTGATCACCAGAACGGCCGACACCAGCATGATGACCGAGAGGATAAAAAATGTTGTTAGCTCAAGCATGGCGTTTTTTGCACTTACCGTGTGTACTTCGTCGGCTTGGGGCCTTCCTCCAAAGCCTGCCGGTCCCAGATCATGCCCTCGCGCGAGTAGTTGGCGAGCTCGAAGTCCTGGGTTAATTCCAGCGCATCCACGGGGCAGGCGTCCTCGCACAACCCGCAGAACATGCACCGCGAGAGGTCGTAGGTAAACGTGGTCAGGCGCTTTTTGCGGTCCTCGGTGCGAGCCCAACCCACCACAATCAGGTTCTCCGGGCACGCGATCGAGCACAGGTTGCAGGCAATGCAAAGCGTCTCACCCGATTCGGGATGGTTATTCAGCCTGGGCGCTCCCCGATAACGCTCTGCCACCGGTGGCCGCTCGAGTGGATACTGCTCCGTGTAGACGGCGTCCGGCCGCTGATAGGAAAACGTCAGCCGCAGGCCTTTGAAAAGGTCCACCAGGAAGATTCGCCGGAGAAGATCATTTACAGTCATCGCCACCTACTCACCTGTACGACTATTTCCCGTGCCACGGGCATCCTGCCCGTGAAGGGGCAATGGCCAGAAGGGCCATCGCAAAAGCCAGCGGCGGGCAAGTTCGCCGCACTCGCTCACGGCCAAGCTGGCCGTGCCACCTTACTTACCCAACCAAGACACGGCTGTGGTCGCGTGGTGGGCGAGGTACAGGTATCGCCCCACTGCCGTGACGATCAAATTCGCCATAGCCAGCGGAATCATCCACCGCCAGCCGACGTTCATCAACTGGTCATACCGGTATCGCGGAAAGGTGGCGCGATACCAGATGAAAGCGTATAGGAACGCCAATACTTTGGCCCCAAACCAGAAGATTCCCTGAATGGCATTCAGCACCGGCGGATAAGCCACCAGAATTGCCAGAACTAAAAACCCTACAAACAGCAATATGAAGAAGTAGCGTTCCAGGGGCACAGTCCCCTTCAGCCCCAGCCAGAGCACAAACGCTCCCGCCCCCGCAAAG
>Ga0335069_10011048_pt1 | contig 12771 bp, 11 predicted proteins | sample Lox_Sample_11_FD_206714 | JGI IMG/M metagenome (GOLD analysis project Ga0335069, IMG submission 206714) | Soil microbial communities from Loxahatchee National Wildlife Refuge, Florida, United States - Lox_Sample_1.1 | ecosystem: Environmental > Terrestrial > Soil > Wetlands | place: USA... | reverse complement strand
TACGAGTTCGCGACCCTCCAGCACCAGCTCGGCTGCCGCGCGGCGACGAAGGTGGTCGTCCCCGACGCGATCCCGCCCGAGCGGCTCGTGCAGTACGGCGTGCGGCCGCCGAAGCTCGTCCAGTACCCGGGCCTGAAGGAGGAGTACTACCTTTCCGACTTCGAGCCGGACCGCTCGCTCCTCGACCGCTTCGCCGTCGACCCCGCGCGCGTGCTCGTCGTCCTGCGCCCGCCGCCCGACGTCTCGCTCTACCACCGCCACTCCAACCCGCTCTTCCCGATGACGCTCGACCATCTCGGCCGGCTCGAGGACGTGCACGCGTTCGTCCTGCCGCGCACGGAGGAGCAGCGCGAGTTCGTGCGCCGGCTCGACCTGCCGTCGGTGATCCTCCCGGAGACGGCCGTGGACGCGCAGAGCCTCATCGCCCTCGCCGACGTCGTCGTCTCGGCCGGCGGGACGATGAACCGCGAGGCGGCGGCCCTCGGGGTGCCGGTGTACACGACGTACGGCGGCCGGCTCGGTGGGGTGGACGAGGCGCTCATCCGCGAGGGGCGGCTGAAGCCGCTCACCGACCCGCGGGCCCTCGAGCTGCGCAAGCGCGACGGCAGCGTCGGGGAGCGGGTCCGGCGCGACCCCGGGCTGATGCTCGGGCTGCTCCTGTCCGCGCGATAATCGAGACGTGGAGGGGTTCGCGGTCAACGGCGCCGCGAGGGCGCGGCACCCGTTCCGGAACGCCGCGGCGATCGCGGGCGGCATCGTCGTCCTGGCGGTCGTCTGCGCCGCGGCGCTGTTCGCCTGGCTCGGGACGTACGCGCCGCTTCGGAGCCTCGACTCCGACTATGCGCCCGGGCCGGGCCTCGGCGCGGACGTGCGGCCCGTCACCGGCTCGCACGGGCGCGAGGTGTTCTTCCCGACGCGGCGGCGGCTGTTCGACACCGCCTTCACGCTCCACAACGGCGGCCGGTTCACGGTGACGGTCACAGGGCTCGTTCGACAGCCGGCACATACGACGCCGTGGATCATGCCGGCGGCCGTGTTCGCAACGACGTCCGCGACCGCGAGTGCCGATCCGCGCCGGCTCACGCCGTTCGGGCAGCTTCGACTTGCTCCGGGCGACAACGCGCTCGTCGTCGTGCGCTTCGTCTTGGACTGCGCCGGCGCGACGAGCGCGACGCCCGACATCTACACCGACCGGCTGAAGCTTCGCTACCGCTACCTGTCGATGTTCACGCGGACGCAGACGGTTCGTCTGCCGTTCGCGGTGACGCTTCGGTGCGTGGGAGGGCCGCCGGCGACCCCGTAGTCTCGCGGACGGGCTCGCGCACGATCCCGCCGAGCTTCGCGACCACCTCGAGCGTGTCGCCTTCATCCGCGAGCCACTCGAGCTCGCGCAGCTGCTCGTTCAGCCACGCGCCGTCGATCGGCGGGCGCGACAACCGCTTGATCTTCGGGTGCTCGGTCTCGCCGACGGACTCGTCGGCGCTCCACAGCTCCTCGTGCATCTTCTCGCCGGGTCGCGAGCCGACGAACGCGATGCGGACGTCGCGCGGCCCGGACGAGGTCTCGCCCGGCAGCCGCGGCACGCGGCCCGAGAGCCGCACCATGTTGGTCGCGAGGTCGACGATCTTCACCGGCTCGCCCATGTCGAGCACGAAGATCTGCCCGCGGCCGCCGATCGCTCCCGCCTGCACGACGAGCGACACCGCTTCCGGGATCGTCATGAAGAACCGCGTCATCTCCGGATGCGTGACCGTCACCGGACCGCCGCGCTCGATCTGGCGGCGGAACGTGGGAATGACCGAGCCGGACGAGTTGAGGACGTTGCCGAACCGAACGGCGACGAAGCGCGTCGCAATGTCGCGGCGATGGCCGAGCGACTCGACGATCCACTCGCACAGCGCCTTCGACTGCCCCATCACCGTCTTCGGGTTGACCGCCTTGTCGGTGGAGATGAGGACGAAGCGCTCGACGCCGAACTCGGCCGCGAGCTCGGCTGTCACGCGCGTGCCCGCGACGTTGTTCCGCACCGACTCGAGCGGGTGCGTCTCCATCAGCGGCACGTGCTTGTACGCCGCGGCGTGGAACACGACCGTCGGCTGGTACTTCTCGAACACCTCGCGCCGCAGCGCCTTCGCGTTCCGCACGTCGACGAGCTTCGGCACCGCGGCGGTGAACTCGCGCTCGTCGACGAGCTCGCGCTCGATGTCGAACAGCGCGGTCTCGGCGTTGTCGACGAGGATCAGCCGCGTCGGGCCGACGCGGGCGATCTGGCGGCAGAGCTCGGAGCCGATCGAGCCGCCGGCGCCGGTGACGAGCACGGTCTGCCCCTTGAGGTAGGCGGCGACGCTGTCGAAGTCGACCTCGACCTGCTCGCGGCCGAGGACGTCCTCCACCTGCACCGGCCGGATCTGGCCGGCGAGGTCGAGGTCGCCGGAGATGAGCTCGTACAGCCCGGGCAGCGTCTTCACGGGGACGTTGCCGGCCTGGGCCGCCTCCACCACGCGGCGGCGCATCTCGCCCGAGGCGGAGGGGATGGCGATGAGGACCTCGTCCGGCTTGTACTCGCGCACGATCCGCGGAAGCTCGGCCATCGTCCCGACGACGCGGACGCCGAGGATGCGCGTGTTCCGCTTGCGCACGTCGTCGTCGACGAAGGCGATCGGCGTGTACGCGAGCATCCGCGAGCGCTGCATCTCCTGGACGATCAGCCGGCCCGCGTCCCCGGCCCCGACGACGATCACCTCTTTCCCGCGCGCGATCACGCCCGAGCGCGGGCGCTCCATCACCGTCCGCGCGAGCAGGCGCGCGCCCGCCACGAGGGCGAGGGTGATGAGGAGGTCCATCGCCGCGATCGAGCGCGGCAGCCGGACGTTGTGCACGGGCGAGGCGAAGTAGACGGTGACATCGGCGAGGAGCGACGCGACGACGACGCCGCGCGCCGCGCTCCACATGTCGCGCACGGAGACGTAGCGCCACCACCGCCGGTGGAAGCCGAACAGGATGAAGACCGCGAGCTTGATGACGACGACGAGCAGGATCGTCCGCCGCAGGAGCGTGTCGTAGTAGACGGGAAGCCCGTGGTCGAAGCGGAGCTCGAACGCGAGCGCCCACGAGACGGCGACGATGAGCCCGTCGGCGACGAGCTGCAGGAAGCGGCTCCTGCCGATGCCGCTCATGCGCCGGCGCCGACGCCGACCGCCGAGCGGACGACGTCGACCACCTGCTCCTGCGTCTCGACCGGGATCCCCGGCCAGAGCGGCACCGAGAAGTTGTCGGTCGCGACGCGCTCGGTCTCGGGCAGCGAGCCGGGCTCGTAGCCGAGGAACCGCAGCGCGGGCTGCAGGTGCAGGGGCGTCGTGTAGTAGACCGCGGACGCGATCCCCGCCTCCGTCAGCGCGGCGCGGATGCGGTCGCGCTCGGGCGAGCGGCACACGAACAGGTGGTAGATGTGGCCCGGCTCGTCGTGCGGGATGTCGACGAGGTCCCCGAGGCCGAGCTCGGCGTAGCGGGCGGCGGCTTCGCGCCGGCCGCGGTTCCACCCGTCGAGCTGCGTGAGGAACAGGCGCAGGAACGCGGCCTGCAGCTCGTCGAGGCGGGAGTTGTAGCCGACGAAGTCGAACTCGGTCTTGTCGCGCGAGCCGTGGAACGACAGCATCTGCACGCGCTCGGCGAGCGCGTCGTCGCTCGTCGCGACGAGCCCGCCGTCGCCGAGACAGAAGAGGTTCTTCGTCGGGAAGAAGCTATACGTGGAGACGAGCCCGAGCTTCGCGACGCCGGGCGCGCCGAACGCCTGCGCGGCGTCCTCGATCACCGGGGCTCCGAGGCCGGCGATCTCCTCCATCGGCGCGGGGCGGCCGAAGAGGTGCACGGGCATGATCGCGCGCGTGCGCGGCGTGATCCTCGCGGCGACGTCCTCGGGATCGAGGTTGAACGTCGCGGGGTCGATGTCGGCGAAGACCGGGGTCGCGCCGCGGCGGGCGATCGACTCGGCGGTGGCGTAGAACGTGAACGCCGGGCAGATGACCTCGTCGCCCGGCCCGATCTCCATCGCGTCGAGGACGAGGACGATCGCGTCGGTCCCGTTCGCGACGCCGACCGTCTTCGAGACGCCGAGGTAGGCGGCCGCCTCCTCCTGGAAGGCCCAGTAGTTCTCACCGCGGATGTACTGGCCGCTGTCGAGAACCTCCCGGAACCGCCGCTCGAGCTCGGGAACGAGCGCGGCGAACTGCGACTTGACGTCAATCAGCGGGATCGGAGACACGGCCTCGACTCACTTTAGCGGCACGGAGCCCTCGGTGAACCACGTACGCCGCGAGGGCCACGATGCCTGCCGCGGCGACGTAGTCGACGTATCCCAGGGCGTCGTGCGCGTGCGTGTACGCGGTGCCGAGCGCCCAGCCGGCGGCTCCCAGCCCGAAGCAGAAGACGGCGCTGCCGGCGAGCGCGAGCACGAGAAAGCGGGGGAACGGAACGCGGACGATGCCGGCGGGAATGGCGACGAACGAGCGTACGAGCGGGGTCGCGAGCCCGAGCGGCACCGCCCAGTCGTCGTAGCGGTCGAACCAGCGCTCGGCGCGGTCGAGCTTTGCCTCCGACACGTGGAAGAACCGTCCGTACCGGAGGATGAGCGCCCTGCCGCCGAGATCGCCGATCCACCATCCGATCGCCGCGCCGGCGAGGTTCCCGAGCGAGCCGGCGACCGCGACGGCGACGTACCCCCACGCGTGGGAGTGGACCTCGGTCCCGAACACGTGGACGTAGATCCCCGCGAACGCGCCGCCGGCGACGGCGCCCGCATAGAGCATGACGAGCTCGCTCGCGACCGGGATGACCGCCGCCAGCACGAGCAGGCCGAAGACGGCGTAGATGCCGTGATTCCCGACGGCATGCGTGATGGAGCTCGAGAGGCTCGCGAGGACCACGGTCGGCGAGATGCTAACGGCGCGCGACGAACAGAGCGGTCAGCGACACGGTGCCGATCGAGTTCGCCGCCACGATGCGCACCTGGTACGCGCCGGTGAACGCGAGAGCTCCGGTCCAGAGGCGGCCGTTCCAGACCACGGTCTGCGTTCCCGCCTGCAGCTGCCGGTCGAGGATGGTGGCGAGGACGATGCCCGTCCGCGTCTCGACCGTCGCGGTCACCTTGGCCGGATGAGCGAGCTGGAACGTCGCCGTAAGGACGCTCTTCGACTTCGGCGCGAGATGCGCGGCCGCCGGCGTCGCCTGCAACGCGGCGAGCGTGTCGTCGAGCAGCACGTCGCGCTCCGCGGTCGTCGTCCTCCCGGTCTGGTCGGCTGCAGACACGACGAACTTCCACTGCCCCTCGGTCGCAGGCTGCCCGTTCCACGGGAGCATGTGCACCCCGGCCTGCTCCGCGTCCTCCGCGAGCGCGATCTGCGCGCCGCCGGGACCGGCGAGCGTCGCCGTCACCTGCGCGGGCGAGACGAGCTTGTACGAGAACGTCTCGCCGTCGTCCACGCCGTCGCCGTTGGGCGACACGACGTCGGACGAGGGCGGCGCAACGTACACGCCCGTGTACGAGAGCAGGAGCGCATCCGCGATCGGCGGCTCGGACGCGACCGACGGGCGCGAGAGCAGCGTCCCGTCGAAGGCCATGTCGGTCGGGGTGCCGCTGCCGAGCGCCATCGCGGTGACGGCGCCGAGCCGCACCATCGCCACCGCGAGCTCGTAGTTCGTCATCCCCGCGCTGTACGCGGAGCCGCCCCCCTCGACCGTCACGAGGAGGACGTGGCCGTCGGCGGTCTGGCCGACGGCGCTTCGCGGGCCGCGCGCGTTGAGGACGGAGTCGGCGAGCGACTCGTTCGCCCGGAAGACCGCCTTGCCGGCGGAGACGAGCACCGGGCCGCCGCCGATCGCGGCGAGCTGGGAGCTCCAGTCCGGCGTGAGCGTCGGGCGGATCTCGACCGTCGTGCCGGGCGGGGCCTCCGCGCTCAGATGCGGCGCCTGCGCGCCGCGCGCGACGAGCACGGCGCCGCCGGGCGGGATCGGGAGGCCGCCCGCGCCGTCCTGCTCGGTCACGACGCCGGCGATGACGTGGTTCGGCTGCAGCGGCGGGAGCGACGCGATGACGTCGGCCACGACGCCGGGGCTCTCGGCCGGTGTGCTCGGGCCCCACGCCGAGGTGTAGAGCGTCGTGTGCCCCGACACGGGCGGGTCGTTGAGATCGAGCTGGCGGCGCTGGCTCGTGCCGCGCCACGTGCCGTCGAAGGCGACGGGTGCGACGGTGAGCGCGCCGGACGCAGCGACGCCGAGGCTCGAGCGCCCGCTCGCGGGCGCGGAGTCGAGCACGCCGCCGCGCATGACTATCCCCGACGGCGGACCGTGACCGGCGAAGAAGTCGCCGTTGACGCCGACGACGGTGGCGGTCGCGCTCGCGTCCTTCTCGATGTCGGTCAGGCGCTCGGTCGCGGAGAGCGCGCCGTGCGCGACCGCGGGCGCGAGCGTGTAGAGCGAGCCGTCCGGGCGGGGCGCGGTGACGACGTCGAGCACGACCGGCCCCCGCGGTGTGAACTGCACCTGCCGCTGGTACGTCACGCCCGGCATGAGCAGCGTCGGCGCGGACGTCTGCGCCCCCGCGGGAAGCGCGAGCGTGCCGAATGCGATTGCGGCGATGAAGACCTTGCCTAGCACGACCCCGGTGCAGATTAGCGGGAGGGGCTTCGCTCCTATCGCGAGAGCCGAGGATCGATGCGCTCGAATCGCTGATCAAGCGGGGCACATCCTCTCCACGCGTGAAGAGCGCAGCTCTTCACGCGTCAAAAGACGCGGACGTCGCGATACAGCGTGTCGCGCTGCACCGGCGTCTTGCCGAGCGACCGGATCAGGTGCACGAACTCCTCGGCCGTCGTGCGGTACGTCGTGCCCGCGGCCGAGACGACGTTCTCCTCGATCATCACCGAGCCGAGGTCGTCGGCGCCGAACTGCAGCGCGACCTGGCCGATCTTCTTGCCCTGCGTCACCCACGACGAGCCGATGTGCGGCACGTTGTCGAGGTAGATGCGCGACACCGCCTGGGTGAGCAGGTAGTCGAACGACGTCGGGCGGTTCTCGACCGGGACGAGCTGCACGAGCCGGTTGCCGTCGTCCTGGAACGTCCACGAGAAGAACGCGCGGAAGCCTCCCGTCTCGTCCTGCAGGTCGCGGATGCGGCGCAGGTGCTCGACGCGCTCCTCGAGCGTCTCGACGTGCCCGTACATCATCGTCGCAGTGGTCGAGATCCCGAGCCGGTGCGCGTGGCGCATCACGCCGAGCCACTCGCTCGTCTTCGTCTTCTTCGGCGCGATGATCTTGCGGACGCGGTCGACGAGGATCTCCGCGCCTCCGCCGGGGATCGAGTCGAGGCCGGCGTCGCGCAGCCGCGCCAGGGCTTCCGGGATGGTGAGCTTCGAGCGGCGCGCGACGTGTTGCACCTCCGACGGCGACAGCGCGTGCAGGTGGACCTTGTAGCGCGCCTTGATGGAGCGGAAGAGATCCTCGTAGAAGTCGATCCCGAGATCGGGGTGGTGGCCGCCCTGCATGAGCAGGCCGGTCCCGCCGAGCGCGAGCGTCTCCTCGATCTTCTTGAAGATCACGGCCTTCGGGAGCAGGTAGCCCTCGCGCGTGTCGCCCGGCCGGCGGTAGAACGCGCAGAAGTCGCAGTCCGTGTAGCAGACGTTCGTGTAGTTGAGGTTCCGGTCGATGATGAACGTGATCCGCTCGGGGTCGTGCTTGCGGTTGCGGATCTCGTTCGCGACGCGGCCGACCGACACGAGGTCGCGCGAGCGCAGGAGCGCGACCGCGTCCTCGTCGGTGATCCGCTCGCCCTCGAGCGCCTTCTCGAGGATGGCGTTCATGCGATCGCGGCGCCGGTCGTCTGCACGAAGCGCAGCTCCGGAACCGTCTCGAGCAGCCCGGCGTCGCGCGCGAGCTCGAGGAACGTGTACAGGCCGGCGCGCTCGCGCGGGCCGAAGCGGTAGCGCAGCTTCTCGAAGTAGCGGGCGAGGAAGCCGGGCGGATAGCCGTAGCGCTCCGCGGCCTCGAACGCGAGCTGCTCCGGCTCGGCGCGGGCGCGCCGGACGGATGCGACGAGCGCGTCCTCGAGCTCTGCGAGCCCGTCGGCGAGCGGCTCGGGGCACGCCCACACGGCGAACACCATCGGCAGCCCCGTGCGCTCGAGCCACAGGCGGCCGAGGTCGTGGTGCGGAGTCGGGTCCTCGAACGCCGACTTGAGCGCGGCGTCGCCGATGAGGAGCTTCGCGTCGGCCTCCTCGCCGAGCGGAACGTGCTCCGCCTCGGGGAGCAGCACCTTCGTCAGCACGACCGAGGTCGCCGACTCGGGCGTGACCGCGACGACGCGCACCTGCTCGAGCGGCTTGCGCGACACGAGCTGGATCGACTCCACCGCTCCCTCGGACGCGACGCACAGGCGCGGGAGGAGGCGGAGCTTGTCGGCGTTGCGCGCGTACTCGATCGAGGAGATCGGCGCGGTGTCGAGCTCGCCCTCGACGAGCATCCGGTTGAGATCGGTCGGGACGCCGAGCACCTCTTCCACCTCGGCCTCGACCCGGTAGAAGACCGGCGCCATGTTGACGTAGCTGATGCGCCCGAGCTTCACCATCGTCTGAGCTCGTTGTAGAGGGTGTCGCGTTGCACGGGAATACGGCCGGCGTCCTTGATGAAGCGGACGAGCTCGTCCACCTTCTGCTCGGTGCCGCTCGTCGCGCCGGCCGCCTGGAAGATCTGCTCGCGCACGACCGTGCCCTGCACGTCGTTCGCGCCGAAGTGGAGTGCGACCTGCGCCATCGGCATCCCCATCATGATCCAGTACGCCTTGACGTTCGGGACGTTGTCGAGCATCAGGCGCGACACCGCCGCCATCTTCAGGTCGTCCGCGCCGGTGGTGAACTTGAAGCCGCGGCGCTCGAAGACGGTGTTCTCCGGATGGAACGCGAGCGGGATGAAGGCGAGGAAGCCGCCCGTCTCGTCCTGCTGCCGGCGAAGCCGCAACAGATGGTCGATCCGCTCCTCGTACGTCTCGAGGTGCCCGTACAGCATCGTGCAATGCGTCGGGATGCCCATCCGGTGGGCCTTGTCGTGCACGTCGAACCACTCGTCCGGGTGCTCCTTGCCGGGAGCGATGAGCTTGCGGACGCGGTCCGCGAAGATCTCCGCACCGCCGCCGGGGAGAGAGCCGAGGCCCGCGTCCTTCAGCACGCGCAGCACCTCTTCGTGCGTGCAGCCCTCGAGCTTCGACATGTGGTGGATCTCGGAGGCGGTGTAGAACTTGAGATGCACGTCGGGGAGAGCCGCCTTGAGCTTGCGCAGCACGTCGGCGTAGAACTCGAGGTCGACGTGCGGGTTCTCGCCGTTGACGCAGTGGATCTCCGTGAACTTCGAGTGGGCGTACTGCGCGGCTGCGTCCTCGACGAGCTCGTCGGCGCCGATCGTGTACGCGTCCGGCTGCTTGCTCGTCTTCGCGAACGCGCAGAACTTGCACTTCACGCGGCAGACGTTCGTCTGGTTGAGGTAGAGGTTCTGGACGAAGAAGACCTCGTCGCCGCCGCCACGCAGCCGGCGCGCGCGGTCGGCGAGCTCGCCGAGCGCGAGCAGGTCGTCCGACTCCATCAGCGTCACGCCGTCCTCGAAGTCGAGCCGCTCGCCGGCGTCGATCTTCTCCCGGATCGGCGCGAACGTCTCCAGCGTGTCGAGGACTGCCAAGGGGCCTACCTCTCTCGGTTGACGACCGCGTGCGTCAGCGACTCGAGCTCGTCGCGGTGCAGCTGGCCGTTGAGGCACGCGCGGGCGCGAGTAGCGTAGTCGAGGGCGACCTCCCGCGACCGCTCGAGAGCTCCGCTCGCGGCAACGCGCACGAGCGCCCCGTCCATCGGGCCGCCGGCGAGCGCGCCGCGGACGACCTCGTCCCCCTGCGCCGCGAGCAGGAGCGGGAGCGTCGGCGTGCCGTCGCGGAGGTCGGTGCCCGCGATCTTCCCGGTCTCGATGGTGGTGCCGGCGCAGTCGAGGACGTCGTCCACGATCTGGAACGCGATCCCGAGGGCGAGGCCGTACGCCCCCGGGCCGCCGCCCAGCCGGCACGACGCCTCGAACAGCTTCCCGGTCTTCAGCGCGCACCGCTCGAGGTACGCGTCGACCGTCGTCGAGGGGTCGTGCGTCTGCGTGCGCTGGAGCGCCTCGCCGCGCGCGAGGCAGAGCGTCGCGTCGGCGAGGATCTCGACCGCGTCGGAGTCGCCCGTCGCGGAGAGCTCGGCGAACGCGCGTGCGAACAGATAGTCGCCGGTCGCGCGCGCAGCCTCCGGCCCGTAGACCGACCAGGCGGCCGCCTGGCCGCGGCGGAAGTGCGCGCGGTCGATGAGGTCGTCGTGCACGAGCGTCGCCATGTGGACGAGCTCGACGGCGACGCCGGCCGCGATCGACGGCTCCTGCCCCGCCGGGGTGGAGAGGAAGACGAGGAGCGGGCGCAGCCGCTTGCCGCCGGCGGCGAGAGCCTCGTTGCCGACCGCGGCGACGAGCCCCGGATGGCTCGCGACCGTACGCGCGAGCCGCTCCTCGATCGCGTCGAGATAGCTCTCCAGGCCGGGTGCCTCCCGGATCTCGGCGAGCGTGGTCACACCTCTCCCCTCCCTGCCTCCGCCACGTGCAAGGCGACGATACCCCCGGCGAAGAGCCGGAACCGCACCTCCGCGAAGCCGGCCTCCTCGAGCAGGGCGGCGAGCGACTCCGAGCTCGGGAAGCGGCGGACGCTCGCGGGCAGGTAGCTGTACGCCGCGCCGCCCGGGAGCACGCGGCCGAGCAGCGGGACGATCCCGTCGAACCAGACGCGGTAGAAGGGCGCGAGCGCGCCGCGGGGGCGGGTGATCTCGAGCACGCCGAGCCGGCCGCCGGGGCGGAGGACGCGCCGGAGCTCACGCAGGCCGGCGGCGAGGTCCTCGACGTTCCGGATCCCGAAGCCGACGGTGGCGGCGTCGAAGGAGCCGTCCTCGAACGGAAGGGCGAGCACGTCGCCGCGAACCCACTCGACCCCGGCGGACTTCCGGCGTGCGCGCTCGAGCATCGCCTCGGCGAAGTCGAGCCCGACGACGTCGGCACCGTGGCGGCGGGCCTCGACGGCGAGGTCGCCGGTGCCGCAGCACGCGTCGAGCACCCGGTCGCCCGGCGCGACCACGGCCTCGACGGTCGCGCGGCGCCACCGCCGGTCGAGCCCGGCGGTCATGACGCGGTTCATCGCGTCGTACACCGGCGCGATCCGGTCGAACATCCGCCGAACCCCGTCGGCGGGAAGCGTCCCGGTCGAATCCGTCAAACGCGCAGCCACAGGGGAATTGTGCTCTCACCCCTCCGTCCACCGCGAACGAAGAGGGCCGAAGCCAACGCACAGCGTTGGCACCGGCCGGACCAGCGGCCGGGGATGGCGTCAGCCACCACCGGCCGCGCAGAGCGACCATCCGCCGACAGACCAGAGGTCCTCACCGCTCCTCCGAGCGAGTGCGAAGCACTCGCGAGGACGCTCTATCTCTTGCCCTTGGAGGCTTCGAGGAAGACGGCGAGCTGGTGGAGGCGCTTGTCGCCGAGGGAGGCGAACTTCGGCATCGGCGAGCCTGGGTTCACGCAGGACGGGCACTGCAGGTGCCGGACCTGGAAGCTGATGCCGAGGTTGCGGGTCCCGATCGCCGTCAGGTCGGGCGCGCCGAGGTTCGAGGAACCGGTGCCGAGATACGTGTGGCAGGCGGTGCAGCCGGCCGTCGCGAACAGCTTCGCCCCGGGCACCGCGGCGGGCGGCAGCTTCTCCGCGTTCACCCACGACGGCACGTCCGCGATCACCTCGGAGGCGAGCGCCTCCTTCGCGGTCGCGCCCTTCCACGTGAGCACCGCCATCGACAGGATCGTCAGCACCATCGCCACCATCGCCACCGGCCGGTGCGACGGGCGCCGCTCGAGGCGCGTGTCCATGAACGGCATCGCGAGCAGGAGGATGAGCGCGATCGTCGGGACGCCGATCGTCCCGAGGAACACCGACTCCGGCCACTTGAAGATGCGGAGCAGGTAGAAGAGGAAGTAGAAGTACCAGTCCGGCCGCGGGACGAAGCTCACCGTGCCGGGGTCGGCCGGCGGCGCGTACTCGGCGCCGAGGAGACCCTTGTCGAGACCGCTGTGGTGCGGGCCGTACGACGTCCACTTCCAGATGACGGCGAGCCCGACGATGACGGTGACGACGACGAAGCTCATCACCGTGTCGTGGAACATCGCGTACGGGTAGAACGGCTTCCCGCGCTCCTTGACGTCCTTCTTGTAGCGCGCGAACCCCGCGCGCCTCTCCTCGAGCGGCGTCGGCTTCTCGGCGCTCATCAGTCACGCCCTCCCGACGACGACCCGTGCGGAACGGGGCGCGTGAGGCCCGAGCGAAGTTGCGGCGTCTCGCCGGCGCGCTCCTCGCCCGCGGCCTCCTTCGACCACGGCGGCGAGGTGACGCCGAGCCGGATGACGAGATACAGGTGCAGCGTGATGAGCCCGATGATCCCGGCCGGGATGACGAGCATGTGCAGGGAGTAGAAGCGCGACAGCGTGTCGCCGCTGATCTCCTGCCCTCCACGGAGGAACTGCGCAAGCCACGGGCCGAGGAACGGCGCCGTCCCGTTGAGGTTGATGCCGACGACGCTCGCCCAGTACGCCGTCTGGTCCCACGGGAGCAGGTAGCCGGTGAAGCCCTCGGTGAGGCCGAGGACGAGCAGGAGCACGCCGATGATCCAGTTCAGCTCG
>Ga0335069_10011047_pt1 | contig 12771 bp, 14 predicted proteins | sample Lox_Sample_11_FD_206714 | JGI IMG/M metagenome (GOLD analysis project Ga0335069, IMG submission 206714) | Soil microbial communities from Loxahatchee National Wildlife Refuge, Florida, United States - Lox_Sample_1.1 | ecosystem: Environmental > Terrestrial > Soil > Wetlands | place: USA... | reverse complement strand
CCCTGCGGCACTTTGGCCAGCAGCTTCTGCCCTCGCGGCGCCCAGCCGCGCAGGCGCGTCATGTTCGTCTTGGCCCAGGTCTCATCGATGAAGACGAGCCGCGCCGGATCAAGGCGGTGTTGATAGGCCTTCCAGCGAGCCCGCTTACGCGCGACGTCGGGCCGATCTTGCTCGGTGGCGAACAGTGTTTTTTTTAAAACTCAAATCGCCATCGTGCACGATCCGCCACACCGACCCATAGCTGGCCGCGATCCCGCGCTCCTTAAGCTCTACGACCACAGCCCGCAGCGTCAGATCGGGAACGGCTGCAAGCCGGCTCAGGATCCATTCCCGCTCCGCCGCCAGAAGCCGAGGCTGCTGGCGCCCCATCGGCTTGGCCGCAGCGGTGCCGGTGGCTCGGAACCGCTGGCTCCATTTCACCACGCTCGCCACGCTGAGATTCAGCAGCTTCGCCACAGCCCGGCAGCTCTCGCCAGCCATCACAAGGGCTACCGCTCGGTCGCGAAGATCAAGGGAATAGGCCTTCGGCATCCATGCTGGCCTCCATTCCAGCCAGCATCTTGAATCAGAATTCGCCCCGCTTGGGAATCCCCTTCCGATTCAAACCGAATGAATCAGACTCTAAGCCCCGACCCTGACGCTTAGACGCGCGCCAGGCGCTCGGTCACCCGCGTGACGAGTTCGTCGGCCGTGACCTCCCGCCGGCTTCCGCCGCCCCCGATGCCGTAGACCGCCCGCACCAGGAGGTCGTTCGGGTCGAAGAGCGGCAAGGTCAATTTCGGCTTGGCATATTTGGCAAAGAGCGGATGCCGCTCGCGCACGAACAGCAGATTCGTCTTGGCGAGGTACTTGTCGCCGATGGTGACGTTCTCCTGCAGCACCAGGGCAACGGGCGCCAATCTGATGCTGAAGAGCAACTGCAGGATCGTCTCCAGCGATCCGGAGCCGCCGCCGCAGCACTGCACGACCAGGCACCCGTCCGGGGCGAGGCACTGGTCGATAAGCCACACGTACTGGCGAAGCGCTCCCTCGCTGAACTCGGTGAGCGTCGCATTGGTGGTGACCACGCTGAACCGCTCCGTCGCGACCCTGCCGAGCTGCCACCATGGGAAGTGCCGGCACACGCCGCGCATGTCGAGCGGGATGCGCGGAGAGATCTCGGTATCGGGAATGCCGATCTGCGCCGTGATCGGCAGGGCCGCGCGACCTTCGAGGTCCGTCTGCGCGTGATCGCGAAACCGATGGCCGAACACGTGCTTGTTGACGAGATTCTGGAGGACGTAGAAGCTCTCCGTGGTCTCGACCTGCGTGTAGTCCTCGAGATCGCTCCAGCCCTTCAGGAAGAACGACAGATACCCGCAGCCCGGACCGATCTCGAGGATGCGGTGCGGACGCCCGAGCGCGCGCAGCTTTTTCGCGATCGCGAGGTGGGCCACCATCGTCGAGAGGGGAAGCGGCGCGTCACGGCCCGAAAAATTGGTCCGGAAGAACTTGCAGTACTCGACGAGCGCATCGACCAGGACCGCGAGGTCCTCCTCGTCCAGACCCCCGAGCTCCTTGATGTACTGACCGAACCGGTTCTCCTGCATGGTGTCCAGGAGGGCAACCAGTTCGTCGGTGCTCTCGATGCGTACGGGAAATCCGCCGGCCTGGAACACGATCGGATTCTGGAGCGCCTTGATGCGCCATGTCGGCAGGGACGCGCTCGCCAGGCGTTCGTGGAGTCGGTACGAAGCAATATCCATCGCAACCTCTCGCGGCAGGCCGGTCCGGGCGCATCCCGCGGCGCGCCAAACTCGCAAGCATTTTAGGGAAGTATGGTTAACGTTGCGATAATGATCAGGCCGAGGCGCAACAGGTCGCCGCCGCCGGCCGCAGACCGGCAGCGATGGGATTGCGCGAGGACCTAGCCGGCGTGTTGGGCCAACAAAGACGCCGAAACGTCGTCGAAGAACAACCTCAGCAGGTCAGAGCGCACACCGACGAACGCCTGATAGCCTTTTCGGTCATAGCGTTCGTTCAGGTGCTGCCCGTGCCAGGACGTCGGGTTGTTGAGATTGGCGACGAGCGTATTGCGTGTGAACGGAATGCGCTTCGCCTCGACGACCTGTATCCCGAGCGGCTCTGCGTATTGGGCGATCCGGGCATCGCCCAGCTCACGCGGCGACAGCGATCGTCCTCCGCCCACTTGCTTGAAATATTGCGTTCCCAGATGCGGGCGGGAATCGTCCTCCGGGAAATAGATCAGCAGCTGGATGAGGCTCCGAAGATCATCGAGGTGCGGCGCCAGAATGTGGCTGTTACGGCGGATGATGAGGAAATCGTGCACGATCTCGAGGTCCTCGGCCTTGATGGCCGGATGAGCTTCCGCCCCCCCAGGCCGCATCATGGCCACGATGGAGTCCGACAGCTTGGTCGCCAGCTCCGGGATGATGTCGCGCTTCACGATGGACCGGAAATGATCCCACACCGCGAACGTCTTGACCCGGCCCGCGCGAACCAGTCCGCGCTCCCCCAACCGCGGGATGCGGCTCGCCGTTGGACGGAAAAAAAGTCCGAATATTCCGCCCTCGCCCATCTCGATGAACTCATCCTCGTCCGGCCAATTCGCGAGCAGCCTTTGGTAATAGTCGTCGGGAAAGACGTTATGGATGCAAACATGCGGAAACGGATCGATATCGACCACGCCGGCGCCTATGCGGCTCCGTACGAAAGCCCCGACATCTTCGACATCCGCGCTCAATGCGACCGTCATCGGGCACCCATCCTCATCTCGGCGATCATCGAAATTTAACCCTAAGTATCTTAAAATTTCCTGAAATCACCGGTATCGGCGAGGTGTCCCGTCGACACCCGGGGTCGGGCCACATCGACTGGCCCTGGATGCGCCGGCCAATGTCAGGCCGCCGCATACCGGGCGATGCGGCGCGAGATCTCGGGGCGCAACCCTTCCATGCCCGCGACGATGCCCTCGATGGCGCTATCTTCGTCACAGCAATCGGCCGGCAGCTCGAGCCGCAGATCCGGCGGCACGACGAACTGCGTCCGCTGCCGCAACGCCCACGCGAAATGACCGAAATCCTCCGCGCGGTTGATCCACTTGTCGATCGATCTCACGACCCCTGCGGGAGACATCTCGAAATTGCCGAAAGCGGCCACGCTTTGCGAGTTGTCCACCGTGGCGAGATATCCGTGGGACGGTGGATGTTGATAGACGTAGCTCGCACGGGCGCGATCTTTGCCGACCAGCAGATCGGACGGAAACCGACAGTCGATTGTCTGGCCGTCGAAGCCGATGTTTTCCGGGACGACGCGTGCCGAGAAGGCCAGCGGGTGCCACTGAAACGTGTGCGCGGAGAAGCCGCGCGCGCTCGTGAAGAAGAACTGATGCGGGTCGGCCGGGAAGCGCTGCGGCGTCCGGCGCATAAACTGGAGCAGCATCACCGGATGCAGCGCTTCGAGGCTCAGCCGGTACAAGTCTTCGGCCGGGATGGTCAGCGCCGCACCCTGCCGGTGGCGCTGAAGCACCAAAGACGCCTTATCCTCGATCATGCGCAGGGCCGGCATCATCAGAAACATGTCGTAGCCCGCGGCCAGTTTCTCCTTGGCCGCCGTCAGGCAGCCGTCCGACAGGACCATGTCAGCGCCGAGGCAGATCATGTCGGCGCCGATCTGCCGCGCATACATGAGACTGTCGTATTCGATCATCGCGAGGATGCTGCGGTTCCAGAAGCCCATGCCCCACATATGGGTGGGGATGAAGAATGTCTCGGGGACGAGATCGATCTTGATCTCCGCGTGGCGCGCCAGCTCGCGCATCGCCGGAAGCGCGCGCAGCTGATCGACGTGGCGCTCGCGGGTGTGCAGGTGAAAGATCAGCGGCCCGAAGCTCCGCAGGGCCGGCACGTTGCCGGGTGCCAGGCAGGTGCTCAGGACATTCCGCGCCGCGGATTCGATGAACGCGTCCCCCCACACGCCGAGCTTGATCAGCGTCGGCCGGCCGTCGAGGCCGCGCAGCCCGCTGCGCGCCGCCGCGATCTGCTCGATCTCCGATAGCAACCGGAGGCCGGCGCGCTCGTCGATCAGATCGATCACGTCGCCGAGCCTCTCGATCATGAAGCTGAGTTGGGCCTTCGCGAGGTCGGGTCGCTTGGCAAACACGGCATCGAACGCGCCGCGCAGCATTCCCTCCCTGACCCGCGCGATGGCGTCCACGCAAAGCCGGTCGAGCCCGTGCTGCCGGACCGACGCGACGGCCAGCACGAACGCTTCGTTGATCTTGCCGAACGACGCGAGTATGTGCGCGGCAACCGACGTGAATGGAAGCTGCATGACCGGCAGTCCGGCAAGACCGGCCACGTTGGCCATGGCCCAGGCCCTCACCTCGGCCTTTTCCGCGCTCTCCTCGGGCGAGCCCGCCAGCTCGACGAGCCGGGGCGCGAGCGCGTCGATGGCCGCCTGGTCGGGGCGCTGCGTGGGCCCGCCGCTCATGGTGTCTCAGGCAAGCGCGCGGCCGACGTCCTCATCGAGAACGCCATCGACGGGGATGAACGTGTGTCCGCGCGTTCGAATCTGGGAATGTGCAAGCTTGAACCGATCGAGCATCAGCCACCCGTCGGGGCGGCGCGCGACCGTCAGCTCCCGCCCGGCCAGCGACCGCAGGCGCAGGATGCCGCCGGCTTCGTGGACGCGCTCGGTCAGGTTCAGCTCGGGCCGGTCGTCGATAACCACGTGGCTCCGCAGCAAGCGCGCGAGGCGCGCGGCGGCGGCGGGCTTCAGCAGCTCGCCGATCGACAGGCTCGCGATCGCGGCGTCGGTGGGACCGAAGATGAGCGTCTGCATCCGCCCCGGAAACAGCCGCAGGCCAGCCGTGGTGCGGCCGATCATGGTCAGCAGCGCGGCGACCCACGTGCAATCGGCGGCGAAGGCTGCGCGGGCGACGCGCAGGAATTCCCGGCTCGCAGCCGCCCGGCTGACGAACAGATTCGCGCGCCGCTCGCGGGCGCGCCACAGGGCCTCCGTCCGGTCGCCTGGGTGAACGCAGATTTGGTGCGCGGCGACGGAATCGTTCGTCGGGCTGTCGAAATCCAGCCACCAACGCCCGACTTTTCCGCTGTCAGCCTTCGCCGGCTGCTTATACCAGTCGGCATTGTGACCCGCCGGGGTCAGCGACATCGTGTACAGCACATCGGAATCATCGATGAACGTGCATCCATCCATGGTTCCGGCGACGATCTGCTGCGGGGTCAGCTCCACCTGGCTCGGGTTGAACACGCGCGGCTCGCCAGCCAGGATCCGCATCAACAACCCTTCCCCCGGCACCGGCCAGAGCAGCATCTCCGGAAAATTCGGGAAATTGGGGCTGTCGAGCTGCAGGGCCTTGGACAGCGGATGAAGGTGCTGAAGGTTGAGGCTTACCAGCTCGCGGGGAGAGATGTTGATCGCGCCGTCAGGGGTGCGGTAGCGATCCCGGAGAATGGGCATCGCCGTGTCGAGGCCGCGCGGAAATGTCCACAATATGGCCCTCTGCCCGCGCGCGATCAGGTCTGCCCAGCACGTTCCGGCCCCGTCGGCGAACACGGCATCGGGCGACAGGTTGAAGACGTACGAGCCCTCGCGTTTTGCGCGCTCATAGACGAAATTCCACATCATGTGGTGGAAATTGAAGACGTTGACCGTCGAATCGATCACCGGCGGCAGCCCCGGCAGGACGTGGACGGTCATGAATTTCCGCGCCAACTGAATCGCCGGCGAAGACTCGATCCGCGGCTGCTCGGCCGGCCGCGTCATCACCAGGAACTCGAGGTCGCAGTCGCGCGCCAAGCGTGGAAAATTGTTGGGCGAAAGCAGCGAGGGGACCGCGCAGTCGACCAGCGCGCCCACGTACCAGTCGCCCCACACCACCGTCGCGATCAGAAGTTTCTTGCGCCCGGTCATTCACCGAAGCTCCGGTTATCTCCGTGCGGCGCGTCGACGCCCACCTGCCTACCACATTATGAGCGATATGGTTAATGGATTGAAAACCGATGTAACAGGCGCGGCAAGCACGACGATTGAGATCGGCGCGACTTGGGCGCGCCTGAAAGAAAAGAGAAGGAGGTGCTGTGAGCGCGAGAGCCGTGTTCGCGGCGAAGCATGGAGCGGGAGACGGGATTTGAACCCGCGACCCTCACGTTGGCAACGTGATGCTCTACCCCTGAGCTACTCCCGCGGGCGTTTCCAGACCGGCAAAATCCGGCGGAAAAGCGCGGCGATCATAGGGGTTTTCGACGGGATTGCAAGCCTGGGCGGAAAGCTTAGAGTCGGGCGCCAAATACCACCGGGAGCCTTACTCATGTGGACCCTCCGCCCGAAAAAGCTTGCTCTTCCGAGTGCGTCCGAGGCCCTGCCCGGACGCGACACGCCGATGCCGGTGCACAACGAACATTTCGTCACCCACCGCCCCATTGCCCCGCCATTCCCGGCCGGGTTGGAGCTTGCCTTGTTCGGGCTCGGCTGCTTCTGGGGGGCGGAGCGCAAATTCTGGACGGCCCCCGGCGTCTTCACCACGGCCGTCGGCTATGCGGGCGGCGTGACGCCCAACCCGACCTATGAAGAGGTCTGCACCGGCATGACCGGCCACAACGAGGTCGTGCGCGTGGTGTTCGATCCCAAGGCGACCGGCTACTCGGCCTTGTTGAAGCTCTTCTGGGAAAGCCACGATCCCACCCAGGGTATGCGCCAGGGCAACGACGTCGGAACCCAGTATCGCTCGGGCATCTATGTCACCTCGGCCGCCCAGCGGCGCGAGGCCGAGGCCTCGAAGACCGCCTATCAGAAAAGCCTCGCCGCCAGCGGTTACGGGCCGATCACGACCGAGATCCTGGACGCACCCGAGTTCTACTACGCCGAGGACTATCACCAGCAATACCTGGCCAAGAATCCGGCCGGATATTGCGGCTTGGGCGGCACCGGCGTGGCCTGCCCGGTCGGCCTGCCGGCCGGCGCGACATAGCGATCGGGGTTGCCACGGCGCGGCAAAATCGCCATCTAAGGGTGGTAATTTCAGGGCCGCGAATGCGCCCCGGCCGAATGATGCTCGGCCTGACATATTTTCGGCCTGACATAAGGGACTAGCGAACACGATGGAACAGATCCTCGGGGCGGCCAAGCCGAAGGCCGCCGACCCCAACCTCATCAAGGACAGCGACGTCACGACCTTCATGGCCGACGTGATCGACGCCTCGCAGGAGGTGCCGGTCATCGTTGATTTCTGGGCGCCGTGGTGCGGGCCGTGCAAGCAGCTGGGCCCGCTCCTCGAAAAATCGGTTCGCGAAGCCGGCGGCGCAGTGCGCCTGGTCAAGGTGAACATCGACGAGAATCCCGAGATCGCGCAGCAATTGCGCATCCAGTCCATCCCGGCGGTGTTCGCCTTCAAAGGCGGGCGGCCGGTCGACGGCTTCGTCGGCGCTCTCCCGGAGAGCCAGATCAAGAGCTTCATCAAGCGGCTCGGGGGTGCTGCGGGCGCTCCCGCCGCGCCGTCGCCGATCGAGCAGGCGCTGGAGCACGCGAAGGCAGCCCTCGCCGAAGGCGATACAGGTACGGCCAGCGCCCTCTACAGCCAGGTGCTGGCGCGCGAGCCCGGCAACGCCGCAGCCGTGGCAGGCCTCGCGCGCTGCTATGTCGCGGCGGGCGATCATGGGAAGGCGAAGCAGCTGCTGGATGGCCTGCCCGCCGACGCGAAGAAGGACCCCGAGGTTGCGGCCGCCCGTTCGGCGGTCGACCTCGCCGAACAGGGCTCGGCGGCCGGCGACGTCGCCAAGCTCCAGGCGCAGGTCGCACAGAACCCCAAGGACCTGCAGGCGCGCTACGATCTTGCGGCCGCGTTGTTCGCCAAAGGCGAGAGCGAAGCCGCGATCGAGCAGCTCCTCCAGCTGTTCAAGCTCGACCGCAAATGGAACGAGGAAGCCGCGCGCAAGCAGCTCGTGAAGTTCTTCGAAGCGCTCGGCCCGACCAACCCGCTGACGGTCCAGGGACGCCGTCGCCTCTCCTCCATCATGTTCGCCTGAGTGTGATGAGAGTGCGATGAGCTCGTCCGTCGGCGCCATTCCGCGGCTTGCCGATCTTCCGCAGACGCTTCCGATCTTTCCGCTGACCGGCGCCATTTTGATGCCGTACGGCCGGCTGCCGCTCAACGTGTTCGAGCCGCGCTACCTCGCGCTGGTCGAGGATGCGCTGGGTGCGCGCGACCGTCTGGTCGGCATGATCCAGCCGCGCGAGCCGGGCTCGGAGGGCATGACGCGCGGCGGCGTCGTTCCGCCATCGCCGCCGCTCTATACGACCGGCTGCGCCGGGCGCATCAGCATGTTCAGCGAGACCGACGACAACCGTTATCTCATCACCTTGGTCGGCGTGTGCCGCTTTGAGCTTGCCGAGGAGCTGCCGCAGACGCGTGGCTATCGCCGCGTGGTCCCGAACTTCAGACCGTGGCAGGCCGACCTCGAGCCGCCGAGCACGGCCCGCGGCGCGATCGATCGCGAGAGCCTGATGCGGCCGTTGCGCGCCTACTTCGCCGCCCGCAGCATCACCACGGACTGGGACGCCGTGGCGCAGACGCCCGACGACCGGCTCGTCATCACCCTGGCCATGAACTGTCCCTTCGAGCCGCAGGAGCGGCAGGCGCTCCTCCAATGCAAGAGCATGCCCGAGCTCACGCGGGCGGTGATCACACTGCTTGAAATGGCGACCAGCACGACACCGGGCAGCGACCCCGCGAAGCACTGAGCTCGCCCCTTAGAGTCCATTGACGGTGCCGGTACGTCCGGCGACCATACGCGAGCCACGCACGAGGACCTGATGAGCGTCGATCCCAAGCTTCTCGAGATCCTGGTCTGCCCTCTGACCAAGGGACCGTTGCGCTACGACGAGGAGCGCCAGGAGCTGATCAGCGAGCAAGCCGGCCTCGCCTACCCGATCCGCGACGGGATTCCGATCATGCTGATCGACGAGGCGCGCCGGCTCGACGACACGCCGCCCACGGCGAGTCTGCCGGCGACCTGAGATGAGCGGGACCTTCGGCGCCAAACATTGGCCGACCGAGATTCGCGTCAAACAGGCCGAGAAGGCGCTCGAGATCGATTTCGACAACGGCCGCAGCTTCGTCTATCCGGCGGAGTTCCTGCGTGTCGAGAGCCCTTCGGCCGAGGTCCAGGGCCATGGCCCGGACCAGAAGCAGATCGTCCCTGGCCGCCGCCACGTCGGCATCATGGCGGTCGAGCCGGTCGGCCACTACGCCGTGCGCATCAAGTTCGACGATCTGCACGACACCGGCATCTACAGCTGGGATTACCTCTACCAGATCGGCGAAAATCGAGAGCGCCTGTGGCGGACCTATCTTGATGCGCTGGCGGAGCGGCACCTGTCGCGCGATCCACCTGGCCGGGCCGGAGGGGCATGAATGGCGACGGTGGAAATTACCGAAGCGGCGCCGAACGACCTCGAGGCGGTCGCGCAGTTGTTCGATGCGTATCGGGTGTTCTACCGGCAAAGCTCCGACGTCGCCGCGGCTCGCACCTTCATCCGCGAGCGCTTCGCGCGCCGGGATTCCGTCATCTTTCTCGGACGTGTCGGCGGCGAGCCGGCGGGCTTCGTACAGCTCTATCCGTCGCTGTCGTCGGTCTCGATGCGGCCGATCTGGATCCTGAACGACCTGTTCGTGGCACCCGCCGCGCGCGGGGCCGGTGTCGGACGGCGGCTCATGGACCGGGCGCGCGAGTTCGCGTCGGCGAGCGGAGCGCTGCGCATCGAGCTCACCACCGAGCGGACGAACACGACCGCGCAAGGCCTCTATCACGCTTGCGGCTACGCGCGCGACGACGTGTTCTACAAATATATCCTGACGGTCGATACGCGCGCCTGAGGCCTAAAGCGCCTCGCCGCGCACCAGGCGCGGCAGATCGCCCAACATGCCCATCGCGTGGCGCATGAACATGCGCTTGACGGCCGGCACCTGGTCGATCAGGCCCAGGCCCGCGTCGCGCAACAGCCGGACCGGCGGCACGTCGTTCGAGAACAGGCGATTGAGCCCGTCAGTGGTGGCCGCGAGCACGAGATTGTCGAACCGCCGCCAGCGCTCGTAGCGCTCCAGCGCATCGCCCAGGCCGATGTCGAGACCGAGCCGAGCCGCATCGACGACGCATTCGGCGAGTGCCGCCACGTCACGCAGCCCGAGATTGAGCCCTTGCCCCGCGATCGGATGGATCGCATGCGCGGCATCGCCGGCCAGCACCAGACGTTGGGCGGTGTAGCGCTTCGCGTGGACCAGCCCCAAGGGATAGGACCACCGGCGGCCTGAGGCGCCGATACGACCGAGGCCGCCGCCGAAGCGGCGCTGAATCTCCGCCGCGAACTGATCATCGGGCAGGGCGAGCATCAATGGCGCGAGAGCCGCCCGCTCGGTCCACACGATCGAGGACCGGTGCTCGCCCGCGTCCGAGTCGGGCAGCGGCAGGATGGCGAACGGCCCGGCGGACAAAAACCGCTCATGCGCGATGCCGCGATGCGGGCGTTCGTGGGTGATCGCGGTCACGATCCCGGCCTGCTCGTACCGCCAGCGCACGACCTCGATTCCCGCCCGGGTGCGTAGGGGCGATTCGCGGCCATCGCACGCGATCGCAAGACGGGCGCGCACGCGTCTGCCGTCGGTCAACGCCGCCTCGACGCGGGACGCACCACGATCGAGACCGGCGACATCGGCGGGTGCCAGAAGCTGAACGTTCCCCGTGTCCGCAAGCGCCGCGTAGAGCGCCCTGCGGATGAAGCGATTCTCGATGATGTACCCGAGTGGTGCTGGTTGCCCCGCGGCTGTGAGGCCAGCCTCGCGATGGTCGTAATGCAGGAACAACAGCGAGGCGCCGTCCGAGACGCGAATGTCGCGGATCGGCTCGGCGTGTGGAGCCAGATGCTCCCATAGCCCGAGCCCGGTCAGGACCTGCGCTGAACCCCAGGCGATGGCGGAGGCCCGGCCGTCGAACGCGTCGTCCGCGGCACGGGCGGGCCGCTCGCGGTCCACCACGGCCACGGCGAGCCCGGCCGAGCCGAGCGCGCGCGCAAGCGTAAGCCCGACCAGCCCGCCGCCGATGATGACGACGTCGGCCGAGATCGCAGGGACTGAGGCGGCAGACATCGCCGGACTGTCGCCCCAGATCATCGGCCTGTCCAGTCGGGAGGCAACCGCTGGTGGTTGCATCTGCTGCCCTGTTGCGGCACGCTTTTTGAAACAGCAGCGGCTGGGGGAGTCACGCACAACCGATCGGCCCCGCAGGCGAGCCTCCCATCGGCTCGGGGCTTGGCGAGTGAACCACGAGAGGGTCATCTCATGAAAATGGTTATGGCGGTCATCAAGCCGTTCAAGCTGGACGAGGTCCGCGAAGCCTTGACCTCGTTGGGCATCCAGGGGCTCACGGTGACCGAGGTCAAGGGATTCGGGCGCCAGAAGGGCCAGACGGAGATCTACCGCGGCGCCGAGTACTCGGTGAGCTTCCTGCCCAAGGTCAAAATCGAGGTGGCCTGCGCCGACCCGGTGGTAGAGCGGGTCGTCGAAGCGATCCAGAAGACCGCCAACACCGGGAAGATCGGCGACGGCAAGATCTTCGTCTACGACCTCGACCACGCGGTCCGCATCCGCACCGGCGAGACGAACGCAGAGGCGCTCTGACCCGTCCATGCCGGCCGAAAAGGGGGCGTCGATGAGGCGCCCTGCTTTTCCGCCCTGGACAGGCGCGTATATGCCGCTTTTTTAAGCGGCCGCTCCGACTCCGTCCGAAAAGTGATCACGAGCGGCACCAAAGGCTGCGGCGAGGGGTTGCGCCGCGGTGCTGCCGGGCACCCTGAAGGCGTTGCCTAACATCTTGTTCTTATTCAGTTCTGCGACTCCGGGCGACTCGGCTATTTTGCGGTGAACAACGTTCTCCACCCCTAGATGGAGCGTCATCCGGCTCCCTTCGAGTGGGGTTTTAACACCGCGGCCGATCTTATTGTTTTTGTTTTGTACTCTGCGATTTTTAGCTTTTCTTGCGGCGCCGACTCAAAGTTCGTGTTATATGGCTACAATGCCGGGTAAGCGCTTAAAAAGGCTTCCTGATTAGGCGACGCATTCGGCGAAGATAGCAAGGCTGGGGTTCATCACGATGGCAACGCGATCGGCGACGAGCGGGCGGACAGGGGCTGCACTCTTTCCCGAAGGGGTGTCGATCTTCGTCCGACAGCGCTCGATCGAGCTCGCGGGCGTGATGCTGATGGTGGCTGGGCTTGCCCTTGCGATCGCCCTCGCGAGCTACACGCCGGCCGATCCGTCACTCAGCCACGCGACCAGCGCCCGTGTCCTTAATCTCATGGGCTATCCCGGTGCGGTCATGGCCGATCTCCTGCTGCAGACCGTTGGCCTGGGCGGCGTGTTGATCGCGCTGATGTTCGGCGGCTGGGGCTGGCGATTGCTGCGCGCCCATCATCTGCCGCTGTGGTGGCTGCGCATCGCGTTGATGCCGGCGATGGTCCTCCTCGCCGCCATGGCGGTCTCGATATTGCCGCCGCCCACGACGTGGCCGCGGCCGCTCGACGTCAGCTTGGGCGGCGTCGTCGGGCAGTTGTTCCTCGGCGGCGTCACCCACCTGTCGGCCCGCTACGGCCTGGGTGCGGAGATTGTCGCAATCCTCGCTGCTGCACTGGCGGCGGCCGGCCTCCTGTTCGCGGTCGCGATCACGCGCGGCGAGTGGCAGGCCATGGGCCGCGGCG
>Ga0335069_10011045_pt1 | contig 12772 bp, 10 predicted proteins | sample Lox_Sample_11_FD_206714 | JGI IMG/M metagenome (GOLD analysis project Ga0335069, IMG submission 206714) | Soil microbial communities from Loxahatchee National Wildlife Refuge, Florida, United States - Lox_Sample_1.1 | ecosystem: Environmental > Terrestrial > Soil > Wetlands | place: USA... | reverse complement strand
GCGCTCGCCCGTAGCCCTATAATGCCGACGCCTTTTTCCAAGAGGTGTTGTGTCGTGAACAAGCCGGCCATGGAATTTTGTCAGCTTGACTTGACCACCGGGTGGGTGTCGCCGCCCGGTTTTGAGACTGCGCCGATCAAGCAGCGAATCCTCTCGAGTGACATAGACGAAAAGAAGAAGACCGGCGGTCGCACCAGGCTCCTGCGCTACGAACCTGGTGCCTTTCTGCCACAATCGTTTGTGCACGACTACTGGGAGGAAGCTTACGTCCTCGAGGGTGACATGATCGTAGCCGGCGAGAAATTCCTAGCCCACACCTACTGCTGTCGACCGCCAGGCATACCCCATGGACCCTTTGGATCAGACGCAGGCTGCATCGTCCTTGAAATTCACTACTACGATGAGAGTCCGAAGCGCTAGCGCCACGACCACGAGGCTCCTGGTTTGGCCTGGGTGACCTGGCGTCGCAAGTACACGGTCCTCACGATCCTGTGCTGCACCTACGCGCTCTGCTACATCGACCGCATGGCGATGGCGAGCGCGGTGCCGTTCGTCCAGGCTGACTTTCATCTATCGGCGACGTCTACCGGCGCGATATTGAGCGCGTTCTTCCTTGGCTACGCGCTGATGCAGATCCCGGGAGGCCTGCTCGCGGACAGGATCGGGCCGCGCGCGGTTTTGACCATAGCCGTCACCTGGTGGTCCGTAATGACTGCGGCCACCGGATTCGCGCGCGGGCTGGCCAGCATGCTGGTCACTCGCTTCATGTTCGGCATCGGCGAGGGTCCGTACCAGGTCTCAGCTTCCAAGACACTCACGATCTGGTTCCCGCGAAGCGAACTCGGTCGAGCCAATGGATTGCATCTGGCAGCAACGTCGATCGGGGCGACCGTGGCGCCACTGTTCGTGGCAGTAATGTTGGTTCACTGGGGCTGGCGCGCCGCGTTCTACGCGCTGTCTCTTCCAGGTTGCGCGGCGGCCATTGCCATCTGGCTCTTTGTTCGAAACCCACCGGCCGATCAAGCACAGGCGGATTCGGCGACTGCTTCGCTAGACTTGTGGCAGGCGTTTCGGACACCGGCCGTGTTCTGGTGTGCGGCGACGCTCTTTTTCATCAATGTGGTGGGCTGGGGACTTATGAACTGGCTCCCGACCTACCTCCTGCACGGTCGAGGGTTCAATGTAAGGGAAATGGGCATCTTCACCGCACTGACAAATCTGAGTGGAGCCATCGGGTACCCACTGGGAGGCTACCTTTGCGACAGGTTCTTCAGCCAAAGGCTCTACGTGCCCATTGTCCTGGGCACTTTGCTGTGCGCCGCATTTACCTACCTTGCGGCAATCGCGCCTAGCGGGGAATGGGCCGTCGCCAGTCTGTCGGCCGTATTCCTGCTCAACAATGCCGCCAGCACCGCTGTCTTTACGCTGCCGCTCGTCGTGGTATCAAAAGAGGTTGTGGGTAGTGCTGCCGGAATCGTCAACACCGCGGGGCAGCTCGCCGGGGTCGTTTCGCCGTTGTTCATCGGGGCGATCCTGGATGCTACACACAGCAACTTCCAGGTAATGCTCTATTGGTTGGTCGCCTTGACCCTGCTGGCAATCATCCCTGCCATGCGAATACGGCAGGTCGCCGCGCCCAAACCGGCCTGAGGCGGAGACACTCGCTAGTAGCTTTCCTTCTCCGCCGGGAACTCGGCGCTCTTGACGTCCTTGATGAAGCGCTTGCATGCATCATCGATGACCGATGCCACACTGGCATAGCGCCGAACGAACCTCGGAGAGAAGTTTGTCGTGATGCCGAGCAGGTCGTGCGTCACCAGCACTTGCCCGTCTACGTGGGGTCCCGCTCCTATTCCGATGGACGGCATCGCGATCTCCCTAGCGACGCGCGCGCCCAATGCGGCCGGGATCTTCTCAAGCACCACCGCGAAGCAGCCGGCGTCCTGGAGCAGTCGCGCGTCCTCGAGCAGCGCGTCGGCTTCCCCTCGATCCTTTGCGCGAACCGTGTAGGAGCCAAACCGATAAATCGATTGGGGCGTGAGCCCTAAATGCCCCATCACCGGGATGCCCGCCGACAGGACGCGACGGACGCTCTCGATAACGGCCGCCCCGCCCTCCATCTTGACGGCATGAGCTCCAGACTCCTTCATGATGCGCACCGAGCTGTCCAGCGCCATTTTGCTATCGCCTTGATAGGTGCCAAACGGCAAATCGACCACCACGAGCGCCGTTTGCGCTGCGCGCACCACCGCGGAAGCGTGATCGATCATCTGGTCGAGTGTAATGGGCAGCGTCGTCTCGTGGCCGTGCATGACGTTCGAGGCGCTGTCGCCAACGAGCAGTACGTCCAAGCCGGCCTCATCGAGAATCCTTGCCGTCGAAAAATCGTAGGCGGTGAGCACGGTGATCTTCTCACCGCGCGATTTCATCTCGGCAAGTCGCGCCGTGGTTATACGCCGGTGAGTTGAGCCCTTGTCCATGTGTGTATCGCGCTCGCGAGCGAGGCTGCGGCTATCTGGCCGGTCCTGAGTCCGACCGGTTCATGTCTCTACGAAGCGCCAGTATATTCAGCTCGCTAGAATCTCTCACGTTAACTCTGTCTTAGCACCCGTGCACTCGATTCTCGTAGACATCGGCCCATCGCCACGCAGGCCATCCAGACCCGGGCTCATTCATCCTCCCGGGCCGCGTCGAGTCCCCAGCGCGGGTGTAGCTCGTGAGCCACGTGCAGATGATCCAGTATGCGACCAACGACGAAGTCGACCAGCTCCGGCACCGTGTGCGGGTGAAAGTAGAAGCCTGGATTGGCTGGAAGGATGACGGCGCCCAAGCGTGCCAGGGCAAGCATATTCTCCAGGTGTATGACCGAGAACGGGGTCTCGCGTGGCACCAGAATGAGCTTACGCCGTTCCTTGAGCACGACATCAGCGGCTCGTTCAATGAGACTGCCGCTTGAACCAGCGCGGACACGCGCGAGGGTGCCCATGGTGCACGGGCAAATTACCATCGCATCAGGAACCCCGGTGCCACTGGCCAACGGCGCGGACCACTCCCGTTCACCGAACACCTGCAGCTGCGCGACCTTGGCGCCAAAGTGTGCCGTCAGGTAACGGGTCGCGTCCGAAGAGCGCGCGGGCACCTTCAGCTGCGCCTCGCTTGCGAGCACGATTCTGCCAGCAGCCGAGCACAGAATCTGCACCGCCCGCTCGGCCAGTACCAGACGCTCAATCAGGCGCAGTGAATAGGCCATGCCGGAAGCGCCCGTCAGGGCCACGCAAATCGTCTGAAAGTCAACGCCTCTCATGGGCGTACCTTCGATAGTCCCCCAAACGCGCGAACATGACGCAAGAAATCCCCATAAAGGCTATGGCCGCAAGAATTGCGGGATCATAGTGGTGTGTCACATCATAAACCCGTGCCATAACCAAGGGCCCCAGTGCAGCACCGCTCAGATAGGTCGCCAGCAGCGCGGCGTACAGCTGACCGAAGCACCGCAAGCCAAAGTAGCGACCGGCGAGATAGCCAAGCACGTCATTCTCGGCGCCTAGGCTGACACCGATGAGCAGCGCACAGCAGTAAATCAACGGCAGCTGCTCAGTGCGCACGAGCAGCCACATCGCCACGGCGGCAAGGCAGTAGAACGCGATCGTCAAATGCGGTACGAACACGCGATCCATCAACCAGCCCACCACGACTCTTCCCGGAAACGAGCCCACGCCGAACACCGAGAGCACACCTGCGGCCTCCCTCAGGCCGATCTGCCGGCCGCTTAAGAGCGGCGCGAGCTGCGATTGCAGCCCATTGAGAGCGAAAGAAGTCAATGCAAAGCTTGTCCCGAGCAGCCAGAATTCACGGCGACGCAAGGCCTGCCCTAGCGATAAGCCCGGCTCAGAGACGGATCGCCGCGGACGCTCAGCAGACTGTTCTGCCGTATCGACGATTGTCCTGGCGGGCGGCTCGTTCGGCAGTAGCAGTATGGCAACCGGCAGGGGTACCGCCAGCACGAGTACGCCGAGTCCGAAATAGGCCACACGCCAGCCGTAAGCCTCGATGAGTACTCGGGTTATCGTGGGTATCAATGCGTAACCGATGCCGAAGCCGGCCATGCAGATGCCGATCACGGCGCCACGACGACGGTCGAACCAGCTGGTCAGCACCTTGAGGAACGTCACGCTCTGCGCCCCGATGCCGGTGATCGCCAGTAAGGCGTAGGCGGCGTACAAGTGGGGGAGCGAAGCGTCCAGCGCCGAGAGGGTCATTAGTACGGCGCCGTACGCAACCATCGATGAGATGCCCAATCGCCGTGGCCCAACGCCGTCGAGTAACCGGCCCGCCAGGGGTAGGAGTACCACGAGCACGGTAATGAACAGGCTCAGTGCGCCGGTGATCTCCGCGCGCCCCCAGTGGAATTGGCGCTCGAGCTCCGTGATGAATAAGCCAAAGGGCATGTTGACGAGCGTGGCGGGGCTCACGGCGGTCGCGAGAACGCAGCTCAGCATCACTCCTGCGCTCCGCCATGCGCCCATCTTGCGTGCCGTCCTAGGTCAGGTATGCGGACAGATCGATCTCAGTAGCTCCGGGAATTAGCTTGCGCTGCAAATCCGACTCGCGTCCCCACGGCATTGTGGCGTCGATCAGCAGACGACCCCAATGATCTTTGTTTGGATCGCGATAAAACCCCGGGATGTCGCGGATGACCTGCGCCCGCGTGTCGGCGCGGCCGCGAGTGAGGTACGCCCACATCACGTCTTCAAGATTGTAGATGTCGACGTCCTCGTCGACGACGATGCACACCTTGTTGTAGTCGAGGTGTGAGCCGACAGCCGCGAGCAACGCATGCCCGCCATGGCCGTCGTACTGCTTGCGGATCTTGATGATGGTAATCATCACGTTGGGTCGACAGCAGACATCGATCACTCCGCGCAACTGGTTGGTGAGGTGCTTGTAAATCCTCGCGGCGGTCACGGCCTCCATGGGCCGTAGGTCATCAGGCGAGCCGCACAGCAGGCCGTGGAACAGCGCCCCCTCCCTCCAGTAGACATCCAGCACTTCGAACACGTGGTTGTCCGTTGTTGGGATATAAAAACCCATGAACTCCCCGAATGGCCCCTCCGGACGGCGCACTTTCGGCAGAATGCGGCCCTCGATGACCACTTCCGTGGCCAGGGGCACCCCGAGATCTAGATGTCGACAGGGATAGCAGTCGATCGGGCGCCCGGCCAGCTTGGCGGCGACGTCGAGCTCACTCACCTCGTACGGTGGTGATGCACAGGCGGCCAGGAAGACCGCCGGTTCCACACCTATCAGCATCACGGCCTCGAGCGGCTCATTGCGTGCCTCAGCGATCGCCTGGTATCGCGTCAAATCATGTCCGGTACCAAGACGGATCCGCAGCTCGTCAGGTCCCACGACCATGGCGCGATGAAAGGAGAGATTGGGAACACCCGTGTCGGGTTCCTTGGCGAGGAATATCGCCGATGTGATGTAGGGCCCAGCATCCTTGCCGTGATAGGTGATCTGCGGCAAATTCAGAAGCGAGCCGGTGCACAGATCGGTCGGCCTTTGGCGCGCCGTGGGCGCGATGCCAGGCGCTGGGCCGTCGACAACCTCCCACCAGCGGCGGCAAAACTCGTCCGAGCGGGCCGAAAGCAGGGCGCACAGGCGTGCGTGGCTACCATAAAGATTGGTAACGACTGGCATGTGTGTGCCACTGACTCGCTCGAAACGCACCACCCGCTCGTCCTGGCGCTGTGAGGCCCAGGTAACCGCCGCCAGCTCGTGCCGCGGGCTGACCTCGCGCTGTACGCGTGCCACTTGCCCAGATGCTTCCAGTTGCTGCAGGTACTCTCTCACGATGCAAGACCCCTAGCCGAGATGTTCGCTGTCGTGACCGGTCGGCCCCGGCCTTCGCAAGCTCCATTAGATGCCTGTCTGGGAGGCGTGGCTGACATCTCCGGGTGACGCGTGACGCGAACCCATTGAGCATGCACTTAAGCCTAGCCAACCTAGAATCTGCGCTCGGCGCCCGAGTATCCCGGTCACGAGCGATTACTACGTCGCCGTCCGCGGCGACTCATTGCAACTAACTGTCAGCGGCGCCATCCCAACATCTGCATGGACTCATTCCGACCGGCTCATGGCTTTCACGAGGCGATAGGTATATTCAACACTCTCGTCAAACTCCCGTACGCCGACCCTTTCATCGCGTCCATGCGCCCGGTTCTCGTTGACATCCGACCAGATGCCGCCGAGATCATAGCTGACGATACCGGCGCTCCGCGTCTGCCGATCGTCGCTGAACCCCGAGGCCATCGCCGGTACGATGGGAACGCCGGGCCACATGGAATGGACTACACCAGCGACCTTGGCCAGGATTTCTGCGCTTGGGGGCGATTCGGGACTGACGACGGGAGGCGCGTCCAGGCTGACGGAGATTTGGCCATCATGAAGCTGGGTGATCAGGGTCTCCTGTACATGCTCAGCGGTATCACCCGGCATCAGCCTGCATTGAATCGTCGCTTTGGCTCGCTCCGGAAGAGCGTTCTCCGCATGCCCTCCGGAAATCAGCGTCGCGACACAGGTCGTGCGAAGCTGGGCGTTGAAGCGCGGCACGCGGCTCAGACGCTCCGCAGCCTCGAGGTCCGGCGGCACCTTCGCAACAGCACGCATGTCTGCGCTGTCGGCGCCTGGCTCCAGGCTTGCCAGGTTCTCGAAGTTCAGCCGCGTGGTCGCGGTGAGCATGACGGGAAAGCGATAGTGTTCGAGGCGACCGAGACCGTCTGCGAGCCTGTAAATCGCGTTGTCGGCGCCCGGCAGCGAGCCATGGCCTCCCGGGCTGGTTGTCAGCAGCGTGTACGTCGCGTAGACCTTCTCGCTGGTACCCAGCTTGAAGTACAAGCGCTGACCGTCCTTCAACGAGCCGCATGCGTCGTCGAGATTGGCGACCATCCCCGCCTCAAGAAGATCCCGATGCTCCCTCAGCAGGAACTCGGGTCCATTGGCATCGCCCCCTGCTTCCTCGTCCGCGGTAAAGGCAGCGATCACGTCGCGCTCCGGGCGGAAGCCTTCCCGCTTCAATCGAATCAATGTCTCGACCAACGCCGCATCGCCCGACTTCATGTCGATCGCTCCCCGGCCGTAAAACCACCCATCTTTCTCCGTTAGCTTAAAAGGATCGAAAGACCAGTCCTCACGCTTGGCCTCCACCACATCCAGGTGTCCGAGAAACAATATGGGCTTGCGCATCCCCCGGCCGTGATAGCGGACGATAACGTTGCCCTTCGTCGGATGTCCCTGCGGAGCGAGGAGCACCACATCGGCCGGTGCAAATCCAGCAGCCAGCAAACGGCGCTGAATCGCCTCCGCCGCCTGGGTCGAACCGTAGGTGTGGGTGGTATTAATCTCGATCAGTTCCTTGAAAATCTCTCGCGCCAGCTGGCGATCGGTCGCGGGCGGCAATGGCCCCGGCGACTCCGCCCAAGCACCCTGGCACCAGAAAACCGCTACGCCGACGCAACACTGCAGAAATGTGCTTTTCATCTCAACTTGGCTCCGCTCTTTGGCTTATCCCCACAATTTAGAGTTGTGCGGCTCGCGGACAACTCCGTTCCGATACACGAACCCCTGTTCGCAATCCTCTGCTTGCAGCAGGGGTCCGTCGAGATCAGCAAAGTCGCAGCGTTGCGCCAACACCATTGCGGGCGCCATTGACAGCGACGACCCTGCCATGCAGCCGACCATCAAGCGGAAACCTGCCGCGACTGCGACATCGGCAAGCGCCATCCCCGCGGTAAGCCCACCGCACTTGTCCAATTTGATGTTGATGAGTTGAAAACGTCCGCGAGCGCGCGGCAGATCACTCACGTCGTTGATGAGTTCGTCGGCGCACAAAGGTACTGGCGACTCGTAGCCGTCCAGCCCCGACTCGTCTCCGACTGCAATGGGCTGCTCCAGGAGAACAACACCCAACTGCTTTAGGCGAGGCGTAACCTCCTTGAGTAGCGCGACGCTCAAGGACTGATTGGCGTCGACAATGAATCGAGCTCGCGGTGCCCCGCGGCGAACGGCTTCGACCGCCGCGATCGGGTCGTCCGCATTGACCTTGATCTTTAGCAGAGGATAGTCGCGCAATGCGTGTGCGGTCGCTTCGTATGCCTTGAGCGATCGAATGCCGATCGTCCGCGCACTGGTCACTGGGCGGGGCTGCAGAGCGGAGGCGGTGAAGGGATCTGCGCCGCCTCGCTTAGCTTCAAGGTCCCAAAGGGCGGAGTCCATCATACAGCGCGCACCTCCCGGGGGCAGGATGTTGATCAACTGCTCTCGACTGATACCCTTCTCCAGCACGCCCGCCACCGAATGAATCTGCGCGCTCATGGTCTGCGGATCTTCGCCGGCGTACGGAACGCCGCAGCCCTCTCCACGTCCGGCCACGCCATCCTCGGCCGTGAGGCGCACCTGTAGCGTCGGTTGCTCGGTCTGTGTCCCGCGTGCAATGACGAACGGCTCGCTCATCGGCCACGTCTTGGTCCAGAGTTCGATCTTGAGTGCCATAGTGAAGGGGTCCCTTTGGCTCACCGGGGCTGCATGCGAATGCCCCCGTCGATGCGGATGCACTCGGCGTTTATGTAGGCGTTCTCCACGAGGAAACTCGCTAGGTGCGCGACTTCCTCGGGTCGTCCCAATCTCTGCGGATTCAGAACCTGCGTCGCGAGCGCCTCGACCACTTTCGGCCTCCGGCGTATCAACGGGGTATCGATGACGCCCGGAACGATCGTGTTGACTCGTATCCCAAACGACGCGAGGTCCCGCGCAATTGGCAGGGTCATGCCAACGATACCGCCCTTTGATGCCGAGTAGCCCGCCTGGCCCACCTGACCCTCGAACGCCGCGATCGAGGCCGTGTTGATGATCACGCCGCGCTCGCCCTCGACGGGTTGGTTCTTGACCATCTGTTCCGCCGCGAGCCGTAGAACATTGAAGGTGCCAACGAGGTTGACCCGGACAATCCGCTGGAATTGGTCCAGAGGAAACGGTCCCTCTCTGCCGAGCGTCTTGAATGGGCCACTGCCAACGCCCGCGTAGTTGACGCAGACGTGAATCGCCCCGAAGTGTTGCATGACGGTGGCAATGGCACTTTGAACTGACGCCTCGTCGGTGACGTCCACTCGGACGAACAGCGCCTTGCCGCCACAGGCATTCGCGACAGCCCTACCGGCTTCCTCATCGAGATCGAGTATCGCCACCCGGCCGCCCGCTGCTGCGAATCGTTCGACCGTAGCCCTCCCGAGCCCGGAGGCGCCGCCCGTAATGATGGACACCACCTCTGCCACATTCATTGAGTGTTCTCCTCGAGCCTCTGAACTGCCTTCGGGCTATACACGATTCGTTCAACCCTGTGGCGCCTCGGAATCGAGAGGCCAAATGGGTCGTCGCACGCTCCGGTAGGGGAATCTGTGCAGCTTTGTGCACACCAAGCCGCCGCTATCGACAAAAATGATCTCATCCACCATGGGGGCGAACGCCGCTCGGAAGTGCTGCATCGACTTGATGGCGATCAGTTGCTTGCTGGGCAGATCGATGCCCGCCGCCGTGAGGTAAGACGGGTCAGTAACCTGTAGAGGGAACGAGGTAATGACCACGTCCACGGTTCCACATCGCAATGTCGCGGTGGGCCCAAGTCGCATCTCCCGATTTGTCCACATCGGACCGGTCGCGCGGAAACTTACGTCATTGCAAAACAGAACTTCGCCCTCCACCTGAAGTGGCGGGCCGCTGAAGGGTGCGGCGGGCTGCTCCCCGAGCGTGACGCGCACGCGCGCGCCGACGCCCAAGCGGGCGCAAATAGTGGCGGCACGGGGATCGCACAGTGGCGCGAAAACGGCGGCAGGGCCAGGCGCGCCGAGCATCGCCGCAAGCAAGCCTGTGGTGGTGCCGTAACCGCCGCCGCCTGGATTGTCGGAATAGTCGGCCAGGACCACGCGACGGCCGAGGTGGGTATGCTGTAGCCCGATGCGGAGCCCTTCAGTGACCTCATAGGAAACCAACGACGTCTCGCTTCGTGATTGCCACATGGCGTTCAGCACGTCCCGACATGCCCGCTCGGCAGCATCCGACTGCAACGTACCCGATACCACGACACTCGGACCGGCGTGCTCAACGTCCGCCCAGGGAAACCCGGCGCATACTCCCACGCGGGAGATCCCGGCTGTCGTCGCGCGTTGAGCCAGGCCCAGCAGCTCGGGCATTACGCGCCCGCTGCTACGCCCATGGTCGCAGCCGTCGAGTTGTCGATTCCGAAAGACGTACGAGCGCGGGGTAACACCGTGCTTACGGGCCGTGTCGAGCAGGTCCACAAGCTCCATTCCCCGCTCCCGCATGTCCACGTGCGGATAGGTGGAGTAGGGTATGAGGATGTTAGCGGCTCCCGCCAGGCTGGCGCTCACATTGGCATGCAGATCAAGCGTGCAACCGATCAACGCTCGTGGCCCTACCTCGGCGCGCACGGTCTCCACCAGGCGCCCATCGGCGTCAGGCGCTGTCTCACTGACCATTGCACCGTGCAGCGCGAGGAGCACGATCTCAACTGGGCCGTCCTTCTTGAGGGTGTCGATGATCTTGCGACTGAGGGTGTGCCATGTGTCGGCCCGGACCATGCCACAGGGTGTCGCCTCTGTGGCGAGCGCAGGAACTATGCGCCACCCATGCGATCTCGCGCCGGCGACAAACCCGCCAATCTCAGAGTTGGTCTCACTCAGTTCGTCGACGACGGCGCTGCCCTCTAGGAGTTCCCGCTGAGCGAAAGCGTCCAGTCCCGCGAGCTTGCGCGAAAACGTGTTCGTTTCGTGGATGAATTGGGCCACGAGGGCGGAAGGCATCTTCGGTTCCCCGACGTCACCCTTCTCGACACACCGACAGGGTGCCTGTACTCTACTAGGCGAGTTTTGTGATCACAAATCATAATTATCGAGCCGCGCGCGCATGAATGCCCGGAGTACGCCGCGATTGATCGAGACAGGCCGGCGCCGAGGCCGCCGCCCTATTAAAGTCGCGCTGAAGTTCGAGCCGGTTCGGCGAGAGACTGTGGTCGATCGCGTGCACGCACAACTGCGAGATCTTGTGATCCGCGGCGAACTGCGGCCTGGGGTGACCTATACCATTCGCGGACTGGCGCACGCGCTGGGAACCAGCGCGATGCCCATTCGTAGCGTTTTGCAAATGCTCGTCGCCGAGGGAGCGCTCGAAACGCTGCCCAATCGAAGCGTGCGAGTGCCGCTGGTTTCGGCGCAGCGGTACGAGCAACTCTGCGCCATCCGCGCCGTCCTCGAGGGCTTGGCCGGTTCAATAGCCGCCAGCAAAGGCTCGCGCGCGTTGGTGCGCAAGCTCGAGACGCTCAACTCGTCGTACGCAGCCGCCATTGCCCGTGGCGACAGACAAAGGATCTTCAACGCCAATCGAAGCTTTCATTTCGAGCTCTATGCGCACAGCGAAGCCCCCACCCTCGTCCGGCTGATCGAGACGGTATGGCTGTGGACGGGGCCTTATGTGAACGTTACCTTCGCCAACCGGACGGCCTCCGCGGCCGCGGTGCTCAATCATAAGCGGATCATCCGAGCGATTGCGCATCGCGACGCCATTCAATGCCGTACGGCGATTGAGAGGGATATCCTGGAAGCTGGCGAGTTCACAGTGCGTGAGCTGAGGAAGGAGTCAGAAGCCGATGGCGCCGCTTGGTCGAGACACGAAAGTGCACGGCTCAACGTTCTCGCGCATGCAGCCCTGAGACGGTAGCTCCTATGAGCATCCCTATCAAGAACAAGACCCCGCCATTCGAAACCCTTCCGGAGTTGCTGCGGTTGCGGGCACATACCGACGGGGATATCGCCATCACGATCTGCGGTGAGCGGCTCACCTTTCACGAACTCGATCGTCGCAGTGATGACCTTGCGCGCGGCTTGGCGGGGCGCGGTATTGGCAGGGGCGATCGCGTGGCGACCCTGATGGCCAACCGTAGCGAGCAGGCCCTCATTTGGTTTGCCACCTCCAAAATTGGCGCAATCGTTGCGCCTCTCAACTGCTCCTTGGGCCCGAGCGACCTGACTCATACCATCAAGGACGTGGCACCCGCGTTGATTGTCGCGGATGAGCGCGGGCTTGGCGCCATCGATGCCCTCGATCCCGCGGTGCGCGGGACTGTGTCGCTCGCAAACGTGGATGCGACACCCACCGCCCCGGCCTTTCCGTTCCAAGGGCTCTATCAATCGACCGGTACTCTACCGAACCGCTCGCCAGGCCCCGGAGACGTTTGCTGCATCCTCTTTACGGGCGGGACCACAGGATTGCCAAAGGGGGTCCTGCTGTCACATTTCTACTACATCGTTTCCGGCTTCCGATGGGCCGAGGCCTTCCAGGTCACGCCCGATGACCATCATTACTCGGTCTTGCAGTTCTATCACATAGGTGTGCAGAGCAACGCCATCATATCGCCGCTCGTCAATGGATACCCTTCGACGATCGACCGCTGGTTCAGCGTCAGTAACTACTGGCGACGCGTGCGGGAGGTCGGAGCAACGATTATCGATCCGATGGGAACGATGTTCACCCTGCTCTATCAGCAACCGCCGTCGGCCGCGGACCGGGATCACAAAGTGCGCGCCGCGTGGGGGGCCTCTGCGATGCTACCGCCGGGGGTGGCGAGCGGCTTCGCCAAGCGATTCGGGGTTCACCTCGTCCCGGTTTTTGGAGGCACGGAGATCGGCGGCTCGGCCGTGGTACA
>Ga0335069_10011044_pt1 | contig 12772 bp, 9 predicted proteins | sample Lox_Sample_11_FD_206714 | JGI IMG/M metagenome (GOLD analysis project Ga0335069, IMG submission 206714) | Soil microbial communities from Loxahatchee National Wildlife Refuge, Florida, United States - Lox_Sample_1.1 | ecosystem: Environmental > Terrestrial > Soil > Wetlands | place: USA: Florida... | reverse complement strand
GCACGAACACGTCGACCACGCCGTTGAGGTCGTCGGGCACAAGGTTGCTGGCCAAGGATTTGAACGCGACAAAACGGCCATCCTCGCTGATCGCTGGCAAGATGCTATCGCCGTTGCCCTGAACGCCCTCGGTGCTGACGCTCACCAGATCGATGGCACCGGTGGTGCGGTCGCACACAAAAATGTCGAGCTGCCCATTCACATCCGCCATCCCCGGGACCAAGTTGGTCGCCGCCGATGTGAAGGCAACGAACCGGCCATTGGCGCTGATGCTGGGGGCGAAACTGAAACCGTTCGGCTCGACGGTGTCACAGATGCGCTCAGTCATTGAGTTGCCGCGGTCACGCACAAAGATGTCGGACACGCCATTCTGGTCGTTCGGCACCAGATTCGAGGCCCGGGACTGGAAGGCCACGAGCTGCCCGTCCCCACTGATGCTGGGGACCAGGCTCGGGCCGTTACCTTGTTGGCCGGCCGTGTTCAGGCTGACCCGCTCTGTGGTGCCAGTGCTCCGCAATCGCACAAACACATCCGATTGGCCGTTCGTATCGTCAGGAACCAGGTTCGTAGCCTCGGAATAGAAGGCGACGAGCCGGCCGTCGGCATCGATGGCAGGAGGGAAGCCGGTGGCGTGGCTGGCGGCGTTTCCTTGTTCGCCCATACTGTTGAGGCTGAGGCGCTCGGTCGTGCCATGTACACGGTCGCGCAGGAAGACGTCGCGGACCTGGTTGGTGTCTCCGCGGACCAAGTTCGTTGCGTCCGAGTAATATGCGACGAGGTTGCCGTCCAGGTTGGTGGCAACGCCGTTGCTCGCCGCGTTCCCAGAAGTCCCTGTGATGCTCACGCTGACCAGCTCAACCTCGACGGGCGTGAACTGCTGGGCAGTGCCGCGGCCGGCGACCATGACGGGGACAAGGACTACCATGAGGGTGCGGAGCGCCACCCAACGCTGGCGCCACTCGACTGCGAGCCGCAAGCCACCCGGATCGATCGACTTCCGACACCGACGCATAGCTCCCTCCTGCGTGCCTAACCTCTTACCTCAAACGTGCAACCGACGGGAAGCCCAACGGCAAAGCGACGGACAGCGCAACAGCCGCGGTCGCTTCTTGATGCGGGATGGCGGATGAAACGTGCGGCGAGCGTGCCCCCAATGCCCCCAATGGAGTTATGTTGACCCACCTGGCACCCTCCACTATCCTGCGCACACGGCGCGTGCCGCAATCTGGATATGCCGGCCATCACACGAGGGCTTACCGAGGTCGAGAAGCGGCTCCATGCGTTGCGCCGGCGGCTCAACGCGGTTACGGCTCAACACTGCGTCTATGTGTGCGTAAGCATCGCCATGGCCGTGCTCAGCGCGCTCATCATTTTGGCACTGCGCGGCTCGGCGGCTGCCTTCCGCGCGGCAACCTGGAGCGGCGGCATACTTTGCCTGGCTGTCAGTGTCTGGGGCTGGCTCACCATGCGGCGGCGGTGGCTCGATGTCGCAGCAACAGCGCAGCTGGCCGACCGGCGCGGCGGGCTCACGGATCGGCTGATCACGCTCGTCGATCTGCAGGCGCGGCCGCGGCCGGCACGGCTCGCGCCCGTCCTGGTCGCCCAACTCTTGGCGCTGAGCACGCAGTGGCAGCCACAGCAAATCGCCCCGCGGCGGGTCCCGAGATCGGTGTGGGCGCTCCTGACCTCGCTTCTTGCCCTCGGCTCGACGGCACTCATCGAGCGGCGTCCACCGCTGCCGTCGCCGGCGCAAGCGGGCGCCGGTGCAGCCGTTGCGTCGACAGCAGCAGCCGCCAAGGCAGGATTCGCGGCGGGTGACGACAGCGTGCAGCCGTCCGGCGATCTCTCAATGCCGGGGCTGCCCGCACCTGGGGACCTAGCCCAGAATAGCAGCGGCGCTGGACGTACGGCCATGACCGGTGCGCCGCGGGACGCAGCCCCGCAAGCGGCAGCACCCGGTGCCGGGGAGCTCGGTGAAGGTTCACGCGCACCTGCTGAATCGCGCGCGGGCGATGGCACCGCAGGCAATCGCCAGGCACCCGCACAATCCGGCGGGCCGCTGACGGCCTTGCCGGATTCGTTGCAGGATGCGATCCGCCGCGCCTTTCACGCTGAACCGATGGATCGGCCGCAAGAGCTGGCGGCGCGATCCGAGCCGAGCCCGCACGATCTCGCACCGCGTGAGGACCAGCAAGACAGTCAGGAGCGCGCCCGGCGCGCGGCAACCGATTCTGGCAAGGACCCAGCGAACCCACAAAACTCGCAGAAGAACGCCGCCCCCGGATCACAAGCAGCAGCGGGCAAGCCCAAGTCCGGTGGGCAGCGCGGGCAGCGTCAGGACGGCCATTCCGCGAATCAGACTTTCGAGGGCAACTCGCCCGCCGCGGGCGAGGGGTCGAGTCCGGAAGGAGTGCTGGGGGCCAAAGCCGTGAGCGCCGGCGGAGACGAAGGTGCGACGAAAACCTTCAAGCTGACCATCACTTCGTTCCTGCGCGCCATGGAACAGAAGGGCAACCAGCCACGCCAGTCCGGCAAGAAGAGCGGTGCGGGCGGCTCTGGAAGCGCCAGCGGCGCCACCCAGGTGGCACTGAGCGAGCGGCAGTTGAACGACGACGCCTTGCGCAAGGCGGAGATCCCACCGGAGTATGAGGAGATCGTGCGCCGCGTGTATTCGTTACGAGCCGATCAATGAGCACCGCGACCCCGCAGCAGGCCGTGCGTGAGTTCCAAGACGTCTTCGAGCGCCTGCGCACGCAACTGCACCGCGTGATCGTCGGACACCGGGAGATGCTCGATCAAATCCTCGTGGCATTCTTCGCCGGCGGCCACGTGCTGATCGAAGGCGTGCCGGGGACGGGAAAGACGCTGATGGTGCGCTCGCTCGGCGAGGCACTGAACCTATCCTTCAACCGCGTCCAATTCACCGTCGACTTGATGCCTGCCGACATCACGGGCACGCGGATGGTGGTCGACGGCAATGGACGGCGCGAGTTCACCTTCGTGCCCGGTCCGCTGTTTTCGCACGTCCTGCTCGCCGATGAGATCAACCGTGCCACGCCGAAAACGCAGTCGGCGCTGCTCGAAGCGATGGCCGAGCTGCAAGTGACGGTGGCCGGGACGACATACAAGCTCACCCCACCGTTCTTCGTGCTGGCGACGCTCAATCCGATCGAGATGGAGGGCACCTACCCTTTGCCGGAGGCGCAGATCGACCGCTTCTTCTTCAAGGTGGTACTGCCGTATCCCGATCACAGCGAGATGCAGCGCATCATTGGTGGGACGACTGGTGCGGGGCTGCCGGCGGTCGAGGCGGTGTTTGCGCGCGAGGAAGCGGCCGCGCGTGTGGAAGGATTGCGGGCCCTCGTGCGCGAGGTGTTGGTCGCCCCGCACCTCGAAGAATACGCGGCGGCGTTGGTGCGCACAACGTTGCCGGCCGGATCGAAGTTCGCCCCACCGGGTACGGCGCCGCTGCCGGCCGACGAGCACATCGCCCGGTACGTGAGCTTCGGATCGAGCCCGCGTGGCGGGCAGGCGCTGCTGCTGGGGGCAAAGGTGCAAGCGTTGCTCGATGGACGGGTGAACGTGACCTACGACGACATCGATCGGGTGGCAATCCCGGCGCTCAATCACCGCCTGGTCCTCAACTTTGCGGCGGTCGCGGATGGCGTCGATCCGCGCATGTTGATCGAGCGCATCCTGCATGCAGCCCGGACACTCCGGCACTGATGCGGCGACCGCGCTGGCGGCGGTGCTGGCGCCCGGATTCCTGCGCAAGTTGGATCGGCTGCACTTGACTGTGCGGCGGTCGCTGAGCACGCGTCCCGGCAACACGCCCATGCCGCGCGGCGCGCAGGGCTCCGGCATCGAGATCGAGCGCCACAAAACATACGATGCCGGCGATGATCTGCGCCACCTCGATTGGAACGCGTACGGTCGCCTCGATGAATTGCTCATCAAGACGTTTCGTGCCGAACGCGAGGCGCCGTTGCACATCTTCATCGATGCGTCCGCCTCGATGGCGGTTCCTGCAGACGATGGGAAGTTCGCATTCGCACTCGGTCTGGCCGCAAGTCTGGCCTATGTCAGCGTGCGCAATCACGACCCGGTCCGTGCGGTCGGACTCAGCGCGGCGCTGCCACGGGCCTGTGTTGCGGCGCCCTTTCTCCGCCATCGCAGCGCGCTGCACTCGTTGCGTGGCTTCCTGCTGCAGCTGCAGCCGCAGGGAGAAACGGCGTTGGCTCCCGGCATCAGCGCCGCCCTGGTGGACCAACGTTCACCCGGGGTCGCTGTGGTGCTCTCCGATTTCCTCGTGCCCCCGCACGTCTACGAAGCCGCCCTCGCGGACCTGCTGGCTCGGCGGTTCACGGTTGCGGCTGTACGCGTGATCGGCCCGGCCGAGCGCGATCCGACGCGTCTGTTTCGGCGCGCACAATTGATTGACGCCGAGACCGGACGACAGCGTTTCGTCACGCTGACCGCCGACAACCTGGGACGCTACGAACGCGCCCTGAACGAGCACCTCGCCCATCTGCAAGCGTTCTGCAACCGCTGTGGCATTGCCTTCTGCGTCGCCGACGCCGGCCACGGCATCGAGCGCTGCGTCTTCCGTGATCTTCCAGCGGCTGGTTTGGTGCATTGAGTCAATGAACCAATGATTCAATTCTTCGAACCTCTCGCCCTCCTCTTCTCCGGCCTCTACGGCGTGCTGGTGCTTTTCTATCTGTGGGAACGTTGGCGCCGGCGCGTACCGGTGCCGTCGCTGCTGCTGTGGGAGGCCGTGCGCGAGGACACGCTGCATGCGCGGCGCTTCCGCCCTGACTTGCTCTTCTTCCTGCAGTTGCTGCTGCTGACGAGCCTGATCGCCGGCCTGGCCCGGCCGTATTGGCGCGCTCAGGAAGTCGGCCAGGTGAGCGGTCGCCACATTTTCGTCCTCGACACGTCGGCGAGCATGCAGGCGCGCGAACGGAGCAGCGCGCGGTTCGACGAGGCGCGCAACCAGGCCCTCAACGAGTTGCACGCCGTGGGCGCGGACGACGAGGTGATGCTCATCGCCGCCGCACTTACGCCCGAGGTCGTCGTCGGCTTCACGCGCGACCATGCGGCCGTCGAGCAAGCACTGCGGCAGAGCGCGCCGACCGACACGAGCGGCGATCTGGCGGTCGCGCTGGCGTTTGCCGAGACTGCGCGGCAACGCAGCGACCTGCCGACCGCCGTTGACGTCTTCACGGATATCCCCCGCAGCCAGCTGCCGCCGGCGCTCCGCGACAGCGTGCGGGTGTTTCAAGTCGGCGAAAGCGACGACAACGTGGCCATCGAGGGATTGCAGATCTACCAGGGACGATTTCAGGACTACCGGGGGGCGCGTGCCTACGTACGGATCGAGAACTTCTCGCATCGCGAGCGGCACGGCTTTCTGACCATCCGGCTCGCAGGCCAAGTCGTGACGCGCGACGGCTTCACCATTCCACCACGCGACTCACGCGCCTTCCAGGTGCACGACTTTCCCGGCCCGGGAGAAGTCCTCGCGCAGCTCGAGGTCACCGACGCTCTGGCAGTCGACAACGTCGCGTACGGTTGGATTCGTCCGCTGACGCCCGCCCAGCTGCTCCTGGTCTCGGCCTCCTCCCCGCTGGTTGACGATCTGCGCGAGTTGGCCGCGGCGGTACCCGCGCTCGATCTGCAGGTGGTGCACCCGGAGGATTTCCGCCCCGAGCAGGCGCAACACGCCACGGTCGCCATCTTTCACCGCGTGGTTCCCGCGGTAGCTCCTCCGGTCAACGCGCTGTACATATATCCTCCCGCCGACAACCCATTTTTCCCGGCCTCCGGTGACGCGACCAACGTCGAGGTGCTGGACTGGGATACGCATCATGCTGCGCTGCAGTCCCTGCGACCGCTGGCGTCGTTGCCGCTGCAACGGGCACGCATCGTATCGGCGCCGGACTGGACGCAGACGCTGCTGTGGTCGCGCACAATGGAGCGCGAGTTCCCGCTTGCATTTGCCGGCCAGCAGGACGGCCACCGGGTTGCCTGCTTCACCTTCGACCTCGAGGCCGAACGCTTGCTGAGCACTGACAATGTCAATTTCTTCCTTTTCTTCATGAACCTGCTCGGCTGGCTGACGCCCGAGCAGAACGACGCAGCGGTGGTGCAGACCGGGGAAGTATACGCGCTCGGCCAACTGCCGGCACAGCCGGTGCGGGTGCGTGATCCGCGTGGCACCATGCAGACGCTGGCGGCCAATCAGACGACCATCGAGCCGCTGTTTGCGGGCGAGTATCGGATCAGTGCGGATGGCACCAGCCGTCGGCTGCTGGCGAACTTCTTCGATCCGGTGGAGTCGGACATCGGTCGCGGCAGCAAGGAACCACCGATCGCAGCGACCGGCGTCCAGCCCGCCAACACCGCGCACGCCACCCCCGTGCGGCGTGCACCCCAGAATGATTTCAGCGCTTGGCTCTACGTCACCGCCCTCGTCGTCTTGGTCATCGAATCGACGGTGGCGCGCTGGCGCGCTAGCGGGAAGACGGCGTCGTGACCGAGACGATGAGCCTCTCGTATCTCTTTGCACACCCCGAAACCGTGAGCCTGTCGATACGGCATCCGGCGCTGCTCCTCGCCCTCCTGGTGATTCCCGTGTTTGTCGTGCGTACGCAGCGCGGCACCAGTGGGCAGCGGGCGGCGCTGCTCTGCCGCTGCGGCGCCTACGGGCTGGTCACCCTGGCACTGGCGGGCGTGGCGCTGAGCGCACGCCTGCCGAGCGACCACCTGTCGATCGTCGTCGCGGTCGACCGCTCCGAGAGCATCGATGCACCGGGGCGGCAATGGCAGCAGCGCTATCTCGATCGACTCGCCGCCGCGCTCGCCCCGGGTGACGAACTCGGCGTCGTGGTCTTCGGCAAGGACGCGCGCGTCGCACGGCCACCTGGCCGTCCCGAGCCGGTCGACCTCGAAGCGGCGCCGGTGTCGGCAACGGCCACGGACATCGGCATGGCCCTGCAGACAGCCCTGTCCCTCTTTCCGCCCGAGACGGAGCGCCGCTTGGTGTTGCTCAGCGACGGCAACGAGACGCGCGGCAGTGCGGCAGCGCAGATGGCACGGGCAACCCGTGCCGGCGTCAGCATCTACGCGGCCGTCCCGCCACACACGCGGGCAGCCGATGTGTCGGTGGAAAAGGTCGCAGTCGCCCCGTTGGTCGCGGAGGGCAGCGTCTTTCCCATCCGTGTCATCCTACGCAATCAAGCCGCCGCGCGTGCAGTGGTCCTCAGCTTGCTGATCGACGATGAGCCAATCGGCCGGGAGTCGATCACCCTGCAGCCCGGCTTGAACGCGGTCGAGGTTCCCTACCGGATGACTGGACCCGGCAGTCATCGCCTGCGTGCGCAAGTGCAAGCAGCTGGGGATGCGATTCCCGGCAACAACTATCGCGACGCCACGCTGATGGTCGGTGGGAAGTCGCGTGTCCTGCTCGTCAGCCCGCAACCACGGTCGCCGCTCGCCGATGTGCTGCGGCGCAAGGACTTCAGCGTGACGGCCATCGGCCCGAACGACTTTCCAACGCACGTCGACGACCTGGTCGGTTACCACTGCGTCGTGTTCGAAGACGTCACCGCCGCCGGCATGAACGCCCGGCGACTGGAAGCGCTGGAGCGGTATGTCAAGGACTTCGGCGGCGGTTTCATCGTTGCCGCCGGCGAGCGTACCTACGGGGACACGGGGTTCAAAAGGACAGCCTTCGAACGCATCTTGCCGGTGACGCTCGAGCCGCGGCAGCCGCCACGCGCCGAGCGCGAGCCGTTGGCGCTGTTCATTCTCATCGACCACTCCAACAGCATGGGGTACCACATCCGCAACCGTCTGGAACGGAGCGAAGACCAGTCGAAGCTCGCCTACGCGAAGCGTGCGGCGCTGGCGGTGGTCAATCAACTCAAGGACTCCGACTACGTCGGGTTGATCGTGTTCGACTCGCAACCCTTCGAGGTAGCACCCTTGCGGGCGCTCAAAGAAAATCGGGCCGTGCTCTTGGAGGACATTCCACGTTTGCAGCCCGGCGGCGGCACCGATTTCTACGATGCGCTGGAATCGGCGCGGGCGCAGCTGGTCGACTCCCGCATCGGCACCAAACACGCCATTCTGCTGACCGACGGCGACACCAATCGCGGCGCCGCCGACCACTACCCGCTGATCGCCGCCCTGGCAAAGGCGGATATCAGCGTCACCACCATCCGCATCGGCGACGATACCGTCAACCTGACCTTGCTCAATGACATCTCGTCACGCACTGGTGGACAGTTTCATCATGTCGAGAATGTCGAGACCCTTCCGGAGCTCTTGTTAAAGGACACGACGCAAGCGTTGGCGCAAGCACCACGGCGGGACCAGACATTCGCACCGCGCATCGGCGGCATCAGCCAGGCGCTGCGCGGCATCAAACCGAATGATCTGCCCGATTTGAATGGCTATGCCTACTCGCGCGCCAAGCCCGGCGCGGACGTGATGGTGTACGTGCTGGCGCGCGACAAGAGGGACCCGGTGCTGGCGGCGTGGCAGTACGGCCTCGGTCGCGTCGTCACCTTCACCGCCAGTCTCGACGACGATGCCGAAAGCTGGGTGGGCTGGGACGGATTCGGAAAGCTGTGGTCGCAGGTGGTGCATTGGGTCGTACGCGAGCAGACGCCCTGGGACTACGCGCTCGCCGTGCGGCGCGTCGACGGCCAGGCCACCTTGACGCTGCACTCGTTTGAAGACGAAGATGATGGCGTGCTGATGGCGCGGGTCTTCCCGGGTGTGGACCAGCCGTTCGACGTACCCTTCGTCCCACACGCACCGCGCGAGTTTGTCGCCCGCATACGAGCGTTACCCGGCGGCCGCTATCCGCTGACGATCACCAAGCGCCGAGGCAACCGGGAAGCGGGGCAGCGGACGGAGCTGATCACCATGCCGGAGCACGACGAGGAGCCTCAGGAGGAGTTCGAGGCCGATCATCCAAACCAGGCACTTCTCAGCCAGCTCACGGCAGGTACGGGTGGCGCAGTTGACGCACCGCTGCGTAGCATCGTCGGCCGCCAACCCGGCACGCAGCGCTTTGATCACCCCCTCGATTGGCTCTTCATCCCCGCGGCAATGCTGCTGTTTCTGGCCGACGTCGGGTTGCAGCGGCTGGTCCCATCGCGCCCCTCGTAAAAGACAAGAATCCCCTTTTCCTGGCACCGGCGTCGTGCTACACAGGGCGAGTCCGCGTCAACTCAAACTCAAAGCGAGCCGTCCACACATGCGAAAAACCCCCTCAGAAGAGCGGCGTAGCCGCGACATCTTGGCCATCGTCGAGCGCATTCACCAGCGACTCAACTTCCGTTTCCCGCCATTCCGCTTTGAGGACTTCCTCGCTCTCCACGATTCGTACAAGGTGTTCGAGGTGGACTTGCCCTTGGGTCTCGACGGCCGCATTTTCTTGAGCCCAGACGGCGAGCAAAAGACCATTTATCTGCGCAAGCATAATCCCCGCACTCGCATCCGCTTTACCCTCGCCCATGAAATCATGCATGCGGAGCTGCACTACCCGCACGGCCAGCTGACCGACCTGACGGCGTGTCGCACCTCGGAACACCATCGCGACGGACGCCGCAATGCGCTCGAACGCGAGGCCGACCTGGGCGCCGCGGCCTTGCTCATGCCGCTGCCGATGCTGGATCGCTTTCTCCCCTATCGGATCAAGCGTGAGTATCCGGAACACGTGGTGAGGGAGATGGCGCGTCTGTTCCGCGTGAGCGAGACGGCGATGCGCATTCAGCTCAAGAACTACAGCGCACACCTCGGAGAAATCCAGGCTGCGTAAACCCCGTCCTGTTCAGGCCTCGACAAGCACCCGTCGGAGTCGGCGATGAAGGTGCTATACATCGACGCGTTTTCCGGAATCAGCGGCGACATGACCGTCGGGGCGCTGTTGGCCCTCGGCGTGCCGCTCGAGGCGGTCGAGCAACAGCTGAGACTGCTGCCGCTCAGTAGCTACACGATCGGCACCACGACGCGTCACGTGCACGGCATTGCAGCCACCAAGTTTGACGTTCAGGTTGCGACGCATGACCACACCCACGTCGCGTTCCGCGACATTCGCCGCATGCTCCAAGACTGCAAGCTCGACGCTGCCGCACAACGTCTCGCACTGGCCATCTTCACGCGCCTCGCGGAGGCGGAGGCGCACGTGCACGGGGTCGCAGCGGATGATGTCGAGTTCCACGAGATTGGCGCCGTCGACTCGATCATCGATATCGTGGGCACCGCGGTCGGCGCGACCAGCCTCGGCGTTGAGGCGGCCTATGTCGCACCGTTGCCGCTCGGATCGGGCATCGTGCCATCGCGACATGGAGCGTTGCCCATCCCCGCGCCGGCAACCCTGGAGCTGCTGCGCGGCTTCCCCACCCGGCCCGGCGATGGCCAGGGCGAACTGGTAACGCCGACCGGTGCGGCAATCGTGGCGGAGCTGGCAACCCCGGGCGCCGCGCCGGAGTTGCGCGTCCTCGGCTGCGGTTATGGCGCGGGCGCGCGAACACTGCAGGACCGTCCGAATGTCCTCCGACTCGTCCTGGGCGAACGCATCAGCCCCACGCAGCACGAAGAGCTGGTGGTGGTCGAAACCAACCTCGACGACCTCAACCCCGAGCTGTACGAGCACGTGATCGAACGACTGCTGAGCGCCGGCGCGCACGACGTCTACCTGGCGCCGGTGCATATGAAGAAGAACCGTCCGGGGATTGTGCTCAGCGTGTTGTGCGGCGCCGACGACTGCGAGCAGCTGTCGGCCATCGTGCTGAACGAGACGTCGGCCATTGGCGTGCGCTACTATCCGGTACGCCGCCGGCTCCTCAACCGTCTGATTAGAGAGGTTACCACCGCGTTCGGTCCGGTGCGCGTCAAGGTGGCATTGGCTCCGGACGGCCACGAGAATCTCGCCCCCGAGTACGAGGACTGCAAACGCGTCGCCGTGCAGAAGGGCATACCGATCAAGCACGTCTACCAAGCGGCGCTGGCCGCCGCCATGCAGACGTCAGCACGGCACAAGTAGCTCGCTGATCCGAATGTGCACGTCGGCGGCATCGGCCAACCGCTGCCGGCATTCCTGCGTCATCGTCACCGGCCCAAGGTACGGAACGACACCCAACGGCGGCCCGCACCACTCGGCCAGAACGTCGACGTTGGTGCGCGCTGCCACGTCTGCGTCGGCCGCGAGGAAGTTGACGATGTATCCGAGCACGCACAGCCCAACCGCTTGTGCGTAACGGATGGTGAGCAAGGCATGGTTGAGCGCACCCAACTTCGAACCAATGACCACGACGACCGACGCATCGAGACGCGCCGCCAGGTCGGCGAAGGTCACTCCCGGTGCGATCGGCACCAACAGCCCCCCGGCCCCCTCGACGCAGGTCAGGTCGTGCGCCACCGCCAGGGCTGCATGCGCTTCTGCGATCTGGTTGATGTCGATGCACACGCCTTCACGGCGTGCGGCCACTAGCGGTGCCAGGGGCTCCTTCAGCACGATCGGGCAAATGCTGCGCAGGTCGAGCTGGCATTCCGAGAAGTACCGCAACTGGGCAGCATCCTGAGGCAGCGGCCGCCCATCCAGGCCCGGGAGACAACCGGTCTCCACAGGCTTGAAAACCCCGACCCTCCAGTTCTGCCGGCGGAGGGCTGCCACAATGGCAGACAACACCGTGGTCTTACCAATTCCGGTGTCGGTTCCTGTTATGAAGAGAGTTCTGAATTTCAGGGGACCCGCTTTCTGCGCGGGGTCCTGTGTATCGGAGGCGCGAAGCGAACGAAAGACGGACTCGGCTACCAGACGATCGCCCAGATGGTCCAGGCGATGTAGCTCCACAATCCCAGACTGAGCAATGTCGCGGTGGCAAAGCCGAAGAATGGAATGTTACGGGTCTCCTCCGGCGCCAGTTCGTCGCTTTCAGCTCGCGTCCACGTGGTGTCGTCGTACGTTAGTTGCATCTCTCGATCTCCCGTGGACGACCAGCAGCAATCGCCGTGCCTTCTCGCAAGCTAAAGGGTGACGCAGCGCGGGTCAATCGGGGTGTGCCGAAACGATTCCACTTCTGACGAAAGGGCTCCAGAATATGGCAAATCGCGCCGCTCAGCTGGGCTCCGGTGGGTTAGTCACCCGAAGAATGGCGTCGCGTGTCACCCTACACAGAAAGTCCAGTTGGTCTTCGGTGATGCTCAGCGGGGGCATCAGGATGATCACGTCACCGAGTGGCCGGAGGATGACCCCGTGCTGGCGACCCTCTAGCGTCACCTGCATCCCCATACGCCTGGCGGGCGGGTACGAGCGACGGTCGTCGCGCTGCGCTACCAACTCGATACCAACCATCAATCCCCACTGCCGGACGTCACCCACATGCGGGAGCGAAGCAAGCGTCGCCAGCCGTTCGGTCAACTGCCGGCTCCGGTCCTGCACCCGTGCCAGAACCTGTTCCCCTTCGAACACGTCGAGGTTGGCGAGCGCCACGGCGCAGGCCAGGGCGTTGCCCGTGTAGGTGTGCCCATGGAAGAACGTCTTGTATTCCTCGTAGCGTCCCAAGAAGGCGCAGAAGATCTCCTCGGTCGCCAGGGTCGCGGCAAGCGGCAGATAGCCGCCGCTGATTCCTTTGCCGAGACACAGGAGATCGGGAGCAACCGCCGCGTGCTCGACGGCGAACATCTTGCCGGTGCGTCCGAAGCCGGTCGCGACCTCGTCGCAGATCAAGAGGGCACCATGCTGTCGCGTCAG
>Ga0335069_10011043_pt1 | contig 12772 bp, 11 predicted proteins | sample Lox_Sample_11_FD_206714 | JGI IMG/M metagenome (GOLD analysis project Ga0335069, IMG submission 206714) | Soil microbial communities from Loxahatchee National Wildlife Refuge, Florida, United States - Lox_Sample_1.1 | ecosystem: Environmental > Terrestrial > Soil > Wetlands | place: USA... | reverse complement strand
CAACATTTCGTTGCTGACGTTTGTGGACGTCCCGGGCTTCCTGCCCGGCGTGCAGCAGGAGCACGGCGGCATTATCCGCCATGGAGCCAAGATGCTGTTCGCGTACTCGGCGGCTACCGTCCCGAAAGTCACGGTGATCCTGCGGAAGTGTTACGGCGGCGCGTACCTGGCGATGTGCGGCAAGGACCTGGGCGCGGATCGCGCCTTCGCCTGGCCGGCCGCCGAGGTGGCCGTGATGGGGGCGGAAGGCGCGGCGGAGATTGTATTCCGCAAGGAGATCCAGGAAGCGAAGGATAAGGGCGCCAAACGCGCGGAGCTGATCGAGAAGTACCGCGAGGTGTTTTCGAATCCGTACGTGGCGGCGGGGCGCCGCCTGGTGGATGCGGTCATCGAGCCTTCGATGACGCGGCAGCATGTCGCGCGAGTGCTGGAATACCTGCACACGAAGCGTGAACTGAGGCCGCCCAAGAAACACGGGTTGATGCCGCTATAGAGCCGGGGGTGAAATCATGGCAACCACGACAGGAGCGGAAGTTGCAGCGACGCTGGAGCAGTTGCGGGCGCAGCTGGCGGAATTGACCAGGCGGATCGAGGCTCTGGAACCCGCTACCGCGCCTGCCGCGGCACGCGCGGAGGCAGCGCAGCCGGAAGCGCCGCAACCGGCCATCACGGAGGAGGAACTGCTGGCTATCTCTGCTGCGCTGGCCGCGTATCTGGGCGTGCGGCCGCACATCCGGCAGATCCGGCTGCTCAGCACGACGGCGTGGGCACAGCAGGGGCGCGTCTCGATTCAGGCGTCCCACAGATTGCAGGGTTAGGAACGCAATGAAACTGACCATCACCATTGACGGAAAGACATACGAAGTTGACGTGGAGGCATCGGAGCCGGAGTCGCCTGCGGCGCCCACCCATTTGACCGGCGTCAATATTTCGTCGGCACCGCTGCGCGTGCCGGCGTCCACTCCCGCCGCGCCACCTGAGACCGGCACGCTGGTGAGCGAAGAGAAGGTCTGCCGCAGCCCGGTTTCGGGCATCGTGGTACGGATCGCGGCACAGGTGGGACAGACGCTCCAGCCCGGTGACATTCTGCTGGTGCTGGAGGCGATGAAGATGGAGACCAACATCACGGCGCCTTCGGCCGGAAAAATCGCTGCCATCCGCGTGAATCAGGGCGACAGCGTTCAGGCCGGGCAGGTCGTAGTGGAGTTCGAATGATGAGTTCACAACTAAAACAGATTCCGGGATTCCTGTTTTTCGATCACGTAGCCATTTCGGTAAGGCCGGGCGAGCTGGAAGCACACGTCCGCACCTACCAGGCGATGGGCTTCCAAGAGGTGCATCGCGAAGATGTGCTGGGAGGAGATCAGGTGCGCGAGGTGTTGCTGCAGGTGGGCGACGGTCCAAACCTGGTGCAGTTGCTCGAGCCCCTCACCCCGGAATCACCGGTGGCAAAACAGATCGAGAAGAACGGCGGACGCGGGGGCATGGCGCACGTCGCGCTGCGCGTGGCCGATATTCAGAAGGCGTACGATCATCTGCGGGCGAACGGGTTCCGGATCATCGACAAGGCGCCGCGTAAGGGCTCACGCGGGACCATGGTGTTCTTCGTGCATCCGAAGACCACGGAGACGGCCGCGTTCGGCTATCTCATCGAGGTGGTTCAGGAGGGCTCCCATGCCTGAGGAAACGGAAATGGAGATCCTGCATATCGGCCGCGACTTTCCCGCGGTGAGGACGGAGGCGTGGGAGGCGGCCATCGCGAAAGACCTGAAGGGCGCGGATTACGAAAAGAAGCTGGTTTGGCGGACCGAAGACGGGCTCGCGGTGCGGCCTTATTACCGGAAGGAAGCGCTGGCCGGGTTGGAAGCGCAGCACGAGATTGTGGACGGTGCGCTTCGAGGCTGGGGGATCGCGCAGGACGCGGCGCCGCACGGCCCCAACGCGATTCGCGCGGACCTGCTGCATGAAGCCGGTGCGCACGCTATCCAGGAGCTGGGATACGGCATCGCGGCCGGCGTGGAGCGGCTGGTGGCGTTAGCTGCGGCGCTTCCCGCCGATAGCGCTGCGCGGCAGGTGGAATTCGTGTTCGCTGCGGGAGCAGCGTACTTCATCGAGATTGCAAAGCTGCGGGCGGCGCGGCTGATGTGGGCGCAAGTCTTGGCGGCATTCGGCGCGAACGGGCGCGCCGGATGCCGTATGTCCCTGCACGTGCGAACGCCGCGTCGCAACAAGAGCATTTACGACCGGTACACAAACCTGCTGCGCGTCACCACGGAAGCGTGCTCCGCCGTGCTGGGCGGCTGCGATCGTTTGACCGTGGAGCCGTTCGGCTTCGATCCGCATCTGGCATTGAACGTCCAGCGGATTCTGAAGGACGAGGCGCACCTCGACCTGGTTGCCGATCCGGCGGGCGGTTCCTATTACATCGAAGCGCTGACCGACTCGCTGGCGCGCGAGGGCTGGAAGCTATTGCAGCAAACGGAGGCGGAAGGCGGCTTTTCCAAGGCGCTGGCTTCGGGCTCGATCGAGCGGGCGCTGGCGGAAACGCGGACTGCGCGCGCTAAGGCCTATTCGGCGCGGCAGCGCACGCTGGTGGGCGTCAATAACTTCCCGAACCTGCTGGAGAGGGAACCCGCGGCACAAGCTCCGCAGCCCGAGCCGGACGGCACGCTGCCCCCGGTGCGGGTGGCCGAGCCGTTCGAGAAAATTCGGCAGCGGACCGCGGCACACGCGCGGGCGACCGGGCGGCATCCCAAGGTCCTCCTGCTGAAGCGAGGCGACGTCAAGATGAAAAGCGCGCGCGCCAACTTCATCCTGAATTTCTTCGGCTGCGCCGGATTCGATATGACGGAATCAGAGGGGTGCGAACGCACCGACGCCGACCTGATTGTTCTATGCAGCTCCGACCCCGAGTATCTGACGTTGGCGCGAGAAGTCTGCCCCAAGGCGAAGGCCCCCGTACTGGTCGCCGGAAATCCGAAGGACCAGATCGAGGAACTGCGAGCGGCGGGGGTGCAGGGATTCGTCCACATCTTCAGCGATGCCATCGAGACCCTCACCTGTTGGCAGGACAAGCTCGGCATGAGGAGCATTGCATGAGACCCGATTTCACGAAAATCGAATACCAGCCGGGCGCGGGTGCGCAGCCTGTTGCCGCCGAAGACGCCGCGCTGTGGGAAACGGCGGAACACATTCGGGTGAAGCGGTGGTACACGGCAGACGATATTTATACGATGGAGCACCTGGACTACGCCGCCGGCGTTCCGCCCTTCCTGCGCGGTCCGCACTCCACCATGTACGCCATGCAGCCCTGGACTATCCGGCAGTACGCGGGGTTTTCGACGGCCGAGGAGTCTAATGCGTTTTACCGGCGCAACCTGGCTGCGGGGCAGAAGGGCCTCTCGGTGGCGTTCGACTTGGCGACACATCGCGGCTACGATTCCGACAACGAGCGCGTGTCCGGCGATGTCGGCAAGGCTGGCGTGGCTGTCGATTCGGTCGAAGACATGAAGATTCTGTTTGACCAGATTCCCCTCGACCAGATGTCGGTCTCGATGACCATGAACGGGGCGGTGCTGCCTGTGATGGCGTTCTATATCGTGGCGGCCGAAGAGCAGGGTGTAGCGGCAAAGGACCTCAGCGGCACCATTCAGAACGACATTCTGAAAGAGTTCATGGTGCGCAACACCTATATTTATCCGCCAGGGCCTTCGATGCGCATTATCGGCGAGATCTTCCGCTACTCGGCGGAGAACATGCCGAAATTCAACTGCATTTCGATCAGCGGCTACCACATGCAGGAGGCCGGCGCATCGGCGGACCTGGAACTCGGCTACACGCTGGCGGACGGTCTCGAGTACATCCGCACTGGAATTCAGGCGGGACTGGATATCGACGCTTTCGCGCCGCGCGTCAGCTTCTTCTGGGGCATCGGCATGAATCACTTCATGGAGATCGCGAAAATGCGGGCGGCGCGCGTGCTGTGGGCGAAGATCGTCAAAAGCTTCGGCCCCAAGAACCCGAAATCGATGGCGCTGCGCACGCACTGCCAGACTTCCGGCTGGAGCCTGGCGGCGCGGGATGTGTTCAATAACGTGGCGCGCACGTGTGTGGAGGCGCTCGCGGCGGCCCTGGGACACACTCAGTCGCTGCACACGAATGCGCTCGATGAAGCGATCGCGCTGCCGACGGATTTTTCGGCCCGCATCGCGCGCAACACGCAAATCTACCTCCAGGAAGAGACGGGGATCACGCGTGTGGTCGACCCGTGGGCGGGCAGCTACTATGTCGAGTCGCTGACGCACGAGCTGATGCACAAGGCCTGGCATCACATTCAGGAGATCGAAGCCCTGGGCGGGATGGCCAGGGCGATCGAGACCGGCATTCCGAAAATGCGCATCGAAGAAGCGGCCGCGCGGCGCCAGGCGCGGATCGATTCGCGACGCGAGACCATCGTCGGGGTAAACAAATACCGGCCGGCGGAGGACGAACAGATCGAGGTGCGCGTAGTCGACAACCGGGCGGTGCGCGAAGCGCAAGTGGCGCGCCTGGCGCGGATCAGGGCCACACGCGATCAGCGACCGGCCGGAGATGCGTTGGCGGCACTGACCGCCGCGGCAAAGGACGGCGGAGGCAATCTGCTGGCGCTGTCGGTTGAGGCGGCCCGTAAGCGGGCCAGCCTCGGCGAGATCTCCTCGGCGCTCGAGACCGTCTTCGGGCGGTACCAGGCGGTGAACCGGACGATCTCAGGCGTGTACTCGGCGGAGAGCCAGCGCAATCCCGAGTTCCAGAAAGCCCGGGAATTGACTCGGGAGTTCGCGCGCCTCGAAGGCCGGCGCCCGCGGATCCTGGTGGCGAAGGTCGGGCAGGACGGGCATGACCGCGGGGCGAAGGTGATCGCGACGGCCTTTGCCGACCTCGGCTTCGACGTAGATGTCGGGCCGCTGTTCCAGATGCCGCGTGAAGCGGCGATCATGGCCGTGGAAAACGACGTTCATGTCCTCGGTATCTCCAGCCTTGCGGGCGGACACACAACACTGGTGCCAGAAGTAATCGCCGAACTCAAGAAATTGGGCCGTGAGGATATCCTCGTCGTGGTGGGCGGCGTGATCCCGCCGCAGGACTACGATGCGCTGCTCAAGGCCGGAGTGACCGATGTGTTCGGACCGGGCACGGTGATTCCGGTTGCCGCGCGACGCATCCTGACGGCGCTGATCGGAAGCGTGCATGCGGCCTAGGCTGCCGTTGGAACGGTACGTGGATGGGGTGTTGGGCGGGGAGCGCACGGTTTTAGCCCAGGCCATTACGCTAATCGAGAGCAATCTGCCATCGGACAGCGAACTGGCTGCGCACCTGCTCGACGCGCTGCTGCCGCACACGGGCCGATCGCTGCGCGCCGGCATCACGGGTGTTCCGGGGGTGGGCAAGAGCACCTTCATCAACGCGCTCGGGATGCACTTGATTCGCGACCGAGGCGAGAACCTGGCGGTGCTGAGCGTGGACCCGTCGAGCCCCATCTCGGGGGGAAGCATTCTCGGCGATAAGACGCGCATGCAGGAACTCGCGGTTGACGAGAGGGCCTTCATTCGCCCCTCGCCGTCGGAAGGACGCCTCGGCGGAGTCGCGCGGCGCACCCGCGAAACCATTCTGCTGTGCGAGGCGGCGGGCTATCACAACATCTTCGTGGAAACCGTGGGGGTGGGACAGAGCGAGGCGGCGGTGCGTTCGATGACGGATTTTTTCCTGCTGCTGATGCTGGCCGGCGCGGGTGACGAGTTACAAGGGATGAAGCGCGGCATCATCGAGATGCTCGACGGGATGGCCATCAACAAGGCCGACGGGGACAACAAACCGGGAGCCGAACACGCGCGCATCGAATACGCGAGCGCGCTCGACCTGTTCCCTGCTTCGGAAGATGGCTGGACGCCGCGGGTGCTGACCTGCTCCTCCATTTCCGGCGAAGGCATTCCTGAAGTGTGGGATATGGTGCTGGCGCATCGCGAATGCTTATCCGGCAACGGATTTCTGGCGCGGCGGCGAAACCGCCAGGCGCTAGAATGGATGAACGAATTGACGGTTTTCGGCCTTGAGGAGTTGTTTCATTCGCAGCCGGCAGTCGCCGCCCGTCTGCCAGTTGTGCGCGAGGAGGTGCGCCGCGGGAGCGTGAGCCCGTTGGCGGCGAGCCGCGAACTGCTGGGCCTTTTTCATCCTGAAACGGAAGGTACGAATTCATGATCGCTTCATTTCCTGCTGACCGGCGCCTCCACCGGCCCTCCTGAATGGAGCGGCTGGCCAAAGCGCGGGCGATCAACTGCCACCGCGTCGTGCAGACGATCAAGAGTTCCCGCAACACGGGCCTGCCGGGTCCGCCCGAATGCGGACACGCCGGTCCTCACCACGTCTTCCGGATGAGAGGCTGCGGCGATCACTTCCGCTCGATGACTATCAGGGCGAAGGTGCCGAGTAGGGCGGGCGGCCGCGGCTGGTGGGGCAGGGCCGAACTTCTCCGATACCACGAAGACGCGTTGCGTGGTGGGATCGAGGGCCTCCGCATATCTGCACAGGAGGTCAGACGGACTTGCAAACTTCTGCTTATCCGGGCTCCGCCGATGGTGAAGCGCGGCGAGAGGAGCAAATCATGAGAATCACGCGACGGGACGCGTTGAGACTCGCCGCGGCGCCGCTCCTGGCACAGCCGCGAGGCTCGGGCGCGCCGTTTCAACCTACTTGGGAATCGCTCCAGCAGTACCGCTGCCCGGCATGGTTCCGCGACGCCAAGCTCGGCTTCTGGGCACACTGGGGCCCGCAGGGCGGTCCCAAGCAGGGCGATTGGTACGCGCGCAACATGTACATCCAAGGCACGCGCCAGTACAACTATCATGTCGCGTATTACGGGCACCCCTCGAAGGTCGGATACAAGGACATCATCCCGCTGTGGACGGCGAAGCACTGGGAGGCCGAGACCCTGATCCGCCGCTACAAGAAGGCCGGGGCGCGCTATTTCGTGTCGCTGGGGGTGCACTGCGACAACTTCGATTGCTGGAACTCCAAGCACCATAGCTGGAACGCCGTCAACCACGGTCCGAAGCGCGACGTGGTGGGGACGTGGCGCAAAGCGGCGCGCGACAACGGACTGCGCTTCGGCGTGAGCGAACACCTGGCGTGGAGCTGGACGTGGTTCAACGTGAACAAGAACGCCGACAAGACCGGCGAGTTCGCGGGCGTGCCTTACGACGGCAACGACGCGCGATACCAGGAGCTGTACTTTCCGCCGCACGCGGGCGATGCCGCGCAGTACGCCGTCAATCCGCCCGAATCGTGGAAGCAGGAGTGGCTGCGGCGCGTGACGGACCTGATCGACCAGCATCAGCCCGACCTGGTGTACACGGATGGGGGCGCATTCGACGGCGTCGGCCTGGAGGCGATCGCGCATTACTACAACGCCAACCTCCAGTGGCACAAGGGCAGCCTGGAAGGGGTATACACGCTGAAGGACCACAGCGCCGCGGGGCGGGAGAAATACGGCGAGTACCGCGAGGGCGCGAGCGCGCTGGACGTGGAGCGCGGGGTGGTGGGCGACATCCGCCAAGATCCCTTCCAGAGCGACACCTGCATCGGGCAGTGGTTCTACTGGGAGGGCTTCCAGTACAAGACCGCGAAGGAGGTGGTACACCTGTTCCTGGATATCGTGAGCAAGAACGGCAACCTGCTGTTGAGCATTCCGCTGATGCCCGACGGCACGCTGGACAGCCGCGAGGAATCGATCCTGGACGACTTCACGGCGTGGACCGCGATTCACGGCGCGGCGATTTTCGGCTCGCGGCCGTGGAAGGTTTACGGCGAAGGTCCGACGGCGGTACCGACCGGGATGATGAGCGAGCAGAACCGGAAGCCGTTCACCGGAGACGACATGCGCTTCACCACGCAGGGAGACAAGCTCTACTGCTTCTGCCTGGGCTGGCCGGAGGGCGACGTGAAGATCCGATCGCTCGGCCGCGGTGCGCCCACGGGACAGCGAAAGATCGAGTCCGTGCGCGTGTTGGGCAGCGAAGAGAAGCTGACTTGGACGCTGGAAGACGACGCGCTGCGGATTCAGAGGCCTGCGCATCGGCCCTCGGAGCTCACGCTGGGGTTGGAGATCGGGTAGCGGAGCGCGGAGTTGTCCCCGGGCGCCGCGGAGCATGCGGACGGAGGTGCGGCCGGCGTTGATTCGGGGCGGGTTCGGTACCAATCCGGTTCGTTTTTGCAGCGGCGAAGCAGCAGGCGAGAGGGCGGGTTCGCCGGTTTCCGGAGGGCGGCCTGGCGCTCGGCGATGGCCCGGAGGAGACCGGAGAGGGCGCGCCGGTACTGGCGTCCGGCGGCCTCCTGGCGGCGGGCGATTTTGTCGAGGATGCGGGGACCTTCGGCGTCCTGGATGAAGACCTGGGTGAGGGCGTCGTCGGAGTTCGTGTCTGCGGGGAGGGCGGCGACGCGGGTCTGGTAGAACTGTGCCTCGATGCGGCCGTAGCGGCGCTGGAGCCACTCGGCGCAGACGAGCTGATCGAAGAAGAGCTGTTCGATGGGGGTTTGGGGGTGGAAGCGCTCGGTGTAGTCACGGGAGAGGGCGAGGAGCTCTTCGGGGTCTTCGCCGGGGAGGATGAGGGCCTGGGCATAGAGCCCGAGCTTGAGCGCGTTTTTGGAAGAGGCGGCCTTGCCCTCGGCGGAGCGGGGGCCGGTAGAATGCTGCGCGTTGGCAAGGGCAGCGTTGATCTGAGCTGAAGAAGCCATGGGAATCTCCTTGGACAGGCTGAAGCCTGTCCTACACAGACGGTAGCAGGCAGGTTTCGACGGGCGGCGCGGCGGGAACGGTAAGTTATTGAGGGGGAACAGAAGAAATAGTTCGACCGTCCGTGAACTGAAAAGCGGCCACGACCCGACCGGTCAGAATGGATTCGACATCATCCCGCGGATCCTGTCTCCATAAGTCCGGCCGGATTGCAGCCGTTCCCCCGAAGCCAGCTCCAGAACATATTGCCCATGAGCCAGCGTCCACAATTGCCGGACGCAGCGCAGATTGACGATATACGACCGATGAATGCGCACAAAGCGCTCGGGATCGAGCGAAGTCTCGAGGGTGTTCATGGGCACGTGAAGCAGGTGAGCCGCAGGACCGGCATGCAGCCTGACGTAGTTCTGGGCCGCTTCGATCCACTCCACTTCATCGAGGGTCAAGAAGATGGTCCGCTCGCCGGAGCGAATTGCCAGGCGCGAGAGATACCGCCGCGGGTTGGCGATGGCATCGAGCATGGTCAGCATACGGCGCTCGGATTCATCCGGAGTTCCGGCACGCAGGCGGTTCCGGGCGCGTTCGAAGGCGATTCGAAAGCGTTCTTCAGTTACCGGCTTCAACAGGTAGTCGACCGCGCTGAGCTCGAATGCGCGGATGGCATATCGATCGTGGGCGGTGACGAAGATCACGGCCGGCATCTTGTCCGCTCCCACGGCCTCGATCACGGCGAAGCCGTCCATGCGCGGCATCTGGACATCGAGCAAGACCAGATCCGGCCTGGCGTCACGAATCCTGGCGACAGCCTCTCTTGCGTTGCGGGCTTCGAGGGCCTCCGCCTGGCTGCCGAGCATCAACTTGATGCCCTCGCGCGCGAGCGGCTCGTCGTCCACGATCAGGACTTTCACGCGGATTCCCCGTCATCGGCGCGGCCGGTGCGGCAGGGCAGCGTCATGGTCACCTGGACTCCGCGCGGGAGGCGGTTCCCGGCGGAGAGCGTGGCGCCATCGCCGTAGAGGCGTTTCAGCCGATTCCTGGTGTTGGTGAGGCCGATGCCCTTTTCCTCAAGGACGGGCGTGGGACAGCCCGGTCCGTCGTCGGTAACGGTCAGGACGAGACGGCCGCCGGCCCTGGATGCGGAGATGTGGACCAGGACGGCGTCCTCACTCTGTCCCAAGCCATGGCGTACGGCATTCTCCACGATGGGTTGAAGGGCCATATGGGGGACGAGCGCATCGGCGACCTGGGGACCGGCATCGATGCGCACGCGCAGGCGATCCTCAAACCGAACCTGTTCGATCGACAGATAGAGCCGGAGGAAATCGAGCTCGCGCCAAAGCGGGACCTCCTGCGCCTCCACGTCGTCCAGCGTGTGGCGGAGGAGATCGCTCAAGCGGCTGAGCATGGTTTCCGCCTCGCGGCCCTTCTGTTGCCGCACCAGCACCATGATCGCCCCGAGGGTATTGAAGAGAAAGTGCGGGTGCAACTGCATTTTCAGGGCGCTGAGCTGCGACGAGGTCAACTGCTCCGCCAGTTGCGACGACTGAATCTTCAACTCCAGCGCTTCGCGCTCGCGGCGGCGGGCTTCGCGGTTGGACCGGAAGAGCGCCTGAAGGCCGACGACGGCCCAATACCGGATGATGCCGCCGTGCAGGTCGTAGGGCAAGAGCATCCAGAAACCGGCGGCGAACGATGCCGGGCCGCGGACGGCCGGCCACATGCCGATGGCGGCCAGCACGGGCACTTCGAGAGCCGTGGATACCAGGGAGAAGGCGACCGAGGCAGCGAAGTGAAGAGCGATACGGCGCCAGCGATGGGCCGCGTCCATGGGCCAGCGGCGGCCGAGCCACAGGATGGCGGGGGTGAAGGCGGCGCAGATGTACATGGCGGACATCCAGCCGATGACGACATTCCGCCAGGGCACGGATTCGTTGCGGGAGAGCCGCGTCATGAAATCCTGGCTGATATAGAAGAGCCCGGCGCCGGTCCAGGCGAGCCAATAGCCCATCCATTTTGGGGCCGTAGGAGAGGACCGCTGCCACATTCGCTTCTCTCATTTTTCTACGGATGCGGACGAAACGGAAGCCGGCGTTGATCAACCGCGAGATTCCGGTGACGAGCGGTCCCGGCGCATCCAGGAACGCCACCGCTCGAGCCGCGGGGGGCATTCATCCCACGCGCGTGCCGCTCCAGCGTTGCGAGGGGTCCGCTGGTCAAAAAGAGGTATCCGGACGGCAGCGGGGAGCCGCACAATCGGATTTTGCGGGAGGGGAAATGAAGAGAAACGGAAAGCGAATCGCGCAGCATGCATTGCGGATGAGCCTGGCGGTGCTTGCCCTGACAGCCATTGCGGCGGAGAAGACTGCCGAGGTTCCGTACCCGGACGGTTACCGCTCGTGGCAGCATGTCAAGTCGGTGGTGGTTGGGCCCGAGCACAAGTCCTTCGCAAGCGAGGGAGGAAAGATCTATCAGTTCTACGCCAATCGGGAAGCAGTGGAGGGATATCGCGCGGGGAAGTTTCCGAACGGCGCCGTAATCGTTCGCGAGACGATGCGTGCGGCAGCCGGCGAGGGCGAATCCAAAGGAATTCTCCGCGAGGGGGAGCGCAGCGCGCTGGACGTGATGATGAAAGACGATCGCCTATACCAGGAGACGGGCGGCTGGGGATTCGAGACGTTCGACAGCAAGAACGCGAGGCTGGCGGAGAAGGACCGGGCTCAATGCTATGGCTGTCACTCCAAGCAGAAGGAGCACGACCTGGTTTTCAGCGCGCTGAGGCTGGAGGCGGGCGCGGGCACGCCGTACCCGGAAGGATATCGACACTGGACTTTCCTGCACAGTTCGATGGTGCCGCCGACGTTCAGCGCCTTTGGAAAAAAGCCGTGCGAGAAGCCGTGCATGGCAGGCATCTTTCATTTCTATGCGAACGACAAGGCCATGGAGGGCCTGCGCACGGGCTCGTACCCGGATGGAGCGGCGATTGCGGAAGAGATGCTGGAGTGGCTGGCGACGTCCAACGGCGCGAAGGAGGGGCAGCGCCGGGTAATCGGGGTGATGGTGAAGGACAGCCAACGCTACAGCGCAACGGAAGGGTGGGGGTACGGGAGTTTCGACGACGGGAGCCGGACGGACCTGCTGGATGCCAAGGCGCGGGAGGCGTGCGCACAGTGTCACCTGGCGCGGAAGGAGCAGGGGTACGTATTTACGGAGTACCGGGAGAGATGACCGGCAGCACGGGCCTGGATTTCTGCGAACGGGCAACAGTGGGGCCATCGCCGAATATCGCCTGGCTGCGAGGCTGGACACACCCGACGAAGGAATGCCGAGCGGGTGCTGCGCGTGAAGCCATCCGGATCAGGGGACTACGAACCGGGCGTTCCGGTTTTGGATCGCGATGGGGGCCCGGCGGAAGAGGGCTGTCCGCGTTATTCCACCTGAACTCAGCGGCTTCGTTGGGGGAGGCGCGAACTCCGAGGCAACGTAGGTCGTTGAGATGATCGTCGGGTACTTGCGGCCCTCAATCGTGAGGTTAAGTCCGCAGTCCTCATTCAGCCAACTGCCCTCGCTTGTGCCTACCGAACGCCCTACGACAATGACGTTCTGCCCGCCTTAACGTGCCGGATCACGCAGCGCTTGACAGACGGTAAGCACAGGGATGTTGCCCGTATCCGCTCCGTGCAAAGCCGAGACGGAGAGCAGGATCACGCCGAAAGCAGCAGTCCGAAATCGGATCATACCGTCTGATATTAAACGACTACGTAACGAGCGACCACTGCACTCCGTAGCAGCCATTTCCGATAACGGCATAAGAGTGGGCTTCGCGTCCATTAGCTGAATGTATAGCGGTATCGACGTCGCTATGGGACAAGTGGCCGAAGCTTGCTGGATGGCGCGGATCTCTGTTGACCCGGAGCAGCGTCGTGCGCCGCGCGTCGATCCTTCCGTCCGGTGGCCAGGCCTTATTTCGACGGCCTGGTCAGCCAACCGTTCAGTCGGAGCCACTCCTCC
>Ga0335069_10011042_pt1 | contig 12773 bp, 13 predicted proteins | sample Lox_Sample_11_FD_206714 | JGI IMG/M metagenome (GOLD analysis project Ga0335069, IMG submission 206714) | Soil microbial communities from Loxahatchee National Wildlife Refuge, Florida, United States - Lox_Sample_1.1 | ecosystem: Environmental > Terrestrial > Soil > Wetlands | place: USA... | reverse complement strand
GTGGAGCCAGGCGAAGGAGCGACGCATCGGCGAGTTCTTCCGGAGGGACACGCTGCCGTTCAACGGCTACGCGACGCAGGTGGCGAATCTCTACGCGGGCACGGACCCGCGCAAGCTCTACTAGGCGGGGTCGGCCCCCTCCGAAGGACATGGCAACCCCGATCCTCCAGCCAACCGCTCCCCGCCGCGAGAACGGCCGCCTCCGAAGGCGCGCGTGGCGAGCCGCCGTCTGGGCGGCCTGTCTCGCCCCGCTCGGCAAGATGGCCGTGGACGGCTTCACCGCTGGCCTGGGGGCGAACCCCATCGAGGCCGTCCTCAACCGCCTCGGGTTCTGGACCATCACCTGGCTCGCCGTCACCCTCGCGGCCACTCCGGCGAACGATCTCCTCGGGTGGTCGGGCCTCCTGCGCGTCCGGCGCCTTCTCGGTCTCTTCGCGTTCGGCTACGGCTGCGCTCACTTCGCCTTCTACGTGGCGGTCGACAAGTTCTTCGACTGGCGGACGATCGCCGCCGACCTGACCAAGCGCCCGTTCATCATGGTGGGCTTCGGCGCGCTCCTCGTCCTCGTGCCGCTCGCGATCACGTCCACGGCCGGCTGGATCCGCCGGCTCGGCTACCGGCGCTGGAAGCGGCTCCACCGCCTCGTCTACGGGGCGGCGGCACTGGCGGTCGTTCACTTCCTCTGGCGGGTCAAGGCGGACCACCGCCGCCCCCTCCTCTTCGCGGCGGTCTTCGCGCTCCTCCTCGCCGCTCGGGCACCGTCGTGGCTCCGGGCGGGGCGCGCCCGGAGCGCGCCCGCGGGCGGCGGGCGACAGGCCGAGGGGGCCTAGGTCGTCCCGGGTCACTGCAGGACGGCGTCGACGGGCGCCAGCACGATCTCGATTCGCCGGTTCTGCTGGCGCCCCTCGGGCGTGTCATTCGTCGCGACCGGGTGGTACTCGCCGAAGCCGGCGGCCCCGAGCATGCGGGGGTCGACGCCCTTGGACTGGAGGTAGCGGACCACCGATAGCGCCCGCGCCGTGGAGAGCTCCCAGTTCGAGGCGAAGCCCGTCGTCGCCGAGTTCACGGGGACGTTGTCGGTGAAGCCCGAGACCACGATGCTCTTTCCGGTCAGCGTCTGGAAGGACTTCGCGACCTGGTCGAGGGCGGCCTGCCCGTCCTTGTTGATCCGGGCCGACCCGGACCGGAAGAGGATCTTCTCCGACATCCGCACGAGCATCTTGCCCCGCAACTGCTCGACCTGGACGTTGCCGGCCTCGATCTGGCTCTTCAGGCCAGCCGTCAGCTGCTCGTACTGCGCCTGCATGGCCTGCTTCTCCTGCTCCAGGCGGGCCTTCGCCTGCGCGGTCTCCGCGAGCTGCTTCTGGGCGTCGGCGAGCTGGGCCCGGAGGGCCGCGTTGCCCTTCTCCAGGTCGGCGACCTTTGTACCCAGGTCGGCGGCCTTGGCCGACTCGTCCTGGTACTGCTTCAGGTACTTCTGGGCCTCGGCTTCCTTCGCCTCGTACTTGTCCTTCGGTATCCCGCAGGCCGCGAGCAAAGCGACGCCGAGCGCCAATCGCAAGCCGTTCCTCATTGTGCCTCCCCACCGGGCGCGAGCCGCCGCCCGCCGGGAAGCCTACCACCGGCGCCCGGGGCGAGACGTCTCGCCCCGATCGGGCCGAACCCCCTTGGAGCGCGACATGGGTGGGTCGTTGACCCTCTCGCAGGCGCACGATAGAGGCAGATTCGATGGCGCTGAGCCAGGACAGCGACGGCGGCGCGCCATCCTCGTCCACGTACGGACGGTGTCGCGCACCGCACGTGACCCTTCCCGACCGAGGGGTCTTCATCGGCTTCGCGTGGAGCGGCGCCGACGACGCCGGGGCGCGGATCGTGGCCACCGAGGTGGAGTGCGAGCCCGGGCGCGCCCGCCTCGCCAAGGTCTGGCGACCCTTCCGGGAAGGGCCGGGACGCCTGGCCGTGCTCGACCGCTTCCGCGACTGGCTCGGCGAGGAGGCCCGCTGGGCGGAGGGGCGGCTGACGGTGGGGATCGACGTGCCGTTCAGCCTCGCCGAGACGCACCTCCGCCAGCTGGGGCTCCTCCGCCAGGCGCTGCGCGGGCCCGCGGCCCTGGGAAAGAGCGTGAGCGAGCGCTTCCTTGCCGTGGTGGCGGACCTGGGCAGCGCGGCCGACGCTTTCCGTGCCGAGCTCGGCAAGGAGCGGCCGAGGCTCGCCGACTGCTACCGGGCCGTCGCCCAGCCGCCCACGGGCCCCCGCAACTACCGGCGCACCTTCTTCGGGCTCGCGGTCTTCGCTACGCTCGACGCCGCCTTTCTCCCCTGGGATACCCCCCAGCCCGGGAAGCCCACGCTGATCGAGGTCTACCCGCCGCACCTCCCCCGGGTGCTCGCAGGCATCTCGAGCTACCGCGACGACGATGGGATCGCGCGCGCGAGCGTGCGGGCCTCGATCCTGCGCACGCTGCGCAGCGCCGCCCGGCTGGAGTTCGAGATGGAGCAGGCCGCGGAGATCGTCGAGGACGGCGAGGGCGAGACGCTCGACGCCGTGCTCGCCGCGCTCGCGGCCGCCTCGGCGCAGCAGGAGGGCTACCAGCAGGTTCCCCACAACGTGCCGCGCAGCGAGGGGTGGATCTACTCGGTGCGCGAGGAGCCGTGGCGACCCTGAGAGCGCGCGCGGCCCTGGAGGCGGTGCACCGCGACATCCGGGCGCTGCGCCTCCCCGGGCTCGTCGGTCCGGCCGTGCACGGGCCACCGATCGTGTCGCGCGTGTTCCTGCTCGGCCAGGCGCCGGGGCCGCACGAGGCGCGTCTCGGCCGCCCCTTCGCCTGGACCGCGGGCAAGACTCTCTTCGCCTGGATGGAGCGCGCCATCGGCGCCTCGGAGGAGGAGTTCCGGGAGAAGGTCTACATGGCGGCGGTCGTGCGCAACTTCCCCGGGAAGGCCAAGGCGGGCGGCGACCGAGTCCCGTCCCCCGCGGAGATCGAGGCGAGCCGCGGCTTCATCGAGCGCGAGATCGAGATCCTCCGGCCCCGCCTGCTGCTCCCGGTGGGGCGGCTGGCGGTGGAGCAGGTACTCGGCAAGGACGTTCGCCTCGAGGCCGTCGTTGGCCGGCTCGTCGCGGCCAACTACCACGGCATCCCCATGGACGTCCTGTGCCTCCCGCACCCGAGTGGTGCCTCCACCTGGTACAAGACGGCCCCGGGCCGCTCCCTGCTCGAGAAGGCGCTGCGCCTCCTGGGACATCACCCCGAGATGCGGCGCCTCTTCGGCGGCAGGCGGCTCACCGCAGCCGGGTCACCCGGACGCGGGCCAGGCCCCGGCCGACGATCCCGAGCTCGCGGGCGGCCGCCAGCGACAGGTCCACGATCCGCCCCTCGACGAACGGCCCGCGGTCGATGACCTCGACGTCGACGGCTCGGCCGGTCTCGAGGTCCACGACCCGGAGCACCGCCCCGAAGGGCTGCGTGCGATGGGCGCAGGTCATCGCGGCCGAGCGGTAGGGTCGGCCGCTCGCGGTGGACCTGCCTTCCGCCTCGCGCCCCTGGTAGCTCGCGAGCCCCGTCTCCCGCCCGGAATCGGAGCGAGGCGCGTGTGCGCAGCCGCCGGCGCAGACGAGGAGCGCGAGGGCGGGGCCGGCGACCGAGGCTCGCCGCGCGAGGGTCAACCCCTCGCGCGCTCCGCACTCTCGCGGATGGCGCGGACCGCCGCCCCGTAGTCTGCGGCGCCGAAGACGGCCGTCCCCGCCACGAAGACGTTTGCGCCGGCGGCGGCGATTCCGGCCGCCGTCTCCGCGTTGATGCCGCCGTCGACCTCGATGTCGATCGCGAGGCCGCGCGTCTCGACGGCCTCCCGGAGCCGCCGGACCTTCTCGACGCAGACCGGGATGAACTTCTGGCCGCCGAAGCCGGGGTTCACGGTCATGACGAGAACCATCTCGCAGTCGCCGAGCACGTACTCGACCGCGTCGAGCGGCGTCGAGGGATTGAGGGCGACGGAGGGCTTGGCGCCCGCGGCGCGGATGGCGTGCAGCGTCCGGTGTAGGTGCGGCGACACCTCGGCGTGGACCGAGATCAGGTTCGCGCCCGCCCGGACGAAGTCCTCCACGTAACGCTCCGGCTCGACGATCATCAGGTGCACGTCGACCGGGAGCGCCGTCGCCTTGCGGATCGCGGCCACCACGGGCGGCCCGATGGTGATGTTCGGGACGAACCGGCCATCCATCACGTCGACGTGGATGACGTCCGCGCCGGCCCGCTCCACCGCGCGGATCTCCTCGGCGAGGCGGCCGAAGTCGGCGGAGAGGATCGACGGGGCCACGCGGACGGGAGGGAGCATGGGCCGGAGTGTAGACGAGGGGGCGGGTCAGGCGCCAACGAGCCGGGCGCCGTAGAAGCCGTCGCCGCCGTGCCGGTGCGGCAGGAGCAGGAGATCGCCCTCGGGCGTGAGCGCGTCTGGAGGCAGCACGGAAGGAGGGGAAGCGCGCCGGGCTCCCTCCGCGAGGAGGCGGTCGACGACGGCCGGACCTTCCGCTCGCGACAAGGAGCAGATCGAATAGGTCACGCGGGCGCCCCGCCGCGCGTACGGGAGGGCGTTCTCGAGGAGGGTGACCTGGATGGCGGCGAAGCGCGCGAGGTCCTCGGGCGCCCGGCGCAGCCTGAGCTCGGGGTGACGGCGAAGCGTCCCCAGCCCCGCGCAGGGCGCATCGACGAGGACGGCGTCGAAGCTTCCCGGTTCCAGCCCGGCCACGGGTCTCGACCCGTCGGCGCATACGACCCGGACGGCGGCCGCACCGCGAGCGGCTGCCTCGCGCCGGAGCGCATCCGCCTTCCGGGGGTGGAGCTCCACCGCGACGACCTCCGACCCGGGGCCGAGGACCTCCGCGAGATGGAACGCCTTCCCGCCCGGGGCGGCGCACAGGTCGAGCACGCGCGCCCGGGCGCCCAGGAGCTCCGCGGCGGCGTAGAGCGTGACGAGCTGCGCCGACTCGTCCTGCACCTGGAACGGGATCCCGGCCGCAGCGCGGGCGACCTGTTCCACCGACGCCCCGGCGACGGCCACCCCGTGGGGTGAACGGGGCGTGGGCTCCGCGCGGATGGACGCGCCGCGCAGGCGAGCGAGGAGGTCCGCCCGCCGAGGAGAGCGCAGCACGAGCGGCGCGGGTTCGTTCATGGCGGCCGCCAGGCGACTGGCTTCGTCCCGGCCGAGCCAGGCGCTCCACTCCTCGACGTGCCAGCGCGGCAGGGACGCGCCGCTCGCCACGTGACCGACCGGGTCCACCGACTCCGGGGGGCCCGACGGGAGGGAGGGGGCCCGCGCCAGGGCTCGCAGGACCGCGTTCACGTATCCGGCCGCCCGCCCGTGGTCCACCTTCTTCGCGAGCTCCACCGCCTCGGCGACGGCGGCGTGCGGGGGCGTTCGCAGGAAGAGGATCTGGTAGGCGCCGAGGCGCAGGGCCACGCGTGCTGCCGGGTCCACCTCGCTGAGCGGGCGGCGCGAATGGGGCGCGAGCGCGGCATCCAGCTGGAGGGAGCGGCGCAGCGTCCCGTAGACGAGCTCGGTGGCGAGCGCCCCATCGCGCGGGTCGATCGCTCCCGCCTGGGCGAGGGCCGCGTCGAGCGCGCGGGAGGCGTAGGCACCTCCCTCCTCGACGCGCCGGAGAACGTCGAAGGCGATCCGCCGGGCGCTCATGGCCCGAGCACCGTCCCGGCCGGGACCGCGTGACCCTGCAGGAAGTCCACTGCCGGCAACCGCTTCTTGCCCTCGAGCTGGACCTCGAGGAGGAGGAGCGCGGTGCGTTCGCCGCACCCGACGAGGAGCCCGGCCTCGGTGGGACGCGCCTCCCCGGGGCCGAGGTCGCCGAAGGCGACCGGTGCGGCGGCGTGCACCTTGAGCGTGCGCCCGGCGATGGTGGTGAAGGAGCCGGGCCACGGCCGGAAGGCCCGGACCCGGTCGGCGAGGCGCGGAGCGGGCCGCGAGAAGTCGAGCCGCCCGTCGTCCTTCGTGAGCACCGGCGCGAGCGTCGCGCGGGCCGGATCCTGCGGCACGGGGACGATCCGTCCGGCCTGGAGGAGCTCGAGGGCCTCCACGAGCGCCTCGGCGCCGAGGACGGAGAGCCGGCGCGAGAGCGCCTGCGCGTCGTCCTCGCCGATCGGCAGCGCCCGCTGCAGAAGGACGTGACCGGTGTCGAGCCCCTCGTCCATCTGCATGATCGTGACCCCGGTCTCCGCCTCGCCCCCGGCGATGGCCCACTGGATGGGAGCCGCCCCGCGGTAGCGGGGCAGGAGCGACGCGTGAACGTTGACGGCCCCGTGGGGCGCGAGCTCGAGGAGGTCCCGCCCGAGAATCCGGCCATAGGCCACGACCACGAGGAGGTCGGGGGACTCCGCCGCGAGCGCGCGGGAGAGGCCGCCATCGCGAATCTTCTCCGGCTGGAGGACGCGGCAGGCGTTCTCCCGCGCCCAGGCCTTCGTCGGGGGCTCGCGCACGTCCTGCCCCCGGCCCGCCCGACGGTCCGGCTGCGCCACCACCGCGACGAGCTCGTGGCCTGCGCGCGCGAGCGCCTGCAGGGACGGGACCGCGAAGGCGGGCGTGCCGAGGAACGCGATGCGCATGCCGTTCCCTATAGCACCGGCGGCCGGGCCCGTCGCCGTGCGCTACAATCCGCGGGCCCGAGAGCGGGAGCAGCGCCCGCAGGGGGGACGTCATGGACCGACCGCGAGAGGAAGCGCCCCCGCCGCACCCCGTCGTCCGCCCGAAGCGGCGAGTGTACCTCGTCGACCGACGGTTCCAGCTCAAGTACACGTTCCTGCTCTCCGGGGCGGGTCTGGGGCTCGCCCTCGTCTTCGGCCTCTGGGTGTGGCAGGCGCACCGGCAGTCCGTCGAGGTGGCGGTCACCGATCCCGGGATGCGGGCGGTGCTCGAGGCCGGCGACCGCGAGCTCCTCCTCGTGTTCCTGGGGATCGCCGTGAGCCTGTCCGCGGCGCTGGGAATCGTGGGTCTCGTCCTCACGCACCACGTGGCGGGGCCGGTCCACGTCATGAGCCACTACCTCTCGCAGCTCGCCGAGGGGCGCTTCCCGCGGATGCGCCCGCTTCGCCGGGCCGACGAGCTGAAGGACTTCTTCGGGTTGTTCCAGCGCGCCGTCGAGGCGCTCCGAGAGAGGGAGGCGAGGCACGCGGAGGCGGCCGAGGAGGTCGTCCGGCAGCTCCGGCGGGTCCTCCCGGTCCTCCCGGAGCTGGAGCCGGCCGTCCAGGCGCTCGAGGGGCTCGTCCGGGAGGAGCGCGACGCGGTCGGGTCCGGGGCCGGCGGCCCGGCGCTCTCGGGCTAGCCGAACCTGGCCGACGCTAGCGGCCCTTCGCCCCGCCCTTGCCCTTCGACTGGAAGGCGGAGGGGAGGAGGCTGAAGGGCAACAGCTTCGCGAGGAGCGGGAGGAGAACCAGGCCGCCGGGCGCGGCGAAGATGGCGAGCGCCGGCACGGTCTTCGCCAGGTCGATGAGCTGCTCCTTCACCTTCTTTCGCTCGGCGGCGGTCAGCGTCTGGCCCTTCGTGGCCTTGGCGAGGAGCGAGCCGAGCTCGCCCGTCTCCCGGAGCTCCGTCGCGATGGCCTCCATGTTCTCCGTGACCACGGCGGCCACCTTCTCCACCATGCGCTCTCCGAACTCGTTCCACTCCTCGGCGAGCTCGCTCCACTCCGGCGATTCGGGGAGCCCGAAGGCCCGGAACCACTCCTGGTGATCGGCGTGGAACGCGGCCGCCTCGATCTGCATCGCGGCGAGCTCCTCGGGCGAGATGCCGGCGGCCTGCGCGAAGCGCCCGATGAAGTCGCCGTGAGCGGTGTTGCCGTCGGTCCGGCCGAGCGCGGCCAGGAGGAGCTGCTCGAGGAGGAAGCGTCGCAGTCGCGGTGGCGCCGCGAGGCAGATGTCCTCGGGCTCCCGCGGCGCGCTGATCGCGGCGCGCGCCCGCGGCGCCCGCTCCCGGTCGAGGTCGAGACGATCGATCTGGCGGTGGACGAGGTGGCGCACGTGCAGCGACACGGGCGCATCGGCAGCGGCCAATCCGGCGAGGGTCTCGACGAGCAGCACGAGCTCGTCCTGCCCCTGCTCGAGCTGCGCGACGACGAAGTCCGGGTCGAGGTTCACCTGCTGGAAGTAGTGCAGGGCGACGCGGGCGAGGAGACGGCGCTGGATGGCCACCGTGCCCGCGTAGAGGCTCAGGCCCCCCTGGGGATCGCCCGGGGGGTAGAGGACCCGCAGCAGGGCGTCGCCGGTCCGGACGAGCGTCCGTCCCACGGCGGCGGCCGGCACCGTGCTCCGGCTCCGCGCCGGGGCCACCTTGAGCGCGTCCGTCAGGTCGCCCGTGCCGGCGGCGAGGATGGTCGCCACCTCGGCACGGCGCTCGGCGATCTCGAACGGCGCCCCGAGGAGGAGGGCGAGGTCGAGCAGCAACGCGACGTGTCCCTCGACGATGCCCGTGAAGGCCGCGGGCGGGGGTGCCCCGGCCTCGACGAGCCGGCGCCTGAGCGAGCGCACCACGAGCAGGCGCGCCCGGGACTCGAGGTCCGGCCCCTCCGGGTCCGGGTCGCGAAGGTCCCGCGGGAGCCGCATCCGGGCCGCGGCCGGGTCGTAGCCGCCGAGCTGCGCGTCGACCAGGTCGGCGAGCCAGGTCTTCTTCTGGATGTCGACCGGCACGGGCCCTCGAGTGTGGCCGAAGGCCTCCGCGCCCGCAACCACGGGGCGCGGCTACTTCACCGCCTTCACCTTGGCCCGCTTGCCTTCCTCGACGGGCTCCTCGGCCGGGGCGGGGGCCACGGGGCCGCGGCGGACCCCGAACTTGTCGAGGACCTTGTCCTCGATCTTCTGCAGGACGTCCGGGTGTTCCTTCAGGAAGGCCTTGGCCTGCTCGCGTCCCTGGCCGATGCGGTCGCCGTCGAAGGCGAACCAGGCCCCGCTCTTCTCGACGATGTTCTCCTGGGCGGCGAGATCGAGGAGGTCGCCCTCCTTGGAGATCCCCACCCCGTACATGATGTCGAACTCCACCTCCTTGAAGGGAGGCGCGACCTTGTTCTTCACCACCTTGACCCGGGTGCGCGACCCGATGACCTGCTCGCCGTCCTTGATCGCGCCGATGCGGCGGATGTCGAGGCGCTGGGAGGCGTAGAACTTGAGCGCGTTGCCCCCGGTGGTGGTCTCGGGGTTGCCGAACATGACCCCGATCTTCATGCGGATCTGGTTGATGAATATGACGATGGTCGAGGACTTGGAGATGGTCCCCGTGAGCTTGCGCAGTGCCTGGCTCATGAGACGCGCCTGCACGCCCATGTGGGCGTCGCCCATCTCGCCCTCGAGCTCGGCGCGCGGGACGAGCGCCGCCACCGAGTCGATGACGAGGACGTCGATGGCTCCCGAGCGCACGAGCGTCTCGACGATCTCCAGCGCCTGCTCGCCGGTGTCCGGCTGGGAGATGAGGAGGTCGTCGGTGCGGACGCCCAGCTTGCGGGCGTACCCCACGTCGAGCGCGTGCTCGGCGTCCACGAAGGCCGCGATGCCCCCGCGCTTCTGGGCCTCGGCCACCGCGTGCAGCGCGAGCGTGGTCTTGCCCGAGGATTCGGGGCCGTAGATCTCGACGATGCGCCCGCGGGGGAGTCCGCCCACCCCGAGAGCGATGTCGAGGGAGATGGACCCCGTCGACACCGCCTGGATGTCCTTGACGAGCGGCTCGTCGTTCCCGAGGCGCATGATGGAGCCCCGGCCGAACGCCTTCTCGATGGACGAAACTGCCAGCTCGATCGCCTTTTCCTTCTCCGGTGCCACGGGCATCTTCCCGCTCCTTGCCAGGGCGCCTGCCGCGCCCCCTCGTTCTGCCTCGTTCGTTCCGAGCCCGGGGTTCTAGCGGGCCCGTCTGACAGCGAGACTGAACGGAAGGATACTGAACATCCGTTCCAAAGGCAAAGGGGCGGGCGCGGGTCACAGGGCGGCGAGCTGAGCGAGGAAGCCCACCTGCAGCACGAGAGCGAAGGCGATGAGGGCGATGGTCTTCGTCATGGCGTTACCTCCTGCGCCTCCTTACGCCCGACCCGCGCCGCTATTTCGGCCTCGCCACGCCCTGGGGTTCACGGCCCCGCCGGGCCGAGACGCCAGCGGTCCAGCGCCTCGTAGCGCGCCCCGGCCGGGGACAGGTGGGAGCGGAAGAGGACGACCTCCTCCGCGCGCCACGGCACGGGCTCGTCCGAGGCCGCCGCGGCGAGCGCGCCGCCGAGCCCGGGAGCGCCGCGCCCGTCGCGGGCGCGACCCTGCGTCAGGTGAGGGGAGAAGGGGCGCTCCTCCGGGGGGAAGCCGAGCTGCCCGAGCTGACGGCCGAGGTCGGAGACGAGCCGGGCGAGCGCCTCCACGTCGCCCGCGAGACTCGTGAAGACGACGCGCGGCCGGCGCGCGCTCGGGAACCCGCCGGCGCCCCGAAGTTCGAGCCGCAGCGGCCGCGACGCGGCAGCGACCGCTGCGACGGCGTCGCGGATCGCCGCAAGCCGTTCCTCGGGGACGGCGCCGAGGAACTGCAGGGTGAGGTGGATGTTCGAGGGGTCGACCCAGCGGACGTCCGCGGCGTGGCGCCCGGCCTCCCGCCGGAGCCGATCCTGGGCGGCGGCGAGCTTGCGCCGCACCGGGGGAGGGGGGGCGAGGGCGACGAAGAGGCGCAGGTTCACGCCCCGCCTCCGTCACTCGACCGTCACGCTCTTCGCCAGGTTGCGGGGCTGGTCCACGTCCGTGCCCTTCAGGTCGGCCACGTGGTAGGCGAGGAACTGCAGGGGGAGGATGGTGAGCAGCGGGGAGAGGAGCGCGGGGGCCTCGGGCACGTGGAGGGCCATCGAGGCGAGGCTCGCGGCATGGGCGTCGCCGTCCGCCACCACGGCGATCACCTGTCCGCCCCGGGCGCGGACCTCCTCGACGTTGCCAAGGGTCTTCTCGTAGCTCGGCTCCTTCACGGCAAGGACCACCACCGGGAGGGACTCGTCGATCAGGGCGATCGGGCCGTGCTTCATCTCGCCGGCCGCGTACCCCTCGGCGTGGATGTAGGAGATCTCCTTGAGCTTGAGGGCGCCCTCGAGCGCCACCGGGAACTGGGAGCCGCGCCCCAGGAAGAGGACGTCCCGCGCGCCGGAGCAGCGGCGCGCCACCGGGAGGACGGATGGCTCCCGGCGGAGGACCTCCTCCATCTGTTGCGGGATCCGCACGAGCCCCTCGAGCTGCGCCCGCGCGGCCTCCGGGGTGAGCGTCCCGCGGAGACGCCCCAGCTTCACGGCCAGGAGGAAGAGCGCGGCGAGCTGGGTCGTGAACGCCTTCGTCGAGGCGACGCCGATCTCGGGGCCGGCGTGGGTGTGGAGCGTCCCCTCGCACTCCCGGGGGATCGCGGACCCGACCACGTTGCACACGGCGAAGGTGCGCGCCCCGCGCGCCTTCGCCTCCTTGACGGCCGCCAGCGTGTCGGCCGTCTCCCCGGATTGCGAGACGGCGAGCACCATCGTGCGCGGGCCGACGACCGGGTTTCGGTGCCGGAACTCGCTCGCGAGCTCGACCTCGACGGGGAGGCGCGCGAGGGCCTCGACCATGAGCCGGCCCGACAGGCCGGCGTGCCAGCTCGTCCCGCACGCGACGACGACCAGGCGATCGAGGTCCCGTGCGTAGGAGGCGTCGATCTCGATGCCGTCGAGGGCGACGTCGCCCTCCTCGAGCGACACGCGGCCCCGGATGGTGTCCGCGACGGCCCGGGGCTGCTCGAAGATCTCCTTGTGCATGAAGTGCTTGTGGCCGTCCTTCTCGGCTGCCACGGCGCTCCACTCGATCCGGCGGGCCGGGCGGTTGACCGGCCGGGCTTCGCGGTCCTCGATGGTGATCCCCGCGGGCGTGATCACCGCGAGCTCCCCCTCCTCGAGGTAGTTCACGCGCCGGGTGTGCTCGAGGATGGCGGGGACGTCGGAGGCGAGGAAGCTCTCGCCGTCGCCGTACCCGACGACGAGCGGGCTCGCGTTCTTGGCCGCGACGATCACCCCCGGCGCCTTCTCGGAGACCACGGCGATGGCGTAGGTGCCGCGGACGAGGCGCAGCGCCTCGCGAACCGCCCGGGGGAGGTCGCCCCGCGCCGGCCCCTCGAGGGCCGCGGCGATCAGGTGGGCGAAGATCTCCGTGTCGGTCTCCGACGAGAACGCGTGGCCCTTCGCCGCGAGCGACGCCTTGAGCTCCAGGTGGTTCTCGATGATCCCGTTGTGGACGACGGCCACGCCCCCGAACCGGTGCGGGTGCGCGTTCTCGTCGGAAGGCCGGCCGTGGGTCGCCCAGCGCGTGTGGCCGATGCCGGTGGTGCCCGCCAGCGGGGAGCTCGCCAGCCGCTCCACCAGGTTCCCGAGCTTGCCCTTGCTGCGCCGGATCTCGAGGCCGTTCGGTCCGACGACCGCGATGCCCGCCGAGTCGTAGCCGCGGTACTCGAGGCGGCGGAGGCCGCCGACGATGAGGTCGACGCACGGGCGCGGGCCCACGTAACCGACGATTCCGCACATGCTCTTGTCCTACCCTCTCTCGGGCCGGCGCGCCGCCCGGGCGGCGGCGCGCTTCCTCGCCCATCCGGGCTTGGTCACCTGCCGCGCCCTCCCGAGCGCGAGGGCGCCGGCGGGCACGTTCTCGGTGAGCGTCGAGCCGGCCGCCACGTACGACCCCTTGCCGATCCGGATTGGCGCGACCAGGATCGAGTCCGATCCCACGAACACGCCGTCGCCGATGACGGTGGGGT
>Ga0335069_10011041_pt1 | contig 12774 bp, 10 predicted proteins | sample Lox_Sample_11_FD_206714 | JGI IMG/M metagenome (GOLD analysis project Ga0335069, IMG submission 206714) | Soil microbial communities from Loxahatchee National Wildlife Refuge, Florida, United States - Lox_Sample_1.1 | ecosystem: Environmental > Terrestrial > Soil > Wetlands | place: USA... | reverse complement strand
TGGGTATTTTCATAACTTTCGTAGCGGGGTTTTGGTTGGGAAGTGCTCCCAACCGGCACGGGTATACGCCCGTCCCCCTGGCGACACGAGAACATTGCAGCCGCGCAACGGATTACGAGTAAGCCACGGGCAGCGCCACTCATGCCCGTAAATTGGCCGCTGATCGGGTCCACCACTTTCCGAACGCGCAAGATGGCCGGGTTGCCGTGACGATCACGGCCCGCCGCCAGCCTCATCCGGCGTGAGCAGGGCGCCGGTCGCGGCGTCCCAGACCTGCGCTGCCCCACTCCAGCACGCCGTGACGATGCGCTGGCCGTCCGGACTGAACGCGGCCGACATGACCGGGCCGTCGAGCTTCAAGGGCGGCAGGAGCGGCCGGCCCGTGGCGGCGTCCCACACCCGGGCGGCGTGGTCGTCCGCCGCCGTGACCACGCGCGCCCCGTCCGGACTGAACCGGGCGGAATGGACGCCTCCGCCATGCCGCAAGGGCGGCGTCACCGGCCGACCGGTCCTGGCATCCCACACCCGCGCGGTGGCGTCGTCAGACGCCGTGACGACGCGTGCGCCATCCGGGCTGAAAACCGCGGAGGTCACCCATCCGGCATGCGGCAAGGGCGGCGTCACCGGCCGGCTGGTCTTCGCCTCCCAGACCCGCGCGGTGCCGTCCCAGGACACGGTGACGACGCGCGTGCCGTCCGGACTGAACGCGGCCGAGTTGACCAGGCCTTCATGCTGCATCGGTGGCGCGAGGCGCTGACCGGTTCGAGCGTCCCAGACCAGAGCGGTCAAGTCCGACGCGCTGACGATGCGCGAGCCGTCCGGACTGAAGGCCGCGTCATTGACGATGTTCTCGTGTTTCAAGGGCGGCAGGAGCCGCGCGCCAGTCCGGGCGTCCCAGACCCTCACGGTTTCATCCCAAGATGCCGTGATCACGCGCGAACCGTCGGGACTGAACGCCGCCGAGCTGACCACGTCGTCATGCTGCAGCGGCGGTGTGAGCGGCTGGCCGGTCCGGGCATCCCAGACCCGGGCGGTCTTGTCGGCCGACGCCGTCACGACCCGCGAGCCGTCGGGACTAAACACCGCCGACCAGACGACGCCATCATGCCCCAACGGTGGCGTGAGCGGTCGGCCGCTCCTGGCATCCCAGACCCGCGCGGTATGGTCCCACGATGCGGTGACGATCCGCGCGCCGTCCGGGCTGAACGCGGCTGACCACACGACGCCGTCATGCCGCAGTGCTGGCGTGGGCGCCTGATCGGTCCGGCCGTCGTGATGCCGCGGTGCGTTGGTGCCGCCACCGGCGGACCGCGTATCGCCCGAGAGCTGCGGGTTCAGCAGGCTGGCGATCAACAGGAGGAGTGTGCCCCTGGCCGAAATCATGGAGGTGCGCGTTGACAAGACGGCTTCGCCGAAGCCGCAAGCTCTCTTCGCAAAAGAGCGCGAAATAGCCGAAAAGGCGACTCTCATGTCTGCGGTCTCCGGTCCTTCCCGGCTGCAGCAGGATCGCTGGTTCCGTCGCCGATCGTGCGCGGCATCGGCGACGCGCGTAGCCTCCCGCCGGTCCGGAGGCCGGCTTCGCCCTGATCAGGCAACCCCGGTCTCGCCCTTTCGGCAGTCAAAGGCTAACGTTGTTTCGCTAGGGGACTTCGGCATCATCGTTCGCAACGCCTTCCTCAAAATGATTTCCCTGTGCGGCTTCTCGCTCCCGGCGCCTTGGTCCAAAGCGATGGCGCTGGGCATGCATCGACTCACCCTCCCGGCCCGGCGCTGCCGCCTCGCGTTGGGGCTCCTGCTGGTCGGCTGCGCACTCACGGTCCGGGCGGACGAGTTCGACGTCCTGCGGGAGAAGTGGGTCGCGATGCTGACCGGCGGCGATCAACTCGATCTGGCTGATCCAGCCGTGGCGGCCGCGATCCACAAACTGGACGCCACGGCCCGCTCGCACTGGGCGGCCATGGACAAGTCGCCGAGCCGCACCTGCCTGTGGGCCGACCTCGCCAGCCCCACCGACACGGGCGACATCACCACCAGTTTTATGCGGCTGAAAACCATGGCTCTGGCCAGTGTCACCACGGGGTCCAGCCTGAAGGGCGACCCGGCGTTGAAGGCCGACATCATCCGGGGCCTCGATTGGATGTATGCCCACCGGTACAACGAGCAGACGCCGATGCACGACGAATGGTTCCACCTCGAAATCGGTGCGCCGGCCGAACTCGTCGACACCACGGCCCTGATGTATCCCAACCTGAGCGCGGCGCAGGTCGCCAGTTACATGCGGGCGGTGGAGAAATTCACCCCGTCCGCAACGACGCCCACGCCCGATGGCACCAAGTGGTCGTTCACCGCGGCCAACCGCATGTGGAAGATCCACATCGTGACGATCCGCGGCCTCATCGTGAAGGACGCCGCCAAATTGGTCGCCGCGCGCAACGCCTTCAGCGATCTATTCGTCTACGCGACGAAGGGTGACGGCTACTACGCCGACGGCTCGTTCATCCAGCATCGGGGGCACCCCTACACGGGAGGCTACGGGGCCTCGTTGATTGGCCGACTGGCCCCGGTGCTCGCGCTCCTCAACGGCCCCAACCGGGAAAGCGCCGCGGGTTCCACGTGGAGGGTCACCGATCCCAACCTGGCTCATCTCTATCAACTCGTTTTCACCGCCCTGGAGCCGCTGATCTATCGCGGCGGCATCATGGCCATGGTCCAGGGACGGGAGATTTCCCGCCGCTCGGCGTCGGCGCACGCCATCGGGCACGGCATCATGCATAACATCCTCCTGATCTCGCAATTCGCCCCGGAACCGGACGCCGCCCGGATGAAGTCGATGCTGAAGTACTGGGCCGAGGCGGACACGGTTCGTTCCTTCGTCGAGACCGCTCCTCTGGGGCTCAAGGGCGCCGTCCGGCAGCTGATGGCGGACCCGACGGTGAAGCCGCGGGGCGAATTGAGCGGAAATTTCGTCTATGCCGGAATGGACCGCGTGGTTCACCTGGGGCCGGGTTTCGGCTTCGGGCTCAGCATGTCGTCCCGCCGTGTCTTTTCCTACGAGAGCATCCACGACGAAAACCTCCACGGCTGGCACACGGGCGAAGGCATGCTGTACCTCTACAACTCCGATCTCACACAATACGATGACGCCTTCTGGCCGACGGTCGATCCCCGTCGCCTGCCCGGCACGACGGTCGACGTGCGCCAGGTTCGGGCGGACGCGTCGGGTCAGAGCGAGACGCCCGCGACGAGCTGGGTCGGCGGCGCATCGGTCGGCAACCGCGGGGCGGCCGGGATGGAGCTCCGCGCCTGGGGCAGCACCCTCACCGCAAAGAAGTCATGGTTCATGTTTGACCGGGAGGTGGTCTGCCTGGGGGCGGATATTTCGAGCACCGATTCCCGTCCGATCGAGACCGTGGTCGAGAATCGCCTCCTCCACGGCGACGGCCGCAATCCGTTCACGGTTGATGGAGTGAGCAAGGCCGCGACGCCGGGCTGGTCGGAGACCCTGCACGGCGTGAGCTGGGCGCAACTCGCCGGACCGACGGCCGACGCCGACATCGGCTATTATTTTCCGCTGCCAGCCGAGCTGCACGGGTTGCGCGAGACCCGATACGGCAGCTGGCAGGACATCAACCGCTCCTCGCGCGACACGGCACCCCTTGCGCGGCATTACCTCACGCTTTGGTTCGATCACGGACCGAACCCGAACCAGGGCACTTATGCCTACGTGCTGCTGCCCGGGCTCAGCGCGGACCAGACCGCGAAATACGCCGCGCGGCCGGAAGTCCGGATCCTGGAGAACTCCGACCGCATCCAGGCGGTGAGGCAGGAGGCACTCGGTCTCACGGCGGCCAACTTCTGGCAGGACGGGCACTCGGCCGTTGGCCCAATCTCGGTCGACAAAAAGGCCTGCGTCCTGGTGCAGGACAAGGACGGCAATCTGCAGATCGGGATTTCCGATCCCACCCAGCTGAATCCCGGCACGATCACGGTGGAAGTGGCGGCGGCGGCGCTGAAGGTCGTGAGCGCCGAGGCCGGCGTGGTCGTTGAACAACTCTCGCCCACGATCCGGCTGGCGGTCGACGTCAAGGACGCCGCCGGGCGCACCTTGCGCGCGAGCTTTCAGACCCGCGCGCCGTAAGGGCGCGCCGGACTCAATCCTTGGCGTCGGGTCGAGCGCGACCTCCCGTTTCGGCCCCGCGGGCTACGCATGCCAGAAGTCGGTCGGCAAGCCGAAGCCATGCCGGAGGAGGCCGGCACGCTTTTCCGACCCGAAGCAGCCAAACCCGTCCGCAGACTACGGCACCACGACCTCGGTGGGTGCGGGCGGCGATTTCACCACAACCCGTTTGGACACGGGCTTCAGCTTCACGTGGGCGCCCACATTGGCGACTTCTTCGAGCGGCAACAGCAGGTAGCAGCTGCAGATTTCGCAAAGATAGACGTCCTGCGGCGCCACCAGGCTGGCCAGCGTGCTCACGGGCACCCGGATGTGACATTCGCTGCACATGCCGTGGCGGACCAGTGCAACTGCGCTCCGTCCGTGGTTCACCATCCGATCGAAATGCTCCAGAACCGGCGGCGGGACGGTCTGACGCAGCTCGAGCATCCGGGCCTCGTTGGCCGGGTTCCAAGGTTTGGGCTGAAGCGCCAGTTTCTGCAGCGCGAGCAGATTTTCGATAATGGTTCTCATGGGTGTCTCGCCGGCGCCGCTCCGCAGTCTCCACCCCCGGGAAACCGCAAAACGGGTGCCTGTGGGATTCCTTTGCCCTCATTCTGCCCCATTCGCCCGCGACTGCTACGCATGCAGCGAGAAAAGCTCCGCATCTATTACAAGGCGCGGACCGCAGGACACACGACCTGGTCCACCCATCCTGTTCTTGTTCATTCCCTTTTCTCGTTCTTCCGGTCCCGACGCACGCTGCCGGCGTTAAAGGGACAGACCCTGGATCGCGCCGACGCTTATAGGGACAGGCTAAATCCGCTTCGGGATCGCGTCTGTCCCGTGTATGCCCCTGGCCCTCATTCTCTTTCTCGTTCTCGTCCTCTCACGGCATGATTCTGGCGGATGTGAGGACAGTCTCCTGACCTGGCCGCCGCGCCAACAGGGACAGGCCCTGGATCGCACCATCTTTTCTCGTTCTTCCGGTCCCGACGCACGCTGCCGGCGCTAAAGGGACAGACCTTGGATCGCGCCGACGCTTATAGGGACAGGCTAAATCCGCTTCGGGAGTTTCGCCGTGTTTCGGCCCGATTCTTGTCGTCGCAATTACCCTTCCGTGGCAGGGTTAGACTCACCCGGTATGAAACTTCCTGCAGTTGTCGCCTCCCTCATCCTCGCCCTGCGCCTCCCAGCCTCCCCAATTGCCGTTCTTGCCAAAGGCGAAGCTGTAACAATTGATCCCAACGGCCCGCCGCCGGCCGCGCCGGCCGATCCCGTCCGCGCCGCGTTTCTCCACGCCTTCGAGTCGGATCTTACCCGTCCGGCGGAATTTGGTCCCATCGCTCCGCTCACCGCTCCGCCCGCCTGGGGACGCACGGTCGCCGGAGCCGGGGGCTCAATCCAACACCACGAGTCCTTTCGCGGCGGGTTCGTGGTCCGCGTCGCCTTGCACGGACTCCGACCGCTTCACCGCTATATCCTGACGCTCAACGGCAATCCCGCGCTGCCAGGCAACAATCGCCTGGTTGATCCCGTGCCCGGAAATCCGGCAGAACGGTATCTTGATTTCCTGACCGTCACCACCGACGGCACTGGCTCCTACGAGGCGACCTTCGGCATTCTCCTGCCCACCGGGCCCTACGGCGTGCGTTTTTACGTCAAGGACACCGACGACTTCAAAATCATCCTCTACCGGGATTATTTCCGGTTCACGGTCGATTGAACGTCGACTTGTCCGCCGTGCCACCGCCCGAGCAAACGGCGCCGTAACCATTTTTCGGTTAATATGTTGCGTCTTTGTTACGATGTGCCCGTGCCTCCCGGCCAATCTTGAGTATTTTGCTTCGAGGCCCATAGTCCTCCCTCCCCATGACTGGTGCCAAACGAGTCAAACGCTCAGCCAAGATCACCGCCAAGGCGGGCCGATCGATCGCGCCACGTGCCGGCACAGAGGGCAAGCGGGCTTATTTCAACCGCGAACTCAGCTGGCTGGCATTCAATGACCGGGTGCTGGAGCAGGCCAAGAGCGAGTCGAATCCGCTCCTCGAGCGCGTCAAGTTTCTCGCCATCGTCAGTTCGAATCTCGACGAATTCTACGAGATCCGCGTCGCGGGCCTCCTGCAACAGGTGGACTCCCCCGACAGCGGCGAGGGCAGCCTCGACGGCGCCACCCCGCGCGAGCAGTTGCAGAAGATCCAGGCCGCGGTTGCCAGCCTGTTGAAGGAGCAGTACCGCTGCTGGGACCAGCAGCTGGCGCCCGCGCTGGCCCGCGAGGGCATTGTCTTCAAGACCACCGCCCAGCTCGACGGCGCCGAGCGCGCCTGGGTCGAGGAATATTTCCGCCGCGACGTGCACCCCGTGCTCACGCCGCTGGCGATCGACCAGGCCCATCCGTTTCCGCAGCTGGGCAACAAGACGTTGAACGTGCTCGTCACGCTCGTGCACCCGGACACGCCCGACCAGGAGCCGCTCACGGCGATCCTGCCGGTGCCCCGCAGCCTGCCGCGACTCGTCGTGATCGCCCCGGGTGCACCGGGTCCGCGCCGCTTCATCTTCCTCAGCGAGATCATCAAGCTCTGCGCGGGCGAGCTCTTCCCGGGCTACCGGATCACCAACGCCCATGCGTTCCGGATCACGCGCAACAGCGACCTCTACATTGACGAGGAGGAGGTCGAGAATCTGCTCAAGAAAATCGAGGAGGAGCTGCGCAACCTCCGCCGCGGCGCCGCCGTGCGGCTGGAGGTCGAGGCCGGCATTCCTGAGGCCCTCTGCCAAACGCTGGTCGACTATCTGGGCGTGCCCGCCGGCTGCGTGTTCACCCTCGCCGGGCCGCTGAACCTCACCCGCTTCCTGGGACTGCCGGATCTGATCGACCGGCCCGACCTGAAATATCCGCCGTTCATCCCGGTCGAGCCGGCCGCGCTGCGCGCGCGCCCGTCGCTCTTCGACGCGATCCGCGAGCGCGACCACCTGCTGTTCCACCCGTACGAGTCGTTCGCTCCGGTCGTCGATTTCATTGCCCAGGCCGCCAACGACCCCCAGGTGCTCGCGATCAAGCAGACGCTCTACCGTACCAGCGGCGACTCGCCCGTCGTGCGCGCGCTGATCGAGGCCTCGCGCAACGGCAAGCCGGTCACCGCGCTGGTTGAACTCAAGGCGCGCTTCGACGAGGCCAACAACATCAAGTGGGCCCGCGAGCTTGAGGAGGCCGGCGTGCACGTGGTCTACGGACTCGTCGGACACAAGATCCACTGCAAGTGCAGCCTGGTCGTGCGCAACGAGGCCGACGGCATCCGCCGCTACGTCCACCTCGGCACGGGCAACTACAACCCGAAGACCGCCCGCCTCTACACCGACCTCAGCCTGCTGACCGCGCGCGAGGAGCTCGCCGCCGAGGTGGCGCAGCTCTTCAACGCCCTCACCGGCTTCGGGCGCACCCCGGAGTTCAAGCACCTGATCGTCGCCCCGTTCAACCTGCACTCGCGCATCCAGGAGCTCATCGCCGCCGAGGCCGCCAACGCCGCCGCCGGCAAGCCGGCGCGGATCATCGCCAAGATGAACAAGCTGGTCGATCCCGTGACGATCGACAACCTGTACGCCGCCTCGCAGGCGGGCGTGCAGATCGACCTCATCGTCCGCGCCACCTGCTGCCTCGTGCCGGGGCTGAAGGGCCAGAGCGAGAACATCCGCATCCGGAACATCGTCGGCCGCTACCTCGAGCACGCCCGCATCTTCTATTTTGAGAACGGTGGCGCGCCCCTGGTCTTCTGCGGCAGCGCCGACTGGATGACCCGCAACTTCTTCCGCCGCGTCGAGGCACTCTTCCCGATCTACGATCCCGAGCTGCGCGCGCGCCTGATCGATGACATTCTCCCGGCCGAGCTGCGCGACAACGAGGACGCCCGCGTGCTCCTGCCCAACGGCACCTACGCGCCGCCGCCGCGGGCCGACGGCGCGCCCGCGTTCTCCGCGCAGCGGTCCTTCATGGAATCCGTCCGGGCCAAGGCCGAGCCGGTCGTGCTGCTCGAGGCCACCGCCGGGTGAGCGAGTGAACCACTGAGGCTCACTGAGGGTTCACTAAGCCGGGCTCAGGCGGTGAACCACAGATGGACACAGATTGACACCGATGGGCCGGATGACTGCGGGCCGGCATGGCGCCACGGGCGCACTTGATCCAGACACCGTTGCCCAGGTCGTGCGCCCATCGGCGCGAGCCGGCGATCGGCCCGCCGCGCTACACCCCGGCCGCCGCCGCAGTCGGCGCCGCAACCCCGGGCGCGGGCCTGGCCTTCGGCTCGCCGACCAGCACGCCGAGCTGCTCGCGGATCCGGACGAAGAAGCTCTCGTCGAGGTTGCCCACGGGCACCTCGTAGAGCTGGTGCGAGGGCATGTGTTCGAACACCTGCCGCTGGCCGTCCTCGCTCAGGCCGCGGGCCTTGAGGATCCGCTTGCGCTCGAGCATCAGCGCGAGGAACTGTAGCATCGGGGTGTTGACCTCGCCGGGCGGGTTCGCCGGGTCGGCCAGCGTGAGGAAAAGATTCTCCGCGGTCAGCTTCAGCGCCCGGTCCGGATTCTCCCCGGCCGGGCGCGGCTTGTAGTTCACCACCCAGCGGCAGTAGACCTCCGCCACCGGCTCGAGCCGGCCCGCCTCGCCCTCCCCCGCGTCCCGCCGGCCCGTCCGGCCGTCCGGCTCGCGGACGAGGAAGCAGACCACGCGGTCGTTCTCGGCAAAATCGCGCCCGGTGACGCAGCACTTCGTGGCAATCGGGTGAAGATTCAGCTCCATCGGCATTTTCTTGTTTACCCGGCCCCCGGGTGGAGGCTAGCAAAATTCCGCGCTTCATGCCTGGCCGACTCATCGCCATCGGCGACATCCACGGTTGCCACAGGGAATTCGCGGACCTGCTCGACCGGCTCGGTCTCCGGCCCGACGACCGCGTGGTATTGCTCGGCGACCTGATCAACCGCGGACCGGACAGCGCCAAGGTCATCCAGCTCGCCCGCGAGCACGCCACGGTGTCGCTGCTCGGCAACCACGAACTGCGGCTGATCAACTACCGAAAGACGGACGACCCGAGCCACCTGAAGAAGTACGACTATGACACCCTGAAACAGCTCAACGGCCGGGGCTGGGACTATCTCGAGGCCATGCCGCTCACCTACGAGGACGCCGAGCTCGGCGTCGTGCTGGTGCACGGCGGATTCCAGCCCGGCCGCCCGTGGCAGAAGCAGCCGGCGCGCGTGGTCACGCGCATCCAGGTGGTCGACAAGGACGGCGAGCCGCGCAAGCGCGCCGAGCTGCCCGACGCGCCACATTGGTCCGAGCTCTGGGAGGGCCCGCCGTTCGTTGTCTACGGCCACACGCCGCGCTCCGAGATCGCCCGCACCAAGTGGACCCTCGGAATCGACACCGCGTGCGTGCAGGGCGGCAGCCTCACGGCATACGTTTTGCCGGAAAAACGTGTTGTGCAGGTGCGGGCCCGTGAACGATACTATGAGCCATGACCCCGGCCGCCGACAGCCTGCTGCTCTGCCTCGACCTGCAGCCGGCTTTCCTGGCGGCGATTCCCGGCGCCGCCGACCTCCTGCAGCGCTGTGAGTTCGCCGTCGAGGCCGCCCACGGGCTCGGCCTCCCGGTCCTCTTCACCGAGCAGGTGCCCGCCAAGCTCGGCCACACCGCCCCCGAACTTCTGCGGCTGCTGCCGAAACCCGAGGCGTGCGGCAAGGATTCGTTCTCGGCGCTCGGCGACGACCACATCACGCGGCGCGTGCAGGAGATCGGCGTCGAGCACCTCCTCGTGTGCGGGATCGAGACGCCGATCTGCGTTTACCAGACCGCCGTCGCCGCGCTGCGCAGCGAGTATCAGGTGACGATCCTGACCGACTGCGTCGGCGCCCGCCGGGCCGGCGACGCGACCGCCGCCCTCGCCGCGCTCGCCAAGAGCGGCTGCCATCTGCTCCCGGCCGAGACCGTGTTCTATGCGCTGCTGAACGATGCGAAGCACCCGTTCTTCCGCGCCTACACCAGCCTGGTGAAAAAGTATGGTTGATTTCACGGAGAACGCGCGCTGAGGCTCCTTCCGGCGGTCCCGCCCCCGGCCGCGACCGCGCAGCCGCGCCTCTCATGACCAACCACCCGACCCTGCTCAGCGTCCGCGAGATCAAGTCGCTCGATCGCGACGGCAACGACACGTTTGCCGCCGTCCTGCTGCTGCGCCGCGTCAGCGCCAAGACCGCGAAGAACGGGAGCCCGTTCCTCACCGTCGATCTCGGCGACAAGACCGGCGGGTTCAGTGCCAACGTCTTTAGCGACAGCCCGCATTTCGCGCTGCTGCAGGCGGCCAAGGAGGGTTCCGCGCTCCGGGTCGAGGCGCGGGTCGAGTACTACCAGGACCGGCTGTCCCCGAAGCTGCTGAAGCTCGAGCCCATCTCCGCCGAGCAACTCGCCGGTTCGGCGGTGCTGGCCAACCTGGTGGAAACGCCGCCGGAGGATGCCGACGCACTCTGGGCGGAGCTCCAGCAGCACGTGGCTGCGATCGCCCATCCCGAACTGCGCGCCACCGTGCAGGCGGTGTTCGACGACACCGGCGCGGCCTTCCGCGTCGCGCCCGCCGCCGTCGCCATGCACCACGCCTACCGCCACGGACTGCTCGAGCACACCTGCCATGTGGTGCGCGCCGCGCGGGCGCTGCTGCCGCTCTACCCCGAGGTCGACGCCGACCTCGCGCTCGCCGGGGTGCTGGTGCACGACGTGGGCAAGGTGATCGAGTACGAGGGCGAACTCGCCCCGGTGAAGACGCGCAAGGGCATCCTCCAGGGCCACGTCGTGCTCGGCTACCAGCTCGTGCGCAAGGCCGGGCTGAAGGCCAAGCTCGGCCCCGACCTGCTCGAGCGCCTCGAGCACATCGTCCTCAGCCACCAGGGCGAGCTCGCCTGGGGCGCGGCCGTGCTCGCGGCGACGCCGGAGGCGGTTTTCGTCTCGCTGGTCGACAATCTCGACGCCAAACTGGGCATGGTCCAGCGCCTCCTGCGCCAGGCGCCGGACTCCGAGGACTTCTCCGAGAAACACCCCGGTCTGAACGCGCAGCTGCTGCTCGCCAAGCCCCGCAAATGAACGCCCCGGCCGCCGCCCCCACGGCCCCGTCAGCCCGCCCGCCCCGCCTCCTTTCGCTCGACGCGCTGCGTGGCTTCGACATGTTCTGGATCCTCGGCGCCGACGGCGTCGTCGGTGCGCTCGGCCGGATGTGCCCTTGGCCGCCGGTTCGGCTGCTCGCCTACGAGATGGACCACAGCGAGTGGGAGGGCTTCCGGTTCTACGACCTGATTTTCCCGATGTTCGTGTTCATCACCGGCGTCTCGATGGTGTTCTCCGTCAGCCGGACCATCGAGGAGCACGGCCGCGGCGCGGCTGCCCGTCGCATCCTGCGGCGGGCGGCGATCCTGTTTCTGCTCGGCATCGTGTACAACGGCGGCCTGTCCGCGGCGTGGCCCGACGTGCGCGTGCTGGGCGTGCTCCAGCGCATCGCGCTGGCCTACGCCGGGGCCGGGTTGCTGTTCTGCTTCGTGCAGCCGCGGGTCCGGTGGGCCATCGGCGGGGCCCTGCTCGTGGGCTACTGGGCGCTGCTGACCTTTGTCCCGATCAGGGACGTGGCCCTCGAGCGCCACGCCGTGGCGGCCAGGCTCGGCCTCGAGAAGCCCCCGGCCGCGCAGGTGCAGGCGCTCTTTGACGGCACGACCGCAATGGTCCGCGGCGGTTACGATGCCGGACGCAATCTCGCCAACCATCTGGACTACCAATTCCTGCCCGGTCGCCTCTACGACCTGTACTGGGATCCCGAGGGATTGCTCAGCACCCTGCCGGCGATCGCCGGTTGCCTGCTGGGCGTCATGGCCGGAGGGTGGCTGCGGCGGGCCGACTGGACGGCGCAGCGGAAGCTCGCGCGGCTGTTCGCCGCGGGCGCAATCTGCCTCGCGCTCGGCTATGGCTGGGGGCTGCAGTTCCCGGTCATCAAGAAGATCTGGACCTCGTCGTTCGTCCTCGTCACGGGCGGCTGGAGCCTGCTCCTGCTGGGCATTTTTTATTACGTCGTCGACATCCGCCAGTGGCGCGGCTGGTGCCCGATGTTCGTCTGGGTCGGCCAGAACCCGATCACGCTGTATCTCGCCAGCGCGCTGATCGGCTTCGAGGGCATCGCGGCCCGCCTCGTCGGTGGAAGCGTCGCGGGCTTTTTCGACGCGCACGTGACGCCGGGGGCGGGCGAACTGCTGCTCGCAACAGCAGCGCTCGGGCTCACGATGACCCTGGCGTGGTTCCTCTCGCGCCGGCAGATCTTCCTGCGGGTATGACCGGAGAGCCGGACTGCGCCCGTCAGCCCGCGCCGGACGGACCTGAACCCTGCTCCGTTACCTCCCGCTTCGGGCCGTCGTACTGGGCAAAGAGCTCGCGGTGGGCCGCGAGCGAAAAGGGCCCCTCGCGCACGTAATACTCCGCGAGCCAATTCAGGAGAAACGGCAGCTTTTCGTCCTGCAACTTCCGGGAGGCGAACTTGTGCGCCTCAACTGGGCGGCGGCGGCAGTTCTCCTGGCAGACGTCCTTGCCCGGATTCAGGAAAATG
>Ga0335069_10011040_pt1 | contig 12774 bp, 12 predicted proteins | sample Lox_Sample_11_FD_206714 | JGI IMG/M metagenome (GOLD analysis project Ga0335069, IMG submission 206714) | Soil microbial communities from Loxahatchee National Wildlife Refuge, Florida, United States - Lox_Sample_1.1 | ecosystem: Environmental > Terrestrial > Soil > Wetlands | place: USA... | reverse complement strand
GCGTGTCGGTCGACGCGCTGCCGGTGGAACTCGATTACGTGCGCCGCGGCCAGGTGCCGCTGCTCCTCGGGCAGCAGTGCTATCAATGGGGACATCGCAGCGTCGAGTTGCTGGTCGAGAAGATCCTCCTGAAGAAGGACCCGCCGGCGGTGAAGGAGGTCAGCGCGCTCGTGCCCGTGACAAAGGAGAACGTCGAAACCTACGCCGCCCAGTGGGCCAAATGGCTCCCGAAGTAACAACAGGGTTTGCCGCCAGGGATCGCAGAGAACGTAAAGTTGGCGGATGCGAACCATCAACGAGACCTGCGATCTGATGCGCCAGGTCGCCGACGAAATTCACGTGTACCACGGCCACGGCCATTTGGAGAAAGTTTATGAAAACGCGCTTGCCCATCGCCTGCGAAAGGCGGGCCTTCCCGTGGAGCAACAACATCCGATCCGCGTTTTGGATGAGGACGAAACCCAGATCGGCGATGACGAGGCGGACCTGATGGTCGAACGGCGCCTGATCGTCGAATTGAAGGCGGCGAGGACCCTGGCGGATGAAAATGCAGCCCAGCTGCTCGGTTAGCTGAAATCACCCGCATCGAACACGGCCTGCTGATCAATTTCGGTTCCTATCGTTTTCAAATCAGGAAATATGCCTTCAGCATCCGATCATGAGAGCCGGCTCACGCCGTTGTACTTTGTGTTCCCTGCGTTCTCTTGCGGCGATCCCTCCGGCTAATTCCATTCGCGGGTTTCGCGGGCGCTCTTCCCCATGGCTCTGATTCAGTTCGACGGCATCACCAAGCGCTTCCCGGGCGTCGTGGCGCTCGACGGCGTCAGCCTGGGCATCGAGCGCGGATCCTGCCACGCGCTGATCGGCGAGAACGGCGCGGGCAAGAGCACCCTGGGCCGGATCCTCGCGGGCGTGCACGCGCCCGATGGAGGTGAGCTCCGGATCGACGGCCGGGCCGTGCGGCTGGAATCCCCGCTGGCGGCGCGGCGACTGGGCATCGCCATGGTGCATCAGGAGCTGGCGTTCTGCCCGAACCTGACCGTCGCGGAAAATCTCTGCCTGGGCGACCTGCCGCGCGGCGCTTGGGGCTGGGTCAACCGCCGGCGGCTCCGCGGCCGCGCGCGGGAGATGCTGGCGTCGATCCATGCGAACATCGATCCCGACGCCCTCATCGGCTCGCTTTCCCCCGGCCGCGAGCAATTGGTGCAGATCGCCGCGGCGGTCGGCACCGGCGCCCGGGTCATCGTGATGGATGAGCCGACCAGTTCCCTTTCGCTGGGCGAGGCGCGCGAACTCTTCTCACTGATCGGACGGCTCCGGGACCGGGGCATCACCCTCATCTACGTGTCGCACCGGATGGAGGAAATCTTCCAGCTGTGCGATCGGCTCACGGTCCTGCGCGACGGCCGGCATGTGCACACTGGCCGCGTGGCGGACCTCACCCCGCCGAAGGTTGTCAACCTGATGATCGGCCGCGAACTGCTCGTGCAGACCCACCGGCACCTTGACCGTGCGCCGGGTCCGGTGGCGCTCGAAATCTCCGGCCTGTCGCACCCGCCGCGTTTTTCCGACCTCAGCTTCACGGTCCGCGCGGGCGAAATTGTCGGCCTGGCCGGCCTCGTCGGCGCGGGTCGGAGCGAGATGGCCGAAGCCGTGTTGGGCCTCGACGCCGACGCCACCGGCACGGTGCGGGTGGGGCGCCGGATGCTGCCTCGTGGCTCGATCGAGGCGGCGCTTGCCGCCGGGATCGGGCTCGTGCCGGAGGACCGCAAGCGCCAGGGACTGGTGCTTGGACTGAACTGCCGCGAGAATACGGTCCTGGCCGCCCTGCCGCGACTGACGACCGCCGGCTGGGTGCGGCGCGGCGCCGAGCGGACGCTGGTGCGCCGTTACGCGGAGCGGCTGCGCGTGAAGGCCCCGACGATGGAGTCCGGTGTCGCCACCCTCAGCGGCGGCAACCAGCAGAAGATCGCCCTGGCCAAGTGGCTGGCGCGCGACTGCTCGGTGCTGATCGTCGACGAGCCCACGCGCGGCATCGATGTCGGCGCCAAGGCGGAGATCTACCAGCTCCTCGACGAGCTCGCCTGCGAGGGCAAGGCGATCCTGATGATCTCATCCGAGCTGCCCGAGCTGATCGGCGTGTGTCGGAGGATCTTGGTGATGCGCGAGGGGCGGCTGGTCGGGGAGCTGCCGCGGTCGGAATTTGGCGAGACGGCGCTGATGGGGATGATGGCGGGCGTTGCTGCAGCCTGAGGGCTGCAGCGGCGCCCGGCCGGTGTTGCGGCTGCGTGAACGCCGCCGCCTTGATGTAGGGCGGGGTCGCCTGACCCCGCCGAAGCCGCCTCGCGCCCTGGCGGCAAAGGATCGCCAGGATCTCACAGCCAAGAGCTTTGGCTCGAAATTCAGGGATTCCGCCGAGGCGGAGGGCCCGGCCTGGTCCCGCCGGGCCGTCTGTCCGCGAGGCACGCGAAATGCACGAATTCATTTCGACGCGGAATTCACCAAAAGTACGACGATCGGCCTTGGCCGGGGAATTTGCAGAGGTGCGCCTCGCGCCCCTGTTGCCCGCATCGCCAGTCCGGGCGTGGGCCAGCCAAGCCCCTACAGCGTCCCTTCTCCCGCCTATCGGCTACAGCCTACAGCCTGTCGCCGACAGCCTAGAGCCTATCGCCTTCTGCCGAGAGCCTTTCGCCCACAGCCTCCGGCCTACTTCTTCGCATTCCAAATCTCCATCAGCTCGGGCGAGCCCTGGCTGCGGACGCCGTTGTCGATGAGGATGTCCTCCGTCGCCGCCAGGCATTCCTTTCGCGGAAACACGAGTCCTTCGCCGAGGCGTTCCTGGAACTCGAGGGTGATGAATTCCTCCTGACAGTCCCGCAGCACCTGCACCAGCTGCTTGAGGCTGCGGATCGCGGTGCCGTTGACGGACTTCACGACGTGCGAAGTGGGATTGCCATAGCCCTTCGACAGCTTGTGCGGGAAGAAGGGCGAGGACACGATCACGAGCTGCTCGTCGGGCGTCGCCGGCCGGTCGACCCGGCGCGTGATGAGCGGGCTGCCCGCAGCGGTCAGCCAGTTCAGGATGCCGTTGTTGTTGCTGAAGCCCCCGAGGTACTGGGTCGTGGCGACGGAAAACACGACCGGGCCATAAACAAAATAGGACGGATACGCGCCCAGGAGATCGGGAATCAGCATCGGCCGGACCGCCTTCACCGGCAATTGCACCGAAATCTCCTGGCCGCCCCGCACGACGGTGAGCGCGACATGGCCGTCCTTGACCGTGCGCTGGACGAAATACGGAAAGCCGACCAGCAGGTCTTCGCGCAGCTTCACCTTGCCCTGGTCGTTGATGCGCTGGCCGCCGATGCTGGTGATCACATCCCATTCCTTCAGCGGATAGGCGGGGTCGGGATCGTCGACCCCGTGCACCACCATGCCCTCGACCGACTTGTCGAGCTTGAGGAAGGCGCGCAGGGCCGGATTCTCGAGCGTCTGGAAGTCGTCGTAGATCCCCGGCTTGCCGTCGTAATGCCCGTCGGCGATGTCCTGGAGGAAGAGCTCGATCTCCTCGCTCGGAATGATGTAGCCGATGTTCTCGGCATTGGTCAGATGGCTGAACGCGAGCCCGATCACCTTGTCGCCGACGATGGCCGGCCCGCCGCTGTTGCCGGGATTGATGGCGGCGTCGATCTGCACGCGCAGGCCGGAGGTCGGAAAATTATAGGAGGTGAATTCGATGCGCGAGACGATGCCCTTGGTGATCGAGAGCGTCGTGCCGCCGGTGGGATAACCGTAAACGAGCACGCTGTCCTTGATCTGCGGCAGCGTGCTGGCGCGCGCCAGCGGCGGGTGGCTGTCGAAGAAGGATTCGTCGTCGAGCTTCAGCACCGCGAGATCGATGCCCGGCGCGATCGCCTCGACGGTGGCGGAAATCTTGTCCCCGGCCTGGTTGGCCTGGATCTGCACCTGGCTCGCGTAGAGGACGACATGCGCGTTGGTCAGGATCCGCTGGCCCTCGATGACGAGCCCCGTGCCCGTCGCCTCCGACGGAGCCTGCTTGGTCCACGGACGATACGCATCCGGATAGCGCATCGTGGAAAACACCTTGACCACGGCATTCTCCACCGGGCTGGCCGGGGTGACCGGCGCGGCGGCGGAAATCGCGGTGCCTCCGGTGGCGGCGGCGGCACTGGCGCCCGGGCCGGGCGGGGCATGGGCCGGCGGAGCCTCGATGCCGAAAGCGGTCGCCGCGAACAGCACCCACGAGGGGAAAAGCGGCCAGCGAAATGCCCGGAGTTGAGTCATCATGGAAATCAAGCGTTCGGCAGTCAGTACCGCACCTTGTCGGGCTTGGCAGCCCAGCCGCGAAAAGTCGCCAGCGCCTCGTCACGCAGCAGCGGCTTCATGGCGATGGCGCGCTGGTCGGGCGGGAGGGGCACCTGCCGGTAGATGAAATCGTCGTCGAATCCGATCGCCGCGGCGTCCTGGCGGGTGTTGCCGTAGAAGACCTGCGGAATGCGCGCCCAGTAGATCGCCGACAGGCACATCGGACACGGCTCGCAGCTCGTGTAGAGCTCGCAGTCGGTCAGCTGGAAGGTGCCGAGCCGGCCGCAGGCGTCGCGGATCGCGGTGACCTCGGCGTGGGCGGTGGGGTCGTTGGTCGACGTGACCCGGTTGCTCCCGCGGCCGACGATCTCGCCGCGGCGCACAATGACGCAGCCGAAAGGTCCCCCGCGGCCCTCGCGCATGCCGGCGTCCGCGAGCCCGATCGCCTCGCGCATGAATTTCTCGTGGTTCATCCGGCCGGGATAAAATCAGGGAACGGGCCGGTGGCGAGCACTTGCTGTGTGCAATCTTTTGCTGACACCCTGCCGGGGCCCGGTTTCACTGCCGCCCCACCCCATGAGCTCCACGCACCTCAGCGGCCTCGAGATCCGAGGCGCGATCAGCCCGGCCCACGCCGCCATCCTCACCCCCGAAGCCGGCAAGTTTGTCGCTGGACTCTGTGGCGCCTTCACCGCCCGCCGCGACGAGCTCCTCGAGCGACGCCGGGCGCGGCAACGCGACCTCGACGCGGGCCGGCTGCCCGACTTCCCGCCCGAGACCGCCTCGATCCGCAACGACCCGACGTGGCGCGTCGCCCCGATTCCGGCCGACCTGCTGGACCGGCGCACCGAGATCACCGGCCCGGTCGACCGCAAGATGGTCATCAACGCGCTGAACTCCGGCGCCAAGGTTTTCATGGCGGACTTCGAGGACGCCACCGCCCCTTCGTGGGAGAACCTGCTCGACGGGCACATCAACCTCAGGGACGCCATCCGGCGCACGATCACGTTCCGGAGTCCCGAGGGGAAGGAATATCGCCTGAACGAGAAGACCGCCACGCTGCTCGTCCGCCCGCGCGGCTGGCACCTGCCGGAAAAGCACGTGTTCCTCGGCGGCAAGCCGGTGCCGGGCGCGCTCTTCGACTTCGGACTTTATTTCTTCCACAACGCCCGCGAGCTGCTGGCCCGCGGCAGCGGCCCGTACTTCTACCTGCCGAAGATGGAAAGCCATCTCGAGGCGCGCCTGTGGAACGACGTGTTCGTTCACGCCCAGGACGCGCTCGGCGTCCCGCGCGGCAGCGTCCGCGCCACGATGCTGATCGAGACCATCCTCGCGACCTTCGAGGGCGAGGAAATGCTCTTCGAGCTGCGGGAGCACGCCTCGGGGCTCAACTGCGGCCGCTGGGACTACATCTTCTCGCGCATCAAGAAGCTGCCCCACCACGGGACCCCCTTCCCGGACCGCGCGCAGGTGACGATGACCGTGCCGTTCATGCGGTCCTACTGCCTGCACGTGATCAAGATCTGCCACCGCCGCGGCGCGCACGCGATGGGCGGCATGGCGGCCCAGATTCCCATCAAGAACAATCCGGCGGCCAACGAGGCCGCGCTGGCCAAGGTGCTGGCCGACAAGGAGCGCGAGGCGACCGATGGCCACGACGGCACCTGGGTGGCGCATCCCGGACTCGTGCCGGTCGCGCTGCAGGCCTTCGACAAGCACATGCCCGGACCCAACCAGATCGCCCGCCGGCGCGATGACGTCAATGTCACCGCCGCCGAGCTGCTCGCGGCGCCGGCCGGCACCATCACCGAGGCGGGCGTGCGGACGAACCTGAGCGTCGGCGTGCAGTACGTGGAGGCGTGGCTTGGCGGACTCGGCTGCGTGCCGCTCTACAACCTGATGGAGGACGCGGCCACCGCCGAGATTTCCCGCGCCCAGCTCTGGCAATGGCAGAAGCGCGGCGCCGTGCTGGCGGACGGGCGCCCGATCACCGGCGCGCTCTACGACCAGTTCATGGCCGAGGAACTCAAGAAGATCGAAGGCGAAATCGGCGCGAAGCGCTTGGCGGACGGACAATTTGCCCGCGCCGTCGAGATGTTCCTGCGCATGATCAAGGCGCCGCAGTTCGACGAGTTTCTCACCCTGCCGGCGTACGAGTTTTTGCCCTAGGATTTCGCGAAATTCCCCACCCCCATCTCCAAGAGTCAAAAATGCTGCCGGGATGCCGCTGCCGGTCCGCCCCGGCTGAAATGGTGAAAGAATTGCTGAAAAGAGATTTGCTGGTGGGGCGAGTCCGCCGGGCGAGCCGGAGCTCCGGCGTGACGACACGAACGGCCTGCGGCCTGTCCGCCCGACTCGCCCTCCCGATGCGGGCACAAAAGGATTTCGCGCCCAACCATGCCTTCGCTCGCCGAACTTAACTCCCAGGATCGTTCATCCTTCGTCACCGCGCTGGGGCAGCTCTTCGAGCATTCGCCGTGGGTCGCGGACGAGACCTGGCCGCGGCGGCCGTTCCGCGATGCCTCCCATCTGCACGCCGAACTCTGCGCGACGATGCGCGCGGCCGCGCCGGCGCGGCAACTCGAGCTCATCCGCGCCCACCCGGACCTCGCCGGCCGGCTCGCGCGCTTGAACCAGCTGACGGCCGACTCGACCCGGGAGCAGGCCAGCGCGGGACTCGATCGCCTGACCGATGCGGAACTGGCGGAGTTCCAAGCGCTCAACGAGGACTACCGGCGGAAGTTCGAATTTCCGTTCATCATCTGCGCGCGGCTGAATGCCAAGGAGGCGATCCTGGCGGCGATGCGTTGCCGGCTGCCGAATGATCCGGAGACCGAGCGTGCGGCCGCGCTGGCGGAGATCGAGAAGATCGCGTGGCTGCGACTGCAGGATGTCGTGGCCAAGTGACTCTGCGGCCGCGGCGTTCATTTTTATGTCTTTTTGAGAGTGATTCGGGAACGCCATGGACGATAATCGGGTCATGCAGGGAAAACTCAGCACCCATGTGCTCGACCTGACCGCCGGCCGGCCTGCGGAGGGCATGAAAATCGAATTGTGGCGCCGTGACCCGGAGAAGCGCCTGCTCAAAACCGTCACGACCAACCAGGACGGGCGAACCGGCGAGCCGCTGCTCGATGCGGACGGAATGACCCAAGGGGTGTACGAACTGGTCTTTTTCGTGAATGACTACTTTGTCGCCCGCGGCGTGAAGTGTCCGTTCCTCGACCAGGTGCCGATCCGGTTCAACATCACCGATCCCAAGGCCGGTTATCACGTTCCGCTGCTGATCACGCCCTGGTCCTACAACACGTATCGCGGGAGCTGAGCCCGCGCTGGTCGGGGGCGGCGGGACTGGGCGGTGAGGCGCGGCTGCCGGACCCTCCGGAGGACGTTGGCTTGAGGCCGGGCGGTGGCTTGACCGCGTCCGCGTCTCGGCAGGCGCGGGGCGAATGGGCGTGCGAGGCGCGCCCCGACACCTGTTCGGCGTCAAGTCGCGTGTTTCGCGGGAAAATGCGGCCGCCGGCAATCCATTTCCACCGTCACCGTCTCTCCCGCTTGCAAGCCTGCTTGCTCCCCCGGCTGACGCTGGAGCGAGGCGGATGACGGCCTTCGGCCGGCCGCCTCCAGCCTGCCGTCTGCCTCCAGATAGACTTGGCAGATGCGGAACATTCGGCGACGAATGAAGCCTCCGGTGCCCAAGTTCCCTCGCAAGCCTGATTCATCCCTGCTGGTCCGCCGGCTCAATGAGCTCGGTCGCGTGACCGACGAGCCGGGCCGGCTGACGCGCACGTTCCTTTCTCCGGGAATGAAGCGCGCGAATGCGCTCGTGGCGGGCTGGATGCGCGAGGCTGGATTGCGGACGCGCGTCGACGCCGTCGGCAATCTCATCGGCCGCCGCGAAGGGACCGTGCCGGGCGCCCGGACGCTGCTGCTCGGCTCGCATCTCGACACGGTGCGCGATGCCGGACGGTTCGACGGCGCACTGGGCGTGCTCCTGCCAATCGTCGCGCTGCGGGAACTCCGGCGCCGTGGCGTGCGACTGCCGTATGCGGTGGAGGTGATCGGTTTCTCCGAGGAAGAAGGCGTGCGGTTCGCCAGCGCCTACCTCGGCAGCAAGGGCTACTGCGGCCGGCTGACGGCCGGCGACCTGGCGTTGCGCGACGCTAAGGGCGTCAGCGTGCGCGAGGCGCTGCGGGCGGGGCGCCGACGGTCGCCGACGCCGCTCCGCCGGCCTCAGGCCGCTCATGGCCGCCGCGACCTGATCGGCTACTTGGAGGTGCACATCGAGCAGGGCCCGGTGCTGGAGTCGCGACGGCTCGCGGTGGGGGTCGTGGCGGCGATCGCCGGCCAGAGCCGATTCCAGGTGACCTGGACCGGACGCGCGGGCCACGCGGGCACGACGCCGATGGATTTGCGCCGGGATGCGCTGGCCGGGGCGGCGGAATTTGCGGTGGGTCTCGAGGCCATCGCCCGGCGCACGCCGGGCTTGGTGGCCACCATCGGCCAGATTTCGGCCGCGCCCGGGGCGGCGAATGTCATCCCTGCCGAGGTCGTCCACACACTCGACGTCCGGCATCCCCGTAATCCCGTCCGGCGCGAGGCACTGCGCGAAATCACCCGGCTGGCGCGAAGGATCGCCCACCGGCGCCGGTTGGGCCTGAGATGGCGTCGCACCCAGGAGAACGCGGCGATCAATTGCTCCAGCCGGCTGACCGGCCAGCTGGCGCGCAGCGTCGGCGCCATCCAGCGCCGGGTCGTTTCCCTGGTCAGCGGCGCGGGCCACGATGGGGTCATCGTTTCCGCGCTCGCGCCGGTGGCGATGCTCTTTGTGCGCTGCCGCCATGGGCTGAGTCACCATCCCGCCGAGCATGTGTCGCCCCGCGACCTCCATGTGGCGCTGCGCGTGACGCTTGATTTCCTCCAGCGACTCGCCGCCGAGTAATCCGGTTCTTCCTCTCATGTCCGACCGCCTCGATCTGGTTGTCCGCAACGGCAGGGTCGTCACGCCGGCCGGGGTTGTGCGCGCCGACGTCGCGGTGGCGGCGGGCCGGATCGTCCGGATCGCGGACGGCCTCCGCGAGTCGGCGGCGGACGAGATCGACGCGACCGGCCTGGATGTCTTTCCGGGCATCCTCGACGCGCACGTGCATTTCAACGAACCCGGCCGCACGGAGTGGGAGGGACTCGCCAGCGGCTCGGCCGCCCTGGCCGCGGGTGGCGGCGCGTGGTTCGCCGACATGCCGCTGAACTCGCTCCCGCCGGTGCTCGACGCCGCGGCGTTCGCGGAAAAGCGCCGGCTGGCCGAGCAGAAATCCGTGACGGATTTCTCGCTCTGGGGCGGACTCGTGCCGGACAATCTGGACCGGCTCGCCGAGCTGCGCGACGCGGGGGCGATCGGTTTCAAGGCGTTCATGTGCGGCAGTGGAGTTGACGAATTCCCCGGAGTGACCGATCCCGCCACGCTGCGCGCGGGAATGAAGCGTGCCCGCGAGTTGGGCCTGCCCGTGGCGGTGCATGCCGAGGACGAGGCGATGGCGGCCAAACTCACCGCCGCCCAACGCGCGCGCGGCGCGACCGATGTGCGGTCGTGGCTCCAGACCCGGCCGGTGGAGGTCGAATTGGCGGCGATCCGGACGGCCACCGATGCGGCCGGCGAAACCGGCTGCGCCCTGCACGTGGTGCACGTGAGCAGCCCGGAGGGGGTCGCCCTCGTGGCCGAGGCGCGCCGGCGCGGTGTCGACGTCACGGCCGAAACCTGTCCGCATTATCTGTTGCTCAACGAGGACGATGTCGTGCGCCTCGGCGCCGCGGCCAAGTGCTTTCCGCTGCTGCGGTCGGAGGCTTCGCGGCTCGAGCTCTGGCGGAGGCTTGAGGCCGGGGTGATCGACACTCTCGGATCGGATCACTCGCCGTCGCCGCCCTCGATGAAGATCGCCGATGATTTCTTCGCCATCTGGGGCGGTATTTCCGGCTGCCAGCATGGCTTTCCGCTGTTGCTCGACGCCGCGGCGGCGCGGGGCGCCGGGGCCTGGCCGCGGATGGCGGCGCTGCTGGCGGCCAACGTCGCCGCGCGCTTCCGGCTGCCGGGGAAGGGCCGGCTGGCCGAGGGTGCGGATGCTGACTTCTGCCTGCTTGAATCTGGATCGGCGCAGCCGCTGCGGAACGCCGACCTGCTGTACCGCCACCGGCAGGGGCCCTACGACGGCCGGCCGTGCGGGATCCGGGTGCAGCAGACCTTCGTCCGCGGCCGCCGCGTTTGGCGCAAGGCCGGGATTGCGCCCGGCGCGCCAAAGGGCATCTTTATCCGACCAACGCAGTAGCCGCGAAAAACCCGAAAACGTCAAAGGTCCGACCGGATTGGTCTCCTCCTTTTATGCGTTTTGGGGTCTTTTGTGGCCCATTCCCCGAACGCCATGCCTGAACTCTTCGGTCACACCCGCGCCCGCGTCGCCGCCCGGCACGCGCTGATCACGCCGCACAACCACGTCAACAGCTCGGTGCCCGGCATCACGGGCGCGACGACCGTCGTGCTCCTCAACGAGCGGATGGGCGCCCGGTTCGCCCAGCTCCTCGTGACTTTCCAGGACGGCGGCCGCGCCGCGCTCCCCGCGGGCGACGACCAGACGTTCGGCTACGTGGTGCAGGGTGGCGGCGAACTCGCCATCGGCAAGGACAAGGCCCGGCTCGGCTCCGGCGGGTTCTTCTACGCCCCGGCGGGCCAGGCCTGGAGCCTGTCCGCTCCCGCGTCCGGCACGCAACTGGTGCTCTTTCTGAAGCAATATGAGCTGCTCGCCGGTGCCGCGGTGCCCCGCACGATCATCGGCGACGCGGCCAAGGTGCCGGGCACGCCCTTCCTCGGCGATCCGGCGGCGAACCTGCAGGTGCTGTTGCCCGACGAGCCGGCCTTCGACATGGCGGTCAACATCTTCGCCTACCAGCCGGGCGGCCACCTGCCGTTCGTCGAGGTGCACGTCATGGAACACGGGCTCTTGATGCTCGACGGGCAGGGAGTCTACCGGCTCGAGGACAGCTGGTACCCCGTGGAGAAGGGCGATGTAATCTGGATGGGACCTTATTGTCCGCAGTGGTTCGTGGCGATGGGCAAGACGCTGGCGCGGTACTTGTATTACAAGGATGTCAACCGCGCCGCGCTCTAGCGGAGAGTCCAAACCAGCGCCGGTAGTCACTCTGGCGGCAGCCGGCCGGTCGGTGCTCGGGCTTGCAATTGTCGTGGGCTGTTATCTGGCGGGCGAGTTCGCCAAGTCTCGGCTCGGGCTCATCGTGCCGGGCAGCGTCCTCGGGCTCTTCCTGCTGCTCGGGTTGCTCGGCGCCGGCATCGTCCGGCTCGCCTGGGTGGAAGATGCCGGACGGCTCCTGCTGTTCGCGCTGCCCCTGTCCTTCGTGCCGATTTACGTGGGGGCGGCGGAGGACCGCGCGCTGTGGAAGGAATGGGGACTGATCATCGGCGGAACCCTCGCATTCACCGTGGCGCTGCTGTGGCTGTTCGCCGGCTGGCTGGCCCAGTGGCTCCTGCGGGCGCGGGAGCGGAAGGTTTCCGAATGACCTGGCCGATCTGGAGTCTGGCCACGGTCGCCGTTTTCTTCGCGGTGCGCTGGGTTTATGGGCGATTTCGCCAGCCCTGGCTGCATCCGGTGCTGTGGGCCTCGCTCATCCTCGTCGCGGTAATGGAAGCGGTCGGCCGGCCGTATGCGGCCTATGGACGCGACACCGAGTGGCTGGTTTGGCTGCTCGGTCCGGGCGTGGTGGCGCTGGCCGTGCCGGTGTACCGGCTGCGCGGGCTGATCGCGGCCCAGGCGCGGCTGCTGGCCGTGGTCGTGCCGGCGGCCCTGACCTTCAGCCTCGCCAGCACGGCGGCGCTGCTCGTGTTGTTCGGGGCGGCGCGGAAGGTGATCGAGGCGCTTTGCCTGAAGAGCGTGACCGCGGCGGTCGCCTTTGCGATCGCGCGGGAAGTCAACGCGCTGCCGATGCTCGCCGGCGCGGCGACGATGGTGGCGGCGCTGCTCGGCGCGACCGCCGGACCCTGGCTGCTGCGGCGCGCCGGCGTGCGCGACCTGCGGGCGGTCGGGCTGGCGCTGGGCTGCGGCTCGCACGTTCTCGGGTCGGTGCGGGCGCTCGAGCTCGGCGAGGAGCCGGGCACTTTCGCCTCGGTGGCGATGGCGCTCACCGCCCTGCTGGCGGCTTTGATTTGCCCGGCCCTGTTTATGCTGTTTGGCTGAGCCACCATGAGCGACCCACGCGCTGATCCGGTGCCGGCCTCCAGCTTCGCGCTGACGGTCAACGGCTCCGCCGTGCGCATCGACGGGTTGCCGGCCACCACGACGCTGCTCGACTGGCTCCGGTCCACCGGCCGGACCGGCCCGAAGTGCGGCTGCGCCGAGGGCGATTGCGGAGCCTGCTCCGTGGCGCTGGTCGACCGCGATGCCGACG
>Ga0335069_10011039_pt1 | contig 12774 bp, 12 predicted proteins | sample Lox_Sample_11_FD_206714 | JGI IMG/M metagenome (GOLD analysis project Ga0335069, IMG submission 206714) | Soil microbial communities from Loxahatchee National Wildlife Refuge, Florida, United States - Lox_Sample_1.1 | ecosystem: Environmental > Terrestrial > Soil > Wetlands | place: USA... | reverse complement strand
GATCCTGGTCATCGGCGCGCCCAACTCATCGAATTCGAACCGGTTGAAGGAGATCGCCGAGGAGCTGGGGGTCGCGAGCTATCTGATCGAGAACGCCGAGCAGCTGCGGCCGGAATGGCTCGAAGGTGCTGCCGCGATCGGCATCACCGCCGGCGCATCGGCACCCGACATCCTGGTGCAGGATGTCGTGGCGCGGCTGCGGCAGCTGGGCCGGATCGAGCTCGAGATGATGAACGGCGTGGCGGAGAACGTGCGTTTCCGCCTGCCGCCGGAGCTGACCGAGGGGGAAGAGCGCCGCATAGGCGCCACACAGTAACAGGCATGGACTGGATCGGATTTTAGGAGAGTCTCTTGGCAGTACCCTTGCAGCAGGCCGCCCGGATCGGCAGTTATGTTCTGAAGCAGCACTTGAGCGGTCGTAAGCGCTATCCGCTCGTGCTCATGCTCGAGCCCTTGTTCCGCTGCAATCTCGCCTGTGCGGGCTGCGGCAAGATCGACTATCCCGACGAGATCCTGAACCAGCGCATATCGGTCGCCGACGCGCTGGCCTCCGCCGAGGAATGCGGCGCGCCGGTGGTCTCGATCGCGGGCGGCGAGCCGCTGTTGCACAAGGAGCTGCCGCAGATCGTCGAGGGCCTGATCAAGCAGAAGCGCTTCGTCTATCTCTGCACCAATGCGCTGCTGCTCGAGAAGAAGATGCACCTCTACCGGCCGAACCCGTTCTTCACCTGGTCGGTGCATCTCGACGGCTCCAAGGAAGAGCACGACAAGTCGGTCTGCCAGGACGGCGTCTACGAGAAGGCGGTCGGGGCGATCAAGTCGGCCAAGGCCGCCGGCTTCCGGGTCAACATCAACTGCACCTTCTTCGACGGCACCGACCCCGAGCGCGCCGCCGGCTTCTTCGACGACGTGATGGCGCTGGGCGTCGACGGTATCACCGTCTCACCGGGCTACGCCTATGAGCGCGCGCCCGACCAGCAGCACTTCCTCAACCGCCGCAAGACCAAGCAGCTGTTCCGCGACATCTTCCGCCTCGGCAATCGGGCGAAGAAATGGAAGTTCAGTCAGTCATCGCTGTTCCTCGACTTCCTCGCCGGCAACCAGACCTATCACTGCACGCCCTGGGCCAACCCGACGCGCAACGTCTTCGGCTGGCAGCGCCCCTGCTATCTTCTGGGCGAAGGCTATGCCCGCAGCTTCAAGGAGCTGATGGAGGAGACCGACTGGGACTCTTACGGCACCGGCAACTACGAGAAGTGTGCCGATTGCATGGTGCACAGCGGGTTCGAGGGTACCGCGGTCGCCGATGCGATCCAGCATCCGCTGAAGGCGTTCCGGGTCTCGCGCCAGGGCGTCACGGTCACCGGCGAGATGGCGCCGGAGATTCCGCTCGATAAGCAGCGGCCCGCGGAATACGTCTTCGCCCGCCATGTCGAAAAGGCGGTCGAGGAGATCCACACCCGCAAGGAAGAGCTAGAGCGTCAGCGCCGTTCGGCCGCGGAGTAGAGCCCGCAACGCCTTCCGGGTCTGTAGCGCGACCCGGATCAACGCCCCGATCTGCAGGGGATTGCGCAACACGGCGCGCAACACGGCGCCGGTGCGCGGGTTGCCGTTCCGATCGAGCCCGACCAGCACGGCCGGCGGCAGTTCGTCGCCCGCGCGATCGGCGATCGCCCGGATCACGATGAACGGCAGCCGGCCGGCATGCGCCGCCTCCGCCACCCAATGGCTCTCCTGATCCACCGCGAGCGCGCCGGTATCGCGGTGGAGCATCGCCTTACGCGCCGCACGCCCGACGATCTCGGTGCTGCCGACCACGTCACCGATCCGCGCCTGCGCAAGCCGGGTCGTCAGATGCGCCAGCCAATGCTGATCGACCGGCAGGCGCTCGCCCTCCGGCGTATGGACCGCGGCGCCGATGACGAGATCCCCCGGCTTCAGCGCCGGATCGAGCGCGCCCGCGATGCCGAAGCTGACCAAGCGATCCGCGCCGCGGGCGATCAGGTTCGCAAGGCCGTCCCGTGTCGCACGCGGATCGCCGCCGGCTGACACGGTGAGCGCCGAGCCGCCAAACGCCCGCGCCTCGCTCGCCATCCCGGTGACGATGCCGAGCGGCATGCGGCGTCAGATCCCGTGCAGCACGTGGGTGGAATTGCCCTGCTTCAGGTTGCGGTAGCGCGCCAGGGCCCAGAGCGGGAAAAAGGCGCGGTAGCCGTGGTAGCGGAGATAGAAGACCCGCGGGAAGCCGACCGCGGTGAACTCTTCCTCGTCCCAGAGCCCGTCGCCGGCCTGGGTCGCGGCGAGGAACTGCACGCCGCGCCGGGTCGCCGCGGAATCGACCTCGCCGGCCGCCATCAGCCCGAGCACCGCCCAGGCCGTCTGCGACGCGGTCGAGACTGGCCCCTCGCCGCGCGGTTTCTCGGCCCAATAGCTGTCTCCGCTTTCGCCCCAGCCGCCATCGGCGCGCTGCTTCTGTTCCAGCCATCGGACGGCCCGGCGCATAGCCGGGTGTTCATGCCCCAGGCCGATCGCGTTCAGGGCGCAGAGCACCGACCAGGTGCCGTAGATGTAGTTGGTGCCCCACCGCCCGAACCAGCAGCCTTCGGGCTCCTGCTCGCGGATGAGATAGTCGACCGCGGCTTTGACCCGCGCGTCGTCCATCTTGTAGCCGAGCTGCGCCAGCATGCCGAGGCAGCGCGCCGAGACATCCGCCGTCGGGGGATCCAGCAGCGCGCCATGATCGGCGAAAGGGATGTGATTGAGGTAGGTGTACTCGTTGTCGGCATCGAAGGCACCCCAGCCGCCGTTCTTGCTCTGCAGGCCGAAGATCCATTCGGCGCCGCGGTCGATCGCCTCGCGGTTGGCTGCGGGATCGACGCGGTCGAGCGCCATCACCACGACGGCGGTGTCATCGACGTCCGGATAATGCGGGTTGGCATATTGGAAGGCCCAGCCGCCCGGGCGCACGTTCGGCCGCGCTGAAGCCCAGTCGCCGACCACGTCGGTCACCTGCAGCTTGCGCAACCATTCGGCCGCCGGCTTCACGCGCTCCGCCGCTTCTCCCCCCGCCTCGAGCAGCGCGTGGGCGGCGAGCGCGGTGTCCCAGACCGGCGAGAGACAGGGCTGGCAATAGGCGCGGTCCTCCTCGATCACCATAAGCTTCTCGACCGACTTCATCGCGATCGCGCGATCGGGATGATCTGCGGGATAGCCGAGGCAGTCGAACATCATCACGCTGTTCGCCATGGCGGGATAGATGGCACCCAGCCCGTCCTCGCCGTTCAAGCGCTCGGTCACCCAGGCAACCGCCTTCTGCAACGCCCGCTCGCGGCCGCGCTTCGGGAACAACCATTCGACGCGCCGGAGCACGCGGTCGACGCCGCGGAAGAAGCCGGCCCAGGCGCCCTTGCGGCTCATGTTGTACCAGTTCGTGACCTCTTCCGGCGGAACCGCGAACAGCTCCTGCACGTCGACCCGCCTCGGGTTGCGCGCGCGCGGCTTCTTCAGCATCAGCACCAGCAGCGGCACGATCACGGTGCGCGACCAGTAGCTCACCTTGTCGAGATGCACCGGGAACCAGCGCGGCATGTTGATGAGCTCGATCGGCATCACCGGCACCGCGCGCCACGGCACCTGCCCGAAGAGGGCGAGCTGGATCAGGGTGAAGATGTTGCAGGTCTTGGCCCCGCCATGGGCGAGGATCGCCTCGCGCGCGCGGCGCATGTGATCCGCGTCGATGTCCTCGCCGCAAATCTTGAGGCAGTAATAGGCCTTCACGCTGGCCGAGATGTTGAAGGCGCCGCCATGGAACAGCGGCCAGCCGCCATGCGCGCCCTGGATCGACTTCAAGTAGCGCACGATCTTGCGCTCGATGCCCGTCTTGACCAATTCGGTATCGATCGCCGCGGCACTCTCGGCGAGATAATGCTTCAAGAGCACATATTCCGCCGGGATGGTCGCATCGGCCTCGAGTTCGAAGGCCCAGTGCCCGTCCGCATGCTGGCGCGCGAGCAAAGCCTCGGCGGCGCGCGAGATTCCGGTCTCGAGCTTCGCGGCGAGGCTGGCACCCAGGTCGGCGGCGCTTTCGGCGTTCATGCTTAAGAATTGTTAAAAATCGAAGAATGCGGCCGCACAATGCGGCAAACGGGAGGCCATTTCAACCCGCTGGATCGGCATCATGAGGACGTGAAATATCCAGCCGAATCAGGCGAATCCGGAGACCCGCCAGGCCATCGCCAAGAGCACGATCGCGTTGACGCCGGCGATGACCGGGAGCGCCTTGGCGGCGAGCCCGCGCCAGTGCGCAGCGGCGCCATGGCCGAGCATGCCGATGCCGATCAGCATCGGCATGGTGCCGAGCACGAAGCCCAGCATCCCGAACCCCGCCGCGACCGGGTCGGCGGTGGCCGCGGCAGCGCCGAGCGCCGAATAGAGCAGCCCGCAAGGGAGGAATCCAAGCACGACTCCGAGCGCGTAACCGCGCCAACCCAAAGGCCGTGCAAAGAGACCGCGGGCGAGTCCGAGAAGTCCTGCCGGCGCGGCCATGTCGGTTCCGCCCCGCAACAGGCCGGCGGCACGCAACGCCTGGATCAGAAAGAGCATGGCGGCGATCAGCAGCATCGCGGCCGGCAACCAGTTGAGATGCGGCAACGCGCCGAGCAGGCCGATCGGCGCCGCCAGCAGCATGGCGAGCGCGACATAGGTGGTCCCTCGCCCAAGATGGTACGGCAGCAGCGCCGGCCCGATGATCCGCGCCAAGCGTGGGCCGCCGCTGCTCGACCGTGCCGCCGCTTGGGCCAGCACGAAGGGCCCGCACATGCCGGCGCAATGGCTCACGCTGCCGACCAGGCCCACCATGAAGAGACCAAGGATCAGCGGGCCGCTTTGATCGATGGCGATCTGGCAGTGCGCGGCCAGAAGCGACAGTTGCTCCGTGATCGTGCCCATTTCCGCTCTTCGCGCCGGCCGCTTAAGAACTCGTCAATAGGTATTTAATCTGCGTCGGTTAGTTTGCCGCCGCGCGGGCGGCCTTGGATTGACTCAAGTCAATGAGCATCCAGGGGTCAATCCCTAGACTGCAACCGATTCGACTGGTTCGATTTTTCGCCTGCGAGGGTTCGGGATGGGGGAGAAGGTCGTCGGCCCGGCATTCGACGCCGAGTATGCGGGATTGGTCCTGCCAATCAACCGCATCGACGTCGAGATGCCATGGGGCTGGCTCCGCCGGGGCTGGCAGGACATGGCGCGTGCGCCGGCCGTCAGCCTGGGCTTCGGCCTCGTGATCGCGCTCGTCAGCATGGTGATCATCTACGGCCTCTGGCAGCAGGACTTCCTCGCCTATTCCTTTCCGCTCGCCGCGGGATTCATGTTCGTCGCGCCCTTTCTCGGCATCGCCTTCTATGAGATCAGCCGGCGGCTCGAGATGAGCGCGCCGCTCCATTTCCACGACATCGCCGTCGCCTGGTTGAAGCGCCCGGGCCGCATCTTCTCGCTCGGCCTCATCATGATGCTGTTCCAGGTCGCCTGGATGCGGATCGCCACCCTGCTCTACGCGCTGTTCTTCGGACCCGAGCCGGTCGATTGGCAGAACTTCCTGCTGCACCTCCTCACCACGACCGATGGCATCTTCTTCCTGATCGTCGGCAGTGCCGTCGGCGCGGTGCTCGCCGGCCTCGCCTTTGCGATCGGCGTCGTCTCGTTTCCGCTGCTGCTCGACCGCGATGTAGGGACCGCCCAGGCGATCGCGACCTCGGTCGCGGCGACGCTCGCCAACTGGCGCGTGCTGTTGGGCTGGGGCGCCTTGATCGTGCTTTTCACCGCGGCCGGGCTGGTCACCGGCTGCCTCGGTCTCATCGTCACGATGCCGCTGATCGGCCACGCCAGCTGGCATGCCTATCGCGATTTGGTCACCGATGCGAACGGATGAAGCGCATCGAGAAGGAGGAACTGTGAACGGAATCGGCAAATGGATCGGCGGCGGGGTGCTCTCGATCCTCGGCTTGATCGGCCTCGGCATCAGCGCCCACGCCCATGACCTGGCATTCTCGCTGTTCGGGATGCTGCTCTTCTTCTTCGCGATCGTGATCGTGTTCCGCTTCATCACGCTCGCCACCGCCTCCAAGGAGAATCTGTGATGTCCGACGCCGCAGTGGCCATCAGTCCCTACAACGAGCGCGTCATCCGTCAGTTCACCATCGCCTGCCTGTTCTGGGGCGTGGTCGCCTTCCTGGTCGGCGTCGTGCTCGCGCTGCAGCTCGCCTTCCCGATCTTCAACCTCGGCCTGGAATGGACCAGCTTCGGCCGCTTGCGTCCGGTGCACACCTCGGCCGCGATCTTCGCCTTCGGCGGCAACGCGCTCTTCGCCACCAGCCTCTACGTCGTGCAGCGCACCTGCCGGGCGCGCCTCTTCGGCGGCGACGGCCTGGCCGAGTTCCTGTTCTGGGGCTATCAGCTCTTCATCGTGCTCGCCGCCAGCGGCTACGTGCTCGGCATCACCGAAGGCCGCGAATATGCCGAGCCGGAGTGGTATACCGACCTCTGGCTGACGGTCGTTTGGGTCGTCTACCTGCTGATCTTCCTCGGCACGCTGATCAAGCGCAAAGAGCCGCATATCTACGTCGCGAACTGGTTCTACCTCGCCTTCATCGTGACCGTCGCCGTCCTCCACATCGGCAACAACATCTCGATCCCGGTCTCGCTGCTCGGCACCAAGAGCTACTCGCTGTTCTCCGGCGTGCAGGATGCGATGCTGCAGTGGTGGTACGGCCATAACGCGGTCGGCTTCTTCCTGACCGCCGGCTTCCTCGGCATCATGTACTATTTCGTGCCGAAGCAGGCGAACCGACCGGTCTATTCCTACCGGCTCTCGGTCGTCCATTTCTGGTCGCTGATCTTCCTCTACATCTGGGCCGGTCCGCACCACCTGCACTACACCGCGCTCCCCGACTGGACCCAGACCCTCGGCATGACCTTCTCGGTGATGCTCTGGATGCCCTCCTGGGGCGGCATGATCAACGGCCTGATGACGCTCTCCGGCGCCTGGGACAAGCTCCGCACCGACCCGGTGCTGCGCTTCCTGGTGACCTCGGTCGGCTTCTACGGCATGTCCACCTTCGAGGGCCCGGTCATGTCGATCCGAGCGGTCAACTCGTTGAGCCACTACACCGACTGGACCATCGGCCACGTGCATTCCGGCGCCCTGGGCTGGGTTGCCTTCGTCTCCTTCGGCGCCATGTACTACCTGGTGCCGAAGCTCTGGCACCGCGAGCGGGTCTACAGCATCCGCATGATCGAGTGGCACTTCTGGTTGGCCACCATCGGCATCGTCCTCTACATCGTGCCGATGTGGATCAGCGGCATCATGCAGGGGCTGATGTGGCGCGCCTATGACGAGCTCGGCTTCCTGCAGTTCTCCTTCGCCGAGACGGTGGCCGCGATGCATCCCTACTACGTCGTGCGCTTGGGGGCGGGGGTCCTGTTCCTCACCGGCGCGCTCATCATGGTCTACAACCTCTGGCGCACCGCGCGCGGCGACATCCGGACCGAGGCGAAGCTCGGCGCCGCCGCCACGGCGACGGCCTGAGCGGGAGCACGAATATGATCCGACACGAGCATTTCGAAACCAACTCGATCGTCCTGCTGATCGGCATCATCCTGACGGTGGCGATCGGCGGGTTGGTGGAGATCGTCCCGCTCTTCACCATCGGCGAGACTATCGAGAAGGTGGATGGCGTACGCCCCTACTCGCCGCTCGAGCTCGCCGGCCGCAACATCTACATCCGCGAGGGCTGCTATCTCTGCCATTCGCAGCAGATCCGGCCGTTCCGCGACGAGGTCGAGCGCTACGGTCACTACAGCCTCGCCGCGGAGAGCATGTACGACCATCCGTTCCAGTGGGGCTCGAAGCGCACCGGTCCCGATCTGGCGCGCGTCGGCGGCAAGTACTCCAACGACTGGCACGTCGCGCATCTCATGGATCCGCGCTCGGTGGTGCCGGAATCGATCATGCCGAGCTACGCCTTCATGGCGAGCCGCGACCTCAACTTCCCGGATGTCGCCGATCACCTGAAGACGCTCAGGATCGTCGGCGTTCCCTACACCCAGGACGACATCGACAACGCGATGGCCGATCTCAAAGCCCAGGCCGATCCCGACGCCGACACGACCGCGCTGCTGAAGCGCTATCCGAAGGCCGCCACCGGCGATTTCGACGGCGATCCGAAGCGGCTCACCGAGATGGACGCGCTGGTCGCCTATCTGCAGGTGCTCGGCCGCATGGTGGACTTCACGACCTATCGTCCCGAATACGCCAATCCCGAACCTGCCAATGGAGGCACGCAATGAGCTGGATCGATGTCGCGATACTCGCGCGCCAAGTCTGGGTTGCCTGGCTGATGCTGGTCTTCCTCGGGATCACCTTCTACGCCTTCCGGCCGAAGAACCGCGAGCATTTCAAGAATTGCGCGGACATTCCCTTCACCACGGACTCGGATGAGCCGCGCAAATCGGGAGCCCAGCGCAAATGACCGACGTCAACAAGGACGAACTCACCGGCAAGGCCACCACCGGGCACGAGTGGGACGGCATCAAGGAGCTCAACAACCCGCTGCCGAAGTGGTGGGTGACCGTGCTCTATGCCACCATTCTGTTTTCGGTCCTCTGGTGGGTGCTCTACCCGGCGATTCCGTTCCTGCACGGCTATACCAAGGGCGTGCTCGGCTACGACGAGCATAGGACCTACGAGCAACAGGCCGCCGCCGCGGCGGAGGCGCAGAAGGTCTGGCTCGACAAGATCGACGCCGCCAGCACCGACAAGATCGCGAGCGATCCCGAGCTTCTGAACTTCGCCCTCAGCGGCGGCAAGGCGCTGTTCAACGAGAACTGCGTCGCCTGCCATGCGCCCGGCGGCGCCGGGCGCCCGGGCTTCCCGGTGCTGGCCGACGACGACTGGATCTGGGGCGGCTCGCTCGCGGCGATCGAGCAGACCATCCGGCACGGCATCCGCTCGCCCGATGCCGACACCCGCAACAACCAGATGCCGCGCTTCGGCGCCGACGGCGTCCTCAACGGCGAGCAGATCGGCGATGTCGCGAACTACGTGCTCTCGCTCTCGGGCGGCAAGGTGGATCAGGCCTCGGCCGACAAGGGCAAGCAGATCTACGCCGATAACTGCGTCGCCTGCCATGGCGATCAGGGCCAGGGTAACCCGGACCTCGGCGCGCCGAAGCTGACGGATTCGATCTGGCTCTATGGCGGCGACGAGAAATCGATCGTGGCGCAGATCACCAAGCCGCGGCAAGGCGTAATGCCGAACTGGCAGGGCCGTTTGACCGACAGCCAGATCAAGATGCTCGCCGTCTACGTCCATTCGCTCGGCGGCGGCCAATAGCGTGCGAAGGCGCAGTGCAGTGACATGTCGCTCCTAGGCAGCAGCCAGTTCTATGCCGAGCACGTAAAGATCTATCCACAGCGAGTCCTCGGGCGCTTCCGGGTGATCAAGTGGAGCGCGCTCGCCGCGTTGCTCGCGATCTACTACCTGGTGCCCTGGATCCGCTGGGATCGCGGCATCGGCCGGCCCGACCAGGCCGTGCTGATCGACATGCCGGGCCGCCGCGCCTATTTCTTCTGGATCGAGATCTGGCCGCAGGAGGTCTACTACCTCGCCGGCCTGCTGATCCTCGGCGCGATCGGCCTCTTCCTGGCGACCTCGCTCTTGGGCCGGGTCTGGTGCGGCTTCACCTGCCCGCAGACGGTCTGGACCGACCTCTTCATGCAGGTCGAACGCTGGATCGAGGGCGACCGCAACGCGCGCGTCAAGCTTGACAAGGAACCACTCTCCTTCCGCAAGATCCGACTCAAGGTGACCAAGCATGTCGCCTGGCTGCTGATCGCGGCCGCGACCGGCGGCGCCTGGGTGATGTATTTCAACGACGCGCCGAAGCTCGCCGCTGATCTCATTCATTTCCGCGTCGGCACCGCGCAGCTCGGCTTCATCGGCCTCTTCACCGCCACCACCTACCTGCTTGCCGGTTGGGCGCGCGAGCAGGTCTGCATCTACATGTGCCCCTGGCCCCGCTTCCAATCCGCGATGTTCGATGAGCACAGCCTGCTCGTGACCTACGAGGTTTGGCGCGGCGAGCCGCGCGGCAAGATGAAGGCGAAGGAAACGGACAAGCTGGGCGACTGCATCGACTGCAATCTCTGCGTCAACGTCTGCCCGACCGGCGTCGATATCCGCAACGGCCAGCAGCTCGCCTGCATCGGCTGCGGCCTCTGCATCGATGCCTGCAATTCCGTGATGAGCAAGATCTCCCGCCCGCTCGAGCTCATCACCTATGACTCGCTCTCCAACAGCGCCGCGCGGGCCGCCGGCAAGCCGCCCAAGTTCAAGTTCGTGCGCGTCCGCACCATGATCTATGCGGCCGGCCTGGTGGTGGTGGCGAGTGCCATGCTCTACATGCTCTCCACCCGAGCCACCGTGGACGTGGCCGTCCAAGCCGACCGCTCGCCGCTCTTCGTCAAGCTCGAAAATGGCGATATCCAGGACGGCTTCACCTTGAAGATCTCAAACCACACGGCGCAGCCGGTGGAGTACCGCGTCTCCATTGAAGATAAGCCCGAGATGACGCTGAAGCTGATCGGCGCCGACCCGCAATCGGTCAAGGTCATGGGCGACAGCGTCGGCACCTTCCGCATGCTGATCAAGACCCCGCGCAAGGGCTTGCAGCGCAAAGCCAACACGCTCACCATCAGCGCGGTCAATGTCGCGACCGGCGAGGAGAGCCACCATGCCGCCATCTTCCACGGGCCAGGCGGCGAGAATGGCGAGGAGGACTGAGATGCCGGCACTGCAAGACTCTCAGCCGCAACGCCGCTCGCTGTGGATTCCGGGCATCTTCGTCGGCGGCATGCTGGTGGTGATCGCGGTCAACGCCGCCCTGGTTTACTTCGCCACGCATACCTTCAGCGGGCTGGACACCGACGCCTATTACCAGGAGGGCGTCCAGTACAACGCTGTGCTCAAGGACGCCGCCGCCAGCGCGGCACTCGGCTGGAGCGCCAAGGCCGACATCCAGCCGAACGGCGGCAGCCGCCGCCTCAGCCTCTGGATCACCGACAAGAGCGGCCTGCCGCTGACCGGGCTCAAGGTCTCGGTCCACATGGTGCGCACAATCAGCACGGCCTTCGACCAGCTGGTGACGATGCAGCCTTCGGCGACCGAGCAAGGCGTCTATGTCGGCGACGTCCATTTGTCGGGTGCCGGCATCTGGGAGCTGCGCATCACCGCGACCGGCGGCAAGGTACCCTGGGAATCCACCCAGCGCCTGTTCGTGAAGTGAACGCGGTTCCGCAATTCGGCGACGCCGCCACGGCCTGCTCCATCGACGACGTCGCCTGCGCGCATTGCGGCCTGAAATTCCGCGGCGAAGGCATGTTCTGCTGCGCCGGCTGCGCCGCGGCTTACCATCTCGTGCAGTCCCTCGGCCTCGCCCGCTACTACGAGCAGCGCGTCGCCGATGCCACCCAGACGCCGACCCGGCCCGAGGAAGCACCGGAAGCGCTCGACCTCGCCGGCTGGACCCGCGATCTCGGCAAGGGAGAACGCGAACTCACCCTGATGGTCGATGGCCTGCAATGCGGTGCCTGTGTCTGGCTGATCGAGCAGAGCCTGCTGAAGCAGCCCGGCGTCACGCAGGCGCGGGTCGCCCTCTCGACTCGGCGCCTCACCTTGCGCTGGCGCTCCGGCAGTGCCGATCCCGCCGATCTGGTGCGCCTGGTCTTCCGCCTCGGCTATCGCCTGGTGCCCTGCGATCCGGCGCGGCTCGCCTCCACCAGCGACGCCGAGAGCAAGCAGCTGCTGACCGCGATGGCGGTCGCGGGCTTCGCCGCCGGCAACATCATGCTGCTCTCGGTCTCGGTCTGGTCCGGCGCCGATCCGGGGACGCGCGATCTGCTCCATTGGATCTCGGCCCTGATCGCGATCCCGGCGATCGCCTTCGCCGGCCGCCCGTTCTTCCGTTCCGCACTCGGCGCCCTGCGCGCGGGCCGCACCAACATGGACGTGCCGATCTCCCTCGCCGTGATCCTGGCGCCCTCCATCAGCCTGTTCGAGACCTTCCGTTCGGGCGAGCATGCCTATTTCGATTCCGCCGTCACCCTGCTCTTCTTCCTGCTGATCGGCCGCTACCTCGACCGCCGTGCCCGCGGCCGGGCCCACGAGACCGCCGGCCGCTTGCTGGCGCTGAACGCCGTCGCCGCCACCGTGGTCGCCGAGGATGGCACGCATCACAGCCTGCCGCCCTCGCAGCTCCGGCCCGGCATGACCGTGCTGGTGGCCGCCGGGTCACGCGCACCGGCCGACGGTGCCGTGCTCACCGGTTCGAGCGATCTCGACGTCTCCATGATCACCGGCGAAAGCGCGCCCAAACGCTGCGCGCCCGGCGACCAGCTCTTCGCCGGCATGCTGAACCTGACCGGCCCGATCACGATGCGGATCAGCGCGGTCGGCGATGCGACGTTGCTCGCCGACATGGTTCGGCTGATGGAAGCGGCGGAATCGCGGCGCGGCCGCTTCGTGCGCCTCGCGGACCGCGTGGCCAAGCGCTATGCGCCGGTCGTGCATGCGACGGCGCTCGTCACCTTCCTCGGCTGGTGGCTCGGCGGCGGGCTCGCCTGGACCGAGGCACTGATGATCGCCGTCGCCGTGCTCATCATCACCTGCCCCTGCGCGCTCGCGCTCGCCGTGCCGGTGGTGCAGGTGGTGGCGAGCCAGCG